>Ga0209794_1000374_pt1 | contig 76392 bp, 73 predicted proteins | sample EBPBio232013_DNA_FD_185869 | JGI IMG/M metagenome (GOLD analysis project Ga0209794, IMG submission 185869) | Wastewater treatment Type I Accumulibacter community from EBPR Bioreactor in Madison, WI, USA - Reactor 1_5/23/2013_ DNA (SPAdes)... | ecosystem: Engineered > Bioreactor > EBPR >...
GCCAGGCCTGCGGCGGCACGATCACCAGCATGCCGAACGCCAGCGGCAGCATCAGCCGCGAGGTGCGCTGCCGCGCCAGCCGCGGCCGGCCCAGCATCAGCCCGGTGGCCAGGCCCGAGACCACGAACAGCAGGCTCATGCGCCAGGGGTTGGTCAGCCGCATCAGCGGCTCCAGCGCCGGGTAGACCGGGTCGTGCTTGACGTGGTAGGGCCACGGCACGTAGACCATGCCGACGTGGTAGAGCACCAGCAGCGCGAACGCGATGATGCGCAGCCAGTCGGCGAAGAAGAGGCGTTGGCGGCTTGCGGTGTCCATGCGGCGCAGGGTAGGCAAGGCCGGCGCGCGCGGCCAGCGCCGCGGGGCCAGGCGGGCCCGGCGTGGGGCGAGCCGGGTCGTGGACAGCGCAGCGCGCCTTTTTTTTGGCGCGATGCCGGCCGATGTCGCTTTCGCAAACGACTCGGTACAAGGCGTTGCCGATCTCCATGCGATCATGTCAACAATGACATTAAGCGTTTACAGCATGACGGTTTCGCAATGCCGACTGACCTGGATCTCCCTGATGTGCGCCGTGGTGGCCGGCTGCGGCGGCGGTGGCGGCGGCGATAGCACCATCGCCGCGGCGCCGTCACCGGCGGGTGACGTGACACCGGCGCCGGTGCCGGCTCCGGCTCCGGCTCCGTCGCCTGCACCGGCTCCTGCGCCCGAGCCGGCACCGGCACCTTCGCCCGCACCAGCGCCTTCTCCTGCGCCAGCACCGTCACCTGCTCCTGCTCCTGCTCCTGCTCCGTCACCGGCGCCAGCACCAGCGCCCACGCCGGCGCCAGCGCCTGCACCAGCGCCCGCGCCGGCACCTGCGCCTTCGCCTGCACCAGCGCCTGCTCCTGCTCCCGCTCCTGCTCCCGCTCCTGCACCTGCACCTGCACCTGCACCTGCACCTGCTCCCGCGCCGGCGCCGGCGCCGGCACCCGCTCCCGCACCCGCGCCGGCACCTGCGCCAGCGCCAGCACCGGCACCCGCACCCGCCCCCCCGCCATCCCCGCTGTCCATCGCACTCACCACCGGCAACGCCGCCGGCGTCAGCCAGCAGGACCTGCTGACCGAACTCGGCGCCACGCTGACGCGCTACCAGCAATACGACGCCGAACGCAAGACCGTCTTCGGCCTGTCGGCCAGCGGCGCCGCGCAGGCCGGCACGCTCAGCGGCGTCGACTGGGACCCCAGCAACGACAGCATCGTGCTGATGCCCACCGACACCGCGCGCAACCACGTGCTGGTGGCCAGCAACTGGAAGTACGCCTGGGGCCAGGCCGGCAGCGGCAGGGCGCTGGCGGTGGCCGGCACCAGCGCCACGCGCGGCACGCGCTTCATCGCTTTCGGCGGCACGCCGTTCAACGGCAACTTCGACCCCGCCAACACGCGGCTCGGCGATCTCGTCAAGCGCAGCATCGCGTGGCTGACGCCGCGCAGCGGCGCCAGCAACTTCAAGGTGGTGATGGCGCAGCTGCCCAACCGCCAGACCGCCTACTGGTACCCGCACGAAGAGAACACGCGGGCCTGGCTGGCCACCACCTACGCCGGCATCACGCTCAACGGCGTGGCCGGCACCGGCGCGGCCAGCGGCGCCTGCAACGGCCCCAAGCTGGCGGGCTGCCTGGCCGCCGGGGCCGACCTGCTGATCGTCGGCCGCGACGAAACCGGCGCCGTGCCGGCCACGGTGCGCGCCAACGTGCAGGCGGCGCTGGATGCCGGCATCCCCGTGCTGTACTTCCACCACTACCGCGAGGCCGGCGGCCTGGCCGCCCTGCTGCTGCAGGACTTCGGCATCGCCGCGGCCAGCAATGCCGATCTCGGCGCCGAAGGCTTGAAGGCCTACGACCCGGCCAGCGCGCCGCTGTCGACCGGCACCATCCGCATCGCCGACGCCGTGAGCTTCGCGCAGCGCGTGGCCAACGGCACCGTCACCGACCGCGCGACGCAGTTCGACGCGCAGGCCGCTTCGCTGCGCGACCAGTTGCGCCTGCTCGACGCCGCCAACGTGACGATGTTCGGCCGCGGCGGCTACGACGCCGAGAAGCTGCTCGTGCTGCTGGCCGACAAGCTGCGCCAGGGCGTGAGCTACCCGCTGGCCGATGCCAGCCCGGCCTTTTATCGCGCCCTGTTCAGCGACCGCGCGGTCTACATGAGCCGCGGCTACAGCAGCGTGGCGCAGAACCTGGGCGACTTCTCGGCGCAGTTCCCGGCGGGGCTGGCGACCGTGTCGCGCACCGTCGCCGCCACCATGCCGGCCAACCGCAGCCTGCAGTACGCCACCGGCCTGTACGCGCTGCCTGGACGAACCGTCACGCTGCGCCGCAACGACAACAGCGCGGTGGCGCTGACGGTGGGCCTGAACATGCTGCGCAACACCACGTTCTCGCAAGGCCAGTACGACCGCCCCGACCAGCTGGCCAGCGCGCGCGTGAGCATCGCCCCGGGCGCCACGGTGACGCTGACCAGCCCGCACGGCGGCCCGATCTTCCTGTTCGGTGCCCAGATTGCCGGGCAGCCGAGTGTCAACGTGACAGTGTCGGGCGTGAGCACGCACCCGATCCTGCGCAACCCCAACGACGCCGCCGAGGTGGCCGCCTTCAAGTCCGACCTCGACAACACGCTGGCCAACTGGGTCGTCATCAGCACCGAGTACCTGATGGTGCATTCGCGGCTGGACCTGATGCGCCAGTCGCTGGCCGGCAACGTGCCGTATTCGGGCGGCCCGTCCACGCCGTACAACGGCAACGTGCCGCTGTTCGCCAGCGACCTGTGGACCTACATGGCCAAGGACACCTACGAGCTGGCCGGCCTGAAATCGTCCAACGGCACCGACTTCGTGCTGCCCGCTTCGGTGCAGGCCTTCTGCGCCGCCAACGGCTGGGATTGCAGCAGCAACGTCCACCTGTACACGGGGCTGCAGCACGTGGTGGCCGACCGGCCGCTGTGCGGCGCCGCCTGCAGCGGCAACCCCTACGACCAGGGCTGGCCGCTCAAGCCGCTGGGCTGGGGCGAGTCGCACGAGATCGGGCACGGCCTGCAGCGCAGCCACTTCGACATCTACGACGGCGCATCGGGCGAGGTGTCGAACAACATCTTCCCGATGCACAAGATGGTGCACTACAGCAACGTCAACCAGCTCAGCAGCAGCGACGGCGACGCCAAGACCGCGTTCAACCTGCTGGTGGCCGCGCAAGGCACGGCCAACCCGACGCAGACCGTCTACGCCAACGTCTGGAACGACAACACCTACACCTTCTGGGAGGCGCGCATCCAGTGCTACCGCCAGATGGTGGAGTACGCGCGCTACTACAACAGCGGCTTCGTCGATGGCTGGGAACTGTTCACCCTGCTGTATCTGATGGACCGCCAGATCGACGCGTCGCAGGCCACCTGGGCCGCGTCGGCGGCGAAGTTCGGCTTCGGCAACTATGCCGGCAGCTTCCCGTCGTCGATGCCCGGCAACGACTTCATGCTGATCGCGATGTCGCGCATCATCGGCCGCGACATGCGGCCGTTCTTCGACCTCTGGGGCATCACCTACTCGACGGCGGCGGCCAACCAGGTGGCGGCCTTCAACACCGCGCCGGTGGCGCGGCTGTTCTTCCCGATGAAGAGCAAGGTCAGCCGCAATGCCGACATCGGCGCGCCGGTGCCGGTGGCGGCGGGCGCGGTGTATCCGGCGGGGTACTAGAGCCGGAACGCGGCGGCGATCATCGCTGCAGCGGCGTGAATCCGTCGGCGCTCCAGCGTTCGCTGCCGACGCCGTGGTGCGCGAAGAAGAGGCCCTGCGGGTCGTAGCGCTGCTTCACCGCCAGCAGCCGGTCGTAGTGCTCGCCCCAGAAGGCGCGCTGCCAGTCGCGCTGGAAATAGTCGCTCTCGGCGACGTAGGCGCCGCCGTCGGGCGCGACGCGGCGAACCTCGGCCATGCAGCGGCCGATCGCCGCCGCGTTGCTGCGCGCGGCAGCGAGGTCGGGTTCGTGCCCCGCCACGCCCGGGTAAGCCGGCTGCTGTTCGGCGCCGCTGATCAGCAGCGCGAACGCGTCCAGCACGGCGGGGTTCATCGCCGAATCGCGCGCCCCGGCCAGCGCCGCCGGCGGCGCGCCGGCCAGGCCTTTGTTGAGGTGCAACGAGACGCCGCGGTGCCGGGTGGCGGCGAACAGCGCGTCGCCCAGTGACGCGCGGCGTTCGTCGTCCAACAGGCGCCGCGGCAGCCAGGTCGACCCATAGCCGTGCAGCACCTGCCCGGCCTGCGCCTGGTCGCCGGGCCAGAACACGTTGCCCGGGGCGGCGCCCGGGCGGTCGTCCGCCGCGATGAAGCCCAATGCGCGCTTGAAGAACGTCGGCGACCAGAAGTCGCGCGCCGACGTCGAGACGAACTTCAAGGGCGAGAAGTCGACGCTCAAATCGGGCAACGCGCTCACGGCATCGAGAAACGGCTGCCACGCGGCGGCGGCCTGGCTGCGGCTCAGGCCTTGAAACACCATCGCGACGGCCAGCGTGTCGTCGCGGCGAAAGCGCAGTTGCTCGCCCCAGTGCGGCCCGACGAGGGTGCGCGCGCAATGGTCGAGCGTGAGGCCGATCAGCCGTCGATAGGCGTCGGGCGTTTCCGCCCTGACCTTGAAGTTCACGGCGCCGAAAGGCTCGGGCAGCGGGTGCACCTTCAGCGTCAAGCGCGTGACGATGCCGAAGGCGCCGCCGCCGCCGCCTTTGAGTGCCCAGAACAGATCCGGGTTCTTGCGCGCATTGGCGATGCGCAGCACGCCGTCAGCGGTCACGAGCTCGGCCTCGATCAGGTTGCCGGAGGCGGTGCCGAAGGCCTTCGAGAAACTGCCGAAGCCGCCGCTTTGCACCAGCCCGGCCACGCCCACGGTCATGCAGCCGCCGCCCTGCACATAACCACCGTTTCGAGTGGTCACGGCGTCGTAGACGTGCGCCCACAGCGCGCCGGCGCCGACGCTGACGGCGCGGTTCGGCGGCAGGTCTTCGCAGCCGCGGGCGACGAAGGCATCGTGCAGGTGGATGTCGGCCATCGCCCGGGTCCAGACCAGCAGCGAGTCGGCCGCGTTCGACGTGCCCTGGTAGCTGTGGCCGCCGCCTTTGACGACCAGGCGCAGCCGGTGCTCGCGCGCGAAGTTCACGGCCGCGGCGACGTCCGACGCATCGCGCGCGGCCACGGCATGAACGCTGGGCCGCGAGGTCCAGGCGTCGACCCAGCCCAGGGTCTGCGTCAGCGCCACGTCGTCGCCGATGAAGTACGGGTTCTTCAGCGCCGCGAACAGGCGCGCGCAGTCGGGCGAAGGGCTCGCCGCGGCGCAGGCATCGAGCGGCGAGCGCACGTCGACGAATGCGCCGCCGACCGCTTGCCGCAGCCGGCGCCACTCGTCGGCCGACGGCCAGGCGCTGTCGCCGGGTCGAACCCGGGGTTGCAACGCGGTCGGTGACGCTGGCGCTTCGAGCGCCCGCACGGGCGCGGCGACAGCCGACAAGACCGGCGCCGCCGCCAGTGCCAGCAAGCGTCGGCGTTCGAGGCCGCGGCGCTGCAAGGAAGTCGTTCGAGCGTTGTCCATGGCGGCGCAGGGTAGGCCGGCACGGCAGCCGCCGCCAGCGCGGCGGGGCGAAGCGGGACCGGCGCGGGGCGAGCCGGGATCAGCGCAGCGCGTCGACCAAGGCGGCGCGATACGCGCGGCTGCAGCCGATGGTCGCGCCGTTGCTCAAGCGCACGCTGGCATCGCCCTTGGCCGTGGCGTCGACGCCGACGACGGCGCTCAAGGCCACCGCGCGGCTACGGTGGATGCGCACGAAGCCCGGCCCCAGGTCGGCCAGCAGGCCTTCCAGCGTGCGCCGCAGCAGGTGCTGGCGGTGGGCGGTGTGCACGTCCACGTAGTTGTCGGCGGCCTGCAGCCACAGCACGTCGGCGCGTGCGATCACCTGCACCTGGCCGCGCTCGACCACCACCAGCCGCTGCGCCGCCGGCCGCGGCGCGGCGCGGCGGTGCCGGCGCAGCCGCTGCAGCGCCTGCGCCAGCCGCGCCGGGTCCACCGGCTTGAGCAGGTAGTCGACGGCCGCCGCGTCGAAGGCCGGCACGGCGTAGTCGTCGAAGGCGGTGACGAAGACCACCGCCGGCCCGTCGTCGGGCAGCGACGCGGCCACGTCGAGCCCGCCGACCTCGGGCATCTGCACGTCCAGCAGCAGCGCGTCGGGCTGCAGGCGGGCGGCCAGCGCCAGCGCCTGCAGCCCGTCCTCGGCCTCGCCGACCACCTGCACGCCGGGTTCGGCGGCCAGCAGCCGCACCAGCCGCGCGCGCGCCGGCGGCTCGTCGTCGACGACCAGCAGGCGCAGCGGCTCAGCCATCGGCGGGCAACTCCATGCGCGCGATGCAGCCGCCGCCGGGGCGCGGCTGCAGCGTCAGCCCGGCGCGCTCGCCGTGCAGCGCCTGCAGGCGTTCGCGCAGGTTGGCCAGCGCGACGCCGGGCGCGCCGTGATCGCGCGGGCCGTCGCCGTCGTCGCTGACCGACAGCGCGAGGCGACCGTGCTCGCGCTCGACGGCGACCGTGATCGTCGTCAGCGCGCGCCGGCGTTCGACCGCGTGCACGAAGGCGTTTTCCAGCAGCGGCTGCAGCGACAGCGCCGGCACCGGCGGCGCGCCGGCCGCGTCCACCTGCCACAGCACCTGCACGCGCGCGGCGCCGTAGCGCTGCTGCATCAGCTCGGCGTAGTGGCGCGCCAGCGCCAGTTCGGCGGCCAGCGGGTGCACGGGCTGGCGCGTCACGTCGGTGGCGGCGCGCAGCAGCGCGCTCAGGCGCAGCAGCGCGGCGTCGGCGGCATCGGGGTCGCCGTGGATCAGCGAGGCGATGGTGTTCAGCGCGTTGAACAGGAAGTGCGGCTGCATCTGCTGCGTCAGCTGCGCCAGCCGGGCCTGGCTGGACAGCCGCTCCAGCTGCTCGCTGCGCAGCCGCTCGGCGGCCAGCGCGCGGAAGGCGCGCAGCGCGTACTGCACGCCGGCGAACAGCAGGTAGAAGATCGAGAACTTGGCGCCTTCGTAGACCACCACCTGCGGCCAGGGCTGGTGCGCGTAGCCCAGCCCGAACGCGGCGCGCACGCCGTGGCGCAAGCCGTACAGCGCGCCGATGTAGACCAGCGCCACCAGCGGCGTCCAGCGCAGCACGCGCCAGAACCACGCCGCCGGGCGCATCAGCCAGGCATCGTCGCGCGGGCTGCGGCGCCAGCGCCAGGCGGCCACGCCGCTGGCCACCAGCATCGCCGAGGCTTCGTAGAACAGCGGCCAGGGCCACAGCCGCTCGCCGGCGTACCAGCGGTCGAGCAGGCCCACCATCACCATCAGCGCGCAGAACACCAGCCAACCGGTCAGCAGGCGCGGGCCGATGGCCGCCGGGGCGGGAGGGTGCCTTGGCGCAGACATGGGCGCGATGATGCCGCGCGTCAGCCTGTGCAAGGTCGGCGTGGCTAAGATGACCCGACCACCGCCGTCCCTGCAGGAGAGCCACCGCGATGAGCATCTACGACCAGCACCTGGACCCGAACGCCGCCAACCACGTGGCGCTGTCGCCCGTCAGCTTCGTCGAGCGCAGCGCCGAAGTGTTCGGCGACCTGCCGGCCGTGGTGCACGGCGCGCGGCGCTACACCTGGGCCCAGGTGCGCGAGCGCTCGGCGCGGCTGGCCGCGGCCTTGCGCGCCCTCGGCGTCGGCCGCGGCCAAACGGTCAGCGTGATGCTGCCCAACACGCCGGAGATGGTGGAAGCGCACTACGCGGTGCCGGCGCTGGGCGCCGTGCTGAACACGCTGAACACGCGGCTCGACGCGCCGCTGCTGGCCTGGCAGATGAACCACTGCGAGGCCGCGGTGCTGATCACCGACACCGAGTTCGCCGCGCTGATGAAGCCGGCCCTGCAGGCCTTGCGCACGGAGCATGGCCGCGAGCCGGTGGTGATCGACGTCTGCGACAGCGAATACGCCGGCCCCGGCGAACGCCTGGGCACCCACGAATACGAGGCGCTGCTGGCCGCGCACGCGCCGCTGGAAAAGCTGGAAGGCCCGGCCGACGAGTGGGACGCCATCGCCGTCAGCTACACCAGCGGCACCACCGGCGACCCCAAGGGCGTGGTCACGCACCACCGCGGCGCCTACCTCAACGCCGTGTGCAACGCCGCCACCTGGACGATGCCGCACTTCCCGAAGTACCTGTGGACGCTGCCGATGTTCCACTGCAACGGCTGGTGCTTCCCATGGACGGTGGCGATGCTGGGCGGCACCCACGTCTGCCTGCGCCGGGTGGAGGGCAAGGCCATCCTCGACGCCATGCGCGAGCACGGCGTCGACCACTACTGCGCCGCGCCCATCGTGCACAACCTGCTGATCAACGCGCCGGCCGAGCAGCGCGAGGGCATTACGCAGAAAGTGCGCGGCATGGTGGCCGGCGCGGCGCCGCCGGCGTCGATGATCGAAGGCATGGCCAAGCTCGGCATCGATATCACCCACGTCTACGGCCTGACCGAGGTCTACGGCCCCGCGTCCGTCGCCGTCAAGCGCGACGCCTGGGCGCAGCAAAGCCTGTCGGAGCAGACGCGCCTGAACGGCCGCCAGGGCGTGCGCTACATGCTGCAGGAAGGCATGACGGTGCTCGACCCCGAGACGCTGCAGCCGACGCCGGCCGACGGCCAGACCATGGGCGAGATCATGTTCCGCGGCAACATCGTGATGAAGGGCTACCTGAAGAACCCGCAGTCCACCGCCAAGGCCTTCGAAGGCGGCTGGTTCCACACCGGCGACCTGGGCGTGATGGAGGCCGACCGCTACGTGAAAATCAAGGACCGCAGCAAGGACGTGATCATCAGCGGTGGCGAGAACATCAGCTCGATCGAGGTCGAGGACGCGCTGTACCGCCACCCCGCGGTGCTGGCCTGCGCCGTGGTCGCGCGGCCCGACCCCAAGTGGGGCGAGACGCCGGTGGCCTACGTCGAGACCAAGGCCGACGCCACGGTGACGGCGGCCGAGCTCATCGCGCACTGCAAGTCGCTGCTGGCCGGCTACAAGGTGCCCAAGGAGATCCGCTTCGAGCCGATCCCGAAGACCAGCACCGGCAAGATCCAGAAGTTCGAACTGCGCAACCGCGCGCGCTCGACCGGCGCGATCGACGTCTGAACGCCGGCGCCGGTCAGGCGCCGGGTCGGACGTTGATCACGCGTTGATCACGCCCCCACGCCGGCCAGCAGCTTGTTGAAGGTGGCGCTGGGCCGCATGACCGCCTTCACCTTCTCGGCATCGGCCATGTAGTAGCCGCCGATGTCCACCGGCTTGCCCTGCACGGCGGCCAGCTCGGCGATGATGGTGGCCTCGTGGTCGGCCAGCGCGCTGGCCAGCGGCGCGAACTGCGCGGCCAGCGCCGCGTCCTCGGTCTGCGCGGCCAGCGCCTGGGCCCAGTACATGGCCAGGTAGAACTGGCTGCCGCGGTTGTCCAGCTCGCCGGTCTTCGGGCTGGGGTTCTTGCGGTTGTCCAGCAGCTTGCCGGTGGCGGCGTCCAGCGTGGTCGCCAGGATCTTGGCGCGCGCGTTGCCGGTCTTCAGGCCCAGGTCTTCCAGGCTGACGGCCAGCGCCATGAACTCGCCCAGCGAATCCCAGCGCAGGTGGTTCTCTTCCACCAGCTGCTGCACGTGCTTGGGCGCCGAGCCGCCGGCACCCGTTTCGTACATGCCGCCGCCGGCCATCAGCGGCACGATGGACAGCATCTTGGCGCTGGTGCCCAGCTCCATGATGGGGAACAGGTCGGTCAGGTAGTCGCGCAGGATGTTGCCGGTGGCGCTGATGGTGTCCATGCCGCGCACCACGCGCTCCAGCGTGTAGCGCATCGCGCGCACCTGGCTCATGATCTGGATGTCGAGCCCGTTGGTGTCGTGCTCGTGCAGGTACATCTTCACCTTGCGGATCAGTTGCGCCTCGTGCGGGCGGTAGGCGTCGAGCCAGAAGACCACCGGCATGCCGGAGTTGCGCGCGCGGTTGACGGCCAGCTTCACCCAATCGCGGATGGCCGCGTCCTTGCACTGGCACATGCGCCAGATGTCGCCCTGCTCGACGTTCTGCGTCAACAGCACCTCGCCGGTCTCCAGGTCGGTGATGTTGGCCACGCCGTCCTCGGGGATCTCGAAGGTCTTGTCGTGGCTGCCGTACTCCTCGGCCTGCTGTGCCATCAGGCCCACGTTGGGCACGGTGCCCATGGTGCGCGGGTCGAAGTTGCCGTGCCACTTGCAGAAGTTGATCATCTCCTGGTAGATGCGGGCGAAGGTGCTTTCCGGCATCACGGCCTTGACGTCCTTGAGCCGGCCGTCGGCGCCGTACATCTTGCCGCCGTTGCGGATCATGGCCGGCATCGAGGCGTCGACGATCACGTCGTTGGGCGAGTGGAAGTTGGTGATGCCCTTGGACGAATCGACCATCGCCAGCTCGGGCCGGTGCTCGTGGCAGGCGTGCAGGTCGCGCATCACCTCGTCGCGCTGGCTCTGCGGCAGGGTCTTGAGCTTGTCGTACAGGTTGACCATGCCGTTGTTGACGTTGACGCCGAGCTCGTCGAACAGCTTGGCGTGCTTGGCGAAGGCCTCCTTGTAGAAGATGCGCACGCAGTGGCCGAAGACGATGGGGTGCGAGACCTTCATCATCGTCGCCTTGACGTGCAGCGAGAACATCACGCCGTACTTGCGGGCGTCTTCGATCTCGCGCTCGTAGAACTCGCACAGCGCCTTCTTGCTCATGAACATCGAGTCGATCACCTCGCGGTCGAGCAGCGAGACCTTGGGCTTGAGCACGATGGTCTTGCCGCTCTTGGTGATGAGCTCCATCTTCACGTCGCGCGCCTTGTCCAGCGTCATCGACTTCTCGCCGTGATAGAAGTCGCCGGCGTGCATGTGCGAGCAATGCGTGCGCGAGGCCTGGGCCCATTCGCCCATGCTGTGCGGGTTCTTGCGCGCATATTCCTTCACCGCCCGCGGCGCGCGGCGGTCGGAGTTGCCCTCGCGCAGCACCGGGTTCACCGCGCTGCCGATGCAGCGGCCGTAGCGGGCGCGGATGGCCTTTTCCTCGTCGGTCTTCGGATCTTCCGGGTAGTCGGGAATGGCGTAGCCCTTGGCCTGCAGCTCGCGGATGCAGGCCACCAGCTGCGCCACCGAAGCGCTGATGTTGGGCAGCTTGATGATGTTGGCATCGGGCTGCAGCGTCTTCTTGCCCAGCTCGGCCAGCGTGTTGGGCACGCGCTGGGCTTCGCTGAGGTATTCCGGGAACTCGGCCAGCACGCGCGCGGCCACCGAGATGTCGCTCTTGTCGATGCGGATGCCGGCCGGCTGGGTGAAGCTGCGGATCACCGGCAGGAAGGCGCAGGTGGCCAGCAGCGGCGCCTCGTCGGTGAGGGTGTAGATGATGGTGGGCTGCGGGGTGCTCATGGCGGGGGTGTCTCCTGATGGGATCGGGCGATTTTCGTGACCGGGCGAAGGGGTGAGCATTTCACCCCAAGTTGACGACAGGCTAACGGCGATTGGATCACTCGTGGCGCTGGCGGTCGGCGCCGGCGGTCGGCGCCGCGGCGCTTTTGCCACCGCCGGGCACGGCGGCCGGACCCGTCGAGCCCTTTCAGGCGGCCGAGATCCCGCCGTTGACGCTGACCGCCTGTCCGGTGACGTAGGCAGCCTGCGGGCCGGCCAGGAACACCGCCATGCGCGCCACGTCGGCCGGCGCGGGCAGGCCCAGGCGGGCGCGGCGGGTCGCCTTCTCGAAGATCTTGCGGCTGAAGTCGGAGGCCATCACGCGGTCGTGCGCCTGGGTGTCGAGCACCAGCGACGGCGTCACGCAGTTCACCCGCACGCGGTGGCGGCCGAGCTCCAGCGCCAGCGTGCGCACGAACATCACGCTGGCCGCCTTCATCGCGCCGATGATCGATTCGCCCGGCGTCGCCAGCTTGCCGGCGTCGGAGGCGATCACGACGATCGAACCGGCGTTGCGCGCCACCATCGCCGGCGCGACCACGCGCATGCAGTGCAGCAGGCTGGCGAAGTGGCCGTCGATCAGCGCGCGGTAGTGCGCCGGGTCGATCTCCACGAAGGGCCGCGGCGAGACCTCGGCGCCGCAGGCGTGCACGAAGACGTCGATGCGGCCGTGCGCCTGCAGCGCGGCGCGGCAGACCGCTTCGGCCGCGGCGGGGTCGGTCAGGTCGCCGGGCAGGAAGCGCACCTCGGGCGCCTCGGCCGCGGGCCCTGCCAGCGCCCGCACGCGGGCCGCGGCGCGCTCGCCGGCTTGCGCGTTGCGGCCGTTGATGAAGACGGCGCGCGCGCCGCCGGCCGCGAACTGCTGCGCGGCGGCCAGCCCGATGCCGCTGGTGGCGGCGGTCAGCAGCACCACCTGGTCGGCGAAAGGCGCGGCGTCGTCCGGGCTCATGCTCGGCGTCACCGCGGGCCGCGGCTCTCCAGCTTGGACAGGTAGTGGCGGTGCGTGCCGCGCAGGAAGCGCGCCATCTCGGCGATCGCGGCGTCGGCGTCGCGGCGGCGCAGGTGCGCGATGAAGCGCTTGCGCGAGGCGTAGACCTCGTTGCCGGTGGGCGGCCCCAGCGTCTCCATGAAGTTGTGCATCACCGCGATCAGGCCGTTCATGATGGCCACGAAGACCGGGTTGCCGGTCTGCGCCGCCAGCAGCTTGTGGAACTCCATGTTGATGCGCGAGCGCGCGGCCAGGTCGCCGGCGTCGCTGGCCTGGCGCGAGGCTTTCACGTTGTCTTCCAGCGCCTGCAGCGCCGCTTCGTCCAGCCGCTCGCAGGCCAGGCGGACGACGTTCTCGGTGATCAGCAGCCGCGCCTCGGTCAGCTGCGCCGGCGTGACGCTGCCGAGCTGGAACATGTCCTGCAGCGCGGTGGAGACGAGCTGCCCGTCGGGCGCCACCACGCAGGCGCCGCCGGCCGTGCCCTTCATCGAGCGCAGCACGCCGGCCATCTCCAGGCCGCGCAGCGCCTCGCGCACGGTGTTGCGGCTGACGCCGAGCTTGAGCGCCAGGTCGCGCTCCGACGGCAGCCGGTCGCCGGCGCGAAGCTGGCCGTGGATCACGCGGCGGCGGATCTGCGCCGACACCTCCTCGAAGGCGCGCGTGGTCTGGATGCGTTCGAAGCCGGGTTCGTGGTCCGCGGGGCTGGTGCTCATCGGGGGGCCTGTGCGTCGGCAAAACGATGCCGGTGGCGCCAATTGTGGCGATGCCGCGGCGGCGCCGGCGGCAGCCGCGCCAGCGCCTCGTCGGCCTGCGCCGACAGGCCGCGCAAATCGCCGCGGCGCACGGTCACGCGCTGGCGGTCCAGGCACTCCAGCCATTCGATCGCCAGGCCGCGCCCGGTGCCCAACGCATCACGAAACTGCGCGGCCGAGAAGCAGCCGTCGGCCTGGCCGCCGGCCACGCGCTGCGCCACCTGGGCCACCGGCAGCGCCGCGCTGCGCAGCGCAAAGCGGTCGGCCGCCAGCCGCAGCACCGCGCCGCCGGCCACCTGGGCCTGCAGCAGCGCCTGGATGCGCGCCGGCGGCAGGTCCAGCCGCTGCGCCAGCTCGGCCACGCGCGGCGCCGCGGGGCCCAGCTGCTCCAGCTTGCGCCGCAGCCGCGCCCAGGCGGCGCCGTCGTCGCCCAGCAGCCGCGCCGCATGCGCCGGCAGGTGCAGCAGGCCGGCCTTGCGGCAGGCCAGGCCGCGGCGCAGCGCCTGCTCGACGACGGCCGCGAACACCGCCGGCGGCAGCCGCGCCGGCAGCGCCGCGGCCACGGCGGCCGGCGTCTCGCCGGCGCGCTCGGGGTGCGCGCGGTGGCCGTGCGCCAGCGCGGCGGCCAGGCTGCCGAGCGCTTCGTCCAGGCGCTCGGGCGCGACGGCATAACCTTGATGATGAACGCCATCGGCGGCGGCGTCGATCGCCACCAGCCCGGCGGCCGCCATCACCTCGTCCAGCGCCTGGCGGTGCAGCCGGCACAGCCGTCCGAACCAGGCCAGGTCGACGAAGCCCGGCGCCTGCCGGGCCAGGGCGGCCAGCACCTCGTGGTCGGCGCCGGCCTGCAGCGCCTGCAGCCGCGCGGCGTGCGCGGCGCCGCGGCGCGAGACGGTGCCGACCGTGGGGTCCAGCACCACGCCGCCGGCGGCGATGCGCGCACCCGCCGCGTCGCGCAGCAGCAGGCGGTCGCCGCGCCAGGCCGGCAGCTCGGCGCGCAGGCGCAGCGTGGCGCAGGCCGCGCTGCCGGGGAGCAGTTCGCGCGCCGGCGTCAGCAGCACGCGGGCGTCGATCGACGAGGCCGCGAGGTGCAGCACCAGCGTCTGCTCGTGGCGCAGCGGCGGCGCGCCGGCGGGCACGCTCAAGCGCACGTCGAGCGTGCGCGCCGGCGCGTGCAGGGCAGGGGCGACCAGCCAGTCGCCGCGCTGCAGCCGCGTGCGCTCGATGCCCGCCAGGTTGACGGCGCAGCGGCTGCCGGCGTCGACCGCGGGCAGGGTTTCGTCGTGCACCTGCAGCCGGCGCACGCGCGCGGCCAGGCCCGAAGGCGAGACCCGCAGTTCGTCGCCGACGGCCAGCCGCCCTTCGACCAGCGTGCCGGTGACCACCGTGCCGGCGCCGGCGACGCTGAAGACGCGGTCGACCGCGAGCCTGGCGGCGCCGGCGCGGCCCGGTGCGGCGGGCGTGCGCCGCGCCTCGGCCTGCAGGTGCGCGGCCAGCGCCGCCAGCCCAACGCCGCTGGGCGCGCAGACGCGGAACACCGGCGCACCGCGCAGCTCGCCGGCGGCCAGCAGCAAGCGGGCCTCGGCGGCGGCTGCAGCTGCGCGGCGCGCGTCGACGCGGTCGATCTTGGTCACGACGATGGCGGCGCGCTTCAGGCCCAGCAGGTCCAGCGCGGCGGCGTGCTCGCGCGTCTGCGGCATCACGCCGTCGTCGGCGGCCACCACCAGCAGCGCCAGGTCCACGTGGGCCAGGCCGCTGAGCATGTTGCGCAGGTAGCGCTGGTGGCCCGGCACGTCGACGAAGCTGATCGGCTGCCGGCCGTCGCCCTCGGCGCGCAGCGCCGCGAAGCCGAGGTCGATCGACAGCCCGCGCGCCTGCTCCTCGGCCAGGCGGTCGGTGTCGACGCCGGTCAGCGCGCGCACCAGCGCGGTCTTGCCGTGGTCGACGTGGCCGGCGGTGGCGACGATCATGGCCGGTCCGGCTCCGGCCGCGCCAGGCGGACCAGCGCGTCGAGCGCCAGCACGTCGCCGCGGGTGGTCAGCGCGAGCGGGTTGACGTCGATCTCGGCCACCTGCTCGCGCCAATCCCAGGCCAGCGCCGCGATGCGCGCGACCGCGGCCGCCAGCACCGCCTTGCGCTCGTCGTCGAGCAGCGCGACGCGGCGGTCCTGCAGCTCGGCGATGGCGGCGCGGCAATCGGCCTCGGTCACCGGCAGCAATCGCATCGCGACGTCGGGGCGCGACTCCACCTGCGCGCCGCCGATGCCCACCACCAGCACCGGGCCGAACTGCGGGTCGCGATAGGCGCCGGCCAGCAGCTCCAGCTCGATGGCGACCATCGGCGAGAGCAGCACGCCGTCGATGCGCGCCGCCGGCGCGTGGCGGCGCACGCGGTCCATCATCGCGGCCCAGGCTTGCGTGACGGCCTGCGGCGAGTCCAGGCCGAGCGCGACGCCGCCCGCCTTGGCCTTGTGCGGCAGGTCGGCCGAGAGCACCTTCATCGCCACCGGCAGCCCCAGCTCGGCGGCGGCGCGGCCGGCGGCGGCGGCATCGGCCGCGTGACGCTCGGGCAGCAGCGCCACGCCGTAGGCGGCCAGCAGCTGCTTGCCTTGCGCCTCGTCCAGCACGCCGGCATAACCCGGCAGCAAAGCGGCTGCGCGCCGGGCAGCGCCGGGCGGCGCGGCCACCGGCGCCGCATCGCCGGCGGCGGCGTGTTGCCGCACGTCGCGCAGCGCGGCCAGCGCGCGCGCGCAAGCCGCGGGGTCGTCGAAGCAGGGCACGTCGGCGCTGTCGTGCAGCCGCGCCACAGCGGCCGCGTTCTCGTGGCCGGCGTACCAGACGGCGAGCAGCGGCTTGGGCAGCTGCTCGGCGGCCTGCGCCATCAGCGTGGCCACGTTCAGCGCCGGGCCGGGGAAGCGCGCGGCGTTGGGAAAGACGAGGGCGTCGACGCGCTCGTCTTCGGCCACGATCTGCAGGATGTCGGCCAGCGTCTCCTCGCTGCGCTGGATGGCGGCGGTGGTGTCCACCGGGTTCAGCGTGGAGCCCAACTTCAGCGGCAGCGCGGCCAGCTTGGCCTGCGTGGCGGCCGACAGCTCGGGCAGCGTGAAGCCTTCGGCCGCGAAGTGGTCGGCCATGATCGCGCCCAGCCCGCCGGAGATGGAGACGACGCCGATGCCGCGCGGCGGCCGCGGCGCGCGCGCGCCGGCCTTCAGCAGCAGCATCGGCACCTCGATCAAGTCGTCGAGGTGCTGCGCCTCGATCACGCCGAGCTGGCGGAACAGCCCGCGGTACAGCGCCGGCTCGCCGGCCACCTTGGCGGTGTGGCTCAGGGCGGCGCGCGCGCCGAAGGCCGACTTGCCGACCTTGTAGACCACCACCGGCTTGCCGGCGGCCACCGCGCGCTGCAGCGAGCAGCGCAGCCGCGCGCCGTCGGCCACGCCTTCGAGGTAGATCGCGATGACCTCGGTCTTGGCGTCGGCGACCAGGAAGTCGACGTAGTCGGCCACCGAGACGTTGGTCTCGTTGCCGGCCGAGATCACGAAGCTGGTGCCGATGCGCCGGTCCATCGCGCGCGCCAGCAGGCTGTTGCCGATGGCGCCGCTTTGCGTGACGATGCTCAAGGCCCCCGGCAGCGGCCGCTGCTCGCCCAGCAGGCAGGGGAAGTAGCCGGCGAGCACGCGGTCCCACACATTGAGGTAACCCAGTCCGTTGGGCCCGCAGATCGGCAGGCCATGGGCGGCCGCGGCCTGTTGCAGCTCGCGGCCGAGGCGTTCGCCTTCATCGTTGGCCAGCTCGGCGAAGCCGGCCGACAGCACCACCGCGGCGCGGATGCCGCGCTGGCCGGCCTGCGCCACCAGCGGCGGCACGGCGGCGGCGGGCAGGGCCAGCAGCAGCAGGTCGGCCGGCTGCGGCAGCGCGGCGATGGAGGCCGCCGCGGGCAGCCCGCGCAGCGTGCCGCCGCCGGGGTGCACGAGGTCGATGCGGCCGCCGAAGCCCAGGCGCTGCAGGCTTTCGAGGATGGTCGAACCGCTCATCGTCGGCTGGGCGGAGGGTTCGCGCGACACGCCCAGCAGGGCAATCGAACGCGGGCGCAGCAGCGGGTCCAGCTCGGTGGGGTTCATGCAGGGCCTGCGGAGGTGAATCGGGAAGGGCTCCGGCGCGGCCATCGGCCACTTGCGGCCGCGCCGGAGCACACGGGTTCAATCGGGCCTTTGCAGGAGCCGATCCAGCACCTCGGGCACGATGGTCGTGGCCAGGGCCTTGATCTGGTCTTCCGGCAAGTGGGACGTGGGATGCGGCACCACGATGGGTTTGAAGTTCAGCATCCCCGAGGTGTCGGCCTGGTAGTCCGCCTCACGCACGAATGCGGTCGTGATCACGGCTGCCGTCGGCACACCAGCCCTTTCGAGCCTTGCGGCGTCGAGCACACTGCTCAACGTACAACTGCCTCAGTCGGCCAGCGCGGTCACGACCACGTCGGCGCCCAGGGTCAGCTGCTCGATCATCTCGGGGAACGCCGGGCGCGAGAAGTAGGGCTTGCGGAGGTAGACCACCTCCTTCAGCGCGAAGCGCTGCTTGAGCTCCACTTCCATCTGCCGCAGCAGGCGCTGGGCGTTCCACTTGTTGTTGTCGAGCAGGCCGAGCACCAGACCGTCGAGCGTCGGAACCCGCCGGGCCAGGTCGAAGCTGGTCTTGACGACCTTGCCGACCGGCGTCAGCACACGCAGCACATCGGCACCTCCTTTCATCGGGGTTGAAGAAGACGGTTCAGGCGCCGGCGGCGGCGTCGGCCACGCTGCCGGCGGGAAAGCGCACCTTGGCGATGGTGCTGCGGCCGCCCAGGCCGCCCCAGCCGGGGATCACCGCCGAGAAGCGCCCCGCGGGCCCGCCGGCCACGAAGATGTGGATGTCGTCGGGGCGCACGACGACGGGCACTTCCTCGTCGTCGCGCGAGCGGTCGAACCACTTGGGCCACATGCGGTTGTAGAAGCGGCCGTAGCGCTGGCCGAACATCAGGTCGCCGATGCGGTTGCGCGCCTTCTGGTACAGGTACAGCCGCAGGTCGTCCTTGGACCATTTCTCCTTGCGGAAGAACTCGGCGTGCTCGGGCCCGACGACGACCACCACCTCGCCCATGCCGAAGGCGTTGTTGCTGCCCAGCGATGACATCGCGCTGGCGATCGAGATGCCGACGCCGAAGGTGTCGGTGGCCACGTGGTTGGTCACGCTGTGCGGCCCTTCGGCCGAGAACGCGGCGACGATGGTGTCGCCGGGCGCGAAGCCGTGCTCCACGCGGTAGGGCTCCCAGGGGCTGGCTTCGTCGTTCTCGGCCAGCAGCAGGCCGAATTTGCTGGGCGAACCCATCGCCGCGAGGTCGGTCTCGCCGGGCCGGCCGCCGCCGACGTTGATCATGATCAGCCGCAGCGCGCGCGCGATCGTCGCGTTGGCGCGAAAGCCTTGGCCCATCACGTTGTGGCCGGCGTTGAGGCCCAGGCCTTTCAGCTCGGGGCCGCTGACGACGAGCAGCGGCGTGGCGCAATGCGTGGTGGCCTGGATGCCGGCGAGGTTGAAGCCGGGCTCGATCACGGCCTCCACCGCGGCCAGCACGATGGGCATGTAGATCGGCAGGCAGCCCGCCATCACGGCGTTGACGGCGCACAGGCGCACCGTCGCCTGCGCCCAGCGCGGCGGCACGGTGCCCAGCACCTCGTCGGGGTCGCGGTCGGGCACGCCGGCCAGCATGCGCTGCACGGCCTCGGGCGTCGGCGGCACGACGGGCAGGCCGTCGGTCCAGCCCTGGTCGATGAAGTATTCGACGCCCGCGGTCCAGTCCGCGACCTCGATCTCGTCGGGCACCACGTCTTGCTTGGCCATCGCGCTTACTCGTCGTCCAGCGGGTAGACCAGCTCGAAGCCCTCGGCCTCGATGCCGCCTTCGGCCAGCTCGCGGCCGAGGATGGCTTCGAAGATGCCGCGCGGCACCAGGCATTCGGCGCAGGCGTCGGCCCCGGCCTCGACGGCGAAGCGCAGGCGGCCGCCGCGCTCGGCGACGTCGATGCGAAAGCCCGAGGCCGCCAGCCCTTCGCGGGTGGCGCCGATGGCCTGCGTGACGCGTTGCAGATCGATGCTCATCTTGTTCACTCAGCTGGTTCATCGGTTGGTTGGTTGGACCATCCTACCAGTGCTAAACTAAATTTGTCCAGCCATCGAACCCGCACACCCATTCCAAGGAGACAGCGATGCGTGCGACTCTTTCTTCGCGCCGCCGCGCCGCGGCCGCGCTGTTGGCGGCCGGCCTCGGCGCCACCGGCTGGGCCCGGGCTCAGGCGCCGGACGCGCCCTGGCCCACCAAGCCGATCCGCCTGGTGGTGCCCTACGCGCCGGGCGGCGGCGTGGACCTGACGGCACGCGTGCTGGCGCAGCGCCTGAGCAGCGTGCTGGGCCAGCAGGTGGTGGTCGACAACCGCCCCGGCGGCGCGACGGCGATCGCCGCCTCGCTGGTGGCCAAGGCCGAGCCCGACGGCCACACGCTGCTGCTGGCGGCACCGGCAGTGCTGACGGTCAACCCGGTGCTCTACCCCACGCTGTCGTACAAGGCCGAAGACCTGGCGCCGGTGGCGCTGGTGGGGCGCATCCCGCTGTTCGTGGTGACCTCGCCCGACAACCCGGCCAAGACCGCCAGCGAGCTGTTCGACCGCGCGAAGACGCAGAACCTCAACTTCGGCAGCGCCGGCAACGGCTCGATGACGCACCTGGGCGCCGAGCTGATCAAGTTCCAGCTCGGCCTCAAGCTGACGCACGTGCCGTACAAGGGCACGGCCGCCTTGATGCCCGACGTGGCCACCGGCCGCGTGGACCTGGCGCTGGCCGACTACGGGCCGATCAAGCCGTTGGCCGATGCCGGCAAGATCAAGGTGCTGGCCACGGCGTCGGCCGCGCGCTCGGCGCTGATGCCGAACGCGCCTTCGATGGTGGAAGCGGGCATCCGCGGCATCGACGTCGCCACCTGGGTTGGCGTGGCAGCGCCGGCGGCGACGCCCGAGCGCATCCTCAAGCGGCTGTCGGCCGAAGTGGTGCGTGCCGCGGCCGACCCCACGCTGCAGCGCGAGCTGGCCACCGCCGGCGTCGAGACCACGCCGATGGACCAGGCGGCCTTCGGCCAGATGGTGGTGGACGAGCGCGCGCGCTGGAAGCGGGTGATCCAGGCGGCCGGCATCACGGCCGATTGAGGCTCTGCGGGGCCGTCGGCCGCCCGCGCGCTAGGATGCGGCGTGACCGCAAGCGGCGCGCGCCGCAAGGAGAACCCGCATGAGCAGCGATCAAGACCTGGTGCTGGCGCAGACCGACGCGCGCGGCGTCGTCACGCTCACCCTCAACCGGCCGTCGGCCTTCAACGCCTTGTCGGAGGCCATGCTGGCCGCGCTGCAGCAGGCGCTGGAGCGCGTGGCCGCCGACCCCCAGGCGCGCGTGGTGGTGCTGGCCGGCGCGGGCAAGGCCTTCTGCGCCGGGCACGATTTGAAGGAGATGCGCGCCGAGCCTTCGCTGGCGTACTACCAGCGGCTGTTCGGGCAATGCGCGCAGGTGATGCTGGCGATCCAGAAGCTGCCGGTGCCGGTGATCGCGCGCGTGCACGGCATCGCCACGGCGGCCGGCTGCCAGCTGGTCGCGATGTGCGACCTGGCGGTGGCGTCCAGCGATTCGCGCTTCGCCGTCAGCGGCATCAACGTCGGGCTGTTCTGCAGCACGCCCAGCGTCGCGCTGTCGCGCAACCTGTCGCGCAAGGCGGCCTTCGAGATGCTGGTGACGGGCGACTTCGTCGGCGCCGAGGAAGCGCGCGCCAAGGGCCTGGTCAACCGCGTGGCGGCGCCCGAGCAACTGGATGCCGAGGTCGAGCGCCTGGTGGCCAGCATCGTCGCCAAGCCGCAGGCGGCCATCGCCACCGGCAAGGGGCTGTTCTACCGCCAGCTGGAAAAAGGCATCGCCGGTGCCTACGACGATGCCGGCCAGGCCATGGCCTGCAACATGATGGAGCCCTCGGCGCTGGAAGGCGTGCAGGCCTTCATCGACAAGCGCAAGCCGAATTGGTGACGGCGGTTCCTACTTCCAATCGAGACTGATCTTCTTGCCGGACGCCGCGCAATCCTTGAGGTACAGGTTGATCAGGCTCTGGTAGGGGATGCCCGTCTCCTCGGCCATGGTCTTGAAGTATGTGATGGACCCTTCGTCCAGCCGGATCGTCACCGACTTCTTCAACTGGGCCGCGTACGGGTTCTTTCTGGCATTCGTGAAGTCGTAGTGCTTGCGCATGGGGGCACCTATCGGTACTGGCTCTGCTCGTCGGCGTCGGCCTTGCGGGCCGAAATGATGCGGATGACGTTCCCGCTCGCCCGGTAGCAGTGCGCCACGACCAGCAGGCGCAGGCTGCGGCTCAGGCCGAGGAGGATGAACCGCTCTTCGTCTTCGGAATGGTCGGGGTCGTCGAGCAGCAACGCCCGCTCGTCCGAGAAGACCGACTGCGCGTCTTCGAACGAGACCTTGTGCTTGCGGAGATTCGCGGCCGCCTTCCTGGGATCCCACTCGAAGCGCAACGAAGACACGGCGCGATTGTACGGACGCTGTATTTACAGCACAACCGCGCGCGTCGAGTCTCTACATCCCCGCGTAGTTCGGGCCGCCGCCGCCCTCGGGCGTGACCCAGACGATGTTCTGCGTCGGGTCCTTGATGTCGCAGGTCTTGCAGTGCACGCAGTTCTGCGCGTTGATCACCAGGCGGTCGGTGCCGTCGGTGTTGACGAACTCGTAGACGCCGGCCGGGCAGTAGCGGCTTTCGGGGCCGGCATAACGCGCCAGGTTGATGGCCACCGGCACGGTGGGGTCCTTCAGCGTCAGGTGCGAGGGCTGGTTCTCTTCGTGGTTGGTGTTGCTGATGAAGACCGATGACAGGCGGTCGAAGGTCAGCTTGCCGTCGGGCTTGGGGTAGCGGATCGGCTCGACTTGGCCGGCGGCGTGCATGCGGCCGTAGTCGGGCGCGTGGCGGTGCTTGGTCCACGGCGGGCTCTGGATGCCCAGCTTGGGCAGCAGCCACTGCTCGATGCCGGTCATCACCGTGCCCACCATGTTGCCGTACTTGAACCACTGCTTGAAGTTGCGGCTGGCGTGCAGCTCCTGGTGCAGCCAGCTCTTCTCGAAGGCTTCGGGGTAGGCCGTCAGCTCGTCGCCGCTGCGGCCGGCCTTGATGGCCGCGGCCGCGGCGTCGGCCGCCAGCATGCCGGTCTTGATGGCCGCATGGCTGCCCTTGATGCGCGAGGCGTTCAGCGTGCCCGCGTCGCAGCCGACCAGCGCGCCGCCGGGGAACACCAGCTTGGGCAGGCTCAGCAGGCCGCCGGCGGTGATGGCGCGCGCGCCGTAGCCGATGCGCTTGCCGCCTTCCAGGTGGGCGCGGATGGCCGGGTGCGTCTTCCAGCGCTGCATCTCCTCGAAGGGGCTGATCCAGGGGTTCTGGTAGTCCAGGCCGACCACGTAGCCCAGCGTCACGCGGCCGCCTTCCATGTGGTACAGGAAGCCGCCGCCGTAGGTCTGCTCGTCCACCGGCCAGCCGGCGGTGTGCACCACGAGGCCGGGCTTGGCCTTGTCGGCGGGCACCTCCCACAGCTCTTTCACGCCGATGGCATAGCTCTGCGGGTCGCGGCCTTCATCGAGGCCGTAGCGGGCGATCAGCCGCTTGCCCAGGTGGCCGCGCGCGCCCTCGGCGAAGATGGTGTACTTGCCGCGCAGCTCCATGCCGAGCTGGAAGTTCTCGGTCGGCACGCCGTCCTTGCCCACGCCCATGTTGCCGGTGGCCACGCCGCGCACGGCGCCGTGCTCGTCGTACAGCACCTCGGCGGCGGCGAAGCCGGGGAAGATCTCGACGCCCAGGCCTTCGGCCTGCTCGGCCATCCACTTGGTGACGGCGCCCAGGCTGATGACGTAGTTGCCTTCGTTGTGCAGGCACTGCGGGATCAGCCAGGCCGGCGTCGGGCGCGCGCTGTCGCGGTCGAGGAACAGCACCTCGTCGCCGCTGACCGGCTGGTTCAGCGGCGCGCCGCGCGCCTTCCAGTCGGGGAACAGCTCGTTGATCGCGCGCGGGTCCATCACCGCGCCCGACAGGATGTGCGCGCCGGGCTCGGAGCCCTTCTCGAGCACCACCACCGACAACGCGGCATCGATTTGCTTGAGCCTGATCGCCGTGGCCAGCCCCGCGGGGCCGGCGCCGACGACCACCACGTCGTAATCCATGGCCTCGCGCGGCCCGTACTGCTGGAGGATCTCCTCGCTGGTCATTCGCCATCTCTCCTAGTGCCTTGCCGCATTCTAGGGCGGGGCTGCGTGCTATCGTCCTCTAGCGAACCATCCAACGGGAGAGGCGCCTTGGCCTATCAGATCGATCTTTCCGGCCGCGTGGCCATGGTCACCGGCGCGTCCAGCGGGCTGGGCGAGCAGTTCGCGCGCATCCTCAGCCGCGCCGGCGCCGGGGTGGTGCTGGCGGCGCGCCGCATGGAGCGCCTGAAGACCCTGCGCGCCGAGCTGGAAGCCGAGGGCGGCGACGCCCACGTGGTGGCGCTGGACGTGTCCGACGTCGACAGCATCCGCGCCGCCGTGGCGCATGCCGAGACCGAGATGGGCACGATCGACATCCTGGTCAACAACGCCGGCATGGGCACCACGCAGCACCTGACCGAGGTGACGCCCGAGATCTACGACGACGTGATGACCACCAACACGCGCGGCGCCTTCTTCGTCGCGCAGGAAGTGGCCAAGCGCATGATCGCGCGCAGCAAGGGCACGGCGCCGGGCACCTTCACCGGCGGGCGCATCGTCAACGTGGCCTCGGTGGCCGGGCTGCGCGCCAGCGCCCGCATCGGCGTGTACTGCATGAGCAAGGCCGCGGTGATCCACATGACGCGCGTGATGGCGCTGGAATGGGGCCGCTACGGCATCAACGTCAACGCCTTGTGCCCCGGCTACATCGACACCGAGATCAACCACTACCAATGGCAGGGCGAGGCCGGGCAGAAGCTGATCCAGATGCTGCCGCGCAAGCGCGTGGGCAAGCCGCAGGACCTCGACGCGGTGCTGATGATGCTGTGCGCCAACGAAAGCCACTTCGTCAACGGCGCCGTCATCAGCGCCGACGACGGCTACGCCGTCTGACGCGAAGGTCCCCGCCGATGCGCCGCCTGACGCCGCTGGAAGCCCGCGTGCTGGGCGTGCTGGTGGAAAAGCAGGCGACGGTGCCCGACACCTATCCGCTGTCGCTCAACGCGCTGCTCGCCGGCTGCAACCAGAAGACGGCGCGCCACCCGGTGATCGAGGCCACCGAGGCCGAGGTGGTGACCGCGGTCGACGCGTTGAAGGCCTTGTCGCTGGTGTTCGAGGGCTCGGGCGCGCGCGTGGTGCGCTACGAGCACAACATGGCCCGCGTTCTGGGCGTGCCCGGCGCCGCGGTGGCGCTGCTGGCCGTGCTGATGCTGCGCGGCCCGCAGACGGCCGCCGAACTGCGCCTGAGCAGCGAGCGGCTGCACCGCTTTGCCGACGTCTCGTCGGTCGAAGGCTTCCTGGAAGAGCTGGCCGCCCGCCAGCCGGCGCTGGCCGTCAAGCTGGCGCGCGCGCCCGGCACGCGCGAGGCGCGCTGGGCGCACCTGCTGTGCGGCGAGGTGGCCGACCTGCCGCCAGCCGCTGCGGCCATCGGCACGGCCGCCGGCAGCGCCGCGGGTGCCGCCGAAATGGGCAGCGCCAGTGCCGGCGAATTGGCCGCGATCAAGGCCGAGCTGTCGCGCCAGGCCGTGCTGATCGAAGCCCTGCAGGCGCAACTCGCGCGCCTGAGCAGCGAACTGGGCCTGGCCGCCGATTGACCGCACGCCCGGCGGGGCTGGCCGGGGCTGGCTGGGGATGGCGCCGGCCGACATGTGTCGCGCGTGTCACGCGCGCTACACACACTGTTGCCAGACTGCAATCGAAGTTAACCTCGCCCGCCGTAGCGGACATCGTTCAACACTTCGAGGGAGCACCCAGATGGCACATTCGGGTTGGAGCGGATTTCCTCGCACCGTCGTCGCCGTGGCCGTCGCGCTGGCCGCGGCGCCGGTGCTGGCGCAGAACACCACTTCGGCCGTCGCCGGCCTGGTGACCGGCGCCGACGGGCTGCCGCTGGCCGGCGCCACGGTGCAGATCCTGCACCGCGACTCGGGCGTGACGGTGAACGTCACCACCGGCGCCGACGGCCGCTACGCCGCCCGCGGCCTGCGCGTCGGCGGGCCCTACACCATCACCGTCAGCAAGGACGGCCGCAGCGAAAAGCGCGACGACGTCTACCTGGCGCTGGCCGAAACCGCGGCGCTGGACATGCAGCTCGGCGCGCCGGCGGCCACCACCGTGGTGGTGACGGGGCAGGGCGCCGGCTCGGGCCGCTTCAGCAGCGCCGCGATGGGCGCCGGCACCAGCCTGGGCAACCGCGAGCTCAACGCGCTGGGCTCGATCCAGCGCAACCTGCAGGACTACGCGCGCACCGACCCGCGCGTGGCGCAGACCGACAAGGAACGCGGCGAGGTCTCGGCCGCCGGCATGCACGTGCGCTACAACTCGGTGACGATCGACGGCGTCACCATCAACGACACCTTCGGCCTGGAGTCCAACAACCTGCCGACGCTGAAGCAGCCGATCTCGATCGACGCCATCCAGTCGGTGCAGATCAACCTCAGCAACTACGACGTCACGCAGAAAGCCTACGTCGGCGCCAACACCAACGCGGTGACCAAGAGCGGCACCAACGAGTTCCACGGCAGCGTCTACTACGTCTACCGCGACGACAAGCTGGCCGGCGACCGTTTCAACCGCACCACCGGCGCCTACACCGCGCCGGCGCCGTTCGAAGAGACGACCAAGGGCTTCGTGCTCGGCGGCCCGATCATTAAGGACAAGCTGTTCTTCTTCGGCAGCTACGAAGAGTTCAAGAGCTCGCGCGCCAGCCCCGACTTCGGGCCGCTGGGCAGCAGCGCCACCAACGTGGGCATCACGCAGAGCTCGATCGACCAGGCGATCGCGATCGCCCGCGACACCTGGGGCATGGACATCGGCAGCCCGGCCATCCCGCAGGGGCTGGCGGTCAACGTCAAGGACGCCCTGCTCAAGCTCGACTGGAACATCAACGACCGCCACCGCGCCAACCTGCGCTTCACGCAGACCAAGCAGACCGAGCCGACGCTGGCCGGCTTCAGCGCCACCGGGCTGTCGCTCAGCTCGTACTGGTACGTCGCCGACAAGGACCTGAAGAGCGTGGTCGGCCAGTGGTTCGCCGACTGGAGCGACGACTTCAGCACCGAGCTCAAGGTCTCCAAGCGCGACTACTCCAAGGTCGAGGCCTCGGCCACCGGTGCGCAACTGCCGCAGATCGGCCTGCGCTTTTCCGGCGCGCTGCCGGAGGGCACGCCCTCCAGCGTCAGCAGCAACAACCGCTTCCTGAACTTCGGCACCATCAACAGCCGCCACCGCAACATCCTGGACACCGAGACGGTCGACCTCTACGCCGGCGGCACCTGGACCAAGGGCGCGCACGAGCTGAAGTTCGGCCTCGACTACGTCGACAACAAGATCTACAACGCCTTCCTGCAGGACATCTTCGGCAACTACACCTTCGGCTGCGAGCCGGGCACCTACTCGTTCGGCACCTTCGCCAACTGCAACGACATGACGCCGGCGCAGCGCGACCTGGCGACGCTGGAGAACTTCCGCCTCGGCAAGCCTTCCAGCTACACGCTGGTGTCGCCGCAGACGGGCCGCACGCTGGATGACGCGGTGGCCATCTGGTCGCTGAAGAACATCGGCCTGTTCGCGCAGGACACCTGGAAGATCGACAAGCGCCTGAGCGTCTCGCTGGGCCTGCGCATCGACCAGCAGGACGTGCCGACCAAGCCGCTGGCCAACGCCGCGGCGGCCGCGCCGCGCGTGCCGGGCAGCGTCAACGCCAACGGCACGCTGACGCGCGACAGCGGCGGCTTCGGCCTCGACAACACGGTCACGCTGGACGGCAACCGCTTGGTGCAGCCGCGCGTGGGCTTCAACTGGAACCTCGGCACGCCCGAGCGGCAGATGCAGTTGCGCGGCGGCTTCGGCCTGTTCCAGGGCGCGGCGGCCAACGTCTGGCTGTCCAACCCGTTCACCAACACCGGCATGGCCAGCGCTTCGCTGAACTGCCAGAACTACAGCACCTGCGCCGCGGCCAACGCCATCTTCAGCCCCGACGTGACGCGCCAGCCCGGCCTCACCGGCACGCCGCCGGCGCCCAACATCGACTTCATCTCGCCGACGCTGGAGCAGCCCTCGGTCTGGAAGGCCAACCTGGCGTTCGACGCCGAGACGCCGGCGCTGCCCTGGGTCGGCAAGCTGCAGTTCGGCGCCGAGTGGCTGCACACCGAGGTGGAAAGCGCCATCTACTACCAGCACATGAACCTGGGCAACCCGACGGCCACCGGCAACGACGGGCGCCAGTTGTTCTACACGCCCAACGGCTACAACGGCGCGTGCTGGAATGCCAACGGCACGTCGATCACCACCGGCACCACCTGCGCGGGCCTGCGCAACCGCGCGCTGTCCAACCCCAACTGGGGCACCAACGTGCTGCTGGCCACGCGCACCGGCAAGGGCGAGGGCGACGCGATCACGCTGTCGGTCGGCCAGCCGGCGGCGATGGGCTTCGGCTGGAACCTGGCCTACACCAAGACGCGCGCCACCGAGGTGAGCCCGATCACCTCGTCGACCTCGAATTCGAACTGGAGCAACCGCAACATCTTCAACCCCAACGAAGAGACGCTGCAGAACTCCAACTACCTGATCAAGGACCGCGTCAGCGCCACGGCCACCTGGGCCAAGGCCTTCGTCGCCGACTACCGCACGACGGTGGGCGTGTTCTACGAAGGCCGCCGCGGCAAGCCCTACAGCTGGACCTACATCAACGACCTCAACGGCGACGGCATCTCGGGCAACGACCTGATGTACGTGCCCAGCGCCGCCGGCTCCGGCGAGGTGGTGTTCCGCGGCGGCGCGGCCGAGGAGGCGCGCTTCTGGGAGATCGTCAATGCCAACCCGGGGCTGCGCTCGGCCGCCGGCGGCGTCGTCGGCCGCAACAACAACTACGCGCCCTGGGTCAACAACTTCGACCTGCGCTTCAAGCAGGAACTGCCCGGCTTCACCAAGAGCCACAAGGCATCGCTGACCTTCGACATCTTCAACTTCGGCAACCTGCTGAACAAGAAGTGGGGCCGCATCGACGAGATCGGCTTTCCGTCGAACCGCAGCTTCGTCAACTACAACGGCCGCGACGCGCAAGGGCGCTACATCTACAGCCTGGGCAGCCTGGAAGACTACGTCACCAAGCAGGCGGCCGGCGAATCGCAGTGGGCGGTGCAGATCACGCTGCGCTACGAGTTCTGAGCAGCCGCTGACCGCGCGCTGATCAGCCGGTCAACAGCTTGTTGACCAGCTCGGCCGTCGTCGACGCGCCGAGCTTGCGCATCAGCCGCGCGCGGTAGACGTCCACCGTGCGCGGGCTGATCGCCAGGCGGCGGCCGATCTGCTTGCTGGTGGCGCCTTCCACCAGCAGCGCGGCGATCTCGCGCTCGCGCGCGGTGAACTCGGCCTTCAGCACGCGCCGCGACGACAAGTCCTCGAAGGCCCAGATGCCGGCCGCGTGCGGCTGCCGCGCATCGAGCGCGCGGCCGGCCACGTGGCACCAGAACAGCTCGCCGCGGCCGCCCACGCGCTTCATCACGCGGTCGTCGGCATAACGCCCATGTTCGTCGAGCTGGGCGACGATGCGCTCGCCGGTGCGCTGGAACTCGTCGGCCGTGGGGTACAGCACCTCGAAAGAGCGGCCGACGATCTGCTCGCGCGCGGCGCCGAAGATGGCCAGCAGCTCCTGGTTGCAGTCGATCATCAGCCGGTGGCGCGACAGCACCAGGCCCACCGGCGCCTGGTCGAAGGCGACGCGGTAGTCGAGCAGCGGTGCGTCCACGCGAAGGCGGCGCGGCCGGCTACAGCAGCGCGTAGGTGGTGGTGGCGTGCGCGGCCAGGTCGCCGCCGCGGCCGTGCAGCAGGATCTCGCCGAACACCAGGCTCTTGCCCATGCGCAGCACGCGCGCCAGCAGCCGCGCCTCGCCGCCGTCGCCGGGCACGGGCTTGAGGAAGCTGGTCTGCAACTGCACCGTGGTCATCGGCTTGAAGCCGCCCAGCCGCGTCATCACGGCCAGGATCATCGCGGTGTCGGCGGCGGCCATCATCGCCTGGCCGCACAGCACGCCGCCGCCGTGCACCACCAGCGGCGTCACCGGCAGGCTGAGCACCACCTCGCCGGCGCGCGCCTCGGTGACGCGCATCGAAAGGCCGCGCACCCACGGCGCCACCAGGGTGGCCAGCGCCTCGTTGAGCATCTCGATGTCGGCCGGCGAGCCTTTGTTGTCGTGGTCCATCGGGCAAGTCCCTCGTCGCCCTCGCGGGCCGCGCTGATCGCGCGCCATTCTACGGAGCAGGCCTTAGTGAAATCTACGTAACGCCGCGCGGGGCCAAGGCAGGGTAGCCTTCCGGCCCTGAACTTCCAGGAGCGATCCTTCATGAACAAGATCTACCCGAGCGCCGAGGCGGCGCTCGCGGGCATCGTGCGCGACGGCCAGTTGCTCGCCGTCGGCGGGTTCGGGCTGTGCGGCATTCCCGAGGCGCTGATCGCCGCGCTGCGCGACAGCGGCGTCAAGGACCTGAGCGTGGTGTCCAACAACGCCGGCGTCGACGGCTTCGGCCTCGGCCAGCTGCTGGAAACGCGGCAGATCAGGAAGATGATCTCCAGCTACGTCGGCGAGAACAAGGAGTTCGAGCGCCAGTACCTGGCCGGCGAGCTGGAGCTGGAGTTCACGCCGCAGGGCACGCTGGCCGAGCGCCTGCGCGCCGGCGGCGCCGGCATTCCGGCCTTCTTCACGCGCACCGGCGTCGGCACGCTGGTGGCCGAGGGCAAGGAAACGCGCGAGTTCGACGGCAAGACCTACGTGATGGAGCGCGCGCTGCTGCCCGAGGTGTCGCTCGGCAAGGCCTGGAAGGCCGACCGCTCGGGCAACCTCGTGTTCCGCCGCACGGCGCGCAACTTCAACCCGGCGGTGATCATGGCCGGGCGCATCAGCGTGGTGGAGGTCGAGGAGATCGTCGAGACCGGCAGCATCGACCCCGACGCCGTGCACCTGCCGGGCATCTACGTGAACCGCCTGGTGCTCAACGCCAAGCCCGAGAAGCGCATCGAGAAGCGCACGACGAAGCAGAACCCCAAAGGAGCCTGAGCATGGCCTGGACCCACGACGAGATGGCGGCGCGCGCCGCCAAGGAACTGGCCGACGGCTTCTACGTGAACCTCGGCATCGGCTTGCCCACGCTGGTGGCCAACTTCGTCGACCCGAAGATCGAGGTCTGGCTGCAAAGCGAGAACGGCATGCTGGGCATCGGCCCCTTCCCCGACGAGAGCGAGGTCGACGCCGACCTCATCAACGCCGGCAAGCAGACCGTGACCACGCTGGCGGGAAGCAGCATCTTCGGCAGCCACGACAGCTTCGCGATGATCCGCGGCGGCAAGATCAACCTGTCGATCCTGGGCGCCATGCAGGTCAGCGAGAAGGGCGACCTGGCCAACTGGATGATCCCCGGCAAGATGGTCAAGGGCATGGGCGGCGCGATGGACCTCGTCGCCGGCGTCAAGAGCGTGGTGGTGCTGATGGAGCACGTGGCGCGCAAGAAGGACGGCGGCTTCGACCTGAAGATCCTGCCGCAGTGCACGCTGCCGCTCACCGGCGTGGGCGTGGTCGACCGCATCATCACCGACCTGTGCGTGCTGGACGTGACGCCGCACGGCCTGAAGCTGGTGGAACTGGCCCCCGGCGTCAGCCGCGACGAGGTGCAAAGCAAGACCGGCGTGGCGCTGGCCTGAGGGCCGTCACGCCGCCGCGGCATCCAGCAGGTGCCGCACCAGTTCCTGCGGGGCGCTGACCATCGGGCAGTGCCCCGTCTTCATTTCGACGACGCGAAAGCCGGGCAGGGCGCGCACGCGCTGGCGCATCGCGTCGATCGTTGGATAGGCCGGCGCCGTGCAGTCGATGAAGCTGCGCGGCAGCCGCGCCCAGCGCTCGCCGTCGTAGGGCAGGCTTTGGCGGTAAGGGCCGAAGGGGTGCGGCACCTGGCGGCGCAGCAGCCAGTCGCGGTCGGCGCCGGTCAGGCCGAAGCCGGCGGGGTCGGGCGGCGGCAGCGCGTTGCCGTTGGCTTGCGCGGCGGCCGTGCGGCCGGCCACGACCTCGGCGCTGTGGCCGTCGCCCCAGCCTTCGCCGGGCAGCGGCACCATCGCATCGACGTAGACCAGGTGCCGCACCGCCTGCGCGTCGGCCTGCAGCAGCCGGTCGGCAGCGCCGGTCGCGACCATGCCGCCGTAGCTGTGGCCGACCAGCACGATGCCGCTCAGCTCTTCGGCCTGCACCAGGGCCACGACGTCGTCGATGTGGTCGAACAGGTCGATGCCGGCCCGGCGCAGGTGGGCGCGCTCGCCGTCGCCGGTCAGCGTGACGGCATGCACCTCGTGGCCGGCGGCGCGCAGCGGCGGCAGCACGCGGCGCCAGATCCAGGCGCCGCCCCAGGCGCCGTGGACGAGGACGATGGGCGGTTTCGCGGACATCGCTGCAGCATAGCGCGTGGTCCGGCGCGCGCGCCGATCAGCCCTCGGTGCCCTCGGCGCCGACCTGGGCCGCGACGAAGCGCAGCAGGGTGCGCGTCGCCTCGCCGCGCAGTTGCACCGGGTGCAAGGCACCGATCGGCGCGAACGGCGTTGGCAGTTCGATCGGCAGCGCGACGATCTGCCCGGCCGCGACGAAGGGCCGCGCCACGCTGTGCGGCACCAGCGAGAGCAGGCGGTCCTGGCCGAGCATGGTGACGAGCACCGCCGTCGAGCGCGAACTCACCAGGCGATAGCGCGGCGCGCGTTCGCGCTCGCTGGCCAGCCGATCGAGCGCGCGCCGCGGCGCGCTGTCCACCGGGCCTTGCAGCCAGGTCTCGCGCCACAAATCGTCCAGCGCCAGCCGCTTGCGGCGCGCCAGCGGATGCCGAGGGCCGCAGACGACGATCAGCCGGTCGGCCACCAGGGGCTCGAACTGCCAGCCTTGCGGCACTTCGTCGGGCGTGCGGCAGTACACGACGTCGATGCCGCCGCGCGCCAGCACGGCGCCGATCTGCGCCACGTCCACCTCCTGGAGGTTGACCAGCACCTCGGGGTGCCGCTGGCTGAAGCGCGGCAGCAGCGGCGCCAGAAGCCCGTTGATGGCGCCCGTGATGGCGGCCACCTGCACGACGCCGCCGGCATCGTTGGTCATGGCGGCCACGGCATCGGCACATTCGTTGACGGTGTCCAGGATGCGGCGCACCAGCGGCAGCAGCTCGATCGTCACCGGCGTCGGCGTGACGCCGCGCGCGTGCCGGTCGAACAGCCGGCAGCCGAGCAGGCGCTCCAGTTCCGCCAGCACATGCGTCGCCGACGGTTGCGTCAGGCCCACGGCCGCGGCCGCGCGCTGCACGCTGCGCAACTCGGCGGCCTTGGCCAGCACGTGCAGATGGCGCAGCCGGGCGCGCACCAGCAAGCGCGACACCAGCGCCGTGGCCGAAGGCTGCATGTATCGAAGGCTTCGATGGGTGAGGCGCCGATTCTATTGGTCGTCTATGGATCGGCCTTCCAGAATCGCGGCCACGACCTCAGCACCCCCGGAGATGCCATGCCCGCCAGCCGATCCCGCCGCCAGGCCTTGCTGGCCTTGTCAGCCTGGGGCTGCGGCTTTGCCGCGCCGTCGCTGGCGCAGGGCGGCTACCCCGCCAAGCCGGTGCGCATCCTGGTGGGCGTGAACGCCGGCGGCGCGGCCGACCTGTTTGCGCGCACCTTCGCGCAGAAGGTGGGCGAGGCCACCGGCGGCAGCTTCGTCGTCGACAACAAGCCCGGCGCTGGCGGCACGCTGGCCGCCGATGCCGCGGCCAAGGCGGCGCCCGACGGCTACACGCTGGTGGCCGCCGCACCCACCGCGATGATCGTCGCCCCCTGGCTGTACAAGCAGCTCGGCTACGCGCCGGCCACCGACTTCACGCCGGTCACCGTGCTGGCCGGCGGCCCGCTGGTGCTGGTGGTCAACGCCGAACTCGCCGCCGCCAACGTGGCGCAACTGGTCGCGCTGGCCAGGGCCAAGCCGGGTGAGCTGGCCTTCGGCTCGGGCGGCCAAGGCTCGGCCGGGCACCTGACCACCGAGATGCTGGCTTCGATGGCCGGCTTCAAGGCCGTGCACGTGCCGTACAAGGGGGAAGGGCAGGCCATCAACGACCTGCTGGGCGGCCAGGTGAAGCTGATGTTCACCGGCTACAACCTGGTGGAGCCGCACGTCAAGTCGGGCCGGTTGCGCGTGCTGGCGATCTCCGGCAAGACGCGGTTGCCGTCGCTGCCCAACGTGCCGACGGTGCAGGAGTCGATGCCGGCGCTGGCCGGCTTCGAGTCGCTGGGCTGGATCGGGTTGTTCGCACCGGCGCGCACGCCACCCGAAGTGACGCACTGGCTGGCCGCCAAGTGGCGCGACGTCCGCCAGCAGCCCGACATCGTGGCGCGCTTCGAAGCCATGGGCATGGGCATGCTGGTCACGCCAACGCCGGAAGACTTCGCGGCGCTGCTGAAATCCGAAACGACGCGCTGGCAGAAGGTGATCGCCAGCGCCGGCGTCAAGCCCGAATGAAGCCGACGCGAATCGCCCAGCTGGAGACCTTTCTGGTCGACCGCTGGTGCCTGCTGCGCGTGACCTGCGAAGACGGCACCGTAGGCACCGGCGAAGCCGGGGTGCACGGCTGGCCGCGCCCCACGGCGGCGATGATCGACGCCATGGCCTCGTACCTCGTCGGCCAGGATCCGTCGCGCATCGAGCACCACGCGCAAGCCCTGCAACGCAGCTCGCACTTCATGGGCGCCGTGGTGGCGGGCGCCATCTCGGCCATCGACATCGCGCTGTGGGACATCCTGGGCAAGCGCCTGGGCGTGCCGGTGTACGAGCTGATGGGCGGCCGCACGCGTGACAAGGTGCGTTGCTACGTCCACGCCCAGGGGCAGACGGCGGACGAGCTGGTGGCCGATGTGCGCGCCCTGGTGGCGGCGGGGTTCACCGCCGTTCGCTTCTCGCCTTTCGCGCCCGACTTCCACCGCCATCGCTCGTTCGAGGAATGGGCGCGCCAGGCGGTGCAGCGCGTGGGCGCCGTCCACGAGGCCCTGGACGGCGCTGCCGACCTGTGCATCGAACTGCACCGGCAGATGAACCCCGCCGAGTCGATCGCGCTGGCCCGGCGGCTGGCGCCGTTCCAGCCGTTCTTCTACGAAGACCCGATGCTGCCCGACAGCCCGCGGCTGATGGGCGACGTGCAGCGCCAGTGCGGGCTGCCGGTGGCCACCGGCGAGCGCTTCACGTCGATCTTCCAGTTCCAGGAATTGCTGGCGGCCGGCGGCTGCGCCTACGTGCGGCCCGACGTCTGCCTGTGCCTGGGGCTGACCGGCAGCAAGAAGGCGGCGGCGCTGGCTGAAGCGCACCATGTGAAGGTGATACCGCACAACCCGCTGTCGCCGATTTCCACCGCGGCCTGCGTGCAGCTGGACGCGGCGATTCCCAACTTCGCGCTGCAGGAATACACCGGCGAATCGACCTCGCCCAAGCGCGAACTGGTCGTGCAGCCGCTGCAGCTGGACCAGGGCTACCTCATCGTGCCCGAAGCACCCGGCCTCGGCATCGAGCTGAACCTGCAGCACCTGGCGCAATTGCCGGCGCAGACCCGCACGCCCTCGACGCCGATCGGCGTCGACGGATCGGTGCAGGACTGGTAGGGCGAAGCGCGAATCCTGGCCGTGAATGAGTTGGCGCCCGGCGTTGCTTGGCTCGTGCCGGCCGAAACGCGGCCGCACCGCCGGCAGGACAATGCCGGCATGACTACGCTCTCGGCCATCAGCCTCAGCGGCATGAGCGCCGCGCAGACGGCGCTCGAAACGTCGGCGCACAACGTGGCCAATCTGGCGATGGACGGGTTTCGCCGTCGTCAGGTGACGCAGAGCACCGCGGCGGACGGCGGCGTGACGACGTCACTGACCCAGGCGACGCAGCCGGGCGACGATTTGGCGGGCGATCTCGTCGGCCAGTTGGTCGCGAAGAACCAGTTCCTGGCCAATCTGGCCGTCTTCAAGACCGGCGACCAGATGATGGGCACGCTGCTGGACGCGACGAGCTGAGCAGCGGCTGCGGGCCTTCCAACAGCGCATCAACAGCGCATCTTTAAGTTGACATAAGAAACATTGTGCGCACTTACAGGCGCGAGCGACCCCCGAATCTGGTGCTCGAATCACGCCCACCGCCGGCGACCCGATCCCTAGAATCCCGGCCATGTATCGAAATGCATCTTCGGTGCTGCTCCTGCTGCTCGGCTGGTCCGTCGCCTCGGCCGCGCCGATGGCCTCGATCGACGCTACCGAGACGGCTACGCCGAAGCCGGTCGACATCGGCGCGCCGGCGCCAAGTGCTCAGGCATCGGCCGGCGGCGCGATCGGGATTCCGCAGTCGCGGACGGTCGAGTTGTTGCTGCAGATGCAGGACCAGTCGGCAGCCTCGTCGGCTGGCGGTTCAGCGGCCATGCGGCGCGGCCTGCCGGCCCGCGCGGCGGCGGCCGACGTGGTGGCCGCGCCGGCCGAAGAAACGCCGCTGGGCGCGCTGAAATCGGCCATCGCGAACAGTCCGTTGGGCACGACGCCTGGCGACGCCGCGGAGACTTCGGATCAGGCGCAGCGCGCCAACCTGCGGATGGAACCATCGAGCCCGCTGCCGGCTGGCACGCCGAAGGCCGCCGGCGAGCCGACGTCGTCGCTGCTCAACCAGCCGGTGATTCGCTTCATCCGCGAGAACCGCGCCCTGACCGTGCTGGGCGGCGCCCTGGTGCTGGCCGCGGTGTGGGTCACCGCGACGTTCTCTTCGTCGCGGCGTTCGCGCTCCCGGTCTCGCTGACCGGACGCGCGCCGTCGCTCAGTGCGCGCCGTCGGCGTCGCTGTCCGATTCGGCCTCGTCGATGTCGTCATCGGCTTCGACCGCGGGTGCCTGGCCGACCACGGTCTGGCGGTCGAGCGGGCGGCACAGGTGCCGGTTCAGGCGCCCCAGGCGCTCGGACTTTTCGATGGCGGCCAACACGACCTCGGGCTGGACCATCAGCATGAACGGATTGGCGACGACGGAGTGCTCTGACATGTCGGTGCTCCCGTGGCCCGTGGATGGGGCCTGCACAGGGTGCACTGTAGTGAGGGCCTGCCATGGCTGACCAGTCGGCGGCCGCCCAGACCGCGTGTCGGATGACTTCCGACACGGCGACAGTTCACGATCGACGCGGCGTCGGCGCCTCGCCGACATCCGGTAGGCGCATTTGCCGCGTCATTTAGCGGCTTCCAGCGACTTTCAGGGATTGCCCGTTTCGAGCCGGCGCGCCAGCGATTCGCGGCCGTCCAGGCGCGCCGTGTCGGCGGCGGTCTGGTTGCGGTCGTTGCGCAGCTTGCGGTCGGCGCCCTTGGCCAGCAGCAGCGCCACGCTGTCTTCGCTGCCGTAGCGCGCGGCCAGCATCAGCGGCGTGTTGCCGTTGGGCGAGCGCGCATCGACGGCGGCGCCCTGCTCCAGCAGCAGCTTCACCGGCGCGGCCGAAGGGCTGCTGGCGGCGTAATGCAGCGGCGTCCAGCCGGGGCGGTTGACGGCCGCGCCGCGCGCCATCAGCGCACGCATCGCGTCGACGTCGGCGCGCAAGGCGGCCATCATCAACGGCGTTTCGCCGGCGGCGTTGGCGCTGTCGATGCGCGTGTCGGCAGGCTCCAGCAGCGCCTGCACGGCCTTGGCCGCGCCGCCGCGCAACGCCAGGAACAAGCCGTGCTGGCCCTTGGGGTCGAGCGTGTTGGGGTCCATGCCGCGGGCCAGCAACTCGCGCAGCCGGGCCGCGTCGTCGAGCTCGATGGCGCGGAAGAAGTCTTCGTAGGCGCCCGCATGGGCGCGGCCCGCCAGCAGCATCGAGCCGCTGCACAGCACCAGCAGCCGGGCGTTGAACGAGCGTCGATGCAGCTTCATGAGGTCGTGGCGCGCGCAAACAGGCGGTCGAAGTTGTCGCGGGTCTGCGCGGCCACCTGTTCCAGGCTCAGGCCTTTCAGCTCGGCGAGGCGTTCAGCGACGTGCGGCACCCACGCGGGGGTGTTGGTCTTGCCGCGGTGCGGCACCGGGGCGAGGTAGGGGCTGTCGGTCTCGATCAGGCAGCGATCCAGCGGCACCAGCCGCGCCACCTCGCGCAGTTCTTCGGCGTTGCGGAAGGTCAGGATGCCCGAGAACGAGATCATGAAGCCGAGGTCCAGCGCCGCGCGCGCCACCTCGCGCGTTTCGGTGAAGCAATGGAAGACGCCGCCGACGCGGCCCTGCCCTTCGTCGCGCAGCACGGCCAGCGTGTCGTCTGACGCGCTGCGCGTGTGGATCACCAGCGGCAGGCCGCTCGCCCGCGCGGCGCGGATGTGCACGCGAAAGCGCTCGCGCTGCCATTCCATCTGCGCCACGCTGCGGCCGTTGAGACGGTAGTAGTCCAGGCCCGTCTCGCCCAGGCCCACCACGCGCGGCAGCGCGGCGCGCTGCAGCAGATCGTCCAGCGTCGGCTCGTGCACGTCTTCGGAATCGGGGTGCACGCCGACGGTGGCGAAGAGCTTGTCGTGCGCCAGCGCCAGGCCGTGTACGGTCGGGAACTCTTCGATCGTCGTGCAGATGCACAAGGCGCGCTCGACGCGCGCGGCGGCCATGTCTTGCAGCACGGCGTCGACGCGGCCGTGCAGTTCGGGAAAGCTCAGGTGGCAATGCGAGTCGACGAACATCGACAGCGCGGTTCAGATCGTCTGCGTCGGCTTGACCGAGGAGATCGCGGTGCCCAGGATCTCTTCGATGCGCAGCTTCAGCGCGCGCGTCTTCTCGTCGGCCGGAAAGCGCACGCCCACGCCCTGGGTGCGGCCGCCGGAGGCGTTGGCCGGCGTGATCCAGGCCACCTTGCCGGCCACCGGATAACGCTGCGGGTCGTCGGGCAGCGACAGCAGCAGGTAGATGTCCTCGCCCAGCTTGTAGTCGCGCGTGGTCGGCACGAACAGGCCGCCGTCGGTCAGCAGGGGCATGTAGGCGGCATACAGCGCGCCCTTCTCGCGGAACACGAGCTGCATCACGCTGGGCCGCGCCGCCGCGCCGGCCGGCGCCAAAGGCGCCATGCCGCCCCCTGCGGAGGCCGGCCGAATTGCAGGCTTATCGCTCATGCGGCGAGTGTATCGGAGGCCTCCGCGCTGCGGCCTTTCCAGGCCTCGCGCGCCTGCAGCAGCAAGGCGTCGATCAGCAGCGGCTCGCTCCACGGGTGCTCGATCTGCCGCGCCAGCCGGTTCAGGCCGCGGCTCCAGGCCGCCAGCGCGGCGGCCGATGCCGGCCGCACGGAAAAGGCCGCCGCCGGAAAGAAGCGCGGCGCGGCGCCGAGGGCCAGCGCCAGGCCGTCGTGGCAGAGCTTTTGCAGCGCGTCCAGCACCTGCGCCGCCGGCCAGCCGGCGACCGCCTGGGCCTGGCCTGCCAGCACCGCGGCCGGCAGCGCCTGCCAGCGCGCGGCGTCGATGCCGGCGGCGGCCAGCGCCGCGGCTTCCAAGGGCCGGCCCGAGGCGGCCGCCAGCAGCACCTCGGGTTGCGCCAGCCCCTGCCCGGCCAGCCATTGGCGCGCCGCCTCGGCGGCCGGCGGCGGCAGCCGCAGCACCTGGCAGCGGCTGCGCACCGTGGGCAGCAACTGCGCCGGCTGCGCGGCGGCCAGCAGCAGCCGGGCGCCGCGCGGCGGTTCTTCCAGCGTCTTCAGCAAGGCGCTGGCGGCCTGCAGGTTCATCGCCTCGGCCGGGTAGATCAGCACCACCTTGGCGCGGCCGCGCGCCGACGTGGTGGCCACCCAGTCGATGGCCGCGCGCACCTCGTCGATGCGGATCTGGCGGCTCGGCTTGCGCTTGGCGGCCTTGGTCGTGCCTTCGGACTCGGCGGCCTCGCCGCCCTCCGCAGCACTGCCGCCCAACGATTGACGCAAGGCTTCGGGGAACAGGCGGAACAGGTCGGGGTGCAGCCCGCCTTGCAGCAGATGGCAGGCGGCGCAGCGCCCGCAGGGCCTGGCGGCCGCGTCTTCGGCCTCGCACAACCAGGAGCGGGCGATCGCCTGCGCGCCTTCGAACAGCCCGTCGCCGGTGGCGCCGTGCAGCAGCAGCGCATGCGCCTGCGCCATCGCGCGGGCCTGCTGCGGCAGCGGCCGCAGCCAGGGCATGCCTTCACTTAACGCGTTACTCGTCACCACCACCCCGTGGCGGCCAGTGCCGCCTGCACGTCGGCCCACACCTGCTGGCGGCTGCCCAGCGCGTCCACGCGGCGAAAGCGCGCGCCGTGCTCGGCGCAGCGCGCCGCGTAGCCGGCGCGCACCCGCTCGAAGAAGGCCAGGTCCTGGCGCTCGAAGCGATCGGGCGAGCGCACGGCGGCGCGGCGCTCGGCCGCCACCGCGGCCGGCAGGTCGAACCACAGCGTCAGGTCGGGCTGGCGGCCCTGCTGCACCCAGGCTTCCAGCTGCGCCAGCACGCCGCGGTCGAAGCCGCGGCCGGCGCCCTGGTAGGCGAAGCTGGCATCGGTGAAGCGGTCGCAGACGACGGTCTGGCCGGCGGCCAGTGCCGGCTCGATGCGCTGCGCCAGATGGTCGCGCCGGGCGGCAAAGACCAGCAGCGCCTCGGTCAGCGCATCCATCGGCTGGTGCAGCACCAGCTCGCGCAGCGTCTCGGCCAACGCGGTGCCGCCGGGCTCGCGCGTTTCCAGCACCGCATGGCCCCGCTCGCGCAGCCATTCGACGGCCTGCGCGATCTGCGAGCTCTTGCCGGCCCCGTCGATGCCTTCGAAGGTGATGAAGCGGCCCGGCTTCATCGTTGCGCCGGCCCGCGCTGATAACGGTTCACCGCGCGATTGTGCTCGGCCAGGCTGTCGCTGAAGGCCGAGCTGCCGTCGCCGCGGGCCACGAAGTACAGCGCCTTGGTACGTTCGGGCTGCACCGCGGCGCGCAACGAGGCCAGGCCCGGCAGCGCGATGGGCGTCGGCGGCAGGCCGTTGCGTGTGTAGGTGTTGTAGGGCGTGTCGGCTTGCAGGTCGCGCTTGCGCAGGTTGCCGTCGAAAGCCTCGCCCAGGCCGTAGATCACCGTCGGGTCGGTCTGCAGCGGCATGCCGATGCGCAGCCGGTTGCTGAAGACGCCGGCGATCAGCGGCCGGTCGGCCGCGGTGCCGGTCTCTTTCTCGACGATGGAGGCGAGCACCAGCGCCTCGTCGGCCGATTTCAGCGGCGTGTCGGCGGCGCGCGCGGCCCAGGCCTCGGCCAGGCGCTGCTGCATGCTGCGCTGGGCGCGGCGCAGCACCGTCAGGTCGCTGACGCCGCGCGCATAGGCGTAGGTGTCGGGGAAGAAGCGCCCCTCGGCTGGCACGCCGGGCAGCCCCAGCTCCTGCATCAGCCGCGGCTCGTCCCAGTCGCGCGTGACGGGCTTCAGGCCCGGCGCGGCGGCCAGCGCCTGGCGCATCTGGCGCACCGTCCAGCCTTCGGTCAGGCGCACGATCTGCAGCGTTTCGCGACCCTGCACCAGCGCTTCCAGCAGGCCGCGCGGCGTGGTGCCGGCGTGGATCTCGTAGCTGCCGGCGCGGATGCGCCGCGCCTGGCCGGAGGCGCGGAACCAGGCGTAGAGCCAGCGCGCGTCGGTCTGCACGCCGGCGTCGACCCAGGCCTGGGCGATGTCGCGCGGGCTGTTGCCGGTTTCGATCGACAACTCGATGCTGGGCTTGGCCAGCGCCAGCGGTTGCTGCAGCCACCACCAGGCGACGGCGACCAAGGCGATGGCGGCCGACGCACAGAAGGCGGCCAGCCATGCCAGCACCTTCAAGCCCTTGACCCCCTGCCGCATAGGGGGCTGATGATAATGGGGCATGACGCCCCCAAGCTCACTTCGTTCGCGGCCCCCCGAGGGGGCGCTCAGTACCTTCGGAACGGCCGGGCGGTACTGATGACCAGCACCACCTTGCCCAGCGGCGCCTTGCGCCTGGCCGACTGGGGACTGATCCGCGCCCACGGGCCCGACGCTCGCAGCTTTCTGCACGGCCAGCTCACGCAAGACGTTCAAGGACTGCAGCCCGCCGAGGCGCGGCTGGCCGGCTACTGCTCGGCCAAGGGCCGGCTGCTGGCCAGCTTCGTGATCTGGGCCGGCGCCGGCGACGAGGTCTTCCTGGCCTGCAGCGCCGACCTGCTGAGCGCCGTGCTGAAGCGCTTGACGATGTTCGTGCTGCGCGCCAAGTGCAAGCTGGAGGACGCGAGCGCGCAGCACGCCTTGTGGGGCGCGGCCGGCGCCGATGCGCGCACTTTGCTGGGCAGCCTGGCGCCCTGGCAGATGCGCGACGAGGGTGATGGCCGCGTCATCCGCCTGCCCGATGCCTTGCTCGACGACCAGCCGTTACCGCGCGCGCTGCTGCTGCGGCCGGCCGCCGCGCCTGCTCTGCCCGGCCCGGCGCTGGACGCCGACGCGTGGCTGGCGCTGGAAGCGCTGAGCGGCGTGCCGCGCATCGTGGCCGCCACCAGCGAACGCTTCGTACCGCAGATGGTCAACCTCGAACTGGTGGGCGGCGTCAACTTCCAGAAGGGCTGCTACCCAGGCCAGGAGGTGGTGGCGCGCAGCCAGTACCGCGGCACGCTCAAGCGCCGCGGCTACGTGCTCGGCGGCGCCGCGGCCATGCAGCCGGGGCAGGACGTCTACGACAGCGCCGACCCCGAGCAACCCGCCGGCCTGGTGGCCCTGGCCGGCCGCCTGGCGCCCGGGCGCTACGTGGCGCTGGCCGAGTTGAAGATCGCCGCCGCGGCCGGCGGCAGCCTGCACCTCGGCGCGGCCGACGGCCCCTTGCTGACGCTAGGAAGCCTGCCTTATGCGTTGCCGGTGGACACAACGGATGCGCCGGGTTGAGCCGTTAGCCTCGGGCAGCCGTACCGAGGCAGGCCGCCCAGACGCCGCGAGACGAGCCCGAGGATGAGTGAGCCATCGGCCGCGGTCGTATCGGCCCGACCTCATGCGTCACTTCTGCAAGGTGTGCGGGTCCCACGCGTTCACGGCCGATCGGCGCCACCCGAAGATCCGCCGATGGCTGCGGATACATCCGCTGATTCAACGCTCAAGGCGCCAACAGCCGCCCCGCCTCGATGCGCAACTGGCGGTCGCAGCGCGCGGCGATCTGGCGGTCGTGGGTCACCAGCACCAGGGTCGTGCCGGCTTCGCGGTTCATCGCGAACATCAGCTCCATCACCTTCTCGCCGGTGGCGAAGTCCAGGCTGCCGGTGGGCTCGTCGGCCAGCAGCACGGCGGGCCGTACGACGAAGGCGCGGGCCAGCGCCACGCGCTGCTGCTCGCCGCCCGACAGCACGCGCGGGTAGTGGCGCAAGCGCTCGGCCAGGCCCACGCGCTGCAGCATCTCGGTGGCCGCGGCGCGGGCGTCGCTGCGGCCCATCAGTTCCAGCGGCAGCATCACGTTCTCCAGCGCCGACAGGTGCGCCAGCAACTGAAAGCTCTGGAACACGAAGCCCATCTGGCGCGCGCGCAGCGCGGCGCGCGCGTCCTCGTCCAGCGCGAACAACTCGGTGCCGGCGACGACCACGCGGCCGCTGCTGGGCACGTCCAGCCCCGCCAGGATCGACAGCAAGGTGCTCTTGCCCGAGCCCGAGGCGCCGACGATGGCCACCGACTCGCGCTCGCTCAGCTCGAAGCTGATGTCATGGAGAATGGTCAGCACGCCGGTGGCGTCGGCCACCTGCTTGGTGACTTGTTGGACGGAGATGATGGACGTGGTGGGCATTCGATCGGGCCGATGCGGCCGGCGGCAATGGCTGCGGGACTGTAGCCTGCTGCTCGTGGCCGCCCTCGGTGCGGGGCTGCTGCCGGCGCAAGGCGCCGCGGCCGAGCGCACGCTGCTGGTGGTGGGCGACAGCCTGTCGGCCGAATACGGCCTGGCGCGCGGCAGCGGCTGGGTGGCGCTGCTGGAGCGGCGGCTGGCCGAGCAGCGCATGGCCTTCAAGGTGGTCAACGCCAGCATCAGCGGCGACACCACGTCGGGTGGCCTGTCGCGGCTGCCGGCCTTGCTGAAGCAGCACCGGCCCGCCGTGGTGGTGATCGAACTCGGCGGCAACGACGCGCTGCGCGGCCTGCCGCTGGCCGGCACGCGCGACAACCTGCTGGCGATGACGCGCCAGGCCAAGGCCGCCGGCGCCAAGGTGCTGCTGGTGGGCATGCAGGTGCCGCCGAACTACGGGCGCAAGTACACCGAAGACTTCCAGCGGATCTTCGCCGACACCGCGCGCAGCGAACAGGTGGCGCTGGTGCCGTTCTTCCTGGCCGGCGTGGCCGACGGGCCCGACGCCGCGCGGCTGTTCCAGCCCGACCGCATCCACCCCAGCGCCGAGGCGCATCCGCGGATGCTGGACAACGTCTGGACGCAGTTGAAGCCGCTGCTGCGCTGAGCGTCGGTCAGTCGTCGCTCTGCTGCGCGTCCATCTCCGGAAACAGCACGCTGGTGAAGCCCAGCTTGGTGAGGTCGCGCATGCGCGTCGGGTACAGGCGGCCGATGAGGTGGTCGCATTCGTGCTGCACCACGCGGGCGTGGAAGCCTTCGGCTTCGCGGTCGATCGCTCGGCCTTGCTCGTCGAGGCCCTGGTAGCGGATGCGCGACCAGCGCGGCACCAGGCCGCGCAGGCCCGGCACCGAGAGGCAGCCCTCCCAGCCTTCGTCCTCGGCGTCGGACAGCGTCGAAATGACGGGGTTGACCAGCACCGTGCGCGGCACCGGCGGCGCGTCGGGGTAGCGGTCGTTGCGCTCGAAGCCGAACAGCACCACCTGCAGGTCGACGCCGATCTGCGGCGCGGCCAGCCCGGCGCCGCGCGCGGCGACCATCGTGTCGTGCAGGTCGTCGACCAGCGCCAGCAGCTCGGGCGTGCCGAAGGCCTGCACCGGCTGCGCCACGCGCAGCAAGCGCGGGTCGCCCATCTTCAGGATCTCGCGCACGGCCATCGGGGTTTCAGCCTCCTTGTTGCAGCAAGGCCTGCAGCCCCGCTTCGTCCAGCACGGTGATGCCCAGCTCGCGCGCCTTGTCCAGCTTCGCTCCGGCTTCCTCGCCGGCGACGACGGCAAAGGTCTTCTTCGACACCGAGCCGGCCACCTTGCCGCCGGCCGCCTCGACCAGCGCCTTGGCCTCGTCGCGCGTCAGCGTCGGCAGCGTGCCGGTCAGCACCAGCGTCTTGCCGCTCAAGGGCAGCGGCACGGCGTTGGCGGTCTCGCTGCCTGCGTGCTCGTCCCAGTGCACGCCGGCGGCGCGCAGTTGTTCCACCACCTCGCGGTTGTGCGGCTGCTCGAAAAAGCTGCGGATGCTTTGCGCCACCACCGGGCCGACGTCGGGCACTTGCAGAAGCTGCTCGACGCTCGCGTCCATCACCCGGTCGAGTGCGCCGAAGTGGCGCGCCAGGTCGCGCGCCGTCGCTTCGCCGACGTGGCGGATGCCTAACGCGTAAATGAAGCGGTTCAGCGTCGTGTTCTTGCTTTGGTCCAGCGCCGCCACCAGGTTGGCCGCGCTCTTGTCGGCCATGCGCTCCAGCGCCGCCAGCTTGGCCAGGCCCAGCGTGTACAGCTCGGGCAGGGTGCGGATCAGGCCGCCGTCGACCAACTGGTCGACCAGCTTGTCGCCCAGGCCTTCGATGTCCATCGCGCGCCGGCCGGCGAAGTGCAGCAGCGCCTGCTTGCGCTGCGCGGCGCAGAAGAGGCCGCCCGAGCAGCGGTGGTCGATGCCGCCTTTTTCGCGCAGCACGCGGCTGCCGCAGACGGGGCATTCGCGCGGCATGCGGAAGTTGGGCACGTAGGCCGGCCGCGGCGCCGGGATGCGGCCGACGATCTCGGGGATCACGTCGCCGGCGCGGCGCACGATCACCTGGTCGCCCACGCGCACGCCCTTGCGGCGCAGCTCGAACACGTTGTGCAGCGTCGCGTTGCTGACCGTGGTGCCGCCGACGAACACCGGCTCCAGCTTGGCCACCGGCGTCAGCTTGCCGGTGCGGCCGACCTGGATGGCGATGCCGTTGAGCCGCGTCGCCTGCTCCTGCGCCGGGTACTTGTGCGCCACCGCCCAGCGCGGCTCGCGCGAGACGAAGCCCAGGCGCTGCTGCAAGGCCACCGAGTTGACCTTGTAGACCACGCCGTCGATGTCGAAAGGCAGCGCGTCGCGCCGCGCGGCGATGGCCTCGTGGTACGCCACCAGCCCGGCCGCGCCCTGCACCACGCGGCGGTCGGCATTCACCGGCACGCCGAAAGCGGCGATGGCGTCCAGCGTGGCGCTGTGCGTGGGCGGCTGCGCCCAACCTTTCACGTCACCCAGCCCGTAGGCGAAGAAGCTCAAGCGCTTGTCGGCGAGCGCCCGGCTGTCGAGCTGGCGGATGGCGCCGGCCGCCGTGTTGCGCGGGTTGATGAAGGTCTTGCCGCCCTTCTCGCGCTGGCGCTCGTTCAGGCGCTCGAAGTCGTCGCGGCGCATGTAGGCCTCGCCGCGGATCTCGATCAACGGCGGCGGCGCCGATCCCAGCAGCCGCAGCGGAATCTGGCCGATGGTGCGCACGTTGTGCGTCACGTCCTCGCCGGTCTCGCCGTCGCCGCGCGTGGTGGCCTGCACCAGCAGGCCGTCTTCGTAGCGCAGGTTGATCGCCAGGCCGTCGAACTTCAGCTCGGCGTTGTATTCGACGGGCGGCGCGTCGTCAGCCAGCCCCAGCTCGCGGCGGATGCGGGCGTCGAAGGCTTCGGCACCGGCCGCCGTGGTGTCGGTCTCGGTGCGGATCGACAGCATCGGCAGCGCGTGCTTCACCGGCGTCAGCCCGTCCAGCACCTGGCCGATGACGCGTTGCGTCGGCGAATCGGCCGTCAGCAGCTCGGGGTGCGCGGCCTCGATGGCCTGCAGTTCCTGGAAATAACGGTCGTAATCAGCGTCCGGAATCTCCGGCTGGTCGAGCACGTAGTAGCGGTGGGCATGGTGCTGCAGCAGGGCACGGAGTTCGGCGGCGCGTGCAGCGGCGCGGCCAGCGGGGTCGGCAGCCATGGTCTAGCTGAACAGCCGCCGCGCTGCCGGCGTGCCGGCGCCGAGGTCGCGCGACTCCAACTGGCGGTAGATGTTCTGCAGCTCGGTGCCGATGGCGGCAAAGGCGTGCAGCGTGACGGGCTGTCCCTGGTCGTCGACGAGGCTGGCGTCCATGTCGTCGGCCAGCGTGCGCGCGCTGTTGTGCCACGCGGGGAACGGCTCGGCACGCTCGTCGGACTGCGGCACGTCCAGGCTCAGCGTGCATTCGCGCACCGCGGCGGCTTGCGGCTCGTCGGCCAGCGCGGCCTGCGGGTCGAACGACAGCACCAGGAGCGGCGGCGCGCCCTCCTCGGCCGCCGGCAGCACCAGCCGGCCCGGCACCGCGCCGGCCACGAAGCCCAGCCGCGCGGCGCATTGCTGCACATAACCGACCGACCAGGCGACCTGGTTGGCGCGCAGCGTGACGGTCAGCACCGCGTCCAGCGGGCCGGCGAAGGCGTCCAGCTCGCGCGCGCGGCCCACCACGTCCAGCATGTCGGGGAAGTCGGGCACGGCGCCGGCGCCGTCGGCGAAGGCCTGCACCTTCTGCACGAACTCGGAATACTCGATCTCGTTGAGCGCGCCGCTGCGGCTGGCCAGTTGCACGCCGGCCTGCAGCTCGCCGTAGCGGCGGCCGGCGGCGGGCGGCTCCCACTGGCCGGTCTCGGCGTCGAGCCCTTCGACCAGGAAGACCTTGGTGCCGGCGCGGCGGCTGGGCGGCAGGTGGCTGAGCAGGAACTCGCCGCTGACGGGCGACTCCAGCGTCATCGGCACGATGGCGTCGATCAGCGCGTCCAGCCGCTGCGGCCGCCGCGGCAAGGCGGGGCGCATCTCGGGCGGCGGCGTGGCCGGCTGCGTGCTGGCCATGCCGTCGTCGTCGCCGAAGCCGGGCTCCACGCGCTCGCCGCCGGCGGCCGCCGCCGCACCGCCCAGCGCCGCGCGACGCGGCGCGGCGCGGCGCGCCGACCACCAGCCCTGCGCGACGATCAGCACCAGCACGACGATGCCGGCGATCGCCAGTCCGGTGCCGAGCGTGATCTGCATGATGGCTGCGATCTTCAGGCCGCCAAGGCCGACTCGGCCATGCCGATGGCCGCTTCCATGTCGACCGCGACGATGCGCGAGACGCCTTGCTCCTGCATGGTCACGCCGATGAGCTGCTCGGCCATCTCCATCGCGATCTTGTTGTGGCTGATGAACAGGAACTGCGTGCCCTTGCGCGACATCTCGTTGACCAGCTTGGAATAACGCTCGGTGTTGGCGTCATCGAGCGGCGCGTCCACCTCGTCCAGCAAGCAGAACGGCGCCGGGTTGAGCATGAAGATCGCGAACACCAGCGCAATGGCGGTCAGCGCCTTCTCGCCGCCGGACAGCAAATGGATGGTGCTGTTCTTCTTGCCCGGCGGCTGCGCCATCACCTGCACGCCGGCGTCGAGAATTTCGTCGCCGGTCATCACCAGCTTCGCGTTGCCGCCGCCGAACAGGCTGGGGAACATGCGGCCGAAATGGTCGTTGACCTGGTCGAAGGTCTGGGCCAGCAGGTCGCGCGTTTCGAGGTCGATCTTGTGGATCGCATCTTCCAGCGTGCGGATGGCTTCCAGCAGATCGGCGTTCTGCGCGTCGAGGAAGGTCTTGCGCTCGCGCGATGTCGTCAGCTCTTCCAGCGCCGCCAGGTTGACGGCGCCGAGCGCGGCCACCTCGCGGTTGATGCGGTCGATCTCGGTCTGCAGGCCCCAGAGCTTGACGCTGCCATCGTCGATCGACTTGGCCAGCGCCTCCAGATCGGCATTCGCGGCCTGCAACTGCTCCAGGTACTGCGCGCCGCCCAGTTGCGCGGCCTGCTGCTCCAGCTGCAGCTTGGTGATCTGCTCGCGCAACGGATCCAGGCTGCGCTCGCAAGTCATGCGCCGTTCCTCGCCGCTGCGCAGCTTGGCGGCCAGGTCGTCGTACTCGCTGCGGCTGGCGGCCAGTTGCTGCTCGCGATCGAGCTTGAGCGCCAACGCCTCCTGCAGGCCCGACTGCGCGGCGCTGTCGTTGAAAGCGCCGAGCTCCAGCTCCAACTGCTGGCCGGCCTGGCGGTTGGCCTCGATCTGCTGGCGCGCGGTTTCAATGGCGCGCTGCAACTCGTCGCGCCGCGCGGCCAGCGCACGCGCCTGGAAGCGCGCTTCCTGCGCCTGGCGCTCCAGCGCGCGCTGCTGCTCGCGGGCGTCGGCCAAGGTTCGCTCGGCGGCGATCACCGCGTCGTCCAGCTCGGCGTGGCGCTCCTGCGCCTGGCCGAGCTGCAAGTCCAGCTCTTCGAAGCGCGCCTCGCCGGTCAGGCGGCGTTCTTCCAGCGCTTCCTGCTGGGCGTCGATCTCGGCCAGCTCTTCTTCCAGCTGTCCGCGGCGCGCATCGGTGGCCTCGGCCTGCTGCGACAGGCGCAGCAGCTCCACCTGCAACTGGTGGGCGCGGGTCTGCGTCTCGCTGGCCTCGCGGCGCGCGCCCAGCAGCCGCTGCGACGCATCGGTGTAGGCCGCTTCGGCGCGCACCGAGGCGCTGCGCGCGTCGTCGGCAAGCAGCGCCTGCGCGCGGCTTTCACGGTCGAGGTTCTCGATCTCCTGCGCGCGCGCCAGCATGCCGGCCTGCTCGGAATCGGGCGCGTAGAAGGCCACCGCGAACTGCGACACCGCGTGCCCTTCGCGCGTCATGATCAGCTCGCCGTGGGTCAGCTCGTCGCGCAGGGCCAGCGCCTCGTCGAGGCTGGCGGCGGTGTAGACGCCTTCCAGCCAGTCGCCCAGCAGCGCCGACAGGCCGGCGTCCGACAGGCGCAGTTTTTCCGTCAACCGCGGCAGCGTGTGGTGGGTGCTGGGGATCGCCGCCGGTGGCAGCGAATAGAAGGCCATGCGCGCGGGCGGCGCGTCGGCGGCGAAGGCGCGCACCATGTCGAGCTTGCCGACCGACAAGGCGTTCAGCCGCTCGCGCAGCGCCGATTCCAGCGCCGGCTCCCAGCCGGTTTCGATGTGCACGCGGGTCCACAGCCCGGCCAGGCCTTCCAGCCCATGCTTGGCCAGCCAGGGCTTGAGCTTGCCTTCGGTCTGCACCTTCTCCTGCAGCGCGCGCAAGGCCTCCTGGCGCGCGCCCAGGTCGGCCTGGCGGGCCGATTCGCGGTTGACCGCGTCCTGCGCCGCGCGGCGCTGCTCGTCGAGTGCGGGCACCTGCTCGGTCAGCTCGTGCAGCCGGGCGTCGGCCGTCTGCTGCTGCTCGTCGGCCGCGGCATGCTGGCTGCGCAGCGCGGCCAGGCGCTCGGCGTCCACCGCCTGCAGGCCCTGGCGCTCGGCAGCCAGGCGCTCGCGGCGGGCGCGCAGCTGGCGCGCCTGCTCGTCGACGTTGCGGCTGTCGGCGGCCAGCACCTGGATCTGCTGCTGCACCTGGGCCACCGCGCCGCGCTGCTCGTTGCTGCGGCTTTGCGCAGCGCGCTGCGCCTCTTCGTGCTGCGGCAACTGCGCGGCTTGCTCCTCGGCCTGCGAATCCAGCAGCGCCAGCTGCTCGTCGACGCCGGCCATCTGGCCGGCGATGTCGTCGACCTCGCCATGCGCCGCGGTCTCGCGCTCGGCCCATTGGCCGTTCTGCGATTGCAGGTCCGACAGCCGCGCCTCGGCGCGCTGGCGGCCTTCCACCACGTAGCGGATGCGCTCTTCCAGCCGGCTGACGGCCAGCGCCGCATCGGCCAGCGCGCCCTGCTTCAAGTGCAGCGCATCGCTGGCGGCGTAGTGCGACTGGCGCACCGTGTCGAGCTCCAGCTCCACCGCGCGCAGCTCGGCGGCTTGCGCGTCCAGCGCGGTGGCGGCCTCGGCGGCGGCGGCCTTGACGCGCGCTTCCTCTTGCGCCGCGTCGCGGTGCTTCAGAAACCACAGCTGGTGCAGCTTGAGCGTGCCCTGGTCCTGCAGGTCGCGGTAGCGCGCCGCCACCTCGGCCTGCTTCTCCAGCTTGTCGAGGTTGGCGTTCAGCTCGCGCAGGATGTCTTCCACGCGGGTGAGGTTCTCGCGCGTGTCCTTCAGCCGGTTCTCGGTCTCGCGGCGGCGTTCCTTGTACTTGCTGACGCCGGCGGCTTCTTCGAGGAACAGCCGCAGCTCCTCGGGGCGCGACTCGATGATGCGGCTGATCGTGCCCTGGCCGATGATGGCGTAGGCGCGCGGGCCCAGGCCGGTGCCGAGGAACACGTCCTGCACGTCGCGCCGGCGCACCGGCTGGTTGTTGATGAAGTAGCTGCTGCTGCCTTCGCGCGTGAGCACGCGCTTGACGGCGATCTCGCTGAACTGGTTCCAGGGGCCGCCGGCGCGCGCGTCCTGGTTGTCGAACACCAATTCCACGCTGGCGCGGCTGGCGGGCTTGCGCTGGCCGGATCCGTTGAAGATCACGTCCTGCATGCTTTCGCCGCGCAGTTCGCTGGCCTTGCTCTCGCCCAGCACCCAGCGCACCGCGTCCATGATGTTGGACTTGCCGCAACCGTTGGGGCCCACCACGCCGACGCGCTGGCCGGGCAACTGGAAGGTGGTGGGCTCGGCGAAGGACTTGAAGCCCGAGAGTTTGATCTGGTCGAGGCGCATCCGGCGCTGGCGCTCAAGTGCTTGATTTCAATAACAAAAAGCGCTCCGAACGAGAGCGCCTGCGGGGCCGGATGATAGCATCGCGCCCCCGCTGGAATTGCCCATCATGCCCCGTCCATCCCCGCCCCGACGCCCGGCCCCGGCCGTGCCGCCGAGCGCGCCTTCGAAAGAGTTGCAGGCCTTCGCCAACCCGCAGCCGGCGCGCGACTACGTGATCCGCTTCGACGTGCCCGAGTTCACCTGCCTGTGCCCGCTGACCGGCCAGCCCGACTTCGCGCATTTCAAGATCGAGATCGTGCCCGACGCCTTCTGCGTCGAGACCAAGAGCCTGAAGCAGTATTTCTGGAGTTATCGCAACGAAGGCGCCTTCCACGAGAAAGTGACCAACGCCATCGTCGACGACCTCGTGAAGGCGATCGCGCCGCGCTTCATCCGCATCCATGCCGACTGGTACGTGCGCGGCGGCATCCGCACCTACGTGACGGTGGAACAGCGCAAGAAGGGCTGGAAGCCGCAGCCGCCGGTGGACTTGTCGGGCTTCGCGTCGTGAACGCCAGCGCGGCGCCGGCCGTCGTGCGGCCGCCATGGCAGAAGTTCGCGGTGGCGGTCAAGCCCAGCGCGATCGACGGCCACGGCGTCTTCGCGGCGGAAGCCGTGCCGCGGCGGCTGAAGATCGGCGAGATCCGCGGCGAAGCCATCAGCGTGGCCGAAGCGCGCATCCGCGCGACGCGCAGCGAACGCATCATGATCGTCGAGCTGTCGGCGAAGAAGGCGATCGACTTCTCCAAGAGTCTGGACCCGATGCGCTTCACCAATCACAGTTGCCGCTCGAACGCCCGGTTATGCATCCGCCAGGGCCGGGTGGAGTTCTACGCGTTGCGCGACATCGCGCCGGGCGAAGAGATCACGGTGGACTACGGCGAATCGCACCACGAGGGCCGCCTGCGCTGCCGCTGCGGCGCGCCGGGCTGCAAGGGCGCGCTGTGACGCCGGCGGGCGGCCGATCGGGCCGCTGGCACCGCCGGCGCCGATAATCGCGCCCCTATGAACCCGCTGCTCGGCCGCCTGCACCCCTACCCTTTCGAACGCTGGCGCGCGCTGACGCAGGACCTCAAGCCGCCGCAAGGCCTGAAGCCCATCAACCTGGGCATCGGCGAGCCCAAGCACGCGACGCCGGCGCTGATCGAACAGGCGCTCGGCGCCAACCTGAAGACGCTGGCCAGCTACCCGGCCACTGCCGGCGAGCCCGAACTGCGCCAGGCCTGCGCCGACTGGCTGCAGCGCCGCTACGGCGTGAGCGTGGACGCGCTGACCCAGGTGCTGCCGATCAACGGCTCGCGCGAGGCCTTGTTCGCCTTTGCGCAGACGGTGATCGACCCCACCCAGCCCGGCGCCATCGTGGTCTGCCCGAATCCCTTCTATCAAATCTACGAAGGCGCGGCGCTGCTGGCCGGCGCGCAGACGGCGTTTGCCAACAGCGACCCGGCGCGCAACTTCGCGGCCGATTGGTCCCGCATCGACGAGGCCACCTGGGCGCGCACGCAACTGCTCTACGTCTGTTCGCCGGGCAACCCCACCGGCGCGGTGATGCCGCTGGCTGAATGGCAGCGCTTGTTCGAGCTGAGCGACCGCCACGGCTTCGTCATCGCTAGCGACGAGTGTTACTCCGAGATCTACTTCGGCGACGAGCCGCCGCTGGGCGGACTGGAAGCCGCCGCGAAGCTGGGCCGCAGCGATTTCCGCCGCCTGATCGCCTTCACCAGCCTGTCCAAGCGCAGCAACGTGCCGGGCATGCGCTCGGGCTTCGTCGCCGGCGACGCGGCGCTGATCAAGCCCTTCCTGCTGTACCGCACCTACCACGGCAGCGCGATGAGCGGCCTGGTGCAGCGCGCCAGCATCGCCGCCTGGAACGACGAGGCGCATGTGCAGGCCAACCGCGAGCTGTACCGCGCCAAGTTCGCGCAGGTGACGCCGCTGCTGGCGCGCGCGCTCGACCTGCGGCTGCCCAACGCCGGCTTCTACCTGTGGGCCGCGCTGCCCACCCGCAACGGCCGGCCGGCCGACGACGTGGCCTGGGCCCAGGGCCTGCTCGCTCAATACAATGTCACCGTGTTGCCGGGCAGCCTGCTGGCGCGCAACGCCCACGGCCACAACCCCGGCGAAGGCCGCGTTCGCATGGCCCTGGTGGCGCCGGTCGACGAATGCCTGCAAGCCGCCGAGCGCATCGTCTCCTACCAAGAAGGCCTTTCATGAGCACCGCACCGCACAAGACCATCGAATTCGACTGGCAAGAAATCATCGACCTCGCCTGGGAAGGCCGCGCGCAACTCTCGCCGACCACCGCCGACCCGAAGATCCGCGACGCCGTCGACCACGTCATCGGTGACCTGAATGCCGGCCGCGTGCGGGTGGCCGAGCGCCAGGGCGTCGGCCAGTGGCGCGTCAACCAGTGGGTCAAGAAGGCGGTGCTGCTGAGCTTCCGCCTGACCAACAACCAGTTGATGCGCGCCGGCGACCTGCACTTCTTCGACAAGGTGGCGACCAAGTTCAGCCACATCGGCGAAGACGGGCTGCGCGAAGCCGGCGTTCGCGTGGTGCCGCCGGCGGTGGCGCGGCGCGGCGCCTACCTGGCGAAGAACGTGGTGCTGATGCCCAGCTACGTGAACATCGGCGCCTACGTCGACGAAGGCACCATGGTCGACACCTGGGCCACCGTGGGCTCGTGCGCGCAGATCGGCAAGGGCGTGCACCTGTCGGGCGGCGTGGGCATCGGCGGCGTGCTCGAGCCGCTGCAGGCCAACCCGACCATCATCGAAGACAACTGCTTCATCGGCGCGCGCAGCGAGGTCGTCGAAGGCGTGATCGTCGAAGAGAACTCGGTGCTCGGCATGGGCGTCTTCATCGGCCAGAGCACGCCCATCTTCAATCGCGAGACCGGCGAGACCACCTATGGCCGCGTGCCCAGCGGCAGCGTGGTGGTCAGCGGCAGCCTGCCCAAGACGGCGGCCGGCGGCGCGGCGTACAACCTGTATGCCGCGGTGATCGTCAAGCGCGTGGACGCGCAGACGCGCAGCAAGACCAGCATCAACGAACTGCTGCGCGCCTGAAACCGCGGCCGCAACCACCGGGAGGACCGCGATGAGCGCCAACATGGAACGGGTGCTTCGCCTGATGGCGGAGAAGAACGCCTCCGACGTCTACATGTCGGCCAACACGCCGATCCTCATCAAGATCCACGGCCAGATCCTGCAGTTGTCCGACCAGTTGCTCACGCCGTCGCAGACGCGCCAGCTGCTGGCCGAGCTGCTGACGCCGCAGCAGCTCGAAGAGCTGGACGAGACGGGCGAGTTGAACGTCGGCATCGGCGTGGCGCGCGTCGGCAGCTTCCGGCTGTCGGCCTTCAAGCAGCGCGGCAGCATCGCCGCGGTGTTCCGCTGCATCCCGCAGGAGATTCCGGCGCTCGATTCGCTGGGCGTGCCGGACATGCTGTCGCAGCTGGTCGTCGAGAAGCGCGGCCTGATCCTGATGGTGGGCGCCACCGGCACCGGCAAGAGCACCACGCTGGCCTCGATGCTGGAGTGGCGCAACCAGCAGCTCACCGGCCACATCCTGACGATCGAGGACCCGATCGAATTCCTGTTCACCAACAAGCGCTCGATCGTCAACCAGCGCGAGGTGGGGCGCGACACGCAGTCGCTGCAGACGGCGCTGCGCAACGCGCTGCGCCAGGCGCCGGACTGCATCCTGATCGGCGAGATCCGCGACCGCGAGACCATGACCTCGGCCATCAGCTACGCGCTGTCGGGCCACCTGGTGCTGGCCACGCTGCACGCCAACAACAGCTACCACGCGCTGGGGCGCATCCTGTCGTTCTACACGCCGGAATCGCGGCCGGCGCTGCTGTCGGACCTGGCCGCGGGGCTGCGCGCCATCGTCTCGCAGCGCCTCTTGCGCAGCAACGTCGGCGGCCGCATCCCGGCGGTGGAGGTGCTGCTCAACAGCAAGTACATCGCCGAGCTGATCGAGAAGGGCGACTTCTCCAGCGTCAAGGAAGCGATGGAAAAGTCGATGGCCGAAGGCTCGCAGACCTTCGAGCAGGACATCGCGCGGCTGATCAAGGACAACACCATCACCCGCGACGAAGGCATGGCGCATGCCGACTCGCCGACCAACCTGCTGTGGCGCTTGCAGAACGAGCTGACGCCGGTCTCGCGCGTCACGCCCAAGAAGGAAGAGCCCGAGCAGGCCAGCTTCACCGAGATCACGCTCGACGTGCGGCCCGAGGAAGAGACCAAGGCGGCGGCGCCCTGGATGGTGAAGAAGTGAACGCGACCCGGGTCTCCCGGTCGCCTTCGCTCGCCCTCGGGGAACCGACGCGAAGCGGCGAGGCGGTCCGATGAACGCCGCGCTGCGGCTGGCCGAGCAGTTGATCAGCCGGCCTTCGGTGTCGCCCGCGGACGGCGGCTGCCAGGCGCTGATCGCCGAGCGGCTGACGGCCGCCGGCTTCGACTGCGTGCACCTGCCGCACGGGCCCGAGGGCGGCGTCGTCAGCAACCTGTGGGCCGTGCACCGCGGCCCGCGGCCCGGGCCGGTGCTGGGCCTGGCCGGCCATACCGACGTGGTGCCGCCGGGCCCGGCCGAGGCCTGGACCACGCCGCCTTACGTGCCCTCGCACCGCGACGGCCACCTCTACGGCCGCGGCGCCGCCGACATGAAAAGTTCGGTGGCCGCGATGGTGGTGGCCGCCGAGGAGTTCGTCGCCGCGCGGCCGGCGCATGGCGGCGCAGTGGCGCTGCTGCTCACCAGCGACGAGGAATCGCTGGCGCGCGACGGCAGCGTGCGCATCGTCGAATGGCTGCAGGCGCAGGGCCTGGCGCTCGACGCCTGCATCGTCGGCGAGCCGACCTCGGTGCAGCGCCTGGGCGACACGGTGAAAAACGGCCGCCGCGGCTCGCTGGGCGCGCGCCTCACCGTGCGCGGCGTGCAAGGCCACGTGGCCTACCCGCAACTGGCGCGCAACCCGGTGCACCTGGCGGCGCCGGCGCTGGCCGAGCTGGCGGGCACCGTGTGGGACGCCGGCGACGTGCACTTTCCGCCCACCACCTGGCAGGTCAGCAACGTGCAGGCCGGCACCGGGGCGCTCAACGTGATCCCGGGCGAACTGGTGGTCGACTTCAACTTCCGCTTCAGCCCGCAATCGGCGCCAGCGCTGCTGCAGCAGCGCGTGCAGGCCCTGCTCGACGGCCACGGCCTCGACGCCCACCTCGACTGGCGGCTGGGCGCCGAGCCCTTCCTCACGCCGCCGGGCACGCTGAGCGCCGCGCTGGCCGCGGCCATCGAGGCCGAATGCGGCGTGACGCCGGCGCTGTCCACCACCGGCGGCACCAGCGACGGCCGCTTCATCAAGCGCATCTGCCCGCAGGTGATGGAGTTCGGCCCGGTCAACGCCAGCATCCACCAGGTGAACGAACGCATCGAAGCGGCCACCATCGAGCCGCTGAAGAACGTCTATCGCCGCACGCTGGAAACGCTGCTGGCATGAAGCTGAGGACGCTGATCGAGCGCGCCGCCGCGCAGCTCGATGCCGCCGGCCTGGCCTTCGGCCACGGCACCGCCAATGCCCATGACGAAGCGGCGTGGCTGGCGCTGTGGCGGCTGCAACTGCCGCTCGACCTGGCCGACGACGAACTCGAGCGCACGGTCAGCGCCGAGCAGGCCGCGGCCGTCGACGCGCTGATCGCGCAGCGCATCGAGAGCCGCCAACCCGCCGCCTACCTGACCGGCGAGGCCTGGCTGCAAGGCCTGCCCTTCTTCGTCGACGAGCGGGTGATCGTGCCGCGCTCGCTGATCGCCGAGGTGCTGGCCGAAGGCAGCGCCGAGCCCTGGCTGGCGGCCGCGCCGGCGAGCATCCTCGACCTGTGCACCGGCAACGGCAGCCTGGCCGTGCTGGCCGCGCTGGCCTGGCCTGGCGCGCAAATCGATGCCACCGACGTGTCGGCCGACGCGCTGGCCGTCGCCCGGCGCAACGTCGATCGTCATGGCCTGGCCGGCCGCATCCGGCTGCGCCAGGGCGACGGGCTGGCGGCGGCGCAAGGCGGCTACGAGCTGGTGCTGTGCAACCCGCCTTACGTCAACCGTCAATCGATGCAGGCCTTGCCCGCCGAATACCGTGCCGAGCCGGCGCTGGCGCTGGACGGCGGCGCCGACGGCATGGACTTCATCCGCCCGCTGCTGCGCGACTTGCCGGCGCACCTGGCCGACGGCGGCGTGCTGCTGCTGGAGATCGGCCACGAGCGCGCGCACTTCGACGCGGCATTCCCGCATCTGCAGCCGGTGTGGCTGGCCAGCAGCGCCGGCGACGACGCGGTGCTGCTGCTGACGCGCGAGGACCTCACGCGATGATCACCATCCGCGACGTCACGCTGCGCCGCGGCACCAAGGTCGTGCTGGAGCGCGCCGGCGTCACGCTGCAACCGGGCGAGAAGATCGGCCTGATCGGCCGCAACGGCGCCGGCAAGTCCAGCCTGTTTTCGCTGATCGCCGGCCGGCTGCACGCCGACGCCGGCGACGTGGAGATGCCGCCGCGCTGGCGCCTGGGCGAGGTGGCGCAGGACATGCCCGAAAGCGAGGCCGGCGCCACCGACTTCGTGCTGCAGGGCGACGCGCCGCTGGTCGCCGCGCAGGCCGCGCTGGCGGCCGCCGAGGCCGGCGGCGACGGCCATGCCATCGCCGAGGCGCACCTGCTGCTGGACGAAGCCGGCGTCTTCGACGCCCGCGCGCGCGCCCAGGCGCTGCTGCTGGGCCTGGGCTTTCGCAGCGACCAGCTCGACGCGCCGGTCAACAGCTTCAGCGGCGGCTGGCGCATGCGGCTGCAGCTGGCGCGCGCGCTGATGGCGCCGTCCGACCTGCTGCTGCTCGACGAGCCCACCAACCACCTGGACCTCGACGCCCTGGTGTGGCTGGAAGCCTGGCTCAAGCGCTACGACGGCACGCTGCTGGTGATCAGCCACGACCGCGAGTTCCTGGACGCCATCTGCAAGGTCATCGTCCACCTCGATGAGGCGCAGCTAACCCGTTACACCGGCAACTACAGCGCCTTCGAGGAGATGCGCGCCGAGCGCATCACGCAGGCGCAGGCCGCCTATTCGCGGCAGCAGGAGCGCATCGCCCACCTGCAGCGCTTCATCGACCGCTTCAAGGCCAAGGCGACCAAGGCCCGGCAGGCGCAAAGCCGCGTCAAGGCGCTGGCGCGCATGGAAAAGCTGGCGCCGGTGCTGACCGCCGGCGACTTCGAGTTCGAGTTCCGCGAGCCGGCCAGCCTGCCCAACCCGATGCTGGCGCTGGACGACCTTGCGTGCGGCTACGGCCAGACCGTCATCGTGCGCAACGTCAACCGCGGCGTGCTGGCCGGCCAGCGCATCGGCATCCTGGGCGCCAACGGCCAGGGCAAGTCGACGCTGGTGAAGACCATCGCGCGCACGCTGCCGCCGCTGGCCGGGCGCATCACCGAAGGCAAGGGGCTGCAGATCGGCTACTTCGCGCAGCAGGAGCTCGACGTGCTGCGCCTGGACGAAGGCCCGCTGCAGCACCTGGTGCGGCTGGCGCGCGACCAGGGCCCGCCGGCGCGCGAGCAGGAGCTGCGCGACTTCCTGGGTCGCTTTCGCTTCACCGGCGAGATGGCGGCGCAGGCGGTGGGCTCGCTCTCGGGCGGCGAGAAGGCGCGCCTGGTGCTGGCCATGCTGGTGTGGCAGCGCCCCAACCTGCTGCTGCTGGACGAGCCGACCAACCACCTGGACCTGACCACGCGCGAGGCCTTGTCGATCGCCCTCAACGAGTTCGAGGGCACGGTGCTGCTGGTCAGCCACGACCGCGCGCTGCTGCGCGAGGTGTGCGACGAGTTCTGGCTGGTCACCCACGGCGGCGTGGCGCCTTTCGACGGCGACTTGGACGACTACCAGCGCTGGCTGCTGGAGGTCTCGCGCGCGCTGGCCAAGGGCCAGCCGGCGCCGCCGCCGCCGCGCGCGGTGCCGGCAACGGCGACGACGCCCGCGGCGGTGGCGGCCGAGGCGCCGGTGTCTGCGGCGCCGTCGGCCGCTACCAAGTCCGCCTCGCGCGACGATCGCCAAGCCGGCAAGCAGGCGCGCGCCCGGCTGGCCGAGCAGACGCGGCCGCTGCGCATCGAGATCCAGCGCATCGACGAGCGGCTGGCCCGGCTGGCGGCCGAGCGCGCCGAGGTCGAGGCGTTGCTGTCCGACGCCGGCACCCGGCCCGAGGACTTTGCCGAACTGGGCCGCCGCCTGGCCCACGTCGGCGCCGAAACCGGGGTGCTGGAAGAACGCTGGCTCGAAGCCCAGGCCGAACTGGAACGGCTGCAGCCGCCGCCCGGCTGAGGTCGGGTCGGCCACGCGGTTGCTCGGCAATGCCGACAATCGCCGGCTCGATCACCCAAGCCCCAACCCCGGCCCCATCCCTCCCGCAACCCCGAAGAAGGAAACCCGCCCCATGGCCATCGACAAAGCCCTCTACACCGCGCACGCCACCTCCACCGGCGGCCGCACCGGCAGCACCGAGTCGTCGGACGGCAGGATCAAGCTGCAGTTGTCCACGCCCAAGGCGCTGGGCGGCGACGACGGCCCCGGCACCAACCCCGAACAGCTGTTCGCCGCCGGCTATTCGGCCTGCTTCATCGGCGCCATCAAGGCGGTGGCGCGCGCCCAGAAGCTCACGCTGCCCGGCGAAGTGTCGATCGCGGCCGACGTCAGCATCGGCCCGATGACCGGCAAGGCGGGCGCCTTCGGCATCGCCGCGGCGCTGGCCGTCACCCTCCCCGGGCTGGAGCGCGCGGCGGCCGAGGCGCTGGTGAAGGCGGCGCACGAGGTCTGCCCGTACTCCAACGCCACGCGCGGCAACATCGAGGTGACGCTGACGGTGGTGTGAAGCAGACGGCCGAAGGGATACCGGCCGCCGTTTCGGCAAGTGGCCTCATTTCAGAGGACAATATCGGGCTTGCTGTCTTTTCAGGCTCCACCCGCCCGCACAATCGATGGCCACTCGCCGCGCACCGACCACCACCGCCCCCGTCAACGGCGTCAAGCTCCGCCAGACCCAGGCAGAGTACACCGCCGCCCGCCCCAATGCCGAACCCGGCGTCAAGCCGATGATGTCGAGCTCGAAGATGTACGTGTGCATCCGCTGCCACGCCAACTTCAAGACCGGCGACGGCAAGGCCGACCCGCGCCTGCGCGGGCTGGGCCGCTGCAACGCCTGCCTGGGCGTCACCACCACGCCGGCCGCCGGCTAGGCCTCGTTCAGCAGCTTGTTCATCGTGTCGGCGGCGTGCATCACCGAAGCCGCGGTGATCATGTGGATCTCGCCGCGGCCGCCGCCGCCCCGCTCCAGCTCGTTGGCGGCGCGCAGCGGCTGGTAGGTCATCACCCGCGCCGATTCGGTCCACACATCCATGTCGGCCAACTTGGCGCGCACCATCTGGAAGTTGGCGATCGGCTGGCCGAACTGCTGGCTTTCCGCCGTACCGGCCGCCGCAGCGGTTGGATGGCGATGGTGAGCCCTGATGCGGTAGCGCTATCAAGCGGCCGTTGCTGGCCTAAGATCGGCCGATGGCCGACGCTCCCGCCCCGCCCCGTCGCAACCGCCGCGGCAGCGGCGCCGTCACCTTGCACGACGTGGCGCGGCTGGCCGGCGTGGCGCCGATCACCGCGTCGCGGGCGCTGAACACACCGCAGCAGGTGTCGGAAGACGTGCGCCGCCGCGTCGACGACGCGGTGGCCAAGACCGGCTACGTGCCCAACCGCATGGCCGGCGCGCTGGCTTCCAGCCGCAGCCGCCTGGTGGCGGCCGTGGTGCCCACCATCAGCGGCCCGGTGTTCGGGCCGACCATCGAAGCCCTGAGCGAGACCCTGGCCGCCGCCGGCTACCAGTTGATGCTGGGGCAGACCGGCTATGAAAGCGGCGCATCGGGCGAAGGCCAGGGCCAACGCGAGGACGCGCTGCTCGACGCCATCGTCGGCCGCCGGCCCGACGGCGTGGTGCTGACCGGCATCCTGCATTCGGCCCGCGGCCGCCAGCGGCTGCTGGCCGCCGCGCTGCCGGTGGTCGAGACCTGGGACCTGACCGAGACGCCGATCGACATGCTGGTCGGCTTCTCGCACGCCGAGGTGGGCCGCGCGGTGGCCGACTTCCTGCTGGCCGGCGGCCGCCGCCGGCTGGCGGTGATCGCCGGCGCCGACGAGCGCGCGGCGCGGCGCACGGCGGCCTTCGTCGCCGCCGCCCGCGCCGGCCCGCAGGACGAGGTGCCGGTGTTCTGCGTGCCGGCGCCCACCACGCTGCGCAGCGGGCGCGAGGGCCTGGCGCACCTGCTGCAGCGGCGCGGCGGCGTCGACGCGGTGTTCTGCAGTTCCGACCTGCTGGCGCTGGGCGTGCTGACCGAGGCGCGCGCCCGCGGCCTGGCCGTGCCGCAGGACGTGGCGGTCGTCGGCTTCGGCGACCTCGGCTTCGCCGCCGACACGCTGCCGGCGCTGACCACGGTGCGCATCAACGGCGCGGCCATCGGCGAGCAGGCGGCGCGCTTCATCGTCGACCGCATCGAAGGCCGGCCGGTGGGGCCGCGGGTGGTCGACATCGGCTTTTCGATCGCGCGGCGCGACAGCGCCTGAAGCGGCTTCGGCGCCGGTGCTTGCGCGGCTGTCAAGGTAGCGCTACCATTCGGGCCGTCACATGGTAGCGCTACCGTCGAATGATGCGCCTGCCGCCCCCACCCAACCCGACCACCCCGGAGACCCGCCGATGAAAGCCCTGCTCACCACCCTCGCCCTCGGCATGGCCGCGCTGGCGGCCCAGGCGCAAACCTGGCCGGCGCGCACCGTGACGCTGGTGGTGCCCTTCCCGCCCGGCGGCTCCACCGATACCGTGGCGCGCGCGCTGGGGCCGCGGCTGCAGGAGAAACTGGGCCAGACCTTCATCGTCGACAACCGGGCCGGCGCCACCGGCACCATCGGCGCCGCGGCGGTCAAGCGCGCGCCGGCCGACGGCTACACCTTCCTGGTCACCTCGCTGGGGCCGCTGGTCATCGCGCCGCACCTGATCAAGGGCGTGGCCTACGACGCCGGCAAGGACTTCGACTTCATCACCGTCGCCGTGCAGGCGCCCAACGTGCTGGTGGTGCCGGCCGCGTCGCCATCCAAGAGCGTGGCCGACGTGATCGCGCAGCAGAGGGCCCACCCCGGGCAGATGAGCTTCGCGTCATCGGGCAACGGTTCGTCGGACCACCTGACGGCCGAGCTGTTCTGGCAGCAGACCGGCACCACCGGCACCCACGTGCCCTACAAGGGCGGCGCGCCGGCCATCTCCGACCTGCTGGGCGGCCAGGTCAACGCCTCGTTCCAGAACATCAACGCGGTGATCCAGCACATCAACGCCGGCAAGCTGCGCGCGCTGGCCATCACCAGCGAGCAGCGCTCGCCGCTGCTGCCCAACGTGCCCACGCTGGCCGAGGCCGGCGTCAAGGGCGTGGACGTCTACTCGTGGCAGGCCATCGTCGCGCCCAAGGGGCTGCCGGCCGACGTGCGCGGCAAGCTGCAGCAGGCGGTGGCCGCGGCCTTCGCCGACGACAAGCTGCGCCAGCAGTTCACCGCCGTCGGCTTCGAGATCGTGGCCAGCACGCCCGAGCAGTTTGCCGCCTTCCAGCAGCGCGAGAACGCGCGCTGGAAGCAGCTCATCGAAACGCGCAAGATCACCGCGGACTGAGCATGGCCGAAGCCACCCCCCGCATCACCGCGCTGCGCGTGATTCCCGTCGCCGGCCGCGACGGCATGCTGCTCAACCTGAGCGGCGCCCACGGCCCCTTCTTCACCCGCAACCTGCTGATCCTGAGCGACAGCGCCGGCCGCACCGGCGTCGGCGAAGTGCCCGGCGGCGAGAAGATCCGCCAGACGCTGGAAGACGCGCGCGAGCTGGTCGTCGGCCAGCCGCTGGGCGCGCAGCAGCAGGTCCTGCAGCGCCTGCAGCGCGCCTTCGCCGACCGCGACGCCGGCGGCCGCGGCCAGCAGACCTTCGACCTGCGCACCACCATCCACGCGGTGACGGCGATCGAGAGCGCGCTGCTCGACCTGCTGGGCCAGCACCTGGAGGTGCCGGTGGCCGCGCTGCTGGGCGAAGGCCAGCAGCGCGGCTCCGTCGAGATGCTGGGTTATCTTTTCTACCTGGGCGACCGCCGCAAGACCGGCCTGCCCTACCGCGACGAGCCCGACGCCGACGACGACTGGCTGCGCCTGCGCCACGAGGAAGCGCTGACGCCCGCGGCCATCGTGCGCCTGGCCGAGGCGGCGCGCGCGCGCTACGGATTCAACGACTTCAAGCTCAAGGGCGGCGTGCTGCGCGGCGAAGACGAGGTGCAGGCCATCCTGGCGCTGCACGAGCGCTTTCCCGACGCGCGCATCACGCTGGACCCCAACGGCGGCTGGCGGCTGAACGACGCGGTGCGCCTGCTGCGCGACCTGCGCGGCGTGCTGGCCTACGCCGAAGACCCCTGCGGCGCCGAGGACGGCTTCTCGGGCCGCGAGGTGATGGCCGAGTTCCGCCGCGCGACGGGGCTGCCCACCGCCACCAACATGGTGGCTACCGACTGGCGGCAGATGGCGCACGCGCTGGCGCTGCAAAGCGTGGACATCCCGCTGGCCGACCCGCACTTCTGGACGCTGGCCGGCAGCGTGCGCGTGGCGCAGACCTGCCGCGACTGGGGGCTGACCTGGGGCTCGCACAGCAACAACCACTTCGACGTGAGCCTGGCCATGTTCACCCATGTCGGCGCCGCGGCGCCGGGCCGCGTGACGGCGATCGACACCCACTGGATCTGGCAGGACGGCCAACGTTTGACGAAAGACCCGCTGCGCATCGAGAACGGCCGCGTGCAGGTGCCCGCCAAGCCGGGCCTGGGCGTCGAGCTGGACATGGCCGAGGTCGAGCGCGCCCACCAGCTCTACCGCCAGCACGGCCTGGGCGCGCGCGACGACGCGGCGGCGATGCAGTTCCTGATCCCCGGCTGGACCTTCAACCCCAAGCAACCGGCGCTGGTGCGCTGACGAGGAGCGGCTTCATGAAGATCGGATTCATCGGCCTGGGCATCATGGGCACGCCGATGGCGCTGCACCTGGCGGCCGCCGGCCATCGGCTCTTCGTCCGCACGCGCAGCCGCGTGCCCGAGGCCATCACCGCGGCCGGCGCCACCGTCTGCGCCACGCCGGCCGCGGTGGCGCGCGAGGCCGAAGCCGTGTTCCTGATGCTGCCCGACACGCCCGACGTCGAGCAGGTGCTGTTCGGCGCCGACGGCGTCGCGATGGCACTCGAAGGCGGCGGCCCGCGCAAGCTGGTGGTCGACATGAGCTCGATCTCGCCGACCGCGACGCGCGACTTCGCGCGCCGCGTCGGCGAACGCGGCGCCGACTACCTGGACGCCCCGGTCTCCGGCGGCGAAGTCGGCGCCAAGGCCGCCACGCTGACCATCATGTGCGGCGGCACCGAGGCCGCGTTCCAGCGCGCCCAGCCGCTGCTGGCGCTGATGGGCAAGAACATCACCCACGTCGGCGGCGCCGGCGACGGCCAGGTCACCAAGGTGGCCAACCAGATCATCGTGGCGCTCAACATCGCCGCGGTCGGCGAGGCGCTGGTCTTCGCCGCCAAGGCCGGCGCCGACCCCGCCAAGGTGCGCCAGGCGCTGCTGGGCGGCTTTGCCGCCAGCCGCGTGCTGGAGGTGCATGGCGAGCGCATGATCAAGCGCACGTTCCAGCCCGGCTTTCGCATCCGGCTGCACCAGAAGGACCTGAGCCTGGCGCTGCAAGGCGCGCGCGAGTTGGGCGTGGCGCTGCCGCAGACCGCCGGCGCCGCGCAGCTGATGCAGGCCTGCGCCGCCAACGGCCTGGCCGACGCCGACCACTCGGCGCTGGTGCGCGCGCTGGAACTGCTGGCGGCGCGGGCCGTGGCCGAAGGCTGACGGCCGAAGCGAGCGGCCTGCGGCGGGCGAAGCGAGCGGCCGGCGGCGGCCGCTGCCGCTTCACTCGAAACGCATCTTCGCGTCGGCCGCGATGCGGCGGTACAGCGCCATGTCGTCGCGGATCTGCTGGCTCATGCGCTCGATGCTGCCGCCTTCGGGCGCCAGCCCCATCTCCTGCAGACGGCTGCGCAGCGCGGGGTCGGCCACGGCCTTGTTCAGCGCCTCGTTCAGCCGCGCCAGCGCCGCCGGCGGCGTGCCGGCGGGCGCCAGCAGCCCGGCCCAGGAATCCAGCACGAAGGCCTTCAGCCCGGCTTCCGCGGCGGTCGGCACCTTGGGCAGGCGCGGGTCGCGCTGCGATCCGGTGACGGCCAGCAGCCGCACCTTGCCGGCGTCGGCATAGGCCTTGGCGGTGGCGTCGAAGGCCAGGTCCAGCACGCCGCCGGCGACGTCGTTGAGCGCCGCCGCGGTCGACTTGTAGGGCACGTGGACGAGCGAGGTGCCGGTCAGCGCCTTGAAGTACTCGCCGGCGAAGTTGGCGCCGCTGCCGGGGCCCGAGCTGCCGTAGCTCAGCTTGCCCGGGTTGGCGCGCGCATGGGCGATGAACTCCTGCAGCGTGGCCGCCGGCACCGCGTTGGAGACCACCACGCCCAGGCCGTAGCTGGCCAGGATGCCCACCGGCGCGAGGTGCTTGTCGGCCTCCAGCTTCACCGCGGGGTCGACCACCGGCAGGATGATGAAGCTGTTGTTGGTGAACAGCAGCGTGCGGCCGTCGGCCGGCGCCTTGACCACCACGTCGATGCCGATGCGCGAGCCGCCGCCGGGCCGGTTGTCGATGATCACCGTCTGCCCGAGCGTGGGGCCCAGGCGGTCGGCCAGCGCGCGCGCCGCGAGGTCGGTCACGCCGCCGGCCGGGTACGGCACGACGATCTTCAGCACGTTGTCCTGCGCCGGCGCGGCGAAAGCAAGGCTCGCGGCCAGCAGCGCTGCGGCGATCGAACGAATGCGCTTGTTCATCGGGCGGGCCTCCTCAGCAAGGAAAGCGGCCTTCGGCGAAGGCGGCGTCGGGGTCGGCGGTGACGGGCAGGCCCGAGGCGGCCAGGCCCTGGCGCAGCATCTTCATCAGCCGGTCGGGCACGCGCGTGGCCGGCGCGCGCAGCGGGCCGCCGTTGCAGCCGGCCAGCCAGTCCTGGTACTTCCAGGCGGTGCGGTTGAGCACCGAGGTGCCGGGCACCGAGGCCTGCGCCGCGGCGGCGTTGGCGTTGCGCGCCGGGTTGACCTGCCAGTACATCGCCATCGCCTCCTCCCAGCGGCCCTGGCGCGCCAGCTCGAAGGCCCGCGGGTAATAACCGCTCATCCACGCAGTGTTGCTGGTGCCCGAGAACTGCAGCTTCATCAGGCTCATCAGCGGGATCGCGTCGCCTTCGATCGGGCAGCTGATCACCACCTGGTCGCGGAAGTGGTGGTACATCTCGCACAGCCCCGCCGGCAGCGGAAAGCCCTGCTCGGCCTTGATGGCGGCGATGTTGGGGCAGTCGGCCAGCAGCCGCCGCACGAGGTCGACCGACATGCCGGCCGGGTGCACGCGCTCGAAGCCCCACAGCGGAATCGGAAACAGCATCACCGCCAGCTCGGTGGCGTCGCAGAAAGCGCGCGTGTAATCGTAGATCTGCTGCTCGCTGGTCGGCCAGAACTGCGGCGGGTACGACAGCAGCACGATGTCGGCGCCGGCGGCCTGCGCCAGCCTGGCGGCCTGGATGTTGTCGGCCAGCGTGCCGAAGGCGGCGTGGAAGAACAGGCCCAGGCGCTCGCCCGCCGTCTCGCGCGCCCAGGCGGTGAACTGCGCGTTCTCCTCGGGCGTGATCGCCACTTCACTGCACAGCAGGGTGTAGCGGTAGCCGAAGGCGATGACGCGCTCGATGTCGTGGCGGATGCCGCGCTCGTTGAGCCGCTTCAAGTCGGCGCTGTAGCTCGGCAGCGTCACGGCCGAGCAGCCGGTGAGCTGCTCGCGCGCCCAGGCGCGGGCGTCGGTCTTGCGGTAGCGGGGCATGCGGGGCGGTCTCCGGTGTGCGTTGAAGATGCTCGTTACTTGGCCACCGGCACGATGCTGGCCGGCAGCGCCGTGCCCAGCCCGCGCTGGCGCGCGCGGGCCAGCAGCAGCTCGGCGATCACCACGTCCTGCAGCGCGGAACCCACCGACTTGTAGAGCACGATGTCGCCGGCCGCCCGGCGCGGCGTGGTGCGGCCGGCCACCACGTCGGCCAGCGGCAGCAATTTGCCGGCCAGCGGCACGCCGGCGCGCACGGCGGCGATGGCGTCGCCGGTGTCGTGCAGCACCTCGTCGGGCATGTCGGCCACGATGCAGGCGGCGCGCGCCATCGTGTCCTCGTCGACCTCGCGCTGCTCGGGCAGCGTCGAGCCCAGCGAAACCACGGTGGCGCCGCGTGGCAGCCAGGCGCCGCGCAGCACCGGCGATTCGTCGCGGCTGCGCGCGGCGCAGATCACCAGCTCGGCGCCCCGCACCGCGGCTTCGGCGCGGTCGACGGCGGTGATGTCCAGCGCGGGGCCGAAGGCGGCGGCAAAGCGCTCGCGGCTGGCCGGCGTGGGGCTGTAGACGCGCACTTGGCGCAGTTCGCGCACGGCACGCAGGGCGTGCAGCGCGCCGCGTGCCTCGAAGCCGGCGCCGATCACCGCCACCGTCAACGGCCGCCGCGGCGCCAGCCGGTCCACCGCCACCGCGGCAGTGCCGGCGGTGCGCAAGCCGGTGATGCGGTTGCCGTCGATCAGCGCGCTCAAGGCCATGGTCGCGGGGTCGAACAGCGCGACCAGGTAGCTGGCGCGGCGCGCGCGCGGCGACGCGGCGATCAGCTTGCAGCCCAGGTGGCCGCCGTCGGGCGGCACGCCGGGCGACACCGCGCTCAGGCTGCGCAACCAGATGCCGTCGCCGCGCGCCATGCTGCGCGGCGGCAGCATCGCCGGCGACAGCGGCCGCGCATAGGCCGCCGCCAGCGCTGCGACCACGGCCGGCCAGTCGGCCAGCGCAGCGACCTCGGCATCGCCGATGAACAAGGTGGGCGGCGGCGCTTCGAGCACGGGCAGGTCCGACATGCCGCGCACGATAGGCAGGCCGCCGGCATTGCGGAACTGCCCACGGTCGAAAGCAGCTATGCGCCGCGCGGATGGCTGGCGTCAGGCTTGGGCATCAGGCTTCGGCATCCGGCCTGAGCCTCGGGCTTGTGCTTCAGGCTTCAACGGCGGGCTCGATCAGCCGGCACAGCAGCGTCCGCACTGCCTGCGTCGCGCGCGTGCGCGGTCGGCGCAGCGATTCGCCCAGCACGACGAAGCGCTCCAGCACCGGGTCGACGATGCGCGCCGAGGCCAGCCGCTCGTCCAGCAGCCCGGGCAGCACCGAGGCGATGGCATAGCCGCCGCCGGCGGCCACCACCTCGTGCTGCAGGCCCACCGAATCGGCCTCCAGCGCCACCTGCAGCGCCAGGCCGTGCGCGGCGGCCAGCGCATCGAGCCGCGCGCGCAGCAGGTGCGGCCGGCTGGGCAGCACCAGCGGCAGCCCGCTCAAGGCGGCCAGCGGCAGGTCGGCGCCTTGCACTTGCGGGTCGCCGCGCGGTCCCACCAGGCGCAGCGCCATGCGCGCCAGCACCGGCTCGTCGCCCAGGCTGGCCGCCGATTCGCGCAGCACCAGCGCCATGTCGAGCCGGCCTTCGTGCAGATGCTCTTCCAGCTGCGCGCTGGCGGCTTCGGCCAGGTGCAGGCGCAGCAGCGGCAGTTGCGTGCGCACGGCGGCGGCCAGCGGCCCCGCGAAGCGGCGCACCGCGGTCGGCAGCAGGCCCACGCGCACCTCGCCCGCGGGCTGGCCGGCGGCGCTGCGGATGTCGTCGCTCAAGGCGTCGGCATCGGCGGCCAGGCGCTGCACGCGCGGCAGCAGGTGCTGGCCGAAATCGGTGATCACCACGCCGCGGCCGGTGCGGCGGAACAGCCGTTCGCCGCAGGCCTGTTCGAGCTGCGCGATCTGCCGGCTGACCATCGACTGCGGCATGTCCAGCGCCAGCGCCGCCTTGCTCAGGCTGCCCAGCGCCGCCACGCGCAGGAAGACCCGCCAGCGCGCATCGACCAGGCCTTGCACCGCGGGCGACGCCATCGCGCGCCGCCGGTTCAGGGCCGCTGCCAGCGCAGCAGCCGGCGCTCGGCAGCGGCCAGCAGCGCATTGGCCGCAAAGCCCACCAGCCCGAGCAGCACGATGCCGGCGAACAGCTCGCTGGCGCGGAACGAGCGCGCCGCCAGCAGCACGGCCTGGCCGAGGCCCGGCTGCGAGGCGATCATCTCGCCGACCACCGCGACGATCAGCGAAACCGTCAGCGACAGCCGCATGCCGGCCAGCACGTCGGGCAGCGCGCTCGGCAGGCCGACCTTGCGCACGAAGTCCAGCGCCGGCAACTGCAGCGCCGCCGCCACTTCGCGCAGCCGCGGCTCGACGTGGGCAAAGCCGTGCAAGGTGGCCAGCAGCACCGGCCACATCGCGCCGAAGGCGACGACGAAGAGCACCATGTTCGGCCCCAGGCCAAAGATCGAGATCGCCAGCGGCATCACCGCCGAGGCCGGCAGCGGGCGCACGAACTCCAGCATCGGCTGCAGCCAGCCGCGGGCGGCCGGCGAGATGCCGATCAACGCCCCGAGCGCGACGCCGGCCACGCAGGCCAGCAGCCAGCCCTGCAGCATGCGCAGCACGGTCTGGCCGGTCTGTTGCAGCAGCTCGCCGCCGGCCAGGCCTTCGCGCAGGCTGGCCAGCGTGGCTTCGGGCGTCGGCAGGAAGACGCGGCTGACCCATTGCCCGTGGCTGGCCAGCCACCACAGCGCCAGCAGCGCGGCCAGCACCAGCAGCGATGGCACGGTGTCGCGCCAGGCCACCCGGTTTACCCGGTTCACCCGGCAGCCCCCATGCGCCGCGCCGCGCGCTGCTGCAGCCACAGCGCCAGCGCGTTGACGGCAAAGCCGACCAGCGCGATCCAGAACAGCCAGGCCAGCATCAGCGCCGGGTCCAGGCTTTGCTGCGCCAGCATGATGGCGTAGCCCATGCCGTGCGGGTTGGCGGCGATCTCCACCGTCACCGCCACCACCAGCGCGATGGCCACCGCCAGCCGCAAGGCGACGAACAAGCGCGGCAGCATGGCCGGCAGCACGATCTTCGCAAAGCGCGCGGCCGGCCCCAGCTGCAGCGCCGCCGCCACCTCCAGCAGCCGCGGGTCGACCTGGCGCGCCGCCGCCTGCACCAGCACCAGCAGCGGCCAGAACACCGCGAAGGCGACCACCGAGAACTCCATGCGCGCGCCGAAGCCGAACACCAGCATCGCCAGCGGAATCAGCGCGACCGAGGGCACGGGCCGCAGCAGTTCCACCGTCAGGAAGCTCCAGCGCCCTGCCCTGGCCGACAGCCCCAGCCAGGTGCCCAGCAGCAGCGCCAGCGCAAAGCCGATGGCCAGCCCCGCCGCCGCGCTGCCCAGCGTGAAGGCGGTGGCGCCCCACAGGCTGCCGTCGGCCGCCGCCTGGCCCAGCGCCAGCAGCGCCTTGCTGGGCGGCGCCAGCGCGTCGCTGTCGCGGCCGGGGCCGCGGGCGTAGCCCTCCAGCGCGGCCAGCAGCAGCAGCGGCACGGCCAGGCCTTTGAGGATAACCGTTAGCCTGGGCGGCATCTCAATGGCTCAAGTATTGGTACAGCTCGCGGCGCAGGCGCAGGTACTCGGGGTGTTCCTTGGTTTCGAGCTGGCTGCGCGGGCCGGGGATGCCGATGTCGACGATGGCCGCCACGCTGGGCTTGGCGGCGGTCGGGTTGGCGCGCAGCGCGATCACGCGGTCGCCGAGGTAGATCGCCTCTTCCAGGTCGTGGGTGACGAACAGCACCGTCAGCCCGCGCTCGCGCACCAGGCGCGAGACCTCGTCCTGCAGCGATTCGCGCGTCATCGCGTCGAGCGCGCCGAAGGGCTCGTCCATCATCAGCAGCGCCGGCTGCTGCGCCAGGCAGCGGGCGATCTGCGCGCGCTGCTGCATGCCGCCCGAGAGCTGCAGCGGAAACTTCCCGGCATGCGCCGCCAGCCCCACGGTCTGCAGCACCTGGGCGATGCGCGGCGCGCGCTCGGCCGCCGGCACGCCGGCCGCTTCCAGCGCCAGGCCCACGTTGCCGGCCACGCTGCGCCAGGGCAGCAGCGCGCGGCCGTAGTCCTGGAACACGAAGGCCGCCTCGCGCGAGGGGCCATGCACCGCCTGGCCGTTGCGCAGCACGCGGCCGGCGCTGGGCGCCACGAAGCCGGCCGCGGCGCGCAGCAGCGTGGTCTTGCCGCAGCCCGAGGGGCCGATGATGCAGACGAACTCGCCGCGCCGCACGTCCACCGTGGTCGGCGACAGGATCTCGCGGCCGCCCAGGTGGATGGCCACGCCGTCGAAGCGCAGGATGGGTTCGCCGCCGCCGGGCGCCACCGTCATGCGACGATCAGCCGCGCCAGGTCGGGCCGCTCGCGCAGCATCTTCTGGTCGATCATCGTGTCGGCCCACCAGCCCAGGCTCTTGGCGGTGACGATGGGGCCCGGCGGGCTGATCTGAATCGTTGCCAGCACCTCGGGCGGCAGCTTGATGTAGCGGCCGATCGATTCGCGCACCTTGGCGCCGTTGCCCGGCTTGTTGATGAAGGCGGCGGCCTCGACGATGGCTTCGCGGAAACCCTTGGCCGCGGCGGCGTTCTTCTGCGCCCAGTCGCGCCGCGCCGCGTAGACGATGGTCGGCAGCCCTTCGGGCAGGAAGGTGGTGTAGTACGAGACCACGTAGCCGACGCCCGACGACAGGATGCGCGCCATGAAGGGGTCGGCGGTGACCACCGCGTCGAGCGAGCCGCCGCGCAGCACGTCGCCATGCTGCGGGAAGGCCGACTCGACGAAGTTGACCTTGGTGTAGTCGACGCCCTGCGCCTTCAGCCAGGCGCGCAGCGAGACGTGCAGGTAGGCGCCGAGCCCGGGCACGCCGATCTTCTTGCCCACGCAATCGGGCGCGGACTTGATGCCGCTGCCGGCGCGCGCGACGAGCCCCACGCCGGTCATGCTCTTGGCCGTGGTGCCGGCGCCCGCCAGCACCACGTGGTCGAGCCCGCCGTCCACCGCCTGCAGGAAGACCGACGGCGTGGGCCCCGCGACCTGCAGCGAATCGGACTGCAGCGCCGCCGGCAGCGAGGGGTTCAGCGGAATCAGCTTGCACTCGACGTCGAGCCCGCGCTTGCCGAAGTAGCCTTCGTCGCGCGCGATGAAGGCCGATGCGAAGTCGCTCACCGCGGTGTAGCCGAGCAGGATCTTCACGCGCTCCTGCGCGCGTGCGGGAGTCCCCGGCAGCGCCAGCGCGCTGGCCGCGCCGGCACCGATGAGCCGCAGCGCGCGGCGGCGGTGGATGGGGTGGTCTTGGGCCTTTGGCTGCGCCTGCATCGCGATGTCTCCTGATTCTGCTTCGTGGTCGATCGGGCGCCGATTCTCGCAGCGCCGCCGGCGCGGGCGCCTGCGCGCCCTCAATCGGCGAAGATGGCCACGGCGCGCGTCCAGCCGGCGCTGGCGCCGCGGATCTTGTGCGGGAAGCAGCAGATCGTGAAACCGTGGCCGGGCAGCGCTTCGAGGTTGTGCAGCTTTTCCAGGTGGCAGTAGCCGATGTCGCGGCCGGCCTTGTGGCCTTCCCAGATCAGCGCCTTGTTGCCGGTGGCGGCGACCTTCTTCGCGGTGTAGGCAAACGGCGCGTCCCAGCTCCAGGCGTCGGTGCCGGTGAGGCGCACGCCGCGCTCCAGCAAATGCATCGTCGCTTCGTAGCCCATGCCGCAGCCGGCCTGCACGTAGTCGTTGTTGCCGTAGCGGCTGCCGGCGCGGGTGTTGACGACGACGATGTCCAGCGGCTGCAGCTCGTGGCCGATGCGCTGCAGCTCGGCCTGCACGTCGGCGGCGCTGGCCACGTAGCCGTCGGGGAAGTGGCGGAAGTCGAGCTTGACGCCAGGGCGGAAGCACCAGTCCAGCGGCACCTCGTCGATGGTCATCGACGGCTTCTTCTCGCCGAGCTTGGCGTCTTGCGTGGAATGGAAGTGGTACGGTGCGTCGAGGTGCGTGCCGTTGTGGGTGGTCAGCGTCACCCATTCGGCGGCCGCGGCCTCGCCGTCGGGGTAGTCCTCGGGCCGCGTGCCGGGAATCATCTGCAGGAACTCGGGCAGCGTGTCGGCGTGCTTCTGGTAGGTGATCTTCGGCGCCAGCGGCGGCGGGTCGGACAGCACGTCGTTTTCGAGATAGATCGACAGATCGACGAAGCGCGGCATGGTCATTCCTTCCAATGCACCAGCGGCAGCCCGGCCACCGGCGCGCGAAAACTCGGCAGCGTGCTGCCCCTCAAGCTACCCAGGTAGACGGTGTGCAGGTCGGCGCCGCCGAAGGTCAGGCTGGCCATCCACGGCGCCAGCGTGCCGGCACAGGCGGCCATGATCTCGGGCGTCAGCGTGCGCGCTTCGTAGTGCTGGTCCAGCGTGCGCCGCGCCTGCGCGTCGCTGTCGTCCAGCAGCGTCAGCACCTCGCCCTCGGGCGTGATGGCGACCAGCACGTCGGCCATCACCAGCGTGACCCACAGGTTGCCGAAGGCGTCGAAGGCGAAGCCGTCGGGAAAGCCGGCCAGGCGGCTGGGGCCGTAGACCTGGCGGTCGGTGAGCGAGCCGTCGTCCTGCACGCGCAGGCGCGAGATGCGGCGTGCATTGCTCTCCACGACATAAAGCCACTCTTCAGCGGCATCCAGGCGGACTTCGTTGGTGCCCTCGAAGCCGTCGGCCACGATGCGCACGCCGCGCTCGTCGATCAGCGCGATGTAGCCGTCGGCCGCGCGGGCGTTGATCGATTCGGTCCACGGCTGCATGCGCGTGGTCACCGTCAGCCAGATGCGGCCGCGGCGGTCGCGCAGCACGAAGTTGGCCTTGCCCAGCGGCCGGCCGTCGATGCGGTCGAACCAGCGGCGCACGCGGCCCTCGCGCGTCATCACCTCCACCGCGTCGCTGCCCCAGTTGGCGATCACGAAGTCGCCGTTGGCGAGGAACGCCATGCCGTTGGGCAGCGAGCCCTGGGCCTGCACGTAGCGCCGGTCGAAGTCGACGGCGGCGTCGGCCGCCGGCGGCGTGGGCACGACGAGGCGCTGCGCGCCGTCGGCGCCGATGCGCATCACGCCGCCGCGCGCATCGGCGGCCCACAGCGTGCCGTCGCGCTCGGCCAGCACGCATTCGGGGCGCTGCAGGTCGTGGCCGACGTGGCGGATGGCGGCGCGGTCGACCTGCCAGCCCTTCAGAGGATTGTCGTTGCCCATGGGGAGCGCAGCTTAAGAACGCCGCGGCCGCGGCGCCAACGGATTGTCCCGATGGCTGGCATCGGGGGCCGCGATACCTCACCGATATCATCGGCCGCCATGCGTTACCAGCGCATCGACCTCAACCTGCTGATCGCGCTCGACGCGCTGCTGGCCGAACGCAACGTGACGCGCGCCGCCGAGCGCATGCACCTGACGCAATCGGCCATGAGCGGCGTGCTGGCGCGCCTGCGCGAATACTTCGACGACCCGCTGCTGGTGCCGGTGGGCCGCACCATGCGGCTGACGCCGCGCGCCGAGAGCCTGATGCAGCCGGTGCAGGACATCATCGCCAAGGTCGATTCGACGCTGGGCGTGCGGCCCGACTTCGAGCCCGCCAGCGCGCGCCGGCACTTCACGATCATCGCGTCGGACTACGTCACGCACGTGATGCTGGCCGAGGTGCTGCGCCGCATCGAGCCGCTGGCGCCGGGCTTGAGCTTCGACATCCGCCCCAGCAGCGCCGGCATGGCGCAGGAACTGGAGCAGGGCCGCGTCGACTTCCTCGTCACGCCGGCGCACCTGACGGTGCCCGAGCATCCGCAGGCCGTGCTGTTCGACGACACCTACCACGTCATCGCCTGCCGCCAGCACCGCGCGCTGGCGCGCGGCATCACGCTGGAGCAGTACCAGTCGCTGGGCCACGTGGTCTACCAGCAGGACCACGGCGCCAACCCCTGGTTCGAGCAGTGGTACGCCAACGAGCATGGCGCCACGCGGCGCATCGACGTCGTCGCGCGCAGCTTCGCGCTGATGGCGCGCTTCATCGTCGGCACGCAGCGCATCGCCACCGTGCAGACGCGGCTGGCCATGCAGTTCGAGCAAGCGATGCCGGTGCGCCTGCTGGACCCGCCGCTGCCCACGCCGCGGCTCACCGAGGTGCTGCAATGGCACCGCTACCGCGCCGACGACCCCGGCGTGCAGTGGCTGCGCGATCGCATCATCGACGGCGCCGCCGGGCTGCCGGCGCTTTGAAGCGCCGGCGCACGTTGCGAACGCTGCTCAGGCGCCCTTCAGGTCCAGCCGCTTGACCAGCGGCGGGAACTCGCTCATGTCCTGCGCGATGGTCTCGGCCAGCACCTGCGGCGCGCCGCCCACCAGTTCCCAGCCGTTGACCTGGGCGCGCGCCTTCATCGGCGTTTCGGCCAGCGCGGCGTTGAGCGCCTGGTTGAGCCGCGCCACCACCGGCGCCGGCGTGGCGCGCGGCACGGCCAGGCCGATCCAGAACGACGGGTCGTAGTGGCGAAAGCCGCTCTCGGCCAGCGTCGGCACCTCGGCCAGCGACGGCAGCCGCCGCGCCGCCGTCTGCACCAGCGGGCGCAGCGAACCGTTCTTCAGCCCCGGCTGCGCCGAGGCGAAGTCGAGCAGCGCCAGCTGCACCTCGCCGGCCATCAGCGCGGTGATCATCGGGCCCGAGCCTTTGTAGGGCACGTGCGTCAGCTCGATGCCGGCCAGCGACTTGAACTGCTCGATGGCCACGTGGTTGGTGGCGCCGACGCCGGCGCTGCCGTAGAACAGGCTGCCGGGCTTGGCCTTGGCCTGGGCGATCAACTCCTGCAGCGTCTTGAACGGCGCCTGCGCCGGCACCACGAACAAGCCCACGGCGCGCAGCGCCAGGCCCACGGCGGCCAGGTCCTTGGGCGGATCGACCGTCGCGTTCTTCTGCACCAGCGGCGCCATCACGTGGTTGGAGCGCGAGGTCACCAGCACCGTGTAGCCGTCGGCCGGCGCGGCGGCCACCGACGCGGTGCCGATCAGCCCGGCGGCGCCGGGTCGGTTGTCCACCACCAGCGGCTGGCCCAGCACAGCGCGCATCGGCTCGGCGAGGAAGCGCGCGAC
>Ga0209794_1000375_pt1 | contig 76322 bp, 61 predicted proteins | sample EBPBio232013_DNA_FD_185869 | JGI IMG/M metagenome (GOLD analysis project Ga0209794, IMG submission 185869) | Wastewater treatment Type I Accumulibacter community from EBPR Bioreactor in Madison, WI, USA - Reactor 1_5/23/2013_ DNA (SPAdes)... | ecosystem: Engineered > Bioreactor > EBPR >...
CCCTTCTAGCCCTCTCGTCCCACGCTGACGCCGGAACCTCTTCTTCCGGCGTCAGCGTGGGACTTTGCCATCATCTCAACCTCGAATGGCTCGGGTTGAAGAGTTCCAGATATCGCGGGACGTAACAGTTGCCCTGAACGACTTCCACGGGCATGCGGTACCGTGGCGCAATCAGTGACACCACAGTCGGCAGCCCGCCAGGAATGGCGTGGCGTCCTGGCGCTTCGCGCCACGGTCTGCTGAGTCAAGCGGCGCTCGCCTGCCTGCCAATTTTTCGCCTTGGCCAGCCATTCCGGTTGGCCGAGGGGCAGGGCGGGTGCGTGTGCCGAGCGCCTGGTTCGGCGTGCTCTGTGCAGGCCGCGGACGCCCACTGTGTGCATACGTGCATTCGCGCATCCGCGCACTCGCGGCTCTCCTGCCGCAGCATCCTCTGATTTGACAAGCGACACGCCTGGCGGCTCGCGGCGACCAGCCGCTGGCCGGCGCCTGGCGTTTGCCGCGGCCCGGCGGCGGCTCGGGGCGACGCGCGGGGCCTGCGTGCGCGGCTGCCGGCTTTGTCCGGCAGCCGTCACTCATCGCGGTGTAACGTGCTGTGTTTCGCTGCCAATTCCGTGATTTTGACGTAAGGCCATGGTATAACGAAGAAATGTGGCTTGTCGCCGGCCTCCGGGGCGGCGGCGGCGCACATTTTGTTGCACCCCAGCAAAGGCGCGGGAGCCTGGAGTTGCTCGCCTAGCACGCTGATTTTATTGGCAGAGTGTTGGCGATCCCCAGATGGCACGCTTACTGCTTAAAGAAAACCAGCAGAGAACTGCCTCCGCGACTGGCCCAGCCCGGAAGCCAATTCTCGATCGGTTCAGTGGCGAGGAGTTGCTTCAGATGACGATTCGACCAGCGATCATTGCCGCAGACAACAGGTGAATACCGTGACACTCCTCCCCGTTTCGCAAGTGGTGCTCCGCGCCGCCCAGCCGTTGCCAGGCGCTGTCGATTTGCCGGACTTCCTGACGATGATCGGCAAGCAGGCCGGCATGGTGGTGGGCGTGGCCAGAATGGTGGGCGAGATCGTGCAGGGCAGGGAGTCCGCGCATTCTGTTCGCCTGCTCGAACTGGAACAGCGCTGTGAGGAACTCCAGCGACGCCACCAGACGGCCGCGCGTTCGCTGCTTGAGACGAGTTCCGGCGTCGAGGATGTCCGCGGAACGATCGAACTCCTGAACCGCGCGGCCGTTCGGCTATTCCAGGCGGCTCGTGGGTGCCAGCAGTTGCGTGCCGTTCCTGCCGAAGTGAGTCGCCGCATGCTGGCGGTGGTTCAGGCGGCGGCCGAGAGCCTGCAGCATGGCTACGGTCGGCTGGCGAATGGCTCGCCGACCGCGGAGTCGGATGCCGATGATGCGATCGCGAGCAGGCACGTGCTTGGCAGCTATCGGGTGTTGGCCCTGCAGGAATTGCTGGCCGTCGAGTGCCGGGATTTGTCGCGGCCGACAGGCGGTGTCGTTGGCGCGCCGGGTGCGCGTGCCGGTGAGGCGACCTTCTGGTTCGCCGAGCTCTATGGCTATCTGAACGACGTTGCCCAGGAACTTGCCGGGGCAGGAACCATATTGAAGAAGTGGTCGCAGCGATTGTCCGGCGCGGCGTGCGAGTGGGCGGCGAGAACCGATGAGCGCCAGTGGGCGCTAGCGCATCGCTGCGTTGCCGGCTGACATGAAGACCGTGCCAACCAATACAGGAGCTGGCAGCACCGGGCAGTCCCGCCCAGGCTGGCCCGCATCCGGTTTTTTTCATCAAGCAGGAGAAGTCATTGTGGAAACTCAAATGCACGTGGCGCCGAGGCCCGCCATGTCGAGGCCGGGCGAGAGCGATCTGGACAGCTATCTGGATGCCATTGACGACGCGACGACCATCTTCCGGTCAGCGGTCGATGTCTACCTCGCCAACGGCCCCGATGGCGCGTGCTGGCAACAAGCCAAGCGGATCTCCGAACAGCTGCGCAGGCTCGACGACATGCAGCAGGAGATCGAGATGGCTGTCCCGACCCAGACACCTGTCGGCGGGCTGCTGGCCGAACTGATGGACCCGCTTACCGGCGTCGGTCGTCTGCTCAAGGACATGAAGCGGCAAGTCACCGGTTTCGCGATCGAGTCCGGCTTTTCCGGGCCTGGCCGCCGCGTCCCCGCGCATCTGGTTCCGGAGGTACAGGAACTTGCCGACGAGGTTTGCGCCGCCGTCGATGCGCTGGTAGACGACTGCCGAGCAAGCATGCCGTGGGCCGAGCCGGCGAAGCCTGGCCATGCCGAGCGGAGCGTCACCTGGTACGAGGGCCAGGCCGACCGGCTGTCGTCGCAACTGATCAGGAAGATCTTCACCGATGAGGTTCTGGACGTGGAAAGCCAACTGCCGCTGGCGCAGCTCATCGAGGAAATCGACCGTGTTGCGGACTACGCCGAGTCCATCGACCGGGAAGTCCGGAGCGGCCGTATGGACGCCACGTCCGGTGTGGGTGGCAGGGATTCGCACTGAGAACTGACGGGTCGATAGCCTGCGCCATTGGCGCGGGTGGGCAGCCGGACGCGGCCTTGCGACAAGGCCGCGTTTCATTTCGTCCACGGGCCGCCCGGCAGGGGAAGGGCGGTGGTCGAGTTGCCGCGTCGCGGAGTGGATACCCCGGGGCGGTCGGCGGCGCGGGTCGCTTCCTGCAATCCCGGGATGCGCTTGGGGCCGGTCGGGCTTCATGGCAGCGGGTGCTCCGCCGGGAGATGCTGATGTCGTCTGAAGACTGAAGAGAGAGGGGGGACTGTGGAACTGACGATGAAGTTCAGGAACGACAAGTTGGTCGGCGATTTCTGGGGAGGACTGGCGGCGATGCTGGTCGCCCTGCCTTCGGCGATTGCCTTTGGGGTGACGATCTATGCCTCGATTGGCCCGGCTTACGCCGGCCTGGGGGCGTTGGCGGGGATTCTCGGGGCGACCGCGCTGGGTCTGGTGGCACCGGCGCTGGGCGGCACCAATCGCCTGATCACGGCGCCCTGTGCACCGGCAGCGGCGGTTCTCTCGGCCTTTGCCATCGAGTTGGTGCAGCACGGCGTGGCGCCGGCGTCGATTGTCCTGATGTTGACTGCCCTTGGCCTGGTCTCCGGGTTGGTGCAGTTGTTCCTCGGTTTCATGGGGATCGGCAGCCTGATCAAGTACATCCCGTTTCCGGTGGTCAGCGGCTATCTCACCGGCGTCGGTCTGATCATCATCGGCAGTCAAATCCCCAAGTTCCTCGGCGCTCCCGGCGGCACATCCTGGTGGCGGGCCCTGATCTCGCCGGAGCTGTGGCAGTGGCAGAGCGCGGTCATCGGCGCCGTGACGGCGGCGGTCATGCTAGGCGCACCGCTGGTGACACGGGTGGTGCCGGCGGCGATTCTCGGCCTGCTGGCCGGGGTGCTCACCTACTTCGGGCTGGCCTATGGGGTCGATGAGCAACTGCTGGTCAGCGAAGGCAACAAGTTGATCATCGGACCACTGGGCGGCACGGCGTCCAGCATGCTCGCGGCGATCACCGGTCGCTGGAGCGAAATCGGCGAGCTCAAGCTGAGCCAGATCGCCAGCCTGCTGGGAACGGCGTTTACGCTGGCCGTGTTGTTGTCGATCGACACTCTGAAGACCGCCGTCGTTCTCGACGCCCTGACCCGCGGCCGCCACGATTCCAACCGCGAACTGGTTGCCCAGGGTCTGGGCAATGTCGCTTCGGCGTGTGCCGGCGGCATGCCGGGGGCCGGTCAGATGGGCGCGACGCTGGTCAATCTGGCGAGTGGCGGCCAGACGCGCGTCTCCGGGGTCATCGAGGGCGTCCTCTCGCTGATCGCCTTCCTGGCGCTGGGAACGTTCATCGCGTGGATTCCGGTGGGTGCGCTCGCCGGCATCCTGATCGTCGTCGGGATCCGCATGATCGACCGCCACAGCCTGCATCTCCTGGAGTCGCCGTGGACCCTCTTCGACTTCATCGTCATCGTTGCGGTAGTCGCCGTGGCGGTTGGCTACAGTCTGATCGCCGCATCGGGAGTCGGGATCGCCCTGGCGATGTTCCTGTTCATCCGCGAGCAGTTGAGCAGTACGGTGATTCGCCGCAAGATCGACGGCGCCAGCCGGTTCTCGAAGCGGGTGCGCCTGCGCCATGAAATGGAGCTGCTCGAGAAGCGGGGAAGCGAGACGGCGATCCTGGAACTGCAGGGCAGCCTCTTCTTCGGGACCAAGGACCAGTTGTACACGGCGCTGGAACCCGAACTCGCCCGCCGCACCTACATCGTCCTCGACATGCGGCGGGTGCAGTCGGTCGACGTCACGGCGGTACATCTGTTGAGCCAGATCAGGGATTCGTTGATCGAACGCGATGCCTTCCTGATCTTCAGTAACTTGTCACACAGCTTGCCGAATGGCCGCAACATCGCCGAGTTCTTCGACCAGATGGAACTCACGACGATGACCGAGCATGTCAAGGTGTTTCCCGAACTCGATGACGCTGTCGAATGGATCGAAGACCAGATTCTTGGCCAGGGCCCGGCGGTGGAGGCCGAGGTCGCGGCGCTGGAACTCAACGATCTCGAGCTGTTCAGCGATCACAAGGAGGAAACCTTGATCGACCTCGAGGCCTGCCTCGAGCGACGTTCGATCAACAAGGACGAGAGAGTGTATTCGTTTGGCGACCCCGGCAACGAGCTGTACCTGATCCGCAAGGGCGCCGTCCGTATCACCCTGCCAGCCCAGGGGGAAGCCGTAGGGCATCACGCGCTGACCTATGGACGCGGCGACTTTTTCGGCGGCATGGCTTTCCTGTCGCAGATGACCCGCTTCAACGATGCCACCGCCCTTGCCGATACCGAGCTCTACGTCTTGCAGCGGGAGCAGTTCGAAAAACTCAGGGAAGAGCACAAGCGTCTTGCCTGCCACCTGGTCGAGGCGGTAGCCAAGGTGCTCGCCCTGAGACTACGATACTCGGACAAGGAACTGATGGCCATGCAGGACTAGGCCATCACTCTCGGGTACTGCACATGCAGCGTCGGGGTGTGGCTGGGCGCGTGGCCGCAGCGGTCTTTCCGCCCCAGCCTGCCCGTCGGGAGGAGCATCTGGCGAGATGGCTGCTGGTCCGCCGGCCGGAGCCACCCTGATTCCTGCGCGCGTCGCGGTAGCTGCAGCAATTGGGTTTATCATAACGGGCGCGCCAGAGGGTCACAGGTGGCGCCAACCATTGGGGGAGAACAAAAAATGTTCCAGCATATCCTGTTGCCAACGGATGGCAGCCAACTCTCGCGCGAGACCGCTGAACGCGCGGTCGCTTTTGCCAAGGCGGCCAACGCCAGCGTCACCGCCTTGTACGCAAGGCCGGTCGGGAACGCGGACAACTATGGCGATCTGGTCGAGCCAGCCGTCCTGGAACGACTGGTTTCGGGGTCGGAAGGGAAGTCCAAGGAGTATCTGGGTTTCGTCAAGAAGCTCTGCAAGGAAGCCGGCGTCGAGTGCACCGCGCTGTCGGTGGTCAGCGATACGCCCTGGGAGGCCATCGTCAACGTTGCCGAGGACAACAACTGCGACCTCATCTTCATGTCGAAGCACGGCCGCGGCGGTCTGTCCTCGCTGCTGCTGGGCAGTGAGACCTACCGGGTGCTGACGCACTCGAGCATTCCGGTTCTCGTCTATCGTCCGCCCGAGGTGGACGCGAGTCGCCGCAAGGCCAAGGAAAAGGCCCGGGACAAGGATCGGAAGAAGGCCTGAGCGAGGCGCCGCGCCTGCTCGACCTGCCCGGACGGCAGGGCGCCCGGGTATCTCCCGCGATGGCGACTCGGAGCCACCATCTCGCTGGTCGTCCCTGCCGAGGCTCGCCGTGACTCCCGCTTACTGGCAACAGGCCTCCGCCGAACTCGCACAGAGCGACCCGGTTCTCGCCGGGTTCGTCGAGCGCTTTGCCGGTACGGCGCTGGTATCGCGCGGCGACCCCTTCGTGACGCTGCTGCGCTCGATCGTCGGTCAGCAGATCTCCGTGAAAGCCGCAGACAGCGTCTGGGGACGCCTCCTGGCGGTCCTGCCGGTACCCGCGGCGACCGCACTCCTGGCCTGCGAGCCGGAAGCGCTGCGCCGTTGTGGTCTGTCGGTACGCAAGGTCGAGTATGTGATCGATCTGGCCCGGCGCTTCGCTGGGGGGGAGATCCACGTCAGCCACTGGGCGTCGATGCGTGATGCGGAGATCATCGCCGAGTTGACGGCGGTGCGCGGCGTCGGCGTGTGGACGGCGGAGATGTTTCTGATCTTCAATCAGCTGCGTCCCGACGTCTTTCCGCTCGACGATATCGGCTTGCAGCGCGCCGTGGGGATTCATTACCACGGCGGCGAGCGGCCGCCGCGACGCCTCCTCGCCGAGCACGGTGAGCGCTGGCGCCCCTGGCGTTCGGTGGCCACCTGGTATCTCTGGCGAAGCCTCGATCCGGTTCCCGTCGAGTACTGACCCAGCCAGCGTCGTCGCTGCGGCCGGGCGCAGGAGCGGCCTTTCGGGTTAGAATGGCGCGCTCTCGAAACAGCCCGCCTGCAAACACGGTCAGCCTTGATGAAAAACACCTTTCTCGATTTTGAACAGCCGATCGCCGACCTCGAAGGCAAGATCGAAGCCTTGCGCCTGGCGCAGGACGATTCGGCGCTCGACATCGCCGATGAAATCAGCCGCCTCGAGAAGAAGGGCCAGACGCAAACCCGGGAAATCTACGCCAAGCTCACCGCCTGGCAGGTTTCCCAGGTGGCTCGCCATCCGCAGCGGCCTTACACGCTCGATTACCTGCGCCTCCTGTTTACCGACTTCGAGGAACTGCACGGCGACCGCGCCTTTGCCGACGATCACGCGATCGTCGGTGGCCTGGCGCGATTCAACGGCGACCCGGTGATGGTGATCGGCCACCAGAAAGGGCGTGACACCAAGGAAAAGATCTTCCGCAACTTCGGCATGCCGCGTCCCGAGGGCTACCGCAAGGCCCTGCGCCTGATGCGACTGGCCGAGAAGTTCGCCATTCCGGTGATGACCTTCATCGACACCCCCGGTGCGTATCCCGGAATCGATGCCGAAGAACGCGGTCAGTCCGAGGCGATCGGCCGGAATCTATATGTGATGGCCGAGTTGAAGGTGCCGATCATCGTCACCATCATCGGTGAGGGCGGGTCGGGGGGGGCACTGGCGATCGGTGTCGGCGACGTCCTGCAGATGCTTCAGTATTCGACCTACTCGGTCATCTCGCCGGAAGGCTGTGCGTCGATTCTCTGGAAAAGTGCCGAGAAGGCGAGCGAGGCGGCCGAGATCATGGGCATTACCGCGCCGCGCCTGAAATCCCTCGGCCTGGTCGACCGGATCGTCAATGAGCCGACCGGCGGCGCGCATCGCGATCATCCGGCGATGGCAAAAAACCTCGGGAAGGCGCTGCGGGAATCCCTGCAGAAGCTCTCTGCGCTACCGACCGGCGAACTGCTGCAGGCGCGCCTCGATCGCCTGATGGCTTATGGCCGGTTCAAAGAGCAGCCCTTGCCCTGAGATCGCGCCGGAGACGGCGAGCAGTCGGCTCCAGCATACGCTTTCGGCATTTCTCGCAGCCCGCCTGGCACCGGGCGAACGTTTGTGCGTCGGCCTTTCCGGTGGGCGCGACTCGGTCGTCCTGCTGCATGCGCTCGATGGCCTGCGTGTACGGGGCCTTGTTGGCGCCCTTGCCGCCATCCACGTCGATCACGGCCTGAGTGCCAACGCCGGTACCTGGGCCGGTTTCTGTACCGAGTTCTGCCGACAATTGGGCGTGCCGCTCGACATCGTCCATGTCGAGGTGCCGCGCGACGACGGTGAGGGTATCGAGGCCGCCGCCCGTCGGGCGCGCCATCGTGTGTTTGCCGGTTGTTGTGCAGACTGGCTGGCGCTGGCGCACCATCAGGACGATCAGGCCGAAACGGTCCTCTTTCGCCTGTTGCGCGGGGCCGGGGTCGCGGGAGCCGCCGGCATGCCCGCCGAGCGGTCGCAGGCCGGCGGGCCACGCCTGATCCGGCCGCTGCTCGACGTGCCGCGAACGCTGATCGCCGGCTACGCCGCCGAGAATTCGCTGGTCTGGGTCGAAGACGAGAGCAACGCCGATTGCCGCTATCGCCGCAGCCACTTGCGCCAGGCCGTGCTGCCGCGCATCGAGGAGGCTTTTCCGGCCGCTGCGCGGACGCTGGCGCGCGCCGCCGGCCACTTTGCCGAGGCGGCGGCGCTGCTCGACGAACTGGCACAGGCCGATCGGGCGACCGTCGTCGCGGCAGGCGGGCGAATCGATCTTCTTCGTTTCAATGCCCTGCCGCCGGCGCGCGCGCGCAATCTCTTGCGCAACGAACTGTCGGCAGCCGGCTGGCGCGCGCCGGAAGCGCGCTGGCTCGACGAGGCGCTGCGCCAACTCGCGACGGTCGGCAGCGACTCGCAGACCTGCATCGCGACGCCGGACGGCGAGGTCAACGTGTATCGGCGCCAGCTGTACGTCTGCGCTCGGCGTCCGCCGCTTCCTGCGGGAGCCATTTTCTGGCTCGGCGAGGCGCGTCTGGCGTGGGGGGATCTGTGGGTCTCCTTCGTTCCCACCGTCGGCGCCGGTGTCAGCCGCCGCCTGCTGGCCGGCACGCGCGTCTGCCTGCGCTGCCGGCAGGGCGGCGAGCGCTTGCAGGTCGACGCGCGCCGACCGCGGCGGACGCTCGCCAACCTGCTGCAGGAGGCCGGCGTGCCACCGTGGGAGCGTGTGCGTTTGCCGCTCCTGTGGTCGGATGATCGGCTGATCTGGGTCGGTGGCATGGGCGTCGACGCGTCTTTCGCCTGTCGGGAGGGCGAGGCGGGAATAGTGGTCGCCTGGGAGAACGTGGCGCCTTGCACGGCCGCGAACGGAACGGCAGCGGGCTGATAGCCGGCGGGCGGACAGTCGACCGAATCGGCAGGCGATGCGACGAGGCCCCGTTGGGCTGAAAGCCCCTTGTTCCGTGTTGCGGGTTCGCATTCGTCCTATAATTTCGCGCTGATTGCTGCGCCGCAACAGTCAGCCGAATCGGCGGCAAAACCTCGCCTGGGGTGCTCTGATCGACCACGGCTGATGTTCGGCACAATCCGCCGTCACGGCTGACGCAGGCTGGCGTGAAGGGCTCGATCAACAATGGTGGGGAGGGAAAATGAGCGCAGCAATTGAGGCGCACGGTGAGCACTCGGGTCTGGCCGCCACCGCGCTGGCGGCAATGGGCGTCGTCTTTGGCGACATCGGGACCAGTCCGCTGTACACCATGAAGGAAGTGTTTGGTGGCCATCACCCGTTGGCGGTCACCCCGGAGAACGTGCTGGGGATCCTGTCGCTGGTCTTCTGGGCGTTGACGATCACGGTGTCGCTGAAATACGTCCTCTTCATCACCAAGGCCGACAACAAGGGCGAGGGCGGCATCATGGCGCTGACGGCGCTGGCTCTGCGCACCGCCAATGCTTCGCCGCGAGTCCTCTGGATGATGTCGGCGCTGGGGATCTTCGGCGCCGCGCTTTTTTACGGCGATGCGGTGATCACGCCGGCGATGTCGGTCCTTTCGGCGGTCGAGGGACTCGAAGTGGCGACGCCGCTGCTCAAGCCCTACGTGCTGCCGATTACCGTCGCCATCCTGATCGTGCTGTTCGTTTTTCAGCGGCACGGCACCGCAGCGGTCGGTGCGCTGTTCGGCCCGGTGATGATGTTCTGGTTCGCGACCCTCGGCCTGCTCGGCCTGTGGAACGTGATCCAGCATCCGTCCGTACTGGCCGCGATCAACCCCTGGTACGCCGTATCGTTCGGCATCGGGCACCAGGGGATGGCCTTCCTGGCCCTCGGTTCAGTGGTGCTGGCGATCACCGGTGGCGAGGCGCTGTACGCCGACATGGGGCATTTCGGTCGACGTGCGATCAAGTGGGCCTGGTTCTCCTTCGTCTTCCCGCTGCTCTACCTCAACTACCTCGGTCAGGGCGCGCTGATCCTCGACGATCCGACGGCGATCCAGAATCCCTTCTTCCTGCTGGTACCCAGTGAAATCCTGCTGATTCCGCTCGTCGTCCTGGCGACCATTGCCACCGTGATTGCCTCGCAGGCCGTCATTTCCGGCGCCTTTTCGCTGACCAGCCAGGCCATGCAACTGGGGTATTGTCCGCGTATCCGGGTCAACTTCACCTCGGAACGGGAAAAGGGCCAGATATACGTCCCCAACATAAACTGGCTGCTGCTGCTGACGGTGATCATCGTCGTCCTCGGTTTTCGCTCGTCGTCGAACCTGGCGTCGGCGTACGGCATCGCCGTCACGCTGACGATGATGATCGACACGATTCTCGCCTTCGTCGTCGTGCGTGCGCTGTGGAAGTGGAGTTGGCCGCGTGCGGCGCTGTTCCTGGTGTTCTTCGTCGTCGTCGATTTTGCCTTCTTCTCGGCCAACGTCATCAAGATCCTCGATGGTGGCTGGTTTCCGCTGGTGCTGGGCTTCTCGGTGTTTGCGCTGCTGTCGACCTGGAGGCTCGGCCGCCGACTGCTCTATGAGAAACTGCAGCAGGACTCGATACCCCTCGACGCGTTCATTGCCAGCCTCGCTGACGGTGGACCGCACCGTGTCGGCGGCACCGGCGTCTTCCTGACCGCCAGCCCGGAGGGTGTGCCGCGCGCGCTGCTTCACAACCTCTACCACAACAAGGTGTTGCACGAGCGGGTGGTGCTGCTGCATGTCGCCTCGGAAGACGTTCCGCATGTGCCGGAGGACGAGCGCGTGCGCGTCGAGGCGCTAGCTGCCGGATTTCATCGGGTGTTTGTCCGCTACGGCTTCAAGGACGACCCCAACGTGCCGCAGGTCATGGACATGTGCGCCGGGCTGGGGCTGCGCTTCGAGATGATGGAAACGTCGTTTTTCCTCGGCCGCGAGACGGTCGTCACGATGCCGATTTCCCGGCGCGCGCGCATGGCGTACTGGCGCCAGATTCTCTTCACCTGGATGTTCCGCAACGCCGATCCGGCGACGGCCTTCTTCAAGATTCCGCCGAACCGCGTCGTCGAACTGGGCGCGCAGGTCGAGTTGGCGTAACTGTCCAGGGACTTTGCTTTCTGGTGGTCGCTGCGCCGCGGATGCGTCGCGCGGCGACCATGCTACCATCGGGCCGTACGCTCATGCTTGCGCGCCGAGTAGCGCAGCGAACCCGAGGAGAACCAGGTGTCCCTGATCATTACCGAAACCCAGAACGCGATCGGCACGATCGTGATGAACCATGTGGCAAAACGCAACGCCCTCAGCGAAGCGCTGATCGGCGAAATCACCACCGCGCTCGACGGCTTCCGCGAGCAGGCGATCCGCGCCGTGGTGCTGCGCGCGCCTGCCGGAACCAAGGTCTGGTCGGCCGGCCACGACGTCAGCGAGCTACCCAGCGGCGGTCGCGACCCGCTTGGCTGGAGCGACCCCCTGCGCGTGCTGATCCGCGCCATTCAGGAGTTCCCGGCGCCGGTGCTTGCCCTGATCGAAGGCGGAGTCTGGGGCGGTGCCTGCGAAGTCGCCATGGGCTGCGACATCCTGGTGGCGACGCCGGAGGCGACGTTTGCCATCACCCCGGCCAAGCTCGGCGTTCCTTACAACCTTGGCGGGCTGCTGACCGTGATGAACATGATCCCGCTGCCGGTGGCCAAGGAGATGCTCTTCACCGCACAACCAATTCCCGTCTCGCAGGCCTTGAACCTGGGTGTCGTCAATTATGTCCGGCCGGCGGATGAAATCGAATCCTTCGTTCATGGCCTCGCCGAGAGCATCGTCGCCAATTCGCCGCTGAGCATCTCGGTCATGAAGGAGGAGTTGCGGCTGCTGTCGAGCGCGCGCTCGATCACGCCGGAACTGTTCGAACGGATCCAGGGGCTGCGGCGGATCGTCTACGACAGCCAGGACTATCAGGAGGGGATCGCCGCCTTCAGCGAGAAGCGCAAGCCGCGTTTCCTGGGTCGCTAGCACGCGCCGGTTGCCGACGGTGCCGAGGCCGTGATCGGCGGCGGCCCGCCGCGCGATGTGGGGTTCAGCGTTTGCCGGCGAGCAGTTGTGCCAGCTCAACGGCGGTGCGGACGCCCATCTTTTCGAAGAGGTTGGCGCGATGGACTTCGACGGTGCGCATGCTGATCTGCAGTTCGTCGGCAATGACCTTGTTGAGCTTGCCGGCGAGGACCAGTTCCATGACCTCGCGTTCGCGGCAGGTGAGTCTGGCGATCAGGGTATTGACCGAATCGGCATCCGACGCGGCGACGCGCCGGTTTTCGTCGAGCTTCAGCGCCTCGATGACCCGATCGACCAGTTCGTTGTCGTTGCAGGGTTTTTCAACGAAATCGAAAGCGCCTTTCTTCAATGCCGACACGGCCATCGGCACGTCGCCGTGACCGGTGAGAAAGATCACCGGTAGCGTGCTGCCGCGCTCGCACAGAATATCGAAAAGCTCCGGTCCGCTCATGCCGTCCATGCGGATGTCGAGGACGAGGCAGCCGGCGAGCGACGGGTCCCAGGCCGCCAGGAAGTCTTCGGCGGAAGGGTAGCTCAGGCAGTGAAGACCACGTGACTCGAGCAGCCAGCTCAGCGAGTCGCGAATGGCGTCGTCGTCGTCGACAAGGTAGGCGTGCGGGGTCATTGTCGGTCAATCGGCAGGGTGATGACAAAGATCGAGCCGCCTTCGGGGTTGGCTTCGACCCACAGGCGGCCGTGGTGAAACTCGATGATCGAGCGGCAGATGTTCAGTCCCATGCCCATGCCGTCGGCCTTGGTCGAGAAGAGGGGGGTGAACAGTTTCTCGGCCACCTCGGGCGATATTCCCGGGCCGCGGTCAACGACCCGCACCTCCATCTGATTGTCGGTCTGGCTAAGCTTTATCGTCAGTCGCCTGCGGTCGGCGGGGACGTCGCTCATTGCCTCGATGCCGTTGCGCATCAGGTTGAGCAGTACCTGCTCGAGCATCACCTGGTCGGCCATCAGTTCCGGCCGCATTCCCTGGATCTCGCGGACGATGCGCACGCCGCGGCTCTTGGCGGCGCCTTCGATGAAACCGATGCTGTCGTCGATGACTTCGGCGAGGTCGCAAGGCGCGAGCTTGGGTTCGCTTTTGCGCACGAAGTCATGCACGCGGCGGATGATGTGGCCGGCTCGCTGTGCCTGCACCGCCAGTTTGCCGAGCGCTTCCTTGAACTGCCCGGCGTTGAAATTGCCGGACTCGAGCTTGTTCAGGCAGCCGGCGTTGTAACTGGTGATCGCGGCGAGGGGCTGGTTGAGTTCATGCGCCAGCGTCGAGGCCATCTCGCCCATGGTGACCAGGCGGGCGGTGACTTGCAGCTTCTCCTGCTGCTGGCGGGCGAGCTCCTCGGCGTGCTTGCGCGCGGTGACGTCGATGATCGACCCCATCCAGCCGGTCTGCCGGCCGTCGGCGTCGATCAGCGGCGCCTCGTAAACCAGTGCGTCGAAGCGAGTGCCATCCTTGCGCATCAGCCGGATCTCGAAGCCCTCGTGCGGGGCGTTGCCCTCGAGCACCTTGTTGTGCAGGAGCAGGGTCTTCTCCATTTCCTCCGGCGCCCAGTACGGCATCGGCGGTTCCTTGCCGATCAGCTCGTCGGCTCGGAAGCCGACCATCTGCAGGAAGGCCGGGTTGACGTAGGTCACCCGCCCATCGAGATCGCGCGCGCGCATGCCGACCATCAGTGAGTCTTCCATGGCTTTGCGAAAAGCATACTCCGAGCGCAGTGCCTGCTCCGCGGAAAGGCGTCTCTGGATCAGTCCGCGGACCGCCCACAGGCTCCAGAAGACGGCGGCGGCGAGAACGACGATCAGCGTCGCAATCAGCGTCTGCGCCAGATTGCCGCTGCCGCGGTAGGCCGTTACCTGCAGGACGATGCCGTAGCCGGGAGGGTCGATGCTGACCGGGTAGCTGAGCGTCGTCGGCGAGGCGTCGACCTTGGACTTGCTGGCCAGCAGGGTGCCGTTGCCGTCGACGATGCGCACCTGGTACTTCTCGGCGAACCACCACGGGACGTGTTGCTTGAGCAAGCCATTGAGCGAATACACACCGAGCAGAGTGCCACGATACCTCCCGCCATCGAAGATCGGCACGTAGACGTCGAATTGTGCCGCTTCGGCGGCGCGATAGGCATCGCTGTAGATCGGCTTGCCGAGCCGGGTGAGTTCGATCGACCGGTTGACCGGATTCTCGCCAAGCGCCTCCGGGCCGGGCCGCGGCAGGCTGGCCGTCGGCATACCTTGGACTGCCCTGGCCGCGGTGTCCAACCACAGCAATTGCCGGATCTCGGGATTGTTCTTGAGGATGTGACGGGCGCGCAGATCGAAGAGTTCGCCCTGGCGCCTGGCTCGGCTCAGATCGAGGGCGAGCTGCTGCAACTGTTCGGAGTTTCCTTCGATGTGAAAGCGGATGTTCTGCTCGAGCCACAGGACATCGGCAATCAGCGTCGAACGCTGTTCGTCGATTTCATTCCGGTGCAACAGCCAGAGCAGCGTGATCAGCAGCACCAGCAGCAGACCCACCGCCACCTTGAGGATCGACAGGTACCAGTTCGACCACCTCAGTGACGCCGGTCGCCGGCGCTCGCGCTGGTGCTGGTGCTGGTGCTGGTGCGGGTAAGGAGGGGAGAGCGCTCGCATGGCGGATCATCTTACCGAACTTCCTGCGGCAGCGGGTAGCCGGCTCGGCGTCGGTGCGTCATGGTCGACGGCGCCGCCTGCGGGTCGGGCGACTCGCCGAGGGTTGCGGGTTTCCACAATATGCGCCGCGCGTTTTTTTTGTGATATTGGCGGCCGCAGTACGGGCGTCGCCCGATTTCAAACCAAAGTGCTCAACGGAGGAGACAATTCATGAAGATTTCCACCCTGCTTTTCGGCCTCGTCGCCGGCGCCCTGACCGTCGTACCGCTGGCGGCTATCGCGCAGCAGCCGATCGTCATCAAGTTCAGCCATGTCGTGGCGCTCAACACGCCCAAGGGTCAGGCCGCCGAGTTCTTTGCCAAGCGCGCCGCTGAACTGACCAAGGGTAAGGTCAAGGTCGAGGTCTACGCCAACTCGACGCTGTACAAGGACAAGGAAGAGATGGAGGCGCTGCAACTCGGCGCCGTGCAGATGCTCGCCCCCTCGCTGGCCAAGTTCGGTCCGCTCGGCGTCAAGGAGTTCGAACTCTTCGACCTGCCGTACATCTTCGACAACTACGCGGAACTGCACAAGGTGACGCAAGGTGCGGTCGGGCAAAGTCTGCTCAAGAAGCTCGAACCGAAGGGCATCGTCGGTCTGGCATTCTGGGACAACGGCTTCAAGTCGTTTTCGGCGAACACGGCGATCAAGATGCCGGCTGACCTGAAGGGCAAGAAGATGCGCATCCAGTCGTCGAAGGTGCTGGAAGAGCAAATGCGTTCGCTTGGCGCCCTGCCGCAGGTGATGGCCTTCTCCGAGGTCTATCAGGCGCTGCAGACCGGCGTCGTCGATGGCACGGAAAACCCGATTTCCAACCTCTACACGCAGAAGATGTACGAAGTGCAGAAGTATCTGACGCTGACCGAACATGGTTATCTCGGTTACGCGGTGATCGTGAACAAGAAGTTCTGGGAGGGTTTGCCGGGTGACGTCCGTGGGCAACTGGAAACAGCGATGAAGGAAGCGACTGTCTATGCCAACAAGGTTGCCAAGGAGGACAACGACAAGGACCTGGAGTCGGTCAAGAAGTCTGGCAAGACGCAGGTCACCGTGCCGACCGCCGAGGAACGCCTGGCTTTCAAGAAGGCGCTGGCACCCGTGCATGTGAAGATGGAATCGCGGATCGGCAAGGATCTGCTGCAGGCGGTCTACAAGGAAACCGGCTTCGATCCGAACAAGCTCTGAGCACGCAGGAGGAGGAGAAAATGGCCCGTTGGGACGCCTGAACCAACGGGCCTTTTTTCAAGCAGGCGGGGGAGTTGCTGATATGAAGATACTGGATCACCTCGAGGAATGGCTGATTACCTTCCTGATGGCGGCGGCGACATCGATCATTTTCGTGTCCGTCGTTCATCGCTACGCGTCGGGATACGCGATTCCCGGTGTGCAGGACTGGCTGCTGTCGCTGAATTTTGGCTGGACGCAGGAACTGTGCATCATCATGTTCGTCTGGATGGCCAAGTTCGGCGCGGCCTATGGCGTTCGTACCGGCATCCACGTCGGCGTTGACGTGCTGATCAACCGGATGAGCGGCCGCACACGTTCCAAGTTCGTCGTTTTCGGGCTGCTCGCCGGCGCGCTGTTCACCGGCGTCGTCGGTACGCTCGGCGCGCACTTCGTGTGGGAAAACGGCTTTCATTACGCCTTCTACTCCTTTGTCGGCTGGGAAATGGTCGATGTTCCCGAGGGGCCGACGACGCCCGATCTCGAATGGCCGACCTGGATCGTCTATAGCGCCATCCCGCTCGGCTCCTCACTGATGTGTTTCCGCTTCCTGCAGGTGACGGTCAGCTTCATCAGGACCGGCGAGTTGCCACATCACGATCACGGCCATGTGGATGGAATCGAGGAAGAACCGGTGGTGGACGAGGTCAGCGTCTTCGCGATGGAGGACAACCTGCATCCGCATGACCTGACCTACAAGAAACGCCATCCCGAAGATCCGTCGGGCGACCCGTCTGACAAGGGAGGAAAACAGCCATGAACGCCGCCATCATTTTCACGCTGCTGCTGGTGCTGATGCTGACCGGCATGCCGATCTCGATCTCGCTCGGCCTTACGGTCCTCAGCTTCCTGTTCATGTTCACGCAGGTGCCCCTCGAGTCGGTTGCCCTCAAGCTGTTTACCGGCATCGAGAAGTTCGAGATCATGGCCATTCCGTTCTTCATCCTGGCCGGGAACTTCCTGACCCACGGTGGGGTGGCGCGACGCATGATCCGCTTCGCGACGACGATGGTCGGCCACCTGTACGGTGGTCTCGGCCTGTCGGCAGTGGTAGCCTGCGCCCTGTTTGCCGCCGTCTCCGGGTCGTCACCGGCAACCGTCGTGGCGATCGGCTCGATCCTGCTGCCGGCGATGGTCAAGGCAGGGTATCCGCGGAGTTTCGGCGCGGGCGTCATCACCACTTCCGGCGCCCTCGGCATCTTGATCCCGCCGTCGATCGTCATGGTCATGTATTCGGTGGCGACCAACACTTCGGTCGGCGCGTTGTTCATGGCCGGTGTGATTCCGGGCATCGGCCTGGCCTGCGTGCTCGGCGGCGTCACCTGGTACCGGGCCAGAAAGTTCGACTATCCGCGCATGCCGAAAGCGTCACTGGGCGAGAAGTGGACGGCGTTCCGCGAATCGGTCTGGGGTCTGCTGCTCATCGTCGTCGTCATGGGCGGTATCTACAGCGGCATGTTCACGCCGACCGAAGCCGCTGCGATGAGTGCGGTCTATGCCTTCTTCGTCGCCGTCTTCGTGTACAAGGACCTGACCATGAAGGACGTGGCGCGGGTTCTTCTCAACTCGGCCAACATGTCGGCGATGCTGCTGTACATCATCACCAACGCCGTGCTCTTCTCGTTCATCATGACGAACGAGAACATCCCGCAGGCGCTGGCCGACTGGATGTTGGGGCATGGTCTGGGGATGATTGCCTTCCTGCTGGCGGTCAACATCATCCTGCTGCTCGCCGGCAATTTCATGGAGCCGTCGTCGATCGTACTGATCTTCGCACCCATCCTTTTCCCGGTGGCGATGAAACTGGGAATCGATCCGGTGCACTTCGGCATCCTGATGGTGGTGAACATGGAAGTCGGCATGTGCCATCCGCCGGTCGGACTGAACCTCTACGTCGCTTCGGGGATTACCAAGATGGGGATCACCGAACTGACGGTCGCCGTCTGGCCGTGGCTGCTATCGATGCTCGCCTTCCTGGTCGTCGTGACCTATCTGCCGATCATGTCGACCTGGCTGCCGCAGAAGTTGGGCATGATGTAGCGAAGACCTGCCGTTCCTGTGTCGCCTGAGCGCGCGTACGGGGGAACCCGTACGCGCGCTCAGCATTTTCAAGCGTCGCGGGCATTCGCGGACGAGTGTTGGTATAATATAAGGTTATGTTTCGAGCAATTTGATCGTCCTGTTTTTTCTGACCAACCTGCCTGTGGAGAATGAGTCATGGCCATCGAACGTACCCTTTCCATCATCAAGCCTGATGCCGTTGCCAAGAACGTCATCGGCAAGATCTACTCGCGCTTTGAGACGAACGGTCTGAAAGTCATCGCCGCCAAGCTGGCTTGGCTGTCGCCGCAGGAAGCCGGTGCCTTTTACGCCGTGCACAAGGAGCGTCCCTTCTTCAAGGATCTGGTTTCCTTCATGATTTCCGGTCCGGTGATGATCCAGGTGCTCGAAGGCGAGGGCGCGATTGCCAAGAACCGCGAGCTGATGGGCGCGACCGACCCGAAGAAGGCCGAGCCGGGAACGATTCGCGCCGACTTCGCCGAGTCGATCGATGCCAACGCCGTCCATGGTTCCGACGGCGAGGACACGGCCAAGGTCGAGATCGCCTTCTTCTTCCCGGCGATGAGCGTCTACTCCGGCCGCTGAGTCGGGGCTTACGCTGCACATGACGGTCAATCTGCTCGATCTCGATGCTGCCGGCCTGACGGCGTTTTTCGCCGAATGTGGCGAAAAGCCTTTTCGCGCCCGACAGGTGTTGCGCTGGCTGCATCGTTTCGGGCAGCTTGACTTCGATGCCATGACCGACATTGCCAGAAGTCTGCGCGAAAAGCTGCGGGCGACGGCACAAGTGCTGCCGCCGGTGGTAATCGCCGACAGACTGTCGGACGACGGCACGCGCAAGTTTCTCTTCGATGTCGGCGGTGGCAATGCGGTGGAAGCCGTCTTCATTCCCGAGGCCGAGCGCGGAACGCTCTGTATATCGACGCAGGCGGGTTGCGCGCTGGACTGTTCCTTCTGCTCGACCGGTAAGCAGGGCTTCAACCGCAACCTGACGGTGGCCGAGATTGTCGGCCAACTGTGGCAGGCTCGGCATTCACTGGGTGCATACGCCGCGGGGGAAACTGCTGGCGGCGAACGCGTGATCAGCAATGTGGTGCTTATGGGGATGGGCGAGCCGCTGGCCAACCTCGACAACACGGTGACGGCCTTGCGTTTGATGCTCGACGACAATGCCTACGGTTTGTCGCGCCGCCGGGTGACCGTGTCGACTTCGGGTCTGGTGCCGGCGATGGATCGTCTGCGCGACGAATGCCCGGTCGCCTTGGCGGTTTCCCTGCACGCACCCAACGATTGCCTGCGCGATGAACTGGTGCCGATCAACCGCAAGTATCCCTTGCACGAATTGATGTCCGCCTGTCTGCGCTACCTCGAAAAGGCGCCGCGCGATTTCGTGACCTTCGAGTACGTGATGCTCGCTGGCGTGAATGACTCGGACGCCCAGGCGCACGAGTTGCTTGCCCTTACCCGCGATGTGCCGTGCAAGTTCAACCTGATACCTTTCAACCCCTTTCCTGGCTCGCCCTATCACCGTTCGTCGGCGCCGCGCATTCGGCAGTTCGCCGAGACCCTGATCGACGCCGGTGTGGTGACGACGACCCGCAAGACGCGCGGCGACGACATCGACGCCGCCTGTGGACAACTCGCGGGGCAGGTTCTCGATCGTACACAGCGTACCGGGCGTCGGGTGTTTCCTCTTCGCCTCGATCTTCAGCGGGTCTCCGGATGAGACGAGCCGCGCTGGCGACTGTTGCCTTGCTATGTCTCGGTGCCTGTTCATCGACGACCGTTGCGCCGACCGCCAAGGCGAAGGCCGCCGAGGACGAGGTCGACTCGCGCCGACCGACTCCGCCGCGCGACGCGCGGACGCGCGCCAAGCTCCATACCGAACTGGGCTCCTTGTATCTGCAGAGCGGCAACCTCGCCGTGGCGCTTCAGGAATTGCTGATTGCCATCGACATCGACCCCGATTACGGCAAGGCCTATGGCACGCGTGCGCTCGCCCACTTCGGCATCCGCGAGCTGGAGCTCGCCGATCGGGACTTTCAGCGAGCACTCAGCATCGACCGCAACGATCCCGACATCAGCAACAATTACGGCTGGTTTCTCTGCCAGATCGGTAGAGGAAAGGAAGGAATTACCTACCTCCAGCGTGCGCTGAAGGATCCCCTCTATGAAACCCCGGAAAGAGCCTATCTCAATGCTGGTGGCTGTTACGCGACGCTGGGCGATCTGGACAGGGCCGAGACTTTTGTTCAGCAGAGCCTGCGTCTCGCGCCGGGGAACCCGCAGGCGGAGTTGCAGCTGGCAAACATCTACTACCGGCGCGGTGATCTGCAACTGGCAAACGAACAGCTCGCGTCGCTGGTGCGCAAGACCGAGCCGAACGCAGAGGCGCTATGGTTGATGGTGAGGGTCGAGCGCAGCCTGGGCAACCGTCAGGCCGAGGCCCGCTACAGTGCCCAGTTGCGGCGGAAATTCCCGCTTTCGCCGGAGGCCGAGGAACTGCTGAAAGGCAATTTCGAATGATTGAAGAATGAGCGAACACTCCCAAACGGCCGATTCGGCGGGAGCAGGGGTTTCCGTGGGAAACCTTTCCGGCCCCGGGTCAGCACCTGCAGAAGATCTGACGCCTGAGACGAGACGGGTCGGGCGGCGCTTGCGTGCCGCGCGTGAGGCGAGGGGCATGACGGTGGCCGACGCCGCCCAATCGCTCAAGCTCGGTCCCCGTCAGGTCGAGGCGCTGGAGGCCGAGGACTGGTTGTCCTTGCCCGGCAACACGATGATCCGGGGGTTCGTCCGCAACTACGCACGCCTGCTCAGCCTGGACCCCGATGAACTGATGCGCGAGCTGGATGCTGCGCACCTGCAGCGTACCGTAGAGCTCGATGTGTCGGCTGGAACGACGGCGACTCTGCCTCCGACGGTCAGGCGGGTGGAACGTCGCGATTATCTCGCGATCAGCGCCGGGCTGATCCTGCTCGTGCTCGCCGGGCTGGCCTATTATTATGTGCCCGCCGACTTCTGGCAGTCACAGATGGCAACCTGGATCGGCAGCCGCAGCGCACCGCCGGCTCCCGTCGTGCCGCCCGTGCGGGCGCCGGCCGACGTGGTCGCGCCCAAAGGGGCAGCGGGCGAGTCGGTGACCGTGCTGACGGCACCGAACGCGACCGTGTTGTCGGAAGCGCCAGGGGTGCGCTCACCGGCAGGGGCTTCGCCGGCGACGGCGGGTGGACTGAAACTCGGCTTTGCGCAACCCGCTTGGGCGGAGGTGCGTGACGGGCGTGGGCAGATCGTGTTCTCGGGAGTGAGCCCGGCGGGCAGCCGGCGCGACGTCGCCGGGCAGCCGCCTTTTTCGCTGGTGCTGGGGAACGCGACGCAGGTGAGCGTCGAGTACCAGGGGAAGGTGGTCGATCTGGCCCCGCACATCAACGGCGACGTCGCGCGGCTGACCGTCGAATGAGGAAATGTCCGGTCGTGAGCACGCTGTGAGCCATCTCCTGTCTGCTGCCGCGCGGCGGCCAACGCGAACGGTCAGTGTCGGCCATGTCCGGATTGGCGGTGATGCGCCGGTGGTCGTCCAGTCGATGACGAATACCGATACCGTTGATGTGGTCAGGACGGCGATTCAGTGTGCCGAGTTGGCGCGCGCGGGATCGGAACTGGTACGGATCACCGTCAACACGTCGGAAGCCGCGGCGGCAGTGGCGCCGATTCGCGCCCACCTCGACCGCATGGGCGTCGACGTGCCGCTGATCGGCGACTTCCACTACAACGGCCATCGCTTGCTGGCCGAGCATCCGGCATGTGCGCTGGCGCTCGCCAAGTACCGGATCAACCCCGGCAACGTCGGCCATGGCCGCAAGCGCGACGAGCAGTTCGTACAGATGATCGAGATCGCGTGCCAGTACGACAAACCGGTGCGCATCGGCGTCAACTGGGGTAGCCTGGACCAGGATTTGCTGGCGCGCATCATGGATGAAAACGCTCATCGGGCCGAGCCGCGCGATGCGATCGAGGTGATGCGCGAAGCGATGGTCGCCTCGGCGCTCGAGTCGGCAGCCCGGGCCGAGGAAATCGGCCTGCCCGGCGACCGGATCGTTCTCTCGTGCAAGGTGTCCGGCGTGCAGGATCTGATCGCCATCTACCGCGAGTTGTCACGCGCCTGTGACTATCCCCTGCACCTGGGCCTGACCGAGGCAGGCATGGGCTCGAAGGGAATCGTCGCTTCCACGGCGGCAATGGCGGTCCTGCTGCAGGAGGGTATCGGCGATACGATCCGGGTCTCGCTGACGCCGCAACCCGGTGGCGAGCGCACGCAGGAGGTGATCGTCGCGCAGGAGATGTTGCAGACGATGGGACTGCGCGCCTTTACGCCGATGGTCGTCGCCTGTCCGGGCTGTGGGCGAACGACCAGCACCTTCTTTCAAGAACTGGCGCAGTCCATCCAGGAGCATGTGCGCAGCCGGATGCCGCAGTGGCGGCTGGACCACGACGGGGTCGAGAACATGACGCTGGCAGTGATGGGTTGCGTGGTCAATGGACCGGGCGAGAGCAAGCACGCGAATATCGGCATCAGCTTGCCGGGCACCGGCGAAGTACCGGCAGCGCCTGTGTTCGAGGACGGTGCGAAGACCGTCACCCTGCGTGGCGACCGGATCGCCGAGGATTTCACCGCCATCGTCGATGCTTATGTGGCGCGGACCTACCAGCGAAAGCCGACCGGCCGATGAGTGCAGTAAAGATCCAGTCCGTTCGCGGCATGAACGACATTCTGCCGGACGAGGCGGAGTTCTGGGAGATGTTCGAGGACACCATCCGGTCGTGGCTCAAGAGCTATGGGTATCGCCCGATCCGCCTGCCGGTCGTCGAGCCGACGCCACTGTTCAAGCGGGCTATCGGCGAGGTCACGGATATTGTCGAGAAGGAGATGTACTCCTTCGTCGATACCCTGAACGGCGAGCCGCTGACGCTGCGTCCGGAAGGCACGGCCGGTTGCGTACGCGCCGCGATCCAGCACAATCTGGTTGCCCAGCAGACGCAACGACTCTACTACCTTGGCCAGATGTTCCGGCACGAGCGGCCGCAGAAGGGGCGTTACCGGCAGTTCCATCAGGTCGGTGTCGAATCACTCGGCTTTACCGGCCCGGACATCGATGCCGAGCAGATCCTGATGGGAGCCCGCCTGTGGAACGACCTTGGGCTCGACGGTATCGCCCTGCAGATCAACACGCTGGGTGAGCCTGCGGAACGTGCGCGCCACCGTGCCGAGTTGATCCGGTATTTCGAGCACAACGGCGACCGGCTCGACGACGATGGCCGGCGGCGTCTCCACACCAACCCGCTGCGCATCCTCGACAGCAAGAATCCGGCGCTCGAGGATCTGATTCTCGGCGCGCCAAAGCTGATCGACCACCTCGGCGCCGAGTCGCTGGCGCATTTCGAGGGGGTCCAGCAGGTGCTGCGCGATGCCGGCCAGCCGTTCACCATCAACCCGCGGCTGGTGCGCGGCCTCGACTACTACAACCTGACCGTTTTCGAATGGGTCACCGATCGCCTCGGCGCGCAGGGGACAGTTTGTGCCGGGGGTCGGTACGACGGACTGGTGCAGCAGCTTGGCGGCAAGCCGACACCCGCCTGCGGCTTCGCGATGGGGGTCGAGCGGCTGATTGCACTGATTCGCGAGGCCGGCGGCGAGGCGAAGGCGGCGGCCGTCGATGTCTATCTCGTTCATCAGGGAACGGCGGCGTCGCGCCTGGCCGTCCGCGTCGCCGAGGCGCTGCGCGACCAGGGTATCGATGTCCTCTTCCATTGCGGCGGCGGTGGCTTCAAGGCGCAGATGAAGAAGGCCGATGCCTCGGGAGCCAGTTTCGCCGTGATCATCGGCGACGACGAAGCGGATGCCGGTGAGGTGACGCTGAAGCTCCTGCGTGCGACGGATAAACAGGCGAACGAGCAGCAGCGGGTCAGCGTCGATGGCGTCGCCGACGCCATCATGAGTCACATTCTGGATTGGGAAGAGTAAGCATGGCTACCTACGACCTCGAGGAACAGGAACAGATCGCCGAAATCAAGGCGTGGTGGAAGCAGTACGGCAACCTTCTGCTCGGCATCGTTACCGCGGCCTCGATCGGCGTCATTGCGTGGCAGGGCTGGAACTGGTACCAGCGCAATCAGGCGGCGCAGGCTTCGATGGTGTATGGCGTGCTGCAGAAGGCCGTGCGCGAGAATGATGCGCAGCGGATCAAGACGGCGGCGGGCGAGTTGCTCGAGAAATACGGCAGCACGGCCTATGCGCCGATGGCTGCCCTGAGCGCGGCGAAAGCCATGTTCGCCGCCGGCGACACCAAGACGGCGAGCTTGCAGCTTGTCTGGGTCGTCGAGCACGGCAAGGACGAGCTGCGCGATCTGGCTCGCTTGCGTCTGGCGGCCGTTCTCCTCGACGAGAAAGCTTACGATGAGGCGCTGAAACAACTCGCGGGCAACACCACCGGTGGCTTCGCGGTTCGTTTTCTTGGTAGCCGTGGCGACGTTCTCAGTGCCCAGGGCAAGACGGCCGAGGCGCGCGCCGCGTACCAGGAGGCGCTGGTCAGGCTCGATGAGGGCGACAAGACCGGCAAGGGCAAGAACACCCTGCAGGATCGGCAGGCGAATGCCGCCTTTCGTGAAATGCTGGAGTTGAAGCTGGACGCGCTCGGGGAGAGCAGCTGATGAAGCCTTCCCTGGTCGTCGTCCTGGTCCCGTTCCTGGTGGCCGGCTGTTCGACGCTCGACGCCCTCAATCCCTTTGCCAGTAGCGGACCGAAGATGGCGGAACTGCGCCCGATCGACGCCACTGTCCAGGCGCGGGCCATCTGGCAGGAAGGCGTCGGCAAGAGCGACGACTATGCGTTCACTCCTGCCGTGGTCGGATCGTCGGTCTACTCGGCTTCCCGAGACGGCACCATCGTTCGTCTCGACGATGGTCAGCCGGTCTGGCGAATCAAGGCCGAACAGGCGCTTTCCGGCGGCGTCGGCGCGGATGCTCGGATCGTCGCGGTGGGTACCGCCAAGGGTGACGTATTCGCCTTTGATGCGGCGGACGGCAAACTGGTGTGGAAAGCGAAGGCGAGCAGCGAAGTCATTTCGCCGCCAGCGGTGGGGCAGGGCATCGTTGTCGTGCGCAGTGGCGACCACCGCGTCGCCGCGTACGACACCAGCGACGGCAAGCGCAAGTGGGTCTATCAGCGCCCGAGTCCGCCGTTGTCACTGCGTGTGACGGCGAGTCCGCTGGTGGTCGATAGGTACGTCTTCGTCGGTTTCCCGGGCGGCAAGCTGATTGCCGTAAGCGTAGACAACGGCGCGCCGCTCTGGGAGGGGACCGTCGCCTTGCCGAAAGGCGCCACGGAACTCGACCGCGTCGCCGATGTGACCAGCGCCCCGGTCATCGATGGGCGGATGATCTGCGCTGCTGCTTTCCAGGGGCGCGTCTCGTGCTTCGACCTTGGCAACGGCAACCTCATGTGGGGACGTGACATATCGAGTGCGGCCGGGCTGACGATCGACAGCCGCTACGTGTATGTCGCCGACGACAAGGGGGCCGTGCATGCCCTCGACAAGGCAAGCGGTGCAAGCATCTGGAAACAGGACAAGCTGTTCCTGCGCAAGCTGACTGCGCCGCTGGTGCGTCGCAATCTCGTCGTTGTTGGCGACGTGCAGGGCGTGGTGCACTTTCTGAGTCGCGATGATGGATCCTTCGTCGGACGACTGAGCACCGATGGCAGTGCGATTCAGGCGCCGCTGCAGCCCCTGGGCAACAACAATCTCGTCGCGCAGACGCGCAGTGGTCGCGTGCTGGCGATCGAGGCCCAATGAAGACAAGCATCGTCCTCGTCGGGCGGCCGAACGTTGGCAAGTCAACCCTCTTCAACCGCTTGACCAGGACCCGCGATGCACTCGTCGCCGATCTCCCCGGGCTGACGCGCGACCGCCATTACGGACACGGGAAACTCGGCAGCAAACCGTATCTGGTGATCGACACCGGCGGCTTCGAACCGCTCGCCAAGGATGGCATCATGTACCACATGGCACGCCAGACCGAGCAGGCGATCGACGAGGCCGATGTCGTGATTCTCGTCGTCGATGGACGCAGCGGCCTCACCGCGCTGGACAAGGAGATCGCCAACCGTCTGCGCAAGGTCGACCGGCCGGTTCTGGTGGCCGTCAACAAGTCGGAAGGGATGAGCGTCGGTGTCGTCGTCTCGGATTTCCACGAACTGGGGCTCGGTGAGCCGCTGGCGATTTCCGCAGCTCACGGCGAGGGAGTGCGCGCACTCATCGACCTGGCGCTCGAACCGTGTGCCGAAGCGGTGGAAAGCGAGCCCGAGAGCGACGTGGTCAAGGTCGCCATCGTCGGCCGGCCAAACGTCGGCAAGAGCACGCTGATCAACGCGCTGCTTGGCGAAGACCGGGTCATCGCTTTCGACCAGCCGGGAACGACGCGCGATGCCATCGAAGTCGATTTCGAGCGCGGCGGCAAGAAATACACGCTGATTGACACCGCCGGCCTGCGCCGCCGCGGCAGAGTCTTCGAAACCATCGAGAAGTTCTCGGTGATCAAGACACTGCAGGCGGTCGAGGACGCGCAGGTGGTTATCCTGGTGCTCGATGCGCGGCAGGACATTGCCGAGCAGGATGCCCACATTGCCGCTTTCATCCGTGAATCCGGGCGGGCGCTGGTGGTGGCCGTAAACAAGTGGGACGGACTCGACTCCTACGTTCGCGAGCAGATCAAGGGCGCTCTCGAGGGCCAACTGGGGTTCATCGATTTCGCCCGTTTCCACTATGTTTCGGCGCTCAGGGGGCAGGGCCTCGAACCCTTGTTCCGCTCGGTGGATGCGGCGTACAGGGCGGCCATCGCCGACCTGCCGACGCCGCAACTGACGCGCACCCTGAGCGAGGCGGTCGCCAGACAGGCGCCCCCGCGTAGCGGCTTGTTCAGGCCAAAGCTGCGCTATGCTCACCAGGGCGGGCGCAACCCGCCGCTGATCGTCATCCACGGCAATGCGCTCGACAAGGTTCCCGAGTCGTATCGTCGCTACCTCGAGCACACCTTCCGCGAGGTGTTCAAGCTCCAGGGGACGCCGTTGCGAATCCAGTTCAACGTCTCCAGCAACCCTTTTGCCGATAGGAAGCCGCCCGAACAGAACCGGCGGCACAAACCCGTGGTGAAAGCGCCGGTCAGGAAGGACGCCAGAGGGGGAGGGCCGGCGAAGGCTGCCGGCAAGCCAGTCCCGGGTGGGAAGACGAAGCCTGCGGTCAAGCCCAGGCAGCCATCCGGCCGGCGCTGAACGGTAGTCCGCGATGCCTCAGCTCCCCAGGATCCGAGAGTCCTCGCAACCCGGTTGTTTCGGTGGCCGCGCTATCTCGAGACTGCTTTTCCATGCTTGTCCTTGCTGGCCACTGTCCTTGCCGCAGTTGCGCTGGCCGCGTTTTCGGCCGATGATGATGGCTTTGCAGCCAGCGGAGCACCAGCTTGCTGCGCGCGATGGCTCATTGACGGCTGGGGGCCGGCGTCGGTGGGCGAAAGCTGTGGCTGAAGCCGGGCAAGGAACGTTTCTGGAAGATTGAAGGTGATCAAGGTTCTATTCGTCTGCATGGGAAACATATGCCGCTCGCCAACGGCAGAGGGTGTCTTCCGCCACTTCCTGCGCGAGAAGAACCTCGATGGTCAGATCGAGGTCGACTCGGCCGGTACCCATGGCTATCACGTTGGTGAGGCACCGGATCAACGCACCCAGCGTGCTGCAGCCAGTCGCAACTACGATCTCTCGAGCATGCGGGCACGCAAGGTGGCGGCTCAGGATCTGGCCTACTTTGATCTCGTCCTGGCCATGGACCACAACAACCTGGACGTTCTCAGACGCATCTGCCCGCCCGACAAGCACGATCGTCTGGGGCTGTTCATGAGTTACTCGAAGAACTTCGATGACGACGAGGTTCCGGACCCCTACTATGGTCTCGGCCACGGCTTTGATCTGGTGCTCGACATGGTCGAGGATGCGGCCAACGGGCTGCTCGAGAGCCTGGAGCAGCGCCTCCGCGATGAAGCCGATGTCGGTGTCGAGGAAAGTGCGTCGCCGCTGTACGGCAACAGCGCGAAGTGATCAGGGGTGCCGATGTCCTGCGGAGAGCAGGCAGTCGGGGCAGACGCCATAGATCACCTTGAGCGCTGCGGTGGCCGCGACCGTCAGGCGGCCATCGATGACCGCGGCATCCACTTCGCTCCACACCTTTCCTGCCCGGATGCGGTTGCAGATACTGCAGCGTTTGACGAAGCCGGACGCCGCCGTTGACGTCACGGCAGCAATCGTGATCGTGTAGGGTAGAGGTTCGGCGCGAATCTGGTGGTGACGGACGTCCAGCATCTCCTGAGCCAGCGGCACGATGGTCATTTCCATCAAGCGCCGGAACTGCGGTGAGTCGCATCGGTACGGTCGCCTGATGCTGCGTTTCAGCGTTCGCGCCGACATCAGCATCGTGCGCACGAACATCCGCGTGGCGTCGCCGGTAATGAATTCGTCAAGCCGCCGGCCGATCACCGTTCTCGCCAGGATCTCGCTGCCGTCGTTTTCTCGGGCGAAGCCATCCCAGTCGCCGCCGACGGAAACGATCCTGTCGTCGGAATCCAGTGTGTAGCTCAGTGTGGTGGTCGCCGTCTTCTCGCTTGCCTGATCGAGCGCTGTCGGGTCGGCGTTGCCGCTGGTCTCATCCGATGCTTTTGGCATCGGCTGCCTTGGCAGTGCGGGCGAGCACCCAGTCGGCGAAGGCGTCTGGCGCCAGCGGCTGGGCATAGAGAAAGCCCTGGCCGCGATGGCAGCCAAACGCTTCGAGCTCGGCGTGCTGGCCAGTCCTCTCGATTCCCTCGCCGACCACGCTCATCCCGAGTTGTCGCGCCAGCGAGATGATCACCGAAGCGATCGCGCGGTCGTCGGCATCCGTCGAGATGCCGTCGACGAAGCTGCGGGCGATCTTTAGTTCATGAATTGGAAAACGCTTGAGGTAGGACAGCGAGGAGAAGCCGGTGCCGAAGTCATCGATGCTGATCCGCAACCCGGACTCGACCAGTTCGGCCAGCATGCGCTGCGCACGATCGACGTCCATGAGCACGCCCTCGGTGATCTCGATGCACAGACGCTGCGGCGAAACTCCGTGGGCGCTGACAATGTCCATCAGGTCAGCCGCCATGCCGTCCTTGCGGAAATGGCGCGCCGAGATGTTGACGCTGATCCGCAGCGGCGGCAGTCCGGCCCTGTCCCACTCGATGATCTGGCGACAGGCCTCGCCAAGTACCCAGTCGTCGATGGCGAAGATCAGGTGGCTTTGCTCCGCGATCGGAATGAACACTACCGGGTCGATCACTTCACCGTTGTAACGCCAGCGCACGAGCGCCTCGGCGCCGACTACCGTATCGCACTCGAGCCTGACCTGTGGCTGGTAATGAACAAACAACTCGCCGTTCTCGATGGCCCGCCGCAGGCCAGTCTCCAGGGCCAGGCGCTTGCTGGCCTGGCTGGCCAGATCGGCGGAGAAAAAGCGGAAACCGTTCTTGCCGTGATCCTTCGCCCGATACATTGCCGAGTCGGCGTTGCGCATCAGGGAATTGGCATCACTGGCATCCTCGGGGAACATGCTCAGGCCGATGCTGGCGCTGATGAAGCATTCGTGCTCGCCGAAATGGTAGCTGGTGCTCAGCCCGGTCAGCAGGCGTTCGGCGGTCAGCGTTGCCTGCTGACGGTCGGCATTGACCAGCAGGACGACGAATTCGTCGCCGCCCAGTCGGGCAACGGTGTCTTCGGCACGCACGCATTCAAGCAGGCGCATGGCGGCCTGCTTGAGCAGCTTGTCGCCGGTCTCGTGACCAAGCGTGTCGTTGACCACCTTGAAGTTGTCGAGGTCGATGAACACCACACCGACGCTCTCGCGCGAGCGCTCGGCATGGGCCAGCGCCAGGTTCAGACGATCATTGAAGAGCGCGCGGTTGGGTAGCCCGGTCAATTCGTCGTGGGTGGCGAGATACTCGATGCGCTGCTGCGACTCGCGCACCTTGGTGATGTCGCTGAACATGCCGACATAGTTGACCACCTTGCCGTTCTTGTCCTTGACCGTATTGATCGACAGCCATTCGAGGTAAGGCTCGCCGTTTTTCCGGCGGTTCCAGATCTCACCCTGCCAGACACCGAGGCGAGTGACCTTGTCCCACATCTCGGCATAGAACTCGCGCGGCATCCTGTCAGAGCGCAGCAGACGGGGAGTCTTGCCGACCACCTCCTGCCGCGTGTAGCCGGTGAGGGTCGAAAACGAATCATTGATGGTCAGGATACGCTGCTCGGTATCCGTCACCATGACGCCTTCCGAAGCGCGGTCGAAGACCAGTGCGGCCAGCCGCAACTGCTCCTCGGCGCGCTTGCGGGCGGTGATGTCGGTGGCCTGGAAGCACAGGCCGGTAATCGCTCCGTCGTCGTCGAAAAGCGGAAAGCGGACAACCAGGAAGTGGCGTTCGCCAGCCGCCAGCGGCAGGGATTCTTCGCGCTCTATTCCCTTGCGCAGACGTATCGCCTCGAGTTCACTCTCGCGGAAGAGATCGGATACGGCTTCCGGGAAAAGTTGCAGATCCGTTTTGCCGATCACCTCGCCAGTAGCGAAACCGAAAGTCTGTTCGAACTTCGGGTTGGCGAACTGGTAGCGCCCGGGAGCGTCCTTCACCGCCATCAGCGACACCGAGTTGTTCATCACGGCCTGCAACCTGACCTGCGTTTCGCGCGCCGAGCGCTCGACTTCGTAGAGGCTGGTGTTGTCGGCGAACAGCAGAATGACGCCGGCGATCCGCTGCGTGTCGCGCAAAAGCGGCGCGATGTGCAGCGCGTAATGGCGCCGGTTGGCGTTGACAATCTGGCGATCGCGGGCGTTCTGGGTGTCGATCACGTGCTGGACGTCGGCCAGGAGATCCGGCATGTCGGGTGGTAGCGGCAGGTCGCGCAGGTGGCGTCCCGTCTGCGCCGCACCGAGCTTGAACAGGCGGGCGGCGGCGCTGTTGAAACGCTGCAGCGAAGCGTTCCGGTCGAGCACCAGCAGCGGGTAGTCGACACTGTTCTGGATGCTCTCCAGTTCGGTGTTGAGTTCCTGCGTCTCGGCGGTCTTGATCTGCAGCTCTTCGTTGACCGTTGCCAGTTCCTCGTTCGTCGATTGAAGCTCCTCGTTCGACGCTTCGAGTTCTTCGTTCGACGCCTGCATTTCCTCGTTCGAGGCCTGAATCTCCTCATTCAGTGCCTGCATTTCCTCGTTCGACGTCTCCAGTTCCTCGACCAGCGTCTGCAGATGCTCGCGCGTCGCGGCAAGTTCGTCCTCGAGTTCCTTCTCGTCGATGCCGCCGCTGTCCTCGACCGTCGTCTTGCCGGGCGGTGGCAGAAGCCACTCGATACAGAGCATGAACAGGGCCTCGTTGCCGGTGTCCGAGACCGGGTGAACCGAGAGGCGAACGCCGCGCGTCGGGTCGAGTGCCTTGATGTGCCGGGGACGGCCGCTGACGACGGTCTGTTTGACCTGCGCCTGGCGCATCAACACCTGGACTTCGGTACGCAGCTCGCGACGGATCAGAGAGATCAGGTCGAAAGCCGGTCGCCCTGGCGACACGTTGAGCAGCCGGCTGGCGTCACCATGGATGTGGCGGATCTCGAACTTGCCGTTGATCAGGATCGTCGTCGGGATGAAATGGCGGCCAGCCGCCTCGAGCAGGATCGTTTCGAAGCCCTGCGGCGTAATCGGCTTGCCCGGTCGCTGATGCTGGTTGAGGCCGGCGGCCGGGAGCTGCATTTCCGAACGGAGCAGCGGCAGTCGGGCGCTGGTGCCGTGCCGACGATAGAGTCGGGCCTCCTTGTCGACGACCCCGAACAGCGCTTCCTGCTGGAAGATACCCTCCGATTTGCCGAGGAACAGGAAGGCACCCGGGTTGAGCGCGTAGTGGAACACCGACAGCAGGCGCGCCTGCAACTCGCTCTGGAAGTAGATCAGGACGTTGCGGCAACTGACCAGATCGAGGCGCAGGAAGGGCGGGTCCTGCACCAGATCCTGGCGCGCGAAGATCACCGCATCGCGCAAGCTCTTGTTGATCTCGTAGCGGTCGCCATGCGGCGTGAAATGGGCGCGGATGCGGTTGCGCTCCATGTGCGCGAGGTTGGACGCGGCAAACACGCCGCGCCTCGCCAAAGCCATCGCGTCGAGGTCGATATCGGTGGCGAAGATTTGCAGGCGATACTGGTCGAAGGCGGCGCCCAGCCGTTCGGCGAACAGGATGGCCAGCGAATACGCCTCCTCACCGGTCGCGCAGCCGGCGACCCAGACGCGGATGTCGTCACCGGGCTGCTTGCCGGCGAGAATCTCGCCGACCACCTTGTCGAGGCGCGAGAACGCGTCGGTGTCGCGGAAGAAGGCGGTGACCGAGATCAGGATGTCCTTGCACAGCTTGTCGAGTTCGACTGGCGTCTGGTCGACCACCTGCAGGTAGTCATGCAGGGTGCTGACATGGTTGGCGGCCATGCGCCGCTCGATGCGGCGCCACAAGGTCGGTTCCTTGTACTGCGAGAAATCGACCTTGGTGCGGCTGCGCACCTTGCCGAGCAGGGTCTTGAGCGTCGCCGGCGCGCTCGCCGCCTGGGTCGCCACCGGAATCAGCCCGCGGTTGAGGACGATCAGGCTGATTTCGGCACCCATCTGCTCCGGCGGTAGAATCCAGTCCACGCTGCCGGTGTCGATTGCCGACTGCGGCATGCCGTTGTACTTGGCCGTGTCGGGATCCTGGGAGAAGGTGAAACCGCCCGCCGCCTTGATTGCGTGGATCCCGGCGGCGCCGTCGGAGCCGGTGCCGGAGAGAATGATGCCGATCGTCGATTCGCCGACTTCTTCGGCGAGCGAGGCGAAGAAGCGATTGACCGATGGCTTGGGCATCGACTCGCGCGCTGGTTCGACCAGCCGGAAATGCCCTTCCTTGAGCGTCAGGTTGCGATTCGGCGGCGTGATGTAGACCATGTTCGGCTCGGGCAACATCCCGTCTTCGATGTCCCGGACGGTCATCGTCGTCTCGCGCCCCAGCAACTGCGACATCATGCTGCGATAGGTCGGTGACAAATGCTGGACGACGACGTAAGTGAGCCCGAGGTTCTTCGGCAGGCTCGGCAGCAGCAGGCTCAACGCTTCGAGACCACCGGCCGACGCGCCGACGCCGACGATGAAGGGTCGTTCATCGACTCTCACCAGGTGCGCGTCATCTTCGGCGGCAACCGGCGCCTTCTTCGCGCTCGTGCGCTTCTTCCTGGGTTGTTCTTCGTTGGCGATGCTCATCGCGGCGTCTCCGATTTGTCTGTAGCCGTCCGGCAGCGGTCAATGAAAGGCCCAGACGTTGACTCATGGTCTCGGCGCCGGGTTCCCTGCTGTCCGGGATGATAGCGCGTGTGAACTCGTCGGCAATGATGCGCGGGGCTGGTGGCAAGCACTGTCAGCGGTAACCCAGAGCCAGGCGGAAACCCGTGCTGCGCGGTCGGTAGGCGGGTTCGATGCGGCTGCGGGTCGCCGAGCGCGAGTAGCGGGCGGGGTCGCTCCAGGTGCCGCCGCGCAATACCCGCATTTTGCCGAAGCCCGGACCGCGCGGATCAAGCTGTGGTTCAGCGCGGTAATCGGCATACCAATCGGCACACCATTCCCAGACGTTGCCATGCATTTCGCGCAGGCCCCAGGGGTTGGCGGGCAGCGAGGCAGCGGGTACGGTGCGCTCGCGATAGATGCCTTTTTGTCCACCGGCGTAAGGGTAGGCACCGTGGTAGTTGACCTGCTCGGTGGTGACCTTGTCGCCGAAGGAAAAAGGTGTCGTCGTGCCGGCCCGGCAGGCGTATTCCCATTCGGCCTCACTCGGTAGGCGGGCTTCCAGTCCGGGCAGTCGCCGGTTCAACTCGGCGATGAAGCGTTGTGCATCATGCCAGGCAACATTCTCGACCGGATTCTGCGCGTTGTCCTGAAAGTGACTCGGGTTCACCGGCCAGACTCCCGTCCAGAACGCCTGCGTACAGGCCGTGTCGGCGAGCCAGAAACCGCGGCTCAGCGTCACCTCATGCAGCAGTTCGGCCCCGCCACGTTCGGGTTCAGCGAGCGGCGAACCCATGAGAAACCGCCCGGGCGGCACCCAGCGAAAGATCTGGCGTGCGTTGTCTACGCCGAGCACGATCGAGACACCGAACGCATCCTCGATGAAAGCGCTGGTCCACGGCACCCGGAAGGGGTCGGTGGACGGGATCTGGGTTCTCTCCTGGGTGAAGTCAGGGGGCATGGCTGTTCATCATCGATTGACCGGCGGCGAGCATTTGCCGGGAATCGCGTCGAGTCGTTCAGCCGCCAATATACCCCGAAGCAGGTCGTTCGGGGTGATGCATTGGTCACGCTCCTCACACCCCTTGCCTTTTTACCGAAGACTGTACGAAAATACAGATCTGAGACAGGGAGCCGCCATCATGCTGAAACTTACGCCGCGACAACAGGAAATACTCGATTTCATCCGCAACACGCTGGAATTCCGCGGCGCGCCGCCAACGCGGGCGGAAATTGCCAGTGCCTTCGGTTTTGCCTCGCACAACGCCGCTGAGGAGCACCTCAAGGCGCTCGCCAGGAAAGGAATCATTCTGCTCGAACCGGGATCGGCGCGCGGCATCCGTCTGGTCGAGCAACTCGGTCTGCCGCTGATCGGCAGTGTCGCTGCCGGGAGCCCGATCCTGGCGGTGGAAAACGTCCAGCGCCGTTATGCGCTCGATAGCAGCCTGTTCAGGCCGCGTGCCGATTTTCTGTTGCGTGTGCGCGGTCTGTCGATGATCAACGCCGGCATTCTGGACGGTGACCTGCTTGCCGTGCACCACAGCAGCGAAGCGCGTAACGGCCAGATTGTCGTTGCCAGGCTCGATGACGAGGTGACGGTCAAGCGTTTCCGTCAGCATAATGGCATTGTCGAGCTGATCGCCGAGAACCCCGATTTCGAGCCGATCGTCGTCGATACGAGTGCGCGTATATTGGCCATCGAAGGCATCGCTGTCGGATTGATCCGCGACAGCGAGGCGATGTGAGTGTGAACGGTTTTCGAGCATGCGCGCGTCGCCAATTCTTTCGCAAATCCTCGAGCGCCCCGATGTCTGGCGCGCTGATGATCTTGCCAGCGCGCCGCTGCCCGGCGTACCGACGGGTTTTGCCGAGCTTGACCGTGAGTTGCCCGGTGGTGGCTGGCCGCGTGGCGGCCTGATCGAGCTCCTGCCGGTGCGTCGCGGCGTCGGCGAACTGAGCCTGCTGCTGCCGGCACTGGCGCGGCTGTCGAGTGCTGAACTTGCCTGGCTGGTTTGCGTCGCCCCACCGCATTCCCTCTATGCGCCGGCATTGCACGCGGCCGGCGTCGACTTGTCGCGTGTGCTGGTAGCCAGTGCTCCCGGCCGAGATGCCGTCTGGGCCTGCGTACGCTCACTCGCCGCCGATGGCGTCGGCGCCGTCGTTGTCTGGCTGCCCGACGCCCAGGCAACGGCGCTTCGCCGCCTGCAGCTTGCTGCCGAGGCCAGTCGTACGCTGCTGTTCGTTTTTCGTCCGGCAGGCTGTGCCGAACAGTCCTCGCCGGCGCCGCTGCGCCTGCTGCTCGAAGGAGAGGGGGAGCAACTTGTCGTTCGTCTGCTCAAACGCCGTGGCGGCGCCCAGCCCGTGCCCCTGCCAATCGCCATTCACCGTCCGCTGCGTGTGAGTCATGCTCTGGCTTGCCCTGCACCTGCCACGGCTGCCGCTCGAAGTCTTTCCCAGCCTGCCGTCGCCTAGTGCCATCGTCAGCCGTGAGCGTGTCGTCGTCGCCGACGCCGCCGCAGTTTCGGCTGGCGTGCTACCGGGGCTGCGAGTGGCCGAGGCATGGGCATTTCTACCCGCCCTGGCCATTCAGGAGCGGGACGCCGGACGTGAGCGCGCGGCCCTGACCCGGCTCGCGTGCTGGGCCGGCGGATTCACTTCGGAAATCTGCGTTCTGCCACCGCAGACGTTGCTGCTCGAGGTGGCTGGCTCTCTGCGCCTCTTCGGCGGCGTCGCGCCCTTGTTCGAGCGCATCGTTACCGGCTGCCGCGAACAGGGCTTCACGTCGTGGGCAGCCTTGGCACCGACACCGCTTGCAGCACAGTGGCTGGCATTTGCCGGCGATCGGGAGCCTTGTCTCGACGCCGATCAACTGCCGCAGCGTCTCGGTAGGCTGCCGTTGGCAGTTCTTGATCTGTCGGCGCAGAGCCGGGCTCGTCTTGCCAGCTTTGGTGTGCGTTCGGTCGCCGACTTGCTGCGGCTGCCGCGCGCCGGCCTGGCGCGTCGACTCGGTGCCGACTTCGCTGCTGATCTGGCACGTGCGCTCGGAGAGTTGCCGGATCCGAGGGCGCGTTTTGTTTTTCCGGAACGTTTTTCCGAGCAACTGGAACTGCCGATGCGCGTGGAGAATGCGACGGCCCTCGGCTTTGCCGGGCGTCGTCTGATCACCTCACTGTGCGGCTGGCTTGCTGCCCGGAGGGGGGGCATCAGCGAATGCCTTTTCGAGTTTGCCCACGAGCGTGGTGCGCGGCAGCGATCGGCTACCGTTCTTGTGCTTCGTTTTGCCGGCGCGACGCGCGACGCGGAGCGGATCGCTCGCGTACTCGGAGAGCACCTGCAACGGCTCGAACTGCCGGCGGCTGCCGAGTTGATCAGTCTGCGAGCCGAGGCGCCGGAAGCGCTTCCCGGGCATACCGTGAACCTCCTTGGCGAGTACGGCGGAGGCGCTGGGGGCGCTGGCGGCGAATCGCTGGCGGCACTGGTGGAACGTCTGCAGGCACGACTCGGCAGCGGCAGTGTGCATGCGCTGTCCGCGGTCGCCGAGCATCGCCCGGAGAATGCTTCGCGGCCAGTCCCCCCCAGAGTGCCGGCGAGAGAAAGGTCTCCGGCCGGTCTGCTTGCTGCGGCAGCCTTGCGGGATACGTCTTGCGCTCCGCGTCCCTTATGGTTACTTGCCAGACCGCAGATTCTGCGTGAAGTGGCCGGCCGGCCACAGTGTGGCGGTCCCCTGCGATTGCTCGCGGGTCCCGAGCGCATTGAAAGCGGTTGGTGGGATGACGCCGAGCCCGCGACGGTGGGCGATGTGCGGCGCGACTACTTCGTTGCCATTTCCTTGCGAGCGGAGTGGTTATGGGTCTTCCGTAGCCGGGCCGGATGGTTCCTGCATGGAGTATTTTCCTGAGTACAGGCTGATTTTGCTGGAATTTCCCGCTCCCTCTTTTTATACTGTATGGACTGAAGGAATTCGACGCTTTACTGTGGAGCCCTGTCATGGAGATCAATCTTGCCGGAGTCTTACCGGAGGCTTTGCTGATCGACCTGCCGGAGATTGATGTCCAGCACGAAGAGATTTTTCGGCGTATCGAGTCGCTCAAGGCAGCATGTTTCGGTAGCGGGCCCGCACCTCTGGAAGGCTTCCAGAGTCTGCTCGATTATCTCAAGCACCATTTCGCCACCGAAGAGCAGGTGGCCCTGGAAGCCGCAGCAGACTTCGTCGATCACGCCAAAGTCCACCGGGAAAATCTGCATGCGCTGCGCAGGGCGTTGGGCGAGGTTCGCCACGGAAAGCGTGATGTGCATTCATTCCTGCGCTATGCCGAGTACTGGTTCGAGCGCCACATCAACGAGGAGGACAAGCCCTTCGCCGCCAGCGTGCGAGCGTGCCGGCTCAAGTCATCTACCGCTCCACAGCTCGTCGTCAGCCTTCAAGCCTGAGCTGCCAGACCGCTTCAGCGCTTTCCAGGCTCATCCATCATTAGCGTCGGGCCGCGCGTACCTACCTCGGCAACAGAGTGATAAACGTGATCTGCGTGGCTCTCACATCACCCCGGCGACTGCTCGAGACTGGCCCGGGATGGCCGTTGGTCATTCTTTTTTGCGTTCTTCGGAGCATTCTGGCAAGCTGATAACCGGAACAGCATATCTTGTCATAATTCATCACCAAGCCCTCTCCTTCGGCCGTCTTCAGACGGTCAGACCCTTCATAAACGAGCTTTGACCGACCATGAACATCACCGCCTCAACTGCCTGGAAGGCTATTGAAGCGCACCGGCTGTCGTCTTCGCCTGTGCATCTCAGAGAAATGTTTGCCCGCGATCCAGGACGAGCAAACGCTCTCTCACTGAGCTTCGATGGAATCCTTTTCGACTTCTCGAAGCAGCGAATCGACTCGACAACGCTGCCGCTGCTCACCGCGCTCGCCCGCGAAGCGCGGCTGGCTGAATGGACGGATCGCATGTTCGCCGGCGAGAGGATCAATGCCAGCGAAGACCGCGCCGTGCTCCATGTGGCCTTGCGGCGATCGGCCGGGCCTTTCCCTGCCGGTAATCTGGATGTCATGTCCGAGGTTCTCGCCACGCGCCAGCGAATGGCTGCCTTCGCCGACACTATTCGTTCCGGCAACGCCCTCGGTTTCACCGGCATGCCGATTCGTAACGTCGTCAACATCGGTATCGGTGGCTCAGACCTCGGCCCGAAGATGGTCGGTTACGCGTTGCGCTCGATGTCACATCCGGCACTTGGCGTGCACTACGTCTCCAATCTTGATGGCGCTCAACTGGCACCACTTCTGCAGACGCTGGATCCCCGCACGACCCTGTTCCTCGTGGCCAGCAAGACGTTTACGACCCAGGAGACGATGCTCAACGCGCAAACGGCTCGTGACTGGCTGGTGGCCAACCTGGGCGATGCCGCAGCAGTGGCCAACCACTTTGCTGCCCTGACTGCCAAACCGGAGCGTGCAGTCGAGTTCGGCATCAGACCGGATGCGGTCTTTCCCCTCTGGGACTGGGTGGGCGGGCGTTTTTCGCTGTGGTCGGCGGTTGGTCTGGCGCTGATGATTGCCATCGGTCCGCACGCTTTCGCCGATCTGCTCGCCGGCGCGCAGCGCATGGATGAGCATTTCCGGAGCACTCCCTACGAGCGCAACCTGCCGGTGGTGATGGCGCTGATCGGTATCTGGAACACCAATTTCCTGGGCGCCACCAGCAACGCCGTGCTGCCTTACAACGAATCACTGAAGTATTTCCCGTCTTTCCTGCAACAACTCGAGATGGAGAGCAACGGCAAGTCGGTCGGCATCGACGGCCAGCCGCTGGCCTGTGCGGCGAACCCCATCGTCTGGGGCGAACTCGGCAACAATGGCCAGCATGCCTTTTTCCAGCTTCTCCATCAGGGCGGGCGCCTCGTGCCCTGTGATTTCATTGCCGCCGTACGCTCCGACTACCCCTTGCCCGGGCATCAGGAGGCGCTGCTCGCCAACTGCTTCGCGCAGAGTGCGGCGCTGGCGTTCGGCAAGACGGTCGATGAGGCACGTAGCGAACTCAGTCGCACGCTGCAACCGGCAGCGCTTGCCGAACTCCTGCCGCACAAGGTGTTTCCCGGCAACCAGCCATCGTCGACGCTGCTGCTGTCGCGACTCGACCCGCACACGCTTGGCGCGCTGGTCGCACTCTACGAGCACAAGGTGTTTGTGCAAGGCGTCATCTGGGGCCTCAATTCCTTCGACCAGTGGGGCGTCGAGTTGGGCAAGGCCGTGGCCAACAGCATCCTGCCGGCGATCACGAATGCGGCTCTGGCGGAAAAGCTCGATGTCTCGACGCAGCAGTTGCTGGCATTCAGCCGGCAGCATCTGGCATGAACCCGCGCTACTCCGTTCTTGATACAGAGCGTTTCCTTTGTCACGAGGCTTAAGATGAACATAAAGGTGATCAACGTTCCCAGCACGCCTTACTCGGGCCAGAAGCCGGGGACATCCGGGCTGCGGAAGAAAGTGACGGTATTTCGCCAGGCACGATATCTCGAGAATTTCGTGCAAGCCATTTTCGACACGTTAACCGGTCAGCAGAGACAGACGCTGGTCCTTGGTGGCGATGGCCGCTATTACAACGATGTGGCCATCCAGACCATTCTGCGCATGGCAGCGGCCGCCGGATTCGGTCGCGTGCTTGTCGGTCGCGACGGCATTCTGTCGACTCCGGCAGCGAGTGCGGTGATCCGCAAGTGGCAGGCTTTCGGCGGCATCATACTGTCGGCCAGTCACAACGAAGGTGGCCCGAACGGAGACTTCGGCATCAAGTACAACCTCGGCAATGGTGGGCCCGCGAACGAAGCCTTTACCGATGCCGTCTATCGTCGTACGCAGGAAATCAGTGTCTATCATACCGTCGAGTCGCCCGACATCGACCTCGCCCACATCGGCGAAGCTGCCATCGGCGAGATGACCGTCAGCATCATCGATCCGGTAGCCGACTATGCGGAACTTCTCGAGTCGCTGTTCGACTTCGAGCGCATTGCCGGCCTGCTGGCGCGTCCCGACTTTCGTATGCGCTTTGATGCGATGCACGCGGTCACCGGTCCTTACGCGCACGCCATTCTCGAGGGTCGTCTCGGTGCTCCCGCGGGTACTGTGGTCAACGGCACACCGCTGCCCGATTTCGGCGGCGGCCATCCCGATCCCAATCCGGTGTGGGCCGCCGAACTCGTCAACGCGCTCGCGGACAGCGGTTCCGGCTTGTCGTTCGGCGCCGCTTCCGATGGCGACGGCGACCGCAACATGATTGTCGGTCGTAATTTCGTTGTCAGTCCGAGCGACAGTCTGGCAGTTCTCGCCGCCAACCACGCTCTCGTGCCAGCGTACGCCGGTGGCCTGGCAGGTGTGGCACGTTCTATGCCGACCAGTTGCGCCGTGGACCGCGTCGCCAAGGAGCTTGGCATTGCCTGCTATGAGACGCCGACGGGCTGGAAGTACTTCGGCTCGTTGCTCGATGCCGGCATGGCCACCCTGTGCGGAGAGGAGAGCGCCGGTACGGGCTCGAACCACGTCCGCGAAAAGGATGGCCTGTGGGCGGTCCTCTATTGGCTCAACATTCTGGCCGTTCGCGACATGCCGGCGGATGTGATCGTTCGTGAGCACTGGCAGCGTTTTGGACGCAACGTCTATTCCCGCCACGATTATGAGGGTATCGAGACGGCCAGGGCGGATCGCCTGATGGACGAACTGCGTGCCCGTCTGCCAGAGCTGCCCGGATCGCGCCGCAATGGCCTGCCGATCGCGGCGGCCGATGATTTTTCCTACACCGATCCGGTCGATGGGTCGCGTTCGGAGCGCCAGGGTGTGCGCATCCTGCTCGAAGACGGCTCGCGAGTGGTTTTCCGGCTATCGGGTACAGGCACTGAAGGGGCTACGCTGCGCGTCTACCTCGAACGCTACGTGGCCGATCCCAGCCTGCACGAAGTGCCGACACAGGAGGCGCTGGCGCCGCTGGTCGCCCTTGCCGACCTTGTAGCACAAATTACTTCGATCACCGGGAGAAACGGACCGGATGTGATCAGTTAGGAGTTGGTGACACCGGTGGGCGCCGCCAGATGCGATGAATGATGCTAACTAGAGGATACGAAAATGGTTGACAGGAAGACATTCCAATTACCACGCAAGGCGATAGCCCTGGTCCTTGCTGGTGGGCGTGGCAGCCGGCTGCACGAACTCACGGATCGTCGTGCCAAGCCGGCAGTCCATTTTGGCGGCAAGTTCCGGATTATCGATTTTGCCTTGTCGAACTGCGTCAATTCGCAGATCCGGCGCGTTGGCGTCGTTACCCAGTACAAGTCGCACAGTTTGTTGCGCCACCTGCAGCGCGGCTGGAACTTCCTGCATGGCGAAGTCAACGAGTTCGTCGACCTGCTTCCGGCACAGCAGCGGATAGACGAGGAATCGTGGTATCGCGGTACGGCGGATGCGGTTTACCAGAACATCGACATCCTCGAGACGTATACGCCGGCACCTGAGTTCGTGGTCATTCTCGCGGGTGATCACGTCTACAAGATGAATTATGCGGTAATGCTAGTCGACCATGTCGAGAGCGGCGCCGAATGCACCGTCGCCTGTATCGAGGTGCCGCGGCGAGATGCGAGCGGTTTTGGCGTCATGGCAGTCGACGAGAATGGCCTGATCACGGACTTTATTGAAAAGCCTGCCGATCCTCCGGCCATGCCGGGCAATCCCGATATGGCCATGTGCAGCATGGGGGTCTACGTTTTCAACGCGAAGTATCTCTATGCCGAGCTGGCTCGGGATATCACGGATCCGACTTCCAGCCATGACTTCGGCAAGGACATCATTCCGCGCGCCGTGGCCAACCGTGTGGCGGTTGCACATCCGTTCTCACGCAGTTGCATCGTCGCCCCGGACGAGCAGTTCCGGGAGCACTACTGGCGTGACGCGGGGACGATCGATGCGTATTGGGACGCCAACATCGATCTGACCGCCACGGTGCCTGCACTGAACCTCTACGACCGCAACTGGCCGGTCTGGACCTATCAGCAGCAATTGCCGCCCGCCAAGTTCGTACACAACCATCTTGACCGGCGAGGCACTGCCATCGAGTCCACGGTGTCCAGCGGTTGTATCGTTTCCGGCGAAGTCAACCGGTCGCTGCTGTTTTCCAGTTGCCGCGTTCATTCCTATGCACGCGTGAACCTGTCGGTCCTGCTCCCCGATACCACGGTCGGCACCCGAGCGCGCCTGACTCGCTGCGTCGTCGACAGCGACTGCCACATTCCGCCGGGAATGGTCGTTGGCGAGGATCCGGATGACGATGCGCGTCGTTTCCGGCGCACCGAAAGCGGTGTGACGCTGATCACGCGCAAGATGCTTGACCAGATCGCCTGACCTGCCTGAGGAAGCCGCCACTTGCGCGTTCTGCACGTTGCCGTCGAGATCTACCCGCTGGTCAAGACCGGTGGCCTTGCCGATGTCGTCGCCGCGCTGCCGGTGGCGCTCGCCGAACGCGGGCTGGATGTCCGTGTGCTGTTGCCGGGCTTGCCCGCCGTTCTCGATGGCGTCGTCGACCTCAAGCGGGTGATCCGCCTGGGTCCGGCCTTCGGTGCGGCGGTCATCACGCTGCGACTCGGACGTCTGCCGGACAGCGGCCTGCTGGCTTATGTCATTGATACGCCGTTTCTTTACCGACGCGACGGTAACCCCTATCTGGCTCCGGACGGCCGTGACTGGCGAGACAATCATCGGCGCTTTGCGCTCCTCGGCTGGATCGCCGCCCATCTGGCTGCCGGCGAACTCGATCGTGACTGGCAGCCGGAAGTGGTGCATGCACATGACTGGCACGCCGGCCTGGCCCCGGCCTACATCGCGCAAAATCCGGCGCTGAGCACGGCGACGGTGTTCACGATCCATAATCTGGCCTTTCGTGGCCTCTTTCCACTCGACCACCACACCGACCTTGGTCTGCTCATCTCCGGGGCGAACCAGAGCGCACTCGAGTTTCACGGGCAGTTGTCGTTCATGAAAGCGGCTCTCGTGCATGCGAAGCGCGTGAACGCCGTCAGCCCGACGTACGCCCGTGAAATTTGCACCCCGGAGTTCGGTTGGGGTCTCGACGGTCTGCTTCGCGACCGGGGAGCAGACTTGTCAGGCATTCTCAACGGTGTAGATTACTCGGTATGGGATCCGGGCAGCGACCGGGCGATTCATGCGAACTACACGGCAGGGGATCTGGGGGGCAAGAAAGCCTGCAAGGCCAGCCTGCAGGCCGAGCTGGGTTTCTCCGGCCGCGCCAACGCCCCGCTTTTCGCAGTGGTCAGCCGTCTGACCGCGCAGAAGGGCATGGATCTGGTTCTCGGCGCTTTGCCGACGCTGCTGGCGGGGGGAGGGCAGCTGGTCGTCGTCGGCAGTGGCGAAGCCGATATCGAAGCCGCTTTCAGGGCCGCCGCCACCGCTCACCCGCAGGCTGTATCGGTGCATCTGGGCTATGACGACGCGCTGTCGCACCGCGTCATCGCCGGCGCCGACATTCTGCTCGTCCCGTCACGTTTCGAACCCTGCGGTCTGACGCAACTCTATGCCTTGCGCTACGGCACCTTGCCGTTGGTACGGCGGGTCGGCGGTCTGGCAGATACGGTCATCGATGCCACTCCGGAACATCTCAAGGCGGGTAGTGCTAACGGTTTCGTCTTTGACGACGCCGGCAGCCGCGCGCTGGCTACGCGCATCGGTGAGGCGTTGGCACTCTACCGCGATCCCTCGGCCTGGCTCCAGGTGCAGCGGCGCGGCATGGCGCAGGATTTTTCCTGGGCTGATTCGGCAGTGCGCTATGAGGCGCTCTACCGGAGCATCTGAAATCCCCCTGCAGGAGAACTCCTTGTCCGTTGAGCCTTGCCTGATTCGACCATTCGCCGGTCTTCGACCACGCAGTGCCGATGCCGCCGCAGTAGCGGCGCCGCCCTATGATGTCCTCTCCAGCGAAGAGGCGCGTGTGGCGGCGGTCGGCAAACCCTTGTCCTTTCTGCATGTCTCGAAAGCGGAGATCGATCTGCCGCCGGGCATTGATCATCATGCCCCCGAGGTCTACGCCAAGTCGGCGGACAATTTCCGGGGCTTGATCGATGCCGGGGTGCTGCGTCGTGACCCGCATCCCTGTTACTACGCCTATCGCTTGCAGATGGGCCGGCATGTTCAGACTGGTCTGGTGGCGGTGGCGTCGATCGCCGCCTATGACAGCAACCGGATCCGCAAACACGAGTTCACCCGGCCCGACAAGGAAGACGATCGGGTTCGCCAGATCGAGGCCCTGAATGCGCAGACCGGGCCTGTGCTGCTCGCGCACCCCGAGAGTCCCGAGGCCGATGACCTGCTTGCGCAGGCCGCCGAGACAGCGCCCGTCGCTGATGTCCGGGCCGAGGATGGTATCCGCCATACCCTGTGGACGATCGCAGACACCGACCGCATTGCACGGATTGACACGGTCTTTGGCGCGATGCCGAGTTTCTATATTGCCGATGGTCATCACCGGTCGGCGGCTGCCTCGCGAGTGGCAGCGGCCCGGCGCGGCCAGACAGCCGCGTTGGGTGGCTCGCAATTCTTTCTGTCCGTCATCTTCCCGGCGTCGCAGATGCGGATCATGGACTACAACCGGGTGGTGCGCGACCTCAACGGCCTGAGTCAAGAGGCCTTTCTGACAGCTGTCGGTGGACGCTATGACGTCACCCCGGCCGCTGCAGCGGTGCGACCCGAGCGGACGGGCGTTTGCGGAATGTATCTGGCGGGCCGGTGGTATCGGCTGGAAATCAAGCCCGGACTGATCCTGTCGGCAGATCCGGTGCGTCGCCTCGACGTCTCGCTGCTTGCCGAGCAGATTCTTGGTCCGCTGCTGGGAATCACCGATCTGCGCCGCGACACGCGCATTGATTTCGTCGGTGGCATGCGTGGACTGGCGGAACTCGAACGACGCGTGAACGGTGGCGAAATGGCCGTCGCCTTCGCCATGTTTCCGACACCGATGGCAGAGCTGATGGCGGTTGCCGACGCCGGCGAGGTGATGCCACCGAAATCAACTTGGTTCGAACCCAAACTGGCTGACGGCCTGGTCTCTCACCTCCTCGACTGAGCGGGGGCGCCGAGGTCAGTGGCTCCTGATCACCGATACTTGCGGCTTGCCCTCGGAGACTTCGCCGATGACCGTCGCGTGGTCGAAACCCTCTTGCAAGAAGATCGCCAGGACTTCGGTGACCACTTCCGGAGCACAGGCGACCAGCAGTCCGCCGCTGGTCTGCGGATCGGTCAGGAGCGCTCGTTCGAGGTCGCTGAAGCTCTTCTTCGGTAGCGCCACGTGCTCTCCGTAGCTTGCCCAGTTGCGCCCTGAAGCCCCTGTGATGCAGCCTTTGGCCCCATAGTCGAGAACATTCGACAGGAGCGGAAGCGCCGCGAAATCGACCACGGCCGCGACGCTCGAGGCCTTGCAGATTTCCACCAGATGACCGAGCAGGCCGAAACCCGTGACGTCGGTCATCGCGTGCACGCCGGCAAGGCAACCGAGTGCTCGTCCTGGCGTGTTGAGCTGGGTTGTCGAGGCGATCATCGAGGCGTAACAGGGGGAAGACAAAAGGCCCTTTTTCAGCGCCGCGCTGTAGAAGCCAACACCCAGTCGCTTGCCGAGAATCAGCTTGTCGCCGGCGCGTGCACCCGAATTGCGCTTGAGGTTGTCAGGATGGACCAGTCCAATGGCGACGAGACCGTAAATCGGCTCGACCGAGTCGATCGTATGGCCGCCGGCAATCGGGATGCGCGCCTTCGCACAAATCGATTCGCCTCCTTCCAGTATGCGCTTGATCGTCTCGAGCGGCAGCTTGCTCACGGGCATGCCAACGATGGCGAGTGCCAGCAACGGCCAGCCACCCATCGCATAGACGTCGGAGAGGGCATTGGTCGCCGCGATGCAGCCAAAATCGAACGGGTCATCGACAATCGGCATGAAGAAATCGGTCGTCGCCACCAGCGCCTGATCGGCGTTGAGTTGGTAGACGGCAGCGTCATCGCTGGTCTCTATGCCGACCAGCAACTGACTTGGCGCCAGACCCGGCGAGACCTTGCCGAGGATCTGCTCGAGCACGGCGGGTGCGATCTTGCATCCGCAGCCGCCGCCGTGTGAAAACTGGGTCAGTCTGACCGGCTCGCTCGATGTGGCTTGCGAAACAGGCAGTTCGGCAATCCTGGATTTCTTTCTGGGCATTGTTTTCCGATTCTTCTTCTTGCTGGCAGCCAGACCTGGCTGGTCGTCGCAGCGATGCGGCAGGATGCCATCGCCGGGGACAGATCAGGGGGAGTCAAACCCCGCCGCTTCAATGGCGTCCCTGAACTGGCCGGCGTTGGCCAGTTCAGGGTCGTAGGCAATGCTGGCTTCACCGGCCTCAAGCGCGACGTCGACCTGGAAAACGCCAGGCAGCGCCGTGAGGGCGCTGGTGACGGTCTGCACACACCGCTGACAGCTCATTCCGCCAATCGTGACCACGACTCTTTCCATTCGCTGCTCCGTTCCTTCTGTTGCGGCGTCGACCGCAGCCATTACGCGCATCCTTCACGTTGCGTCATCAGGGCGCCCGCTTCGTTTGCTCTGCGGCGCGCCAACGCTTGAGGAGCAGCGAGTTGGACACCACCGAGACTGAACTCATCGCCATTGCCGCACCCGCGATCACTGGATTCAGCATGCCCAGCGCCGCCAGGGGAATGCCAAGCACGTTGTAGATGAAGGCGCAGAACAGATTCTGCCTGATTTTCCTCAGCGTCGCACGCGAAAGCAGGATGGCATCGGCAATGCCATTGAGGTCGCTGCGGACCAGCGTCACGTCCGCCGCTTCAATCGCGGCGTCCGATCCAGCGCCGATGGCGAAGCTCACGTTCGCCGCGGCCAGCGCCGGCGCGTCGTTGATACCGTCGCCAACCATGGCCACGACCGCCTCGCCACTCTTGAGCGCGTTGATCGCGTCTGCCTTTTCACCGGGGAGGATGCCGGCGCGGAAGTCGACGATACCGGCCTCGGCGGCTATGGCTGCGGCGGTTGACGCGTGGTCGCCGGTCAGCATCACCACTTGTATGCCCATGCTTCTGAGCCTGCTCACCGCAGGCCGCGAGGTCTCGCGGAGCGGGTCGGCGATCGCCAGCAGCGCCAGAGCCGCGCCATCCCCGGCCTCGGCATCGCCGCCTTCCACCAGCACCACCACCGTCTTGCCGACTCCTTGCAAGGTTGCGATCAGCTCGCGGGGCAAGGCGCAGGTGAAGCTGTCGGGCGCGCCCAGGCGCAGCGTGCGCCCGGCGACGCAACCTTCGACGCCTCGCCCGGGAATCGCTCGAAACTCGGTGAGCCCCGGCAAGGCCAGGCCGGCGACCTGCGCCTGCTGCAGAATCGCGCGTGCCAGGGGATGTTCGGAAGCCTGTTCGAGAGCGGCCGCGAGGGCCAGGGCGGCGTCGGCCGACGTCGCCAGCGGCAAGATGTCGGTCAGCACCGGTTCGCCCCGCGTCAGCGTACCGGTCTTGTCGACCGCCAGTACGCTGACCTTCTCGGCGCGCTCGAGTGCTTCGCCGTTCTTGATCAGGATGCCGGCGGTGGCACCCCGTCCGGTCGCCACCATGATGGCGGTCGGGGTGGCCAGGCCGAGCGCGCAGGGGCAGGCGATCACCAGCACGGCGACGGCATTGACCAGCGCCGCGCTGAAAACACCGCCGAGGGTCCACCAGGCGACGAAGGTGCACAGGGCAATGACGCAGACGATGGGCACGAAGATTGCGGAGATGCGATCGGCGAGTCGCTGCACCGGTGCTTTCGAGCCCTGTGCCTCGGCGACCAGACGGATGATGCCAGCGAGCAGGGTGTGCTCGCCGACACTGGTTGCTCGGCAACGCAACATTCCCTCGCCGTTGGCCGTGGCGGCAAAGACGCGGTCGCCCGGGCGCTTGGCCAACGGCATGCTCTCGCCGGTCAGCATGGCTTCATTGACGGTCGACGATCCATCGAGCACCTCGCCATCGACCGGCAGGCTTTCGCCGGGGCGGACGATGAGGACGTCGCCCGGTATCAGCAGCGCCGCGTCGAGTTCGATCAGGCGGCCGTCGCGCTCGACGCGCGCCGTTCTGGGCTGCAGGCGAAGCAGTGCCTCGATGGCCTCGGTGGTTCTTGCCTTGGCGCGCGCCTCGAGCAACTTGCCGAGCAGAACGAGCGTGATGACCGCGGCCGAGGCTTCGAAATAGACGTGCAGGTCTGCGGCGCCGGTGATCGTGACGACGGCGCTGAACACGTAGGCCATGGAAGTGCCGAGCGCGACGAGTACGTCCATGTTTGCCCCGCCACCGCGCAAGGCCTTCCAGGCGCCATCGTAGAAGCGCCAACCGATCCAGAACTGGACGGGCGTGGCCAACAGGAGTTGCAGCCAGCGCGGCAGCAGGTCCGTCTGATGGTGTGTGCTGACATCGAACATGTTCAGCATCTGCGCGGCGAGTGGCAGGGTGAGCGCGGCGGCGATCCAGAAGCGGCGCACGTCTGCCTGCCGGGTCGCCAGTCTGCGGGCCCTCTCCTGTGCCCGCGAATTCTCATCGGCGAGTCGCCCGACGAAGCCGGCCCGCTCGATGGTAGCGATCAGCAGCGGCGGGTCGACGACGCCCGGGAGGTAGCGGACGGTCGCCCTCTCGGTGGCCAGATTGACGACCGCTTCGACGTCGGGCAAGCGATTCAGGAGCTTCTCGATCCGCGTCGAGCAGGCGGCACAGCTCATGCCTTCGATGGCCAGTTCGACCGTGCGCAAGGTCTGGGGCATGGCTAGGTCGAGAGCGCCAGATGAGCCAGCCCGAGCAGTCCCCAGACGCCAAAGCCGAGGACGAGCAGGCCCGACGCCCGGCGAATCGCCGGCTGGCGTGCATACGCCTGCAGACGGGCGGCCAGCAGACCGGCGAGGAGAAGGTTCGGCAAGGTGCCGGCGCCAAAGGCGAGCATCAGCGCCGCGCCGCTCAGGGCGGAACCACTGGTCAGAGCGGTTGCCAGCGCGCTGTAGACCAGGCCGCAGGGCAACCAGCCCCACAGCAGGCCAAGCGGGAAAGCCTGCGCCGAGCTGTGCGCGGGCAGGAAACGCCGGGTCAGCGGTTGCAGATGGACCCATAGCCTCTGCCCGCAGCGCTCGCTGAAAGCCAGGGCTCGGGTGACACCCATCAGGTAGAGGCCGAGTGCGATGAGCATCAGGTTGGCGAGCAGGTAAAGGAAACTGCGTACGGGCAGTTGCCCGGACAGGGCGACGCTCGCGCCACCGAGGGCGCCGGCGATCGCGCCGGCAGCGGCATAGCTGACGATCCTCCCGAGGTTGTAGGCCAGATGCAGCGTCAAGCGTGGCCGCGTACCCATCGCCAGGGCACCGACAATGCCGCCGCACATGCTGATGCAGTGCGTGCCACCGAGCAGACCGATCAGCAGCAGGGCGAGATAACTGGATTCGGGCATCAGGAGAGGCGGGGTCGTCGGACGGGAAGTGCGACGATTCTACTCCTCCCCACGTATCGACCGTTCGTCGGCCTGCGTCAGATCACTTTCGAATAGCGGGTGCGCTGCCGGTCGGCGCGCAGGTAGCGGTCGAAGACCATGGAAATTGCTCTCACCAGGATGCGTCCGCGCGGCATCACAGTGATCCACTTGTCGTCGACTCGCACCAGGCCGGCGTCGACCATTTCGCGCAGGTCGTCGAGTTCGGTCGCGAAGTACTTCCGGAAGTCGATCAGGTGCGCGATTTCGATCGATTCGATCGACAGTTCGAAGTGACACATCAATGACTGAATGATCGAGCGTCGCAGCAGGTCGTCGGCGTTCAGTTCGATGCCGCGATAGACAGGCAGCGTGCCGCTGTCGAGCAGGTCGTAGTACTCGTCGAGCGTCTTGACGTTCTGGCTGTAGGTCGGTCCGACCTTGCTGATCGACGAGATGCCGAAGGCGAGAAGATCACAGTCGGAATGCGTCGAGTAACCCTGGAAGTTGCGGTGCAGGCGTCCCTGTCGCTGCGCCGTGGCCAGTTCATCATCGGGTTTGGCGAAGTGGTCCATGCCGATGTAGATGTAGCCCGCTTCGGTCATCTTGCGGATCGCCAGGGAAAGGATCTGCAGGCGCGCGTCGGCGCTCGGCATGTCCGCCTCGAGGATGCGTCGCTGTGGCTTGAAGAGACTGGGCAGGTGCGCATAGTTGTAGATCGAGACGCGATCCGGGCTGACGGCAATCACCCGCTCCAGGGTGCGGGTGAAGCCTTCGAGCGACTGTTTCGGCAGGCCGTAGATGAGGTCCACGCTGATCGACCGGAAGCCCGCGGCACGCGCGGCGTCGATCACGGCGCAGGTCTCCGCCTCGCTCTGCACCCGGTTGACAGCCTGCTGAACGCCAGCGTCGAAGTCCTGCACGCCGACGCTCATCCGGTTGAAGCCCAGTTCGGCGAGCAATTCGACGGTCGCGCGATCGACCTTGCGTGGGTCGACTTCGATCGAATACTCGCCACCCTCGATCAGCCTGAAGTGCTTGCGCGTCGCCGCCATCAACTGGCGCATTTCGTCGTGCGACAGGAAGGTGGGCGTCCCGCCACCCCAGTGCAGCTGCGCGACCTCCTGATCGCCACCTTCGAGATAGCTGCTTTGCAGGGTCAGTTCCTTGGCCAGGTAGCGCAGGTATTTCGCCGATCGACCGTGATCCTTGGTGATTATCTTGTTGCAGGCGCAGTAGTAGCAGATGGTGTTACAGAACGGGATGTGGAAGTACAATGACAACTGCCGGCTGATGGCGCCGATGTTGCGCTTGCCAAGCCAGAGTTTGTAGGCGTCCGAGCCGAAGGCTTCAACGAAGCGATCCGCCGTTGGATAGGAAGTGTAGCGGGGGCCGTTGATGTCGAAGCGACGGATGATCTGCGGATCAAAGACAAGGTTGCCAGCGACGGAGTTCATGTTTCCACGACAGGTTTTGTTGGTTGCATTATCGGACCACGCTGAATCCAGCGGGTTGACGTGGATCAAACCCGGGGTTGAGTGAAAAGGATACGGATGTCCACCAGTGCCACGGCTGCCAGACTGGCCTTCGAGGTCGTGAAGACCGCCTGCTCGAACTGCAACCTGCGCGAGCTGTGCCTGCCCATCGGCATTGAGCCCGAGGATCTCAAGAAACTGGACGAACTGGTGTCGACACGCCGGCGTCTTCGCCGCGGCGACTATCTGTACCGTGCCGGGCAGGGTTTCGAGTCGATCTACGCCGTGCGCAGCGGTTTTTTCAAGACCGACGTGATGATCGAGGACGGCCGCGATCAGGTCACCGGCTTCCAGATGACCGGCGAGTTGCTTGGTCTCGACGGGATCAGCAGCGAAGTGCACACCTGCAACGCCATCGCGCTCGAAGACAGCGAAGTTTGCGCGATCCCGTTCTCGCATCTCGAGGGCCTGTCGCGGGAGATCCATACCCTGCAGCATCACTTCCACAAGGTGATGAGCCGGGAGATCGTTCGTGATCATGGGGTAATGATGCTGCTCGGCACGATGCGTGCCGAGGAACGCCTGGCCGCCTTCCTGCTCAACCTTTCGCAGCGCTTCAAGGCCCGCGGCTACTCGCCGGCCGAGTTCAACCTGCGAATGTCGCGTGATGAGATCGGCAGCTATCTCGGTCTCAAACTCGAAACGGTCAGCCGGGCGTTTTCGCGCTTCCAGGAAGATGGTCTGCTTTCCGTACATCAAAGAAAGATCCGGATTCTCAGCACTGACGGCTTGAAGAAGCTGATGACCCACCAGCGCAACTGAGCCAGCGGACGCCGGCCGACACCGGTAGGTCAGTCGATCCAGGCCAGCGGCCCCAGCGGGTTGCGCGTCAGTGCAACCGACACGATGTAGGCAAAGGCAAGCAGTGCGGCGGCAAAGAAGGCCGCGCGTTGGGCGTTATGGCGCGCGCGCTTGAGCGCCATCGTCCCACAGCCGATGTAAATCAGGAGCCCGATCAGTTTGGCGGTCAGCCAGTTGGCCGAGAAGGGGTACTGGGTGCTCATCACTGCCATGGCAACGGCGCTGGCCAGCAGGACCGTGTCGATGACGTGCGGCCATACGCGAACCGCCGGGCGCCGCAGCCATGACGATTGTCGCAGCGTCCACACGCCACGCAGGACGAAGCCGCTGCCGCTCAGGACGACGCAGCTGATATGGATTTGCTTCAGGATCAGGTAGGTCATCGACGGGTTCGGACGCCCGCTTGGGCGTTCTGCATGGCGGTCAGCGGCCCGTCGCCACGGCTGGCGCCAGGCCCTGGATCGTCGACCGATGCTGCTGGTAGAAAGTAACAGCAGCCAACAGGTTACGCAGCAACCAGCTATTGGCTACTACCAGCGCGATGCCTGCCGGATAGGTGAACCACTCCGGCCAGGCGACGGCAGCCAGCAGCACAGCCAGCGAGACGAAGTGCGCGCGCATCTGCCGGTCGATCTGCTCGCCGGCGATCACTTTGTTCATGTTCGGGGCCATCACTCGCCCGCCGCCCAGGTTCTGCAGGTGCAGCCAGACCAGGAATGGAACGATCTTGTAGAGCATACCGATCATTACCGACATGAATCCGCCAGACAGCACCAGCACACCGCACAGCAGAGGCCACTCCGGACGCTCGGCGAGTGTCGGCAGGAGCGATGCCAAGAACCAAAGCAGGCACGCCGCCAGTGCGCAAAGCATGGCGACTCGCCAGTAGTGCTGGGTAGCGTCGAAACGCGCACGCTTGCTGCGGCGCTGGACATGCAGCGTGACTGCGGCGAATACGGCGGCCGCGAGCACCAGCGCCCCCGCAAGCAGGGCCGCTGGCCATTGCCAGTCGGCCAATTCGACGACACTCCAGAGAGATAGCAGTACCAGCACGGACCAGCAGAAGTGGCGGGCCACGCCCGGTGGGTAGGGCGGGGTCATCTGGAACATCGGTACGACGACGAAAGCGACGGCCGCGAGCAGCACCATACCCCAACCGACGAAGCCCCAGCCGAGGTGAATCGACGTCAACTGCAGCAGGGGCAAAGCCAGCGACGCGTCGAGGGCAATGGCCAGCAGCGCGCCGATGCCTACCGTCATGCTCAAACCGACCAAAGACAGTTTCAGGCCCACAATCGTCGGGTTTCTGGACGGCACGCCATACAGGGCATGGCCGGCAGCACCAGCGAAGAGGGCAAGGCCGCTACCGAGCGAGATCACGGCCAGCCGGAAAGCCAGCGGCTGGTGGCTGAGGAAAGCCGCTGCCAGCAAAAGGGCGCCAAGCGCAATCGCCGCATGCACCACAGTCGCTATCAGAAGCGGCCGCGAGATGTTCGCTCCCGCGACCACCGGTAGAATCTGGAACATCGCGCCGAGCATCACCTGCAGCATGAACCCGGCGGTGATCAGATGCGTCAGCGCCAGCGCGGCGGGCGTCCAGCGCGAGGAAAAGAGATCGGGCCCGCTCCACAGCATGAGCAGGCCGGCGAGGATGGCGAACAGCGGAGCAGAAACAAAGAAGCGGATGGGCGCTGAAAATGGCGGCGCCTGATCGAAGGACAGCAGGGCCTGCATTACTGCGGCTGATGTCGGATGAGGACTTCCACCGTACCATCCGGCCGACACTCGGTCTGCCAGCTGAAACCGTTGATCTCGAGGGCCCTGTACAGCGGGTAGGGCTCGCGCGGCAGCAGTACCAGGAGCTTCTGCGCGTCGCCGAGTTGCTCGAGCGCCGCCATTGTCCGGACCATGGGCTCGGGTGGCTCAAGGCCACGCGCATCGATGACTATGTCGGCATCCATCCGCTTTACCTCGACGGTGACGTAAGGTGTTCATCGATCTGCGCCCGTAGTTCCGGCAGCAGATTCTCCAGTTGATCGGCCAGATGCTGATCACACATCGGATAGAGGACGTTCTCCTCCTTGACGTTATGCTGCTGCATCATGATCAGGAGTGTCTCGGCGTTACCCATGTAGTCGTCGGCGTCCCGCTCGGCGAGTGCCGTTTCGGCGGCAGCCAGCAATTGCCGCATCTGCACGTGTTCGCCACGCATCACTTGCGTCGGTCCTCGATACATGCCGGTGCGCTCCTCGAAGCGTGGAAAGAGAACAGACTCTTCGACCGAGAAATGATTCAGCATCGCGTCGCGAAAGCGAGCGAACTCTGTTCCGGCCCTTTCCCAGGCACCACCCTCGACCGCCGCCTCGACCGCGACGAGGCAAGCATCGCAGGATCGATGGTCCCTGGTCATGAAGTCCGTGATCTCGTGCATCGAAACACCCCCGCTGAATGATTCGTCGCATTGTGCGGTGCGGCGATGCCGCCAACGTTGACCGACATCAAGCAATACGCCCGGAGGGATGGGGCAAAACGCCGCACCTGCATGCCAAGGCGGGCGGTCGTTTGATTTCGATCAAGATTCAAGCACCGTTTCATGCCTATAGTGGGCTGTTGGTCCATTCCACTCTGGAGGAAGCGTCATGTTCAAGCACATCCTTGTTCCTACCGACGGCTCCGAACTGTCACAAGAAACCGCTCGACGGGCAGTTTCGTTTGCCAAGGAGGCCGGTGCCCGCATCACGGCGTTCTACGCCAAACCGGAGTACCCGGTGACCTACTATGGCGAGGGCGCACTGATCGACCCGACGACGCCCGAGAAGTTCGCCGAAATGGCCGAGCAGCAGGCACAGCAGACGCTGGATTTCGTCGTTGACCTGTGCCGGAACGCTGGCGTCACGGTCGATACCCTGGCGATTACGAGCGACGTCCCCTATCAGGCCATCATTGATGGTGCCACCCAGGTTGGCTGCGACCTGATCTTCATGGCTTCGCATGGTCGCCGGGGCTTCACGGCACTCTTGCTCGGCAGCGAAACCAACAAAGTGCTGACACACTCGAAGATTCCCGTGCTTGTCTATCGCTGATCGGCACAGCGGGGGGCGGTGCGCGCGCATGCGGCCGCCAGCGCGCTTGTCGCTCTTGTCATGGCCACCCGCTGAGTCGCGGAGCCTTCAGCGAGTGACGGCAGCCGTTCCTCGTCCGATTCGGCAAAGCACGTCTGTCGAACTGTGGCAAAATGCCTTGGCCAGTGGGACCTCCCGTGGCCAAATGCACTGCCACACAGGGAAGCAGAATGATCAGGAGTGCGCGCGCCAGTGTCCGGTAGGGAGCAGAATTCGGTAGCACCTCTAAGGGCTGCCGCGCTGTGGCTTGCCACGGCGTGTTCACCCACGCAAGCCGTGGATGTCGGGTTGGCCGGCGTATTTCCAGGAAAAGCGCTGCTGACCATCGACGGTGGCGCAGCGAGAACTGTTGCCGTCGGCGCGAGAACCAGCGAAGGAGTCAGGGTGCTGGCCGTAGACAGCGATTCGGCCACCATCGAGGCGGATGGCAGGAAACGCGTCCTGCGAGTCGGGCAGAACGTCGCGTCGCAGTCTTCAGGTCAGGCCGGTGCTACAGCGGTGCTTACCGGCGATGCTGGCGGGCACTTCGTGACGACGGGCAGCATCAACGGAGCGACGGTTCGTTTTCTCGTCGACACGGGCGCTACGATGATCTCTCTTGGCGCCAGCGACGCGCGGCGAATCGGTATCGATACCCGCAGCGGGCAGGCGGCTAGCGTCACTACGGCGAATGGTCAGGCGCGGGTGATGCGCGTCAAGCTCGATTCGGTGCGCGTTGGCGAGATCGTCGTCAATAGCGTCGATGGTCTGGTGCATGAACAGGACATGCCTCTCGCCCTGCTCGGCATGAGTTTCTTGAACCGTTTGGAAATGCAGCGTGATGGTCCGACGATGACCCTCAGGAAGCGCTACTAGGAGAGGCAAATGACGCGTCATCGCCCCAAGTCACTGAACATGCTGGGCCACGAACTCGATATCCTGATGGGCGAGCGGCAGACCTTGCTGAAGGTCGTCGGCGCGACGGCAGCCTTCATCGCCTCTCTCGACTCACGTCTGCTGCCGCCCGGTGCGATACAGTCGGCGGATCTGGTGGCGACGGCGATCAACACGCTGCCCGACGAAACCCTGCGCGAGGCGCTTGCGGCCGTACACGCGGAAATCGAGGAGGGCGAGCCGGTTGTCAGCGACTGAGATCCTGCTTGGTTCAGCGCCGCGAGTGGACCGGGGCGCCATCGATCTTGACAGCTTGCGCCGGGTCTTGTACCGCGAACCGGCGCGCAGCCCGGTCGTGCTTGAGGACGGTGTTGGCGACGAGGAATTGACTCCGGCGGCAGTGCTCTTTCCTATTGTTCGGAGGAGCCGCGAGCCGACGGTCTTGCTCACACAGCGCACTGCGCACCTGAAGGATCATCCCGGGCAGATCAGCTTCCCCGGTGGGCGTTGCGAATCGGCCGACGGATCGCCTGCCGACACGGCACTGCGCGAAGCTGACGAGGAAATCGGCCTGTCGTCGGCTCACATCGAGATCGCCGGCTACCTCCCGGAGTACCTGACCAGTACGGGTTTCCGCGTGACGCCAGTGGTGGCCATGATCACGCCACCCTTCGAGTTGCGGCTCGATGCGTTCGAGGTGGAGGAGGCATTCGAAGTGCCGTTGTCGTTTCTTCTCGATCCCGCGAACCACCAGCAGCACTCGCTGCACTACCGCGGCAAACTGCGCCACTACTACGCGATGCCCTACGGCGACTATTTCATCTGGGGTGCGACGGCCGGGATGATCATGTCTCTCTACCGGGCACTCGAGGCCTCAGCTCCCTAGCCCTTCCTGGCTTTCCTCAGCCCTCCCGGGTCCACCTTATTCCTCGTTTGCACCAACCCGCTGCTGGGGTGGTTGTGGAAAGTGGTCGTTGTCCTATATGACCATGGGGTTCGGGGAGTCGAGCCGGCGTTAGGACGAGATTCGCCTGGCGCTTCGTGCGGGCGACGTGGAACATGCGCGCCCACTGCTGGCCGAAGCGTGGGGAAAGCACAACGACGAAGAATATGGCGACTTCGGAAGCTTAGCGCGGCAAACCTTTGCTATCATTGACTGGCTTCCTGTGTGGCTCACTGCTCCCGGTTTCGCTGTCGTTGGTGATTTCGAGGATGCTGCCTACTGCTGGCGTAATCAAGCCGACAGGTGGCCAGGCGATGGTTTGGGCATCGTGCTGGCGAGTGGTTCCGGTGCGCGTGGCGTTCGTCTCGGCATTCCAGAGTGCCGGCAGCGGGCAGCGGGCAGCCGGCAGCCGCGTCGATCGAGTGGAGATCGGCCCCGGCGACGAAGCAGATGTTGATTTCATGGAGAGTGCCGTCGGGCTGGTATGGCGTGCGCTGGTGTTGTGGTGCTTGTTGTTGCTGCTGTTGGGGCTTGCCAGTCTGGTAGGCGGTTGATCGATTAATTACAGGAGTTTCTTCATGAGCAGAGAAGTCGTCGTTCTGAGTGCGGTCCGTTCGGCCATTGGTACCTTTGGTGGTTCACTCGCCAACATGGAACCGCATGAACTGGCCGGCATGGTGATGAAGGAGTCGATCGCCCGTTCCGGCGTCGATCCCCAGCAAGTAAATTACGTTGCCGTCGGCAACGTCATTCCAACCGATTCGCGCTTCGCGTACGTTGCCCGCGTGGCGTCCATTCAGGCCGGTCTGCCGATGGACTCGGTGGCCATGGCGGTCAACCGTCTGTGCGCGTCGGGCCTGCAAGGTGTGGTGTCTGCTGCCCAGAACATCATGCTCGGCGACTCCGACTATGGGATTGGTGGCGGTGTCGAGGTCATGTCACGCGGTTCCTACATGCTGCCGGCAATGCGCTCGGGCGCTCGCATGGGCGATGCCAAGGCCATCGACATGATGGTTGCCACACTCAGCGATCCGTTCGGTGTCGGACACATGGGGGTCACCGCCGAGAACCTGGCCAAGAAGTGGAACATCAGCCGCGAAGAGCAGGATGCGTTTTCGGTCGAATCGCAGCGCCGTGCCGGTGCCGCGATTGCCGAGGGCCGCTTCAAGTCGCAGATCGTGCCGATCGTCATGAAGACCCGCAAGGGCGATGTCGTCTTCGACACCGACGAGCACGTCAAGGCGGGAACGACAATCGAAGCCCTGGCCAAGATGAAGCCCGCTTTCATCAAGGATGGGACGGTAACCGCCGGTAACGCTTCGGGCATCAATGACGGTGCCGCTTTCCTCATGCTCGCCGCGGCTGACGTTGCTGCCCAGGCGGGTCAGAAGCCGATTGCGCGTCTGGTAGCCTACGCCATCGCCGGCGTGCCGAACGAGATCATGGGCGAAGGCCCGATCCCGGCAAGCAAGCTGGTGCTCAAGAAGGCGGGCCTGACGCTCGACCAGATGGACGTCATCGAGGCCAACGAAGCCTTTGCCGCACAAGCGATTGCGGTCAACAAGGGCCTTGGCCTCGACCCGGTGAAGACCAACCCGAACGGCGGCGCAATCGCCCTCGGCCACCCGGTCGGCTGCTCCGGCGCTTTCATCGCCACCAAGGCGATCTACGAGTTGCAGCGCACAGGCGGCAAGTACGCGCTGGTGACGATGTGCATCGGTGGCGGGCAGGGTATTGCGGTGATCTTCGAGCGCGCCTGAGACCGCGGCTCTTCGTGTTTCAGAAGCCCGACCGTTTTCCGGTCGGGCTTTTTTTTTTGGATGCCCTGCAATGCCGCTCATCGGCGTCCCGCGCAGTCGACACCCGTGCACTTCGGCGGGCGAGACATCGAGCCATGCGGATACCCAGCGCGTCTGTTTGCCGCTTCAGTTCGTCGGCCTGGGGATCAGCCCGCCCAACAGCCAGGGCGTCGCGACGCCCGATGGGCTCCGCTGGCGGCGGCAAGACGCGCCTGGGCGACCTGCTTTCGACGCCACGGCACCGTTTGCCGCATGGGTGGCCCTTCATAACGGCTCGAAGTCGCTACGGATAGTAGTGGTCGATTGCTCGGCGAGGCCGGCCTGGCGCGCGAACTCGGGCCAGGCATCAAGCGCCGCGCCCACGTCGGCGAGGGCCTCGAGCGGGCGGCGGACACCGAAACGCTCGGCCTCGACGAGCAGGTCGCTGCGGGTGATGCCGCTGAACTTGCCGTTGACGCTCAGCAGGTGCTGGTAGGTCCACTGGCCCCTTGGGTTGTGCGCGTGCGTCACGTCGTACGCCGGCGCCAGTTCCCAGTTCCCGCCTTGCTTCAGGCGGAAGGCAAAGTTCTTGGTATGGTCGTCGCAGTTTTTCGCCAAGACATTGAAGGCCATACGCCGGAACGCCTGCCCGAGTGCCTCGTCGCCGAGCCGGAGCCGCGCGATGGTCATGAACAGCTGTGCATAGGCGTGCGTGGCGCGCTGCTTGTAGTCCAGATGGCTCATGGCGCAGAGCGTCTGCACATGGTGCCGGACCGTGGCGCCATCGACGACATCGCGGTCGAAACGGCGGGTCATGAAGTGCGCCCTACCGCTTTCTTCGAGCAGGCGGCAGGGCGACATGCGAATACCCGCGGCACTCGCCATCAAGTGGTAGGCATACTCGATGCGCCCGTAGTCGGCGCTGCTGCCCAGTTCCGAGTCGTGGCCGACACCATCGAACTTGAGCAGCCAGTGCTCGAAGCCGGGGGCGGCGTCGAACTGCCCGCTGCGGATTTCCTTGCTCAGTGGATTCCAGGCAACGACCGCCTTGGCGCGTGCGCCGCCGGCCGACGTGCCGACGCGGATGATGTTGGCGAGCGCGGCCTGTGCCTGGACGTCGCCGGACAGGTCGGCGTGGATGACCTGGCGTGCGGCTTCGACCAGACTCTTCATCGCCAGCGGTTCGGCGCTCTCGCGGTGGGCGCCGCGCGCCGGCTTGAACTCGAGCGCACCCATGCCGCGCCGGCCCATGTAGGCCAGGCGGTCGAGGGTGGTGACGGCGCGCCGCTCGACGCCGCGCGCGCTCATCCAGGCGTCGATCAAGGCGTTGCCGAAATCGTCCGGCAAGGCATCGGCGAGCAGACCGGGGAGGCGTCTGTAGCTGGCTTCGGACAGTTCGGGGAAGGCAAAACTCGGGCGTGGATCGCCCACGGGCATGGTCAGCGGCGCCAGGTCGATGCCGCTGCGTCGCCAGGCGGGGTCATAGGCAAACACATAGCAGCCGAGGCGCGGATCGGGCGCGACCGCGCCGACGCGCTGGCCCCAGATACGAATTTCGATGACCGGGGTGTTCATCCGCTCGCCGTCGGACGTCGGCGGGCGCGCTGCGCTGGCTTGGACTGGCGCAGCAGGTCGAGCGGATTGACGGTGGCTTCGGGCGCGAGCAGGTCGATCCCTTGCAGTGAATCGAGCGCCTTCAGTACGCGTAGCAGCGTCTCGACGGTCGATCCTCGGCCGGTTTCGAGATTGCGCAGGGCCTTCTCCGAAATGCCGGCCTTCTCGGCCGTGGTGCGCTGATCCAGGTTCCGACTCAAACGCAAGCGCTTCAGGCGCTCACCGAGCTGGTGCTGAAGTTCGTGCGGGGTGCTGAACAGCAAGGCAGTCATTGCTAGTTTATACGGTAAGGTTGTGCCGGTTAGTGCCGCTTTGTCCTCATAAGCGGCACGTTAAGGATGTCAGTCTATCAGCTCATCGGTGATCATGCCGTGTTTACGGGAGGCCTCCATGGCGTGCGAGATCGCAGAGGCGAGAAAACCCCATGGGATCTCGCGACGGCGCCGGGTCAAGAACTCCGTCGTTGAGCACCCCCGCGGTCAGGGCACATATCCTTCGAGCTCGAATTGCACCGCCGCCCTCGATCGCCCCTGCCCAAAACTGTTTTCGTCGTCGACTCGGCGACGGCCTTTCGGCCAGGCTACGTTATCTCGTGCCGTGAATGAAGCATCGCCCGCCGCAGGCTCACAGGATGCGACAGCGAACCTTGTTCCGGAAATGCCTTGCAGGCTTCACGTGGGCAGGATGCCACGCATGCGTGAGCCTGTGCGCGTGCCATCGGGCCGTCGCTCCCGCAGCGACTGGCGGTTTGCCGCCGGAGAGGACATCGTGCGGTCCGCTTAGCGGGCCTGGCGACGACGTCGCCAGACGGCCGGGCGCTGGAAACCGTCTGGGTCGATTTCCCAGGGTGCCGGCTCACGAAAGGCGTGCGGCAAGGCGTGCGTATCGGTGACGCCGATGAGCAGGTTGAACATCGTCTGCAGGCGGTCGAAGAAGCTGGGGTCGCGAGAGGGCATGGCGGGCTCCGGTGGGGTTGACGGAAGCCAGTGTGATCCCCGCGGGGCTCACCAAGTGAGCCAGCCAAGCCGCTACCCGCGATAATTTTCCAGCGCGCGCCGCAACTCCTTCGCCACTCTTGCCTGCAGCGCCGCCGGTTCGACGACCTCGCAGTCGCTGCCGTACTTGAGGATGTCCATGATCAATTCGCGATCATCGGCATAGGGCACGCGCAGCTCGTAGCTGCCGTCGTCGAGGAGCCTGCTTTCCTGCTTCGGGTGCCAGCGCTCCGAGGCGACCCAGCGCGCTCGTTCCGGCGTGAAGCGCAGCACAGCCCAGGAGACCCGGTCGCCCGCGAAGATCCCGTAACCGGAGCCGAGCACCTCGTCGAGGCGCTTGTCGGCAACATCCCTGGCGCGTTTGTCGAGGATTTCCGCGTGTTCGATGGCGTCGACCGAGAAGGCACGCAAGCCATCGCGTAGATGACACCAGGCATCGAGATACCAGTTGTGGCGGTAGTGGTTGAGGCGTTGCGGCGAGATTTCCCGCTCGGTCACTGCGTCGGTGCCGCGTGCATGGTAGCGGATGATAAGGCGCTTTCGCCGCAACAGGGCCGAGCCTACTGCCTGGAAGTGGTCGAGATGGAAATCCCGCGCGCCGACCGTCTGGATGCGGATGCGGCGCTGGATTTCCTCGACCGGGTTGTCGGCCGTGCCGAGCAGGCCGGTGAGGCGAGCGAGCAGAGGCTGGATCTGCGGTCCGAGCAGGCCGCCGGTGTCGAGGTTCGAGAGCAGATGCTGCATGGTCAGCAACGCATGGATTTCCTCGGCGGTGAACCACAGGCCGGGGAGTTCATACTGCGGGCCAACCCGCTGCTCGGCCGTCTCGAAACGGTAGCCGCCCAGGTGGCGGTCGAAGATCAGCGGGGCGTTCAGGCGGTCGCGCATGTAGGCGATGTCGCGCTTCAGCGTCGCCCAGGAAACGCCCAGGCGCTCCTGCAGTTCCGCGCGCGTGACCGAGTGGCGAGCGCCGAGAATCTGGTCGATCTGGTAGATACGTTGCAGGCTGCTCATGGCTGACATCCGAGGACGATGTATGGCTTTACAGGCTCGATAGGTGAGCTCCCGAGGTTGTATCATGGCATGCAAGCCGTCGCCATTGAAGGATTGCGGTCAAAGGCTCGCTCACGAAAAGAGCCGACTTGGGGAGTTTGAGGCTGCCGAACAGGGAGCGGGTCGTGTCCGTATGCTGCGGCGGGTTGACCAGAGCGTGCGATTGGGTTGGTGTAAGCAGTGGGTCGCTGCCGCTGCGCCGAGAAAATAACCAAGAACAAGGCAAACATGGACGTCTTCGAGTTCAGGGAGAAACTGGTCGGTGAATACAGCCAGTTCACTCGCAGTTTCACGCGCATCAAGTCCGAGGACATTGCGTCCTTCGTTGCCGCTGCTTACGAGTCGCAACGCTACTGGCCTGCACCGCTCGTCCAGGTCAATCCGAACTTCAAGGCGGGCCACAGCGTCGAGGAACTGGTCACGGCCGGCAGTCTTCACCCGGAGTGCGCGCGAATTTTCCGCGGGGGCAAGAGCGTCAGTTCGGCCGGTGTATCGCTGAAACTCTTCAGGCATCAGGAGGAGGCGATCAGTTTCGCTCAAACGGGTACCAGCTACGTCCTGACCACCGGTACCGGCTCGGGCAAATCGCTCGCCTACTTCATCCCGATCATTGATGCCATCCTCAAGGCAAAGGCAGCCGACCCAGCGCCGCGGACTCGCGCCATCGTCATCTACCCGATGAACGCTCTGGCCAATAGCCAGCTCGAGGAACTCGGCAAGTTCCTGGGCGACTACGGGGATCACCCACCGGTGACTTTCGGCCGCTACACGGGCCAGGAGGACGATGAGGAGCGCCAGCGCCTGGCGGCGCATCCGCCGGACATCCTGCTCACCAATTTCATGATGCTCGAACTCCTGATGACCCGTCAGGACGAAAAGGACAAGGCCGTCATCCGCAACGCCAAAGGCTTGCGCTTTCTGGTGCTCGACGAGTTGCACACCTACCGCGGACGCCAAGGTGCCGACGTCGCCCTACTGGTGCGACGGGTTCGTGAGGCACTGACCGATCGGCTGCAGTGCATCGGCACCTCAGCCACGATGGCTACGGAAGGCACGGAGGCCGATCGCAATGTCGTCGTTGCCGAAGTCGCCACGCGGCTGTTCGGCACCACGATCTCGCCCGCGCATGTGATCACCGAAACGCTGCAACGTATTACCCCGGAGAAGCTCCTCGTTGAACACATCCGTGCTTCCCTGACGACGGCAATTCGGACTGGCCTGCCCGAGAATCCTGCATTCTCCGACCTGGCGACGCACCCGCTGGCCGTGTGGACCGAACTCACTCTCGGTCTGGCGCGGGAGGAGGGCAAGTGGCGCCGGGCCAGGCCAATGACCCTCGAGGCTGCAGGTACCCGCCTCGCCTCTGATGCAGGCATTCCGGAAGGGACGGCGCGCGAGATACTCGCCGACTTCCTGCTCCTGGCGTATCACACTACCGACAAGCCGCCGGAGGATGGCGGACGCAGCCTGTTTGCCTTCAAGCTGCACCAGTTCATTTCCGGCGGCGGCAAGGCGTTCACCACGCTGGATGCACCCGGCAAACGTTTCCTGACGCTCGATGGCAGCCAGTACGTTCCCGGCGACCGGGGCCGCAAGCTCTACTCGGTGCATTTCTGCCGGGATTGCGGTCAGGAATACCTTCCGGTCTGGGATGAGAATACTCCCCTTGGCCGCCAGTTCTCGCCGCGCAACATCGAAGACCGGTCGCATGAGGATGAGGAGGTCAGGAACGGCTTCTTCATGCCGGACACCTCCGCGATCTGGGAGGACACTCTCGACCGCTATCCGGAATCCTGGCTGGAGCGTTCGGGGGACAACTACCGCCTGAAATCGACCTATCGGCGTCGGCAGCCGGTCCACGTCCGGCTCAACGGCGAGGGTGCGCTGGACAATGGCGGGGTCCCTGGTTGGTACATCCCTGGCAGCTTCGGCTTTTGCCTGAACTGCGGAGTGATCCATCACACGGCCGGGCGCGATTCGCTGCGCTTGGCTGCACTCTCCGGCGAAGGTCGTAGCTCGGCCACCACCATGCTGACCCTCGCTTCCCTGCGCTATCTCTACGAGCAGGACGCCCAGTTGAGCGCCGAAGCCAAGAAGGTGCTCGGCTTTTCAGACAACCGCCAGGATGCCGCGCTGCAGGTCGGGCATTTCAACGATTTCCTGCAGATCCTCCTGCAGCGGGCGGCGTTGCTGGCAGCCGTGCAGGCCAGCGCCCAACAGGAACTCGATGAAAGTGCAATAGCCGGCGCCGTGTTCGCTGCGCTCGGCTTCGACCGCGACGACCCCGGAGTGCGCGCCGAATTCATGCAGGATCCGGACGTGCGCGGCAACGCCCGGCGTCTGGTCCAGGACACGCTGCGCAACATTCTCGGCTACCGAATCTACTACGACCTGCGGCGCGGCTGGCGCTTCAACAACCCGAACCTGGAACAACTCGGCCTGCTGCGGATCGCCTACCGCGACCTCGAAGAACTGTCGAACGACGCCGAAATGTGGCAGGAGGCGCCGCTCGTCCTGCAAGCCGCCTCGCCGACGGTGCGCCAGCGCATTCTCGATATGGTGTTCGAGTCGATGCGTCAGGGGCTCTGCCTGGCCTCGCGCTACCTCGACCGTGCCGAGCTCGATCGCCTCAAGACCGCGAGCTACGCCAACCTGCGCGAGCCCTGGGGCTTCACCGAGGATGAACATCCGGTGGCGGCGAGCTGGTTCATCACCGTCAGTCGGCCACTCGACGAAGATCGCCGCAACGTTGAATACCTCGTTTCCGGCAGCGCTCGCTCCAGGCTCGGCCGCCTGCTCAAGCAGCCCGCCACCTGGCGCGAAGAAGACGAAGCGGACAACCCGCACGCCGCCCGCATCAGGGACGAGCACTACCAGGACATCATCGCCGCGCTGCTCAAGGCGGCCAAGACCTATGGCCTCGTCGTCGCCGAAGAGACCGAGTTCGGCATGACCGGCTACCAGCTCAACGGCAGCGCCATCGTCTGGCGACTGGGCGATGGCCAGAGTGCGCGCGGTGCCAGTGACAACGCCTTCTTCCGGGGACTCTACGCCAACATCGCCGGCCTCCTCGCCAACCCCGCCCACCGCCTGTTCGACTTCGAGGCGCGCGAGCATACGGCCCAGGTCGAACAGGACGATCGCCTCGAACGTGAGGCCCGCTTCCGCTTCACCCGCAAGGACCGCGACGAATGGCTGGAGAAGACCGGCAAACCGCTCGAATGGCTGCCGGTAATGTTCTGCTCGCCGACCATGGAACTCGGCGTCGATATCTCGTCGCTGAACACCGTCTATCTGCGCAACGTGCCGCCGACACCCGCCAACTATGCCCAGCGCAGCGGCCGGGCAGGGCGCGCCGGCCAGCCGGCGCTGGTCATTACCTACTGCGCCGCGCAGTCGCCGCACGACCAGTATTTCTTCCGCGATCCCGTGCGCATGGTCCATGGACAGGTCAATCCGCCGACTCTCGACCTGGCCAACCGCGAGCTGATCCAGAGCCACCTGCACGCTGTCTGGCTGGCGGAAACCGGCGTCAAGCTCGACAAGAGCATTCGCGGCCTGCTCGACATGAACGCCGAGCAGGCGCCGCTCGCCGAACATCTGCGCCAGTCCCTCGATGCCGATGCGCCACAGCGCCGCGCCCACGCACGTGGCCTCAGCATTCTCGCCGTGCTGGCTGGCGAACTCACCGCCGAGAAAGCGCCCTGGTACGACGAACACTTCGCCGAGCGCGTATTTGCGCGTGCCTTTGCCGCGTTCAACGCGGCGCTTGATCGCTGGCGCGATCTGTTCACGGCTACCAAGCGGCAGATGGAGATCAACCAGCGGGTGATGAACAACCCCGCGGCCAGCGAGCGCGAGCGCAAGGACGCCAAGCAGCGGCACGACGAAGCCTTCCGCCAGCAATCGCTGCTCCTGCAGGAATCGGGCAGCGCCAATTCCGACTTCTACACGTATCGCTACCTGGCCAGCCAGGGTTTCCTCCCCGGCTACAATTTCCCGCGTCTGCCGCTGATGGCCTACATCCCGGCGCGCCGGGGCAAGATCGGCCGCGAGAACTTCCTGACGCGCCCACGTTTCCTCGCCCTCGGTGAATTCGGTCCCTACAGCCTCATCTATCACGAAGGCAGCCAGTACCGTGTCACGCGTGCCATGCTCGGCGTCTCGGGCGACGATCAGGTCGCCCTGGGCGCCCGTCTGACCACCGAAGTCGCGCGTATCTGCCCGGCCTGCGGCTATGGCCACTTCCGCAGTCAGCGCGACGCCGACCGCTGCGTGTCGTGCAATGCGCCGCTGGCCGACGCCAGGGAAGTGCAAGACCTCTACCGCATCGAAAACGTCTCGACGCGGCGCGCGGAGCGAATCACCGCCAACGAGGAGGAGCGGGTACGGCAGGGTTACGAGATGCAGACCACCATCCAGTTCGCCGAGCAGGATGGCCGGCTGCAGCGTCTCGACAGTCATCTTGCCGACGGTGCCGAGACCGTACTCACTCTCCAATACGGGCCGGCTGCCACCGTCTGGCGAATGAATTTCGGCTGGCGGCGGCGCAAGGACAAAAGCATCCTCGGGTTCATGATCAACCCGGTCACCGGCCACTGGGTCGGCGGTGCCGAGGAGAGCGGCGAACCCGAACCGGACGCGCCGCCCGACCGCACGCCGCCGCAGCAAATCGTTCCTTATGTCGAAGATCGCCGCAACGTGCTGATCGTCCGTCCGCCGGAGACGTTCGAGGCGGCAACGATGGCGACGCTGCAATACGCCCTCAAGCGCGGCATCGAGGCCGTCTACCAGCTCGAGGAGAGCGAGCTGATGGCCGAACCGCTGCCCGGCCGCGACAACCGCCAGGCCATCCTGCTCTACGAATCGGCCGAGGGCGGGGCGGGGGTGCTCACTCGTCTCGCTTCGGAGCCGGCGGCCCTCGCCAGGGTCGCCGAGGAGGCGCTACGCATCATGCACTACCAGCGCCCGGCTGACGGCCTCTGGGAGCGGGAAACTCTCGTCCAGGATGTCGACGCGGCCGGCAAGCCGATTTGTGAAGCGGGCTGCTACAAATGCCTGCTTTCGTACTACAACCAGCCCGATCACACCGTCATCGACCGCCAGGATGCAGCGAACGAAGGCAAGGCGCTCGACATCCTCTGCCGCCTGACTCGCGCGCAGGGCCGCTTGGGGACCTTCGGCCGCACGCCGGAGCGGCACGAGGACGAACTTGCCCGCCTCTCCGGCAGCAGCCTCGAGCAGGCCTGGCTTGCCCATGTCGATCGCCACGGCTATCGGCGTCCGGACCGTGGCCAGGAGAGCATCCCCGACTGCAACACCTGCGCCGATTTCTTCTACGCCGACTGGAAGGCCGCCATCTACATCGACGGCCCGCAGCATGACGAAGCGGCGCAGCGCGAACGGGACGAAGCGATCAACCGCGCGCTGGCGGCGTCCGGCCACTATGTCGTGCGCTTCCCCAAGGAACAGGCGCGCTGGCCTGAAATCTTCACTGCGCATGCGGGTCTTTTCGGCCCCAGCAACGATCACTGAGCGCAACCAATGAACTCCCAAGTCAGCTTTCAACCCGGCAGCCTCGTCGCCGCCCGCGGCCGCGAGTGGATCGTCCTGCCGCAGTCGGACGGCGATACCCTGCATCTGCGCGCGCTCGGTGCCGCCGAAGACGACGCGACGCTGATCTACCTGCCGATCGAGCCGCAGCCGGTGACGCCGGCGAGCTTTCCCTGGCCGACCGTCGCCGAGGCTTCCAACCACGCCGCCGGGCAACTGTTGCGTGACGCGTTGCAACTCAAGCTGCGCACTGGCGCCGGCCCGTTCCGCAGCTTCGGCAACATCGCCGTCGAGCCGCGCGCCTACCAGCTCGTGCCGCTGCTGATGGCACTCAAGCAGGCAGTCGTGCGCCTGCTGATTGCCGACGACGTCGGCATCGGCAAGACCATCGAAGCGGCGCTCATCGTTCGCGAACTGATCGACCGTGGCGAGATTTCCCGGCTGACGGTCCTCTGTCCACCCCACCTGTGCGAGCAGTGGCAGCGCGAACTGCAGCAGCGCTTCCACATCCACGCCGTGGTCGTGCGCAGCAGCACCGCCGCCCGCCTCGAACGCGGCCTGCCGGCCAACCAGTCGGTTTTCGAGGCCTACCCCCATACCGTGGTCAGTCTCGACTACATCAAGTCCGACCGCCGCCGTGACGAGTTCCAGCGCGCCTGCCCGGAGTGCGTCATCGTCGACGAGGCGCACACCTGTACCTTCAGCGGCCAGGGGCGCCAGCAGCGCTACACGCTGCTCAAGGGCCTCGCCGAGAATCCCGACCGGCACCTGATCCTGCTCACCGCTACCCCGCACTCAGGCGACGAGGAAGCCTTCTTCAACCTGCTCGGCCTGCTGCACCCATCGTTCCGTGAACTCAAGGACGCCGCGGCCGGCAGCCGCCAGCCTCTGCGCGAGCAGCTCGCCCGCCATTTCGTCCAGCGCCGCCGGCCGGACATCGAGGAATGGCAGGATCGCCAGGTCTTCCCCGAGCGCCTCACCGCCGAGATCACCTACCAGCTCACCGGCGCCTGGGGCGGCCTGTTCGAGGAGGTTCTGTCCTATGCCCGAACGCTGGTCGAGCGCGCCGAGGGCCAGGGCGCCATGCGCCAGCGCATGAGCTGGTGGGCGGCGCTGGCGCTGCTGCGCTGCATTTCCTCGTCGCCGGCGGCGGCGGTCAATGCCCTGCGCACGCGGCTCGCCGGTGGCTCGCTCGATACTCTCGAAGATCAGGGGCAAAGCCTCGAGGAAGCCGAGGCACAGGGGCGCGAGCGCGTCCTCGACGGTGCCGACGACGACCTGAGCACCCAGGACATCGAACCTGCCGCCTGTACCGAGGACAGTCAGCTCCTCAGCGAACTCATCGCCAAAGCCGAGGCGCTCGCCGGCCCCGGCCAGGACCCCAAGCTCAAGCGCCTGCTCGAACATCTCGCAGAACTGACCGCCGCCGGCTTCCAGCCGGTCGTCTTCTGCCGCTACATCGCCACCGCGCACTATGTCGCCGACGCGCTGCGCAAGGCCCACAAGAGCCACCTCGTGCAGGCCATCACCGGCGAGTTTGCCGCCTCCGAGCGTGAAGCTGCGGTCGACGCCATGGGCGAGGCCGAAAAGCGCATTCTCGTCGCCACCGACTGCCTTTCCGAAGGTGTCAACCTGCAGAACCTGTTCACCGCTGTCGTCCATTACGACCTGTCGTGGAACCCGACCCGCCACGAGCAGCGCGAGGGCCGCGTCGACCGCTTCGGCCAGAAGGCGCGCGAAGTCCGCACCACCATGCTGTACGGGCGCGACAATCCGGTCGACGGCGCCGTGCTGCATGTCATTCTCAGAAAGGCCGAGAGCATCCGCAAGGAACTCGGCGTCCTCGTGCCGATGCCCGACGACGAAGGCCGGCTCACCCAGGCGTTGGTCGGCGCCGTGCTGCTGCGCCAGGGCCGCCTGGCCACCACCTCGCCGCAGCGCGCGCTCGACTTCGGCGAGCCGGCGCTGGCGATCGAGACCGCCTGGCAGTCGGCGCGGGAGCGCGCATCGCGCAACCGCACCCTGTTTGCGCAGCGCCGCCTCAAACCCGAGGATGTCCTGCCCGAATGGCGGAAGACGCTCGCCGTGCTCGGCGGCGAGGACGATGTCGAGCGCTTCGTCCGCCGCGCCGCCACTCGCCTTGGCGCGCCACTCGAAGCCGTGACCAAGGCCACGGCCGCCCACTGGAAACTGCACATCGGCAGCCTGCACGCCGCCGCCCTGCGTGAGCGCCTGGGCGGGGAGGCCCTGGAAGGCACATTGCGCATCGATTTCCACCAGCCGCCGGCCCCCGGCGCAGTGTTCATCCACCGCACGCATCCGCTGGTCAGTTGCCTGGCCGACCACCTGCTCGAACAGGCGCTCGACGATCACGCGGCCGATGCCGACGCCGCTAGGGTCGCCCGCGCCGGCGCCATCTTCACCGCAGCCGTGCCGGCCCGCACCGCCGTCCTCCTGCTACGCCTGCGTCACCAGCTCAACGTCACCCACCGCCAGCAGTCGCGCCTGCTGCTGTGCGAAGAAACGGTGACCGTCGCGCTGCCGGGCCCCGAAGGTGGCGAACTGCTTGCCGGCGACAGCGTGCGCGCGCTGCTGGACGCCGAACCCGCACGCAACATGCCGCCGCCGCTGCGCGACCATCACCTGCGGCATTTTCTCGACCAGTTGCCGGCCTGGCAGCCCGCTCTCGAAAACCTGGCCCGCCAGCGTGCCCAGGCGCTGCTCGCAGACCACCGCCGCGTGCGCGAGGCCGCTCGCGGCAGCGGCGAATACCGCGTCACGCCCAGCCTGCCGGTCGACGTGATGGGGGTCTTGGTGCTCGTGCCGGCGTAGCGCGACAGCCAATCCGGACACATCAAGATGATGAATTCATTGGGATTTCGGGTCGCTGTAGCGTTAAGCATTGATCGCCATCCTTAATTTGACGGACCAGGATCACGCCCCGGGGGCTTGCCGCTGTCCCGGAATTTTCGCGCAACCAGCGGTTTTATAAGAGATTTTCGCGCTAGACTTTGTAGTGTAAAAAAAGTTACACAAAACGAATTCATGACATCCTGGAAATTTTACGGTCGTCGCGACGAGCTGGCGGCGATCAAGCTGCTCCTGACCCGGGGCCGCTGGTTCTTCTGCGCGATCAGCGGTCGCCGCCGCATCGGCAAGACTTCGCTGATCCGCGAGGCGCTTCTTGAAACGCAGGGCGGAACCGGCGCGGCCGGCGCGCTTTACGTGCAGATTCCCGACAGCGACGAACGCGATGTCGTCGCCGTGTTCACGGATGCGCTCGCCGCGTTTGCCGATGCCAGCCCGGGACGCCTGCCGGACAGCGTCGTGACGGACAAGCTGCGCCGCTTTTCCGACATGGTGCGTGCCATTGGCGCGCTTTGCCGGGCCGGCATCATCGTCGTCATCGACGAGTTCCAGTATTTCAACCGCAAGGCGCTGTCCGCCTTCACGTCGCTGCTGCAGGCGGAAGTCGATACGCTCACCGGATCGGCCCATGGCGGCATATTCGTGCTCGGCTCGATCCACACTGAAATGACAGCGCTCCTCGAAGATCGCGGCTCGCCGCTCTATGCCCGCGTGACCGATCGCCTGAACCTCGACCACTGGGATTTCGCCACCCTTTTCCAGGTCTTCGCCGATCAGGGGCTGGACAGCCCGCGCGACTGGCTGACCTTCTGGTCGGTCTTCGAGGGCGTCCCCAAGTTCTACCGCGATTGCGCCTACCAGGGCACCTTCGCGGCCGATGACCACAGCGCAGCGGACCGTATCATCGACACCCTGTTCCTGTCGGCGCGCGCGCCGCTCGTCGAGGAGGCCAGTACCTGGTTCCTGCGCGAACTGCGCGGCGCCGGCGTCTCGCTGCTGCGTCTGCTCGCCCGTCAGCAGCCCTGCGCCCAGCAGCAGCTCTCGGCCGCCTACGCCGAGAGCCTCGGCGACAGCCGATCCTTCGCCACCTACCTGGCGACGCTGGTCGACCGCTACCGTCTCGTCGAGCGCCTCAGCCCGGTCTTTGCCCAGGCCGGCAGCCGCCAGGCCCGCTACCAGATCGGCGACAACTTCCTCGCCGCCTGGCTTGCCGCCATCGAACCCGCGGTACAGGCCGCGCGCGTGCAGCCGCTGGCGCAGGCGCTGAAGATCGGCGCGGTCCGTCTCGAAAACCACGAAGGCCCCACCTTCGAGCGCATGGTCCGCAAGCTGATGGCCGAAGCCTCGCGGCGCGGGGCCGGCGACTTCCCGCTGACCGACATGGTCCACGGTTACTGGAACCGTCCCCGCGATGTCGCGCGCCTGGTCGAGATCGACATCGTCGCCGTCAACGAAGACGACCGGCGTGTCCGCTTCGGCAGTTGCAAGCGCGCTGCCGCGAAGCACACCCCGGCCGCGCTGACCACCTTCGGGCAGCACGTCGACGACTTCCTCGCGACGGCGACCGGGCGTCGCTTCAAGGGCTGGCAGCCGGAACGTGCGCTCTACGCCCCGGATTTTCCGGTCGCTGAACGGCAGGCCTTGCACGCTCGCGGGTATGTCTGTGTTGACCTCAATGACTACCAGCGCTGGCTTGCCGCGCCAGGAACCAACTGAACCGGGAACCCGCATGGCCCGCCGCTCGAGCACCGAACTCGCCTTCACCGCCCTGACCATCGAAGGCGGCCTGCTGGCGCCCGATTTCCTCAACCGGATCGCCCATCTCGAAGCTGCCGCGCAGTCCGAGACCGACTACGACATCCCGCGCGGCCTCAAGCTGCGCGACGAGATCGGCCGCTACTGGAAGATCGCCCAGAACCTCTGGCAGGATTTCGCCGCCCGCCGCGAACGCAGCGACCGCGACCCCTGGGCCAACAGCCGCGACTTCCTCGAACCCTTCTGCCGCCAGGTACTCGGCTTTGCCGACCTCAAGCGCGTCGGCCAGGTCGCCGTCGGCGAACGCAGCTTCCCCATTGGCTGCGCCGCCGGAGAAGGGCGCGTGCCGCTCGTCTTCGCCGCGCACGACCAGCCGCTCGACAAGCCGGGCAGCCGGCAAGGCGACGGCACGCGCCGCCGTTCGCCCTTCCTGCTCGCCCAGGAGTTTCTCAACGCCAGCCACGCCGTGCTGTGGGCCGTCGTCAGCAACGGCCTGAAGCTGCGCGTCCTGCGCGACAACGCCAGCCTCACCCGGCCGGCCTACATCGAGGCCGATCTCGAAGCCATCTTCGCCGAAGGCCTCTACCCCGATTTCGTCGTCCTCTGGCTGCTTGCCCACGCCACGCGCTTCGGCCAGGCCGGCGCCGAGCCGGCCGACTGCCCCCTCGAACACTGGCGCAACACCGCCCAGGAAGACGGCATCCGCGTCCGCGACCGCCTGCGCGAAGGCGTCGCCAATGCCCTGCGCGTGCTCGGCAGCGGCTTCCTCACGCATCCGGCCAACGGCGAGTTGCGCCGCCGCATCGAAAGCGGCGAGCTGAGCACCCAGATCTACTTCGAGCAACTCCTGCGCCTCGTCTACCGCCTCATCTTTCTCGCCACCATCGAAGACCGCGAACTCGTCTTCGCGCCCGACCCCGGCGCCGAGGCCCGCACCCGCTACCAGGCCGGCTACAGCCTCGCGCGCCTGCGCCGCCTGGCCGCCCGGCGGCGCAGCTACGACCGCCATGCCGACCTCTGGCAGGCGCTCTCGATCACCTTCGCCGGCCTCGCCGGCGGCCAGCCGGCCCTTGGCCTGCCGGCGCTCGGTGGCCTCTTCGACGCCGCGCAATGCCCGGACCTCGACGCCGCCCAGCTCGACAACCAGTCGCTGCTCAGCGCGCTCTTCGGCCTCTGCTTCTTCCGCGACGGCGCCGCGCTGTCGCGCGTCAATTACCGCGACATGGATTCGGAGGAACTCGGCAGCGTCTACGAAAGCCTGCTCGAACTGGTGCCCGAACTGACCTTGACCGCCAGCGTCCGCCGCTTCGGCTTCATCGGCGACGCGGCGGAGCAGGCGGGGGGCAGCACCAAGGGTAACGCCCGCAAGCTCAGCGGCTCCTACTACACGCCCGACAGCCTGGTGCAGGAGCTGATCCGCAGCGCCCTCGACCCGGTGATCGCGCAAACGCTGGCCGCGAACCCGCGGCAGCCGGTGCAGGCGCTGCTCGAACTGAGCGTCTGCGACCCGGCCTGCGGCTCGGGCCACTTTCTGCTCGCCGCCGCCCGCCGCCTCGCCGAGGAAGTCGCCCGCCTGTCGGCCACCGAGGGCAACCCGCTGCCTGCCGACTACCGCCACGCGCTGCGCGACGTCGTCGCCCACTGCATCTATGGGGTGGACAAGAACCCGCTCGCCATCGAACTTGCGCGCACCGCGCTCTGGCTTGAAGCCTACACGCCCGACCGGCCGCTGACCTTCCTCGACCACCACCTGCGCTGCGGCGACGCGCTGCTCGGCATCCTCGACCCGGCGATTCTGGAAGTCGGCATCCCGGACAAGGCCTTCAATGCCTTGTCCGGCGACGACAAGGCCGTCGTCACGGCGCTGAAGAAAGCCAACCGCGACGCCCTGAAGGCGATCGAGAAGGCGAAGACGCGCGCCGCCTTCAACCTCGCCCTCGGCTTCGACGCCGCGCCCGAGGCTGCTGCCCTCGACGCCCTGCCCGACGACACGTTGGCCGCGCTCGAAGCCAAGCGCGCCGCCTTTGTCGAGGCCGAAGCGAAGAGAGCCGCCTCGCGCGCCCGGCTGGCCGCCGATCTTTTCGTCGCCGCCTTCGTCCTGCCCAAGACGCCGCAGACGATGGTGAGCGTGCCAACCACCCAGGATCTCTGGCTGGTGCTCAACGGGAGCGCTCCGCGCCCAGGCGTCGCGGCAGCGGCTGCCAGTGCCGCGCAAACGGCGCAGGCCTTCCCCTGGTGGCAGGCCTTCCCGCAGGTGCGGGCAAAGGGTGGCTTCGATGTGTTGCTCGGCAACCCGCCGTGGGAACGGATCAAGTTGCAGGAGGAAGAATTCTTCGCCAGCCGCAGCCCGTTGATCGCCGACGCGCCGCACAAGGCCGAGCGCGGCCGGCGCATCGAACTGCTGCGCGATGGCATGCTGCTGCACACGCTCTATCCGGAAGTCGAAGCGGTGCAGGGAATGACGCCGCCGAACGTCGCCGAGCAGGCCCTGCACGCCGACTTCATCGTTGCCCGCCGCATTGCCGAGGCGGCCAGCCTGTTCGCCCACGATTCCGGGCGCTACCCGTTGACCGGCGTCGGGGATGTGAACACCTACGCGCTGTTCGCCGAAACCTTCGCGCAACTGGTCAGCGGCGAAGGGCGGGCCGGCTTCATCGTGCCGACCGGTATCGCCACCGACGACAGTACCAAGGCCTATTTCGCCGACCTGACGCAGAGCGGGTGGCTGGCCAGCCTCTACGACATCGAGAACCGGGAACGCCTGTTTCCGGCGGTCGATAGCCGCATGAAGTTCTGCCTGCTGACCCTCGGCCGCGCCGATGCCGCCGAATTTGTTTGCTTCGCAGCCCAGGTCACGCAATTGGCCGACCCGCGTCGATGCTTCCGGCTGGCGCCCGACGAATTTCGCCTGATCAATCCCAACACGCTGACCTGCCCGGTTTTCCGCAGCGAGCGCGACGCCGAGTTGACCAAGAAACTCTACCGCGCCGCGCCTGTGCTGATCACCGAAGGACCGCCCGAGCGCAACCCGTGGGGCGTTCAGATTCGGCGAGTGTTCGACATGGCCAAGGCCGAAGTAGTGGGCTCATGTTCAAGAGGGCACCGAACTGGCTTCTCGCCTATGTACGAAGCAAAGCTGGTCCACCAGTTCGACCACTGCTGGGCGACCTACGCCGCCGACGGGACGAGCGGCGATGTTGCCATCGACGCTAAAGAAGACCCGAATTTCAGCGTCAACCCGCGCTACTGGGTCAATACCACCGAGGTGGAATCCCGCCTCGTCGCCAAGGGCTGGTACCGGGGTTGGCTGATGGCCTGGCGAGATATTTGTCGCGCGACCGACGAGCGCACGGTGATTGCGTCGGTCGTGCCGCGTGTAGGGTCGGATTTCACACTTCGCGTGAAACTAAAGTGGGTCCCCGAAGTCAAGACAAAAATTAGCTCGGTTTAAGCTGTGCTTTCAACTGCAGTAGCAGCTGGACGGCGCTGCCCCGGTTTTGCTGTTGGTTTGGTCGTTGCTGTTGATTCTGATGTTGATCTG
>Ga0209794_1000376_pt1 | contig 76269 bp, 62 predicted proteins | sample EBPBio232013_DNA_FD_185869 | JGI IMG/M metagenome (GOLD analysis project Ga0209794, IMG submission 185869) | Wastewater treatment Type I Accumulibacter community from EBPR Bioreactor in Madison, WI, USA - Reactor 1_5/23/2013_ DNA (SPAdes)... | ecosystem: Engineered > Bioreactor > EBPR >...
GGCAGCCGCCGCGGCCATGCCTTCGGCGGCCGAAGCCGCGGCCGATGCCGCCGGCACCGCCGGCGCCAGGGCAGCGGCGTTGTCGCGCGGCGCACCGCCCGAGCGCCAGCGGTCCAGCCAGTCCGGCGGCAGCAGGCCGACCACCACGGCGGCCAGCAGCAGCAGGCCGCCGGCCAGGAACATCGGCTTGCTGGCCCAGGCCAGGCCGGTGCCTTCGGAGCGCGACGAGCGCTCCTGGAACGGCGTGTTCAGCGAGCCCATCGCGCCTTCCAGCGGCGGCGCCTCGGCCTGCGGCAGCAGCGCCAGCACCGGCCGCGGGTCGATCTTCAGCGAGCGGCAGACCGACTGCGCCAGCGCGCGCGCGAAGGTCAGGTTGGGCAGCTCGTCGTAGCGGTCCTTCTCCAGCGCCTCCAGCTTGGCCGGCGCCACCTTGATGGTGGCGGCCAGCACGGCCAGGTGCAGGCCTTCGCTCTCGCGCGCGGCCTTCAGCAGGCTGCCGGCGGTGGGCGCCGGCTCGCCCGGGGCGCGGCTGCTGCGCTCGTCGGCGCCGGCGTCCGGCATCGGCTCAATCATCGAACTGCCCGAGCGACAGCCGCCGCGCCTCGGCCGAATCGGGGAAGCGCTCGCGCAACTGGCGCGCGAAGTCTTCCAGCCCCGGCCGGTTGCCCAGCCGGCGTTCGATGCGCGCCGCCAGCCACAGCGTCTGTGCGTTGGACTGCTCGGGCTGGGCGTTCATGCGGCGCACGTAGAAGCGCGCGCGCTCGTACTCGCCGCGCTGGTACAGCACCTCGCTGTAGGCGAAGGCGGCGGCCGGGTTGCCGGGGTCCAGCTCGAAGGCGCGCGCCAGCTGGCGCTCGGCCTCCGGCCAGCGGCCGGCGCGCGCCAGGCAGATGCCGTGCGCCGTCAGCGTGCGCGAGGCGCCGGTGTACTGCGGCGCGGCGAGCGCGGCGTTGAACTGCGCCTCGGCCTCGTCGAAGCGGCGCTGCTGGCAGGCGAACCAGCCGTAGTTGTGCAAGGTGTCGCCGTCGCGCGGGTTGAGCTGCAGCGCGTGGCGGAAGCTCTGCTCGGCGAGGTTGGGCTCGTTCAGGCTGGCGTAGATCAGGCCGCGCAGGTTGTAGGCCTCGGGCAGGTCGGGCTTGGCGGCCAGCGCCTGCTTGACCTCGTCGAGCGCCGTGGTCGACTGGCCGCGCGCGAAGTAGGCGGTGGCCAGCTCCAGCCGCACGCGGGCGCGCTTCTCGGCGCTGCTCTGGTCGGACTCGGTGCGGATCTCGCGATCGCCGCCGCCGGGCACGCCGACGCAGCCGGCCAGCCAGGCCGCCAGCAGCAGCACCATCCACCAGGCGCCGATGCGCTTCATGCCCCCACCTCCGGTTTGCTGACGACGGGACTCGCGACGGGAGTCAACGGAATCACCGCGCGGCGGCGCTGCATGCGTTCGCGCGCGTTGGTGCGGTCGGCCACCTCGCCGGCCAGTTGGCCGCAGGCGGCGTCGATGTCGTCGCCGCGGGTCTTGCGGATGGTGGCCACCAGGCCCGCGTCCCGCAGGATGCGCGCGAAGGCCTGCACGCGCTCGCGCGGCGAGCGCTTCAGCCCCGACTGCGGAAACGGGTTGAACGGAATCAGGTTGATCTTGCAGGGAATGCGCAGCCCGGGCGTGGTGCACGGGCTGCGGCCATTGACGAGGTCGACCAGCGCGCGCGCCTGCGCGTCGCTGTCGTTGACGCCGTCGAGCATGCAGTATTCGAAGGTGACGAAGTCGCGCGGCGCGCGATCGAGGTAGCGCCGGCAGGCGTGCAGCAGGTCGTCCAGCGGGTGCTTGCGGTTGAGCGGCACGAGGTGGTCGCGCAAGTCGTCGTCGGCGGCGTGCAGCGAGACCGCCAGCGCCACCGGGCAGTCGTCGCGCAGGCGGTCGATCAGCCGCGCCATGCCCGAGGTGGAGACGGTCACGCGGCGGCGCGAGAGGCCGTAGCCGTGATCGTCGAGCATCACCTTCAACGCCGGCACCAGCGCCGCGTAGTTCTGCAGCGGCTCGCCCATGCCCATCATCACGACGTTGGTGATGGCGCGTTCGCCGGCGGCCAGGTTCAGGCGCTGGCGCAGCGCGTGCTCGGCATGCCAGAGCTGGGCCAGGATCTCGCCGGTGGAGAGGTTGCGGCTGAAGCCCTGGTGGCCCGTGGAGCAGAAGCGGCAGCCCACTGCGCAGCCGGCCTGCGAGCTGATGCACAGCGTGCCGCGGTCGTCCTCGGGGATGAACACCGTCTCCACCACGTTGCCGGCGCCGACGTCGAACAGCCACTTGACGGTGCCGTCGGCCGAGACATGCTCGCTGATCCGCGGCAGCGGCCGCACCTCGCAGCGGCCGGCCAGCTTGTCGCGCAGCGCGCGGGCGAGGTCGGTCATGCGCTCGAAATCGGCCTCGCCCTTTTGATGGATCCAGCGGAACAGCTGCACCGCGCGGAAGCGCTTCTCGCCCAAGCCGGCACAAAAGGCCGCCACGGCTTCGAGGTCGAAATCGAGCAGGTTGACCAGGCTCATGCCGGGGCGCAGCGCTGCCGGGGGCCGTGCGCAGCCGCGTTCAGCGGCTGTAGACGTTCATGCCCGGGAAGAAGAAGCCCACTTCGACGGCGGCCGTCTCGGGCGCGTCGGAGCCGTGCACCGCGTTGGCGTCGATGCTGTCGGCGAAGTCGGCGCGGATCGTGCCCTTGTCGGCCTTCTTGGGGTCGGTGGCGCCCATCAGCTCGCGGTTCTTGGCGATCGCGCCCTCGCCTTCCAGCACCTGGATCATCACCGGCCCGGAGATCATGAAGCTCACCAGGTCGTTGAAGAAGGGGCGCGCCTTGTGCACGGCGTAGAAGGCCTCGGCCTCGCCGCGCGAGAGGTGCGCCATGCGCGCGGCGATGACCTTGAGGCCGGCGCCTTCGAAGCGCGAATAGATCTGGCCGATGACGTTCTTGGCCACGGCATCGGGCTTGATGATCGACAGGGTGCGTTCGACGGCCATGATGGGTCTTCTCCGGAAGGGGATGCTGGTTGGAAAAACCGCGAATTCTAACCAGCGGGTCGTTCAGCGGCCGCCGCCGCCTCGGCGGCCCGTTCAGCGGCCGCCACCGCGATTCCCGCCGCGGTTGCCCCCCGAGCCCGGGCCGCCGCCCTTGCCGCGGCGCTGGTTGCGGTTGCCGCCCTTGTTGTTGCCGCGGCTGCGGAAGGCGTCGGCGCCGATGTAGCCCACGGCCGTCTGCATCGGGTCGGGCTGGCGCTGGCCGCCGCCCTGGCCACCGCCCTGTCCGCCACCGGGGCCACGTCCGCCGGAGCGGCCGCCGCGGCCACCGCCGCCCCCGCCGCCACCCCCACCGCCCTTCTGCACGAAGCGCTTGTCGTAGGTCTGTTGCAGCGGGTTGGGGATCGGGCCGTCCTCGGGCAGCTCGCGGCGCGGCGCGCGCTCGCGCTGCAGCGCGCGGCGGTCGTAGGTCTGCTGCAGCGGGTTGGGGATGGGGTCGTCCTCGGTCAGCTCGCGGCGCGGCGCGCGGGCCTGCTGGATGGCGCGCTTGTCGTAGGTCTGCTGCAGCGGGTTGGGGATGTGCATCGGGCCGTCGCCATCGCCGCGCGGTTCGCGCTCGACACGCGGTTCGCGCTCGGCGCGCGCGCCGCGATCGGGCCGCGGGCCACGGTCGGCGCCGCGGTCGGGCCGGTTCTTGCCGCCGCGGCGGCCGCGCTTGTTGCGCGGGCCGTCGCCGCCGCCTTCACCTCGGTCCCCACGATCCCCACGATCCCCGCGCTCATTGCGCTCGCCATCGCGCGGCCGCTCGGTGCCCGTCAGGCGGCGCAGGGCGCGCACGTCCAGCTCGCTGAGGTCGACCCAGACGCCGCGCTTCAGGCCCTTGGGCAGCACCACGCAGCCGTAGCGGATGCGGATCAGCCGGCTCACCGCGTGGCCGACGGCCTCGAACAGGCGCCGCACCTCGCGATGGCGGCCTTCGGTGATGACGCAGCGGTACCAGTGGTTGGCGCCTTCGCCGCCGCCGTCGTCGATCTGCTTGAAGGCGCAGCGCTGGCCTTCGATCTCCACGCCGTCGAGCAGGCGTTGGCGTTGCTCCTCGTCGAGCGAGCCCAGCGAACGCACCGCGTATTCGCGCTCGATGCCGAAGCGCGGGTGCATCAACTGGTTGGCGAGGTCGCCCGAGTTGGTGAACAGCAGCAGGCCTTCGGTGTTGATGTCGAGCCGGCCGACCGACTGCCACTTGCCGTGCGGCAGCCGCGGCAGGCGGCGGAACACCGTCGGCCGCGCTTGCGGGTCGTCGTGCGTGACGACTTCGCCCACCGGCTTGTGATAGGCCAGCACGCGCGGCGCCGGCGGCGCGATGCGCAGCTTGACCGGCTTGCCGTTGACGGCCACGCGGTCGCCGAAGGAAATGCGCTGCCCCGTATGCGCCGGCTGGCCGTTGACGGTGACGCGGCCTTCCAGCACCCATTGCTCCATGTCGCGGCGCGAGCCGATGCCGGCCTGCGCCAGCACCTTGTGCAGCTTGGGCGCATCGGGCTCGGGCGCCAGCACGCGGCGCGGCGGCTCGGCCGGCGCGGCGGCGGCTGTTGCGGCATCTTCCTCGGCCGCCGGCGGCTCGGCGTCGAAGGCGCCGGACAGCACTTCGGCGAACAGCTCGTTGGGATCGGTGGGCGGCAGCGCCGGCACCGGCGGCGCGGCGGCGATGGCTTCGTCGTCGGCGGCGTCGTCGGCCTCGGGATCGACCTCGCCTTCGGCGCGCGGCGGACGCGGCTCGCCATCACGATCACGATCGCGGCGGTTGCGGCGGCGGTTGCGGTTGCGCCGGTTGCCTTCGCGCGGGGCGGTGGCGGCATCGGGCGCCGGCTCGGCGCCAGCGGCTTCGGCAGAAGGCGCTTCGGCGGGCTCGGCCGGCGCCGTTTCGGCGGGGGTTTCGACGACGGGCGGAGGCGCCACCTCGACGGGCAGGGCGGGCGCCTCGGCGACGGGCTCGGCCGCCGCTTCGACGGCCACCTTGCGCCGGCGCGGCGCGCGCGCCGGCTTCGCCGCGGGCTCGGCCGGCGCTTCGGCGACCGGCGGCGGGGTTTCGTCGGCGGCGGCTGGCGGCGTTGCGGCGTCGGCCGCCGCGGCTTTGGTCGTGCGCTTGCGGCGCGGCTTGGGCGGCGCGGCTTCGCCCTCCGGCGTTGGCGCAGGAAGCGTCGACTCGTCTGGCTCGTTGGCGTTCATGGCTGCTCGGTGAGCGGGGGCTCGGGGGAAGGTTCGGGGGTGGGCTCGGCGCTCGGCGCCGGGACTTCGGCAAGGGCGGGCTCGGCCTCGCCCAGCGGCAGGCTGGCCTGGCCGTCATCGGGCGCCAGCAAGGACACCTGCGCCTGCAGCGCGGCCACGGCATCGGCCGGCGCCTCGCCGGCGGCGGTGAGCGCCGGCAACTGGTCCAGCGAGGCCAGGCCGAGGTCGTCGAGAAAGGCCTGTGTGGTGGCGTACAGCGCCGGGCGGCCGGCGGCTTCGCGGTGGCCGATGGCCTCGATCCAGCCGCGGTCTTCGAGCTGCTTGACGATCTGCGAGCTGACCGTCACGCCGCGGATGTCTTCGATGTCGCCGCGCGTCACCGGCTGGCGGTAGGCCACGATGGCCAGCGTCTCCATCGCCGCGCGCGAATATTTGGGCGGCTTCTCGGGGTGCAGGCGGTCGAGGTACTCGCGCATCTCGGGCCGGCTCTGGAAGCGCCAGCCGGTGGCCAGCGCGACGAGCTCGACGCCGCGCTCCGACCAGTCGCGGCTGATCTCGTCGAGCAGCATGCGCAGGCTGTCGGGGCCGACCTCGTCGTCGAACAGGACGCGCATCTCGCGCAGCGGCATCGGTGCCTGGGCACACAGCAGGGCCGTTTCGAGGATGCGCTTGGCTTCGGCGCTCGTCGTCATCAAAGGGGCGGCTGTCAGGGGGCGTCACCGGCCGTGCCGGTGCGACTGAAAGCGGTTCGGGTTGGGTTCCGGGCCCTGCCGCGGTGCAAGCGTCGCCTGGTGGGCACGCTGCCTTATGGGGCGCGGTGGGTCGTCTGCATGGCGCCGGGCGGGGGCCGCCTGGATCCAGAAGGACTAGGGCGGCGGCTGCACCGCAGGGGCGCGGACGGGCCGCATTGTAGCCGCGCCGGCCAGCGGCGCCCAGGCCGCCGCGAAGTCGGCCGGCGGATCGCGTTGAAAGTCCATGGCCGCACGCGTCACCGGGTGCTCGAAAGCCAGCCGCTCGGCATGCAGGGCCTGGCGCTGCAGGCCGAGCGCGGGCTTGCCGCCGTACAACGCATCGGCCACCAGCGGGTGGCCGCGCCAGGCCAGGTGCACGCGGATCTGGTGCGTGCGCCCGGTGTGCAGCCTGCAGCGCAGCGCGCTGAAACCCTGTTGCACGGCCAGGCATTCGACATCGGTCTGCGCCGGCCGGCCGCCGGCGAGCACCGCCATGCGGATGCGCGCGGCCGGGTCGCGGCCGACCGGCGCGTCGATGCGCTGCAGCGCCGGCTGCACATCGCCCCACGCGATGGCGAGGTATTGGCGCTGCACCTCGCGCGCGGCGATGTCGCGCACCAGCGCGGTCACCGCCGGCAGCGTCTTGCCGACCACCATCAGCCCCGAGGTGTCCTTGTCCAGCCGGTGCACGATGCCGGCGCGCGGCAGCGCCGCGGCGCCGCCGTGGTGAGCCAGCAGGCCGTTGAGCAGCGTGCCGCTCCAGTTGCCGGCGGCCGGGTGCACCACCAGGCCGGCGGGCTTGTCGACGACGAGCAGGTGTTCGTCCTCGTACACGATGTCCAGCGCCATCGGCTGCGCGCGGAAGGCCTGGCTCTCGGCGGTGGGCACCAGCGTGACGGCGATGCGCTGCCCGGCGCGCAGCTTGCGCGCGCTGTGCGTGCAGGGCTGGCCGTCGACCTCGACGTGGCCGGCCTCGACCAGCCCCTGCAGGTGGTTGCGCGAGAACTCGCTGCAGGCCAGCGCCAGCAGCTTGTCCAGGCGCTGGCCGTGGCCGTCGGCGGCCACCGCCCAGGCGCGGCGTTCGGGCTCCAGGCCTTCGGCTTCGGCGTCGACTTCGGCGCGGCCGGCGTCGGGCTGTGTCATCGGCTTCCTATAATCCGGCGCCTTGTCTTCGGGTGCCACGGCTTTGCAAAACAGGGCCGACGCACCGACCGCACCGATGCACCCTGTTCCTACCTGGCGCCGCACCGCGGCCTTGCTGGCCGGCCTGGCCCTCACGCTGCTGGCGGGCTGCGCGTCCGACAACAAGGACGAGTTCGCCGGCCGCAGCGCCGAGAAATTGTATGCAGAGGCCAAGGCCGACGCCGATGCCGGCAGCTACGACCGCGCCATCAAGGCGCTGGAGCGCGTGGAAGGCCTGGGCGCCGGCACGCTGCTGGCGCAGCAGGCGCAGATCGACCTGGCCTACCTGTACTGGAAGACCAACGAGAAGGCGCAGGCGCTGACCACGGTCGAGCGCTTCATCAAGTACAACCCGTCGAGCCCGGCGCTGGACTACGCGCTGTACCTGCGCGGCGTGATCAACTTCAACGACAACCTGGGCCTGCTGGGCAACCTGGCCGGCCAGGACCTGTCCGAGCGCGACCAGCGCGCCTCGCGCGATGCCTACCAGGCCTTCAAGCAACTGGTGGAGCAGTTCCCGGCGTCGCGCTATGCGGCCGACGCGCGGCTGCGCATGGACTACATCGTCAACACGCTGGCCGCCTACGAAGTGCACGTGGCGCGCTACTACTACAACCGCGGCGCCTACCTGGCGGCGGCCAACCGCGCCCAGCAGGCGGTGACCGAGTTCCAGCAGGCGCCGGCGATCGAAGAAGCGCTGGACATCCTGGTGCGCAGCTACGACAAGCTGCAGTTGCCGGTGCTGCGCGACGACGCCGCGCGCGTGCTGAAGAGCAGCTTCCCCGACAGCGCCTTCATCCCGGGCGCCCGGCCCAGGCAGGCGGCGTCCAAGCCGTGGTGGCGCTTTTGGTAGGTGGGGTAGGTGCGGCAGCCGCGGTCGACGCCACCGGCGGGTGCATCGAAGCCAGCAGCGCCAGCCAGTCCAGCGCCTGCGCCTCGTCGGTGAGCACGCCCATCGCCGGCAGCGCCGCCTGCAGCCGGCGGCCGTAGGCCATCTGCCGCAGCCGCGGGTCGCACACCACCAGCAGGCCCTGGTCGGTCTCGGAGCGGATCAACCGCCCGGCGCCCTGCTTCAGCGCCACCGCGGCTTCGGCCACGTGCAGTTCGTCGAAGGCCTTGCGGCCCTGCGCCAGCAACTGGCGCGAGCGCGCCTCGACCAGCGGGTCGTTCGGCGGCGGGAACGGCAGCTTGTCGATCAGCACGCATTGCAGCGCGTCGCCGGGCATGTCGATGCCTTCCCAGAAGCTGTGCGAGCCGATCAGCACCTTGCCGCGGCCGTCGGCATAACGCTGCAACAGCGCGCGCCGGGGCTGCGAGCCCTGGGTCAGCACCTGCAGCTCGGCGCCGATGCGCTCGGCCTCGGCCTGCAGCGCCTCGCTCACCGCCTCCAGTGCGCGTAACGTCGTCGTCAGCACGAAGGTGCGCCCCTGCAGCGCCTGCGCCAGCCGCGCCGCCAGGCGGCCCACCGCCGCCGGGTGGCCCGTCTCGTTGGGCTTGGGAAACGGCAGCGGCACCCACAGCCGCGCGTGCTCGGCATAGTCGAAGGGGCTTTGCACGCGCAGCGTGGCGGCGTCTTCCAGCGCCGCCTGGCGGGTGAACCAGGTCAAGGCCTCGTCGTCGCCCAGCGTGGCCGAGGTGAAGATCCAGGCCCGCGGCGCCAGCGCGCGCTGCTCGGTCAGCAGCATGCGGATGTCCAGCGGCGACTCCACCGCGCGCGCCTGCAGCGGCGACAGGTCGATCCAGCGCACGTGCGCGTCGCTCGCCGGCTGGCGAAAGCGCTGCGTCAGCGCGCCGAGCTCCAGCGCGCGCTGCTGCAGGCGGCCGAAGTCGGGGCCGATCTCGGCGCGCGCGGCCAGTGCCTCGGCGGCCTGCGCCAAGGCCTGCTCCAGATGGTCCAGCGCCGCGGCCAGCTCGGCGCTGCCGGCGCGCTCGTCCCAGCGCAGCTTGCGCAGGCCGCGCACGTCGCGCAGCTCGCCGGCCAGCGCCAGGCGCAGGTCGCGCGCGCCCTTCTCCACTGCGGCGGCCAGCGGCTGCCACGGCGACAAGCCGCGCGCCTGCGCGTTGCCCACGGCCAGCAGGTCGCGCGCGAACTCCAGCGCCGGCGCGGTGCCCAGCGTCTGGCCGAGGAACTGCACGCCGGTGTCGACGAGCTGGTGCGCCTCGTCGAAGACGGCGGCGTCCACCGTCGGCAGCAGCTCGGCCACGCCGCTGTCGCGCAGCGCCATGTCGGCGAAGAAGAGGTGGTGGTTGACGACCACCAGGTCGGCGGCCATCGCCTCGCGCCGCGCCTGCACCACGTGGCAGTGGCGGAACTCGGGGCAGTCGCTGCCCAGGCAGTTGTCGCGCGTGCTGGTGACCAGCGGGATCACCGGCGAGCGTTCGTCCAGCCCGTCGATCTCGGCCAGGTCGCCGCTGAGCGTGGCCGGCGCCCAGGCCTCCACCCGGGCCAGCGCGCGCACCGCGAAGCGGTCGGGCAACTGCGCCATCAGCCGCGCCTGCTGCAGGCGGTGGCGGCACAGGTAGCTGGCGCGGCCCTTCAGCAGCGCGGTGTGCACCGGCACTTCCAGCTGGCGCAGCAGCCGCGGCAGGTCGCGCAGGTAAAGCTGGTCCTGCAGGCTTTTGGTGGCGGTGCTGACCAAGGCGCGCGCGCCCGACAGCAGCAGCGGCACCAGGTAGGCGAAGGTCTTGCCGACGCCGGTGCCGGCCTCGGCCACCAGCGCGTGGCGTTGCTCCAGCGCCGTGCAGATGGCCTCGGCCAGCGCCAGCTGCGCCGGCCGCGGGCGGTATTGCGGGTCGGCGCGGGCCAGCGGCCCGTCGGCGCCGAAGACGGCTTGCGTGCGCGCCCAGAGCGGAGACGTCACGCGGGTTCCGGCGGCTCCAGCTCGACCTCGAGCCGGGCGATCTGGTCGCGCAGCAGCAGGCGGCGCTTCTTCAGCCGCCGCAGGGTCAGCTCGTCGGCAATGGGATCGCCGGTGTTGCGGTCGATCAAGTTGTCCAGGTCCGCGTGCTCGATGCGCAACTCGATCAACCGGCGCTGGGGAGAATGCAGGTTGTCGTTCATTGCTGCACGCCGATGCGAAGCGCACAGTTTATATTCAGCGGATGAGTTCGACTGCCCAGGCTTTCCGCCTTACCGCGGCCACGGGGCTGCACAAAGGAGACCGGGCCTACCAGCAGGATCAGGTGGAAGTCCTGATCCATCAGCGCGCGAAAGGTTGCGCCCTGGGCATCGTGGCCGACGGCATGGGCGGCAAGAGCGGCGGCCGCAAGGCGGCCGACCAGGTGCTGTTGACCGGCCGCCAGGTGTTCGAGCGCTTCGTGCCCGACCAGGACGATGCCGGCGCGCTGCTGCAGCAACTGGTGATGGAAGCGCACCTGATGATCAAGCTCACGGCCATCACGGCCGAGGAAGAGCCGCACAGCACCATCGCCGCCTTCCTGGTCAACCCCGACCTCGAAACCTGGGTGGTGCACGCCGGCGATTCGCGCGTCTACCACTTTCGCGGGCCCGACCTGCTCAAGCGCACGTCGGACCATTCGTTCGTGCAGCGCCTGGTCGACGAAGGCAAGCTCAGCGAAGAGGCGGCCAACACGCACCCGCAGTCCAACCTGCTGACCGGCTGCCTGGGCACGCAGACCGACCCGCCGGTGACGCTGTGGCAGATCGACCAGCTGGCCTTCGGCGACACGCTGCTGGCCTGCAGCGACGGGCTGTGGCACTACTTCACGCCCAAGGAAATGGGCGCCATCGTGCACGCGCTGCCGCCGCGCGAAGCCGGCGAGATGCTGATCACCAAGGCGCGCCAGCGCGCCCGCGGCGGCGGCGACAACCTGTCCGTCGCGCTGCTGCGCGTCGACGCGCTGAAGTAGCGCCGCCGCGCGCCGACGCTGCGCCATCGCTGCGCCAACGCGGCGTCAACGTGGCGCCAACGCGGCGTTATCGCGGCATCAACGCGGCGTCAACGCGGCGCTGATGCCGCCGACGCCTGCGGCAGCGGCGGCAACGGTGCCGCCGGCTTGCCCTGCGCCTTGCGCTTGGCCACGCGCGCGTCGATGCGCGCCTGGTCGGCATCGATTTCCTGGCGCCGCTGGGCCGCGGCCGAGGCCCGCGCGGCCGCCGCCGCGGCACGTTGGGTCCGCGCCGCGGCGGCGGCCGCGCGGTCGCGCTTGGGCGGCTTGCCGGCGGCCGGCGCGGGGCGGGAGGCCGGGGCCGCAGAGGCACTGGTCGCGGCCGATGCGGGCGCGGCACTGGTAGCCGCCGAGGCCGCAGCAGGACCCGCCGCCGCCGATGACGCTGCCGCCTCGGGCACCAGCCGCTGCGCCAGTTCCTGCTGCTTGGCGCGCACCTCGGCCTCGCGGCGCGCGCTGCGTTCGCGGCGCTTGGCATCGTCGAGCTGCTGTTGGCGCGCCTGCACGGCGGCCAGCGCCTGGCGCTCGCGCGCGCGGGCCTCGTCGCGGCAGGCGGTGACGGCGAAGCGGTCGGCGCAGTCCTTCAGCTCCTGCGCGTAGCGCTGCTGGATCGCCGCGCGCTCGCGGGCCAGTTGCTGCTGTTGTTGTTGCTGCTGCGCCCGGCCCGCCGCGTCCGCGCCTTGCGCCAGCGCCGGCCCGGCGGCCAGCACCGGCAGGCATGCCCACAGACACCAGCGGCCGAAGGCGCGTCGCATCGCCGTCAGGTCAACGAAGTGTCGACCTCGCGCCGCGCCAGCGCCAGGTACTCGGCCGACTGCATCTCCGCCAGCCGCGAGACGGTGCGCGGGAACTCGTGCGCCAGCGGGCCTTCGGTGTAGAGCTGGTCGGCCGGCACGGCCGCCGACATCACCAGCTTGACGCGGCGGTCGTACAGCACGTCGATCAGCAGCGTGAAGCGCCGCGCCTCGCTGGCCAGGCGCGGCGGCATCTGCGGCACGTTGGACAGCAGCAGCGTGTGGAAGCGCGAGGCGATTTCCAGGTAGTCGTTCTGCGAGCGCGGCCCGCCGCACAGCGTGCGGAAGTCGAACCACACCACGCCGCCGGCGCGGCGCAGCGCGCGCAGCTCGCGGTGCTCGATGTGCAGCCGCGGGTCTTCGTCGCGCGCTTCGGCCAGGCGCTCGAAGCTGCTCGTCATCGCGGCGTCGGCCTCGGGGCCCAGCGGCCAGTGGTACATCTCCACCTGCGACAGCGTCTGCTGCCGGTAGTCGGTGCCGGCGTCGACGTTGACGACCTCCAGGTGCGCCTTCAGCAGCTCGATCGCCGGCAGGATGCGGTCGCGGTGCAGGCCGTTCGGGTACAGCCCGTCGGGCGGGAAGTTGGACGTGGTGACGATGCTCACGCGGTTGTCGAACAGCGACTGCAGCAGCCGGTGCAGGATCATCGCATCGGTCACGTCGGCGACGTGGAACTCGTCGAAGCAGATCAGCCGGTAGCGCCGCGCGATGCGCCTGCCCAGTTCGTCCAGCGGATCGGCCGTGCCCTTGAGGTCCTGCAGCTCGCGGTGCACCTCGCGCATGAACTCGTGGAAGTGCAGCCGCGCCTTGCGCGTCAGCGGCACCGACTGGAAGAAGCAGTCCATCAGGAAGCTCTTGCCGCGGCCGACGCCGCCCCACATGTAGACGCCGCGCGGGATCGGCGGGCGCCGGATCAGCTTGGTGATGGCGTTGCTGCGCCGCGCCTTGTAGTCGGCCCACTCGTTCTCGCAGCGCTCGAGCGCGTCGATGGCGCGCAGCTGCGCGGCGTCGGCCGCGTAGCCGCGCTCGGCCAGCGTCTGCTCGTAGATCGCGCGGACCGGCACGTCAGAAGTTCAGCGTGCGCTTGTCGACCGCCAGCGCGGCTTCCTTGGTCGCTTCGGACAACGACGGATGGGCATGGCAGATGCGCGCGATGTCCTCGGCGCTGGCCTTGAACTCCATCGCCACCACGGCCTCGCTGATCAGCTCGCTGGCCTGCGGGCCGACGATGTGCACGCCCAGGATCTCGTCGGTCTTGGCGTCGGCCAGGAACTTGACCATGCCGGTGGTGTCGCCAAGCGCACGCGCTCGACCATTCGCCAGGAACGGGAAGGTGCCGGCCTTGTAGGCGCGACCTTCGGCCTTCAGCGCCTGCTCGGTCTTGCCGACCCAGGCCACCTCGGGGCTGGTGTAGATCACGAAGGGGATGGTGTCGAAGTTGACGTGGCCGTGCTGGCCGGCGATGCGCTCGGCCACCGCGACGCCTTCTTCTTCGGCCTTGTGCGCCAGCATCGGGCCGCGCACCACGTCGCCCACCGCCCACACGCCGGCCAGGTTGGTGCGGCAGTCGGCGTCGACGACGATCGCGCCGCGCTCGTCGAGCTTCAGGCCCACGGCCTCGGCATTCAGGCCCGTGGTGTTGGGCACGCGGCCGATGCTGACGATCAGCCGGTCGACCTCCAGCGTCTGCGCCTGGCCCTTGGCATCGGTCCAGGCGACGCTGACGCCCTTCTTGCCGGCTTTCACTTCGCCGACCTTGACGCCGAACTCGATCTTCAGGCCCTGCTTGTTGAAGGCCTTGAGCGCCTCCTTGGCGATCTGCTCGTCGGCCATCGGCAGGAAGCCGGGCAGCGCTTCGAGCACCGTCACCTGCGCGCCCAGGCGGCGCCACACCGAACCCATCTCCAGCCCGATGACGCCGGAGCCGATCAGCCCCAGCGTCTTGGGCACGGCGCCGATGCGCAGCGCGCCGTCGTTGCTGAGGACCAGCTCCTCGTCGAACGGCACGCCGGGCAGCGGCCGCGGGTTGGAGCCGGTGGCGACGATCACCTGCCTGGCCTGCAGCGTCTCGCCGCCGACGGCGATCTCATAACCGCCACCTTCGACGGCCTTCACGAACGAGCCGCGGCCGTGGAAGAACGCGACCTTGTTCTTCTTGAACAGGTACAGGATGCCGTCGTTGTTCTGCTTCACGACGGTGTTCTTGCGGCCGACCATGGTCGCCACGTCGATGCTCAAGTCCTTCAGCCCGATGCCGTGCTCGGCGAAGTGGCGCGCGGCGTGCTCGTAGTGCTCGCTCGACTGCAGCAGCGCCTTGCTGGGGATGCAGCCGACGTTGGTGCAGGTGCCGCCCGGCGCCGGGCCGCCCTTTTCGTTCTTCCACTCGTCGATGCAGGCGACGTTGAAGCCGAGCTGTGCCGCGCGGATGGCGGCGATGTAGCCGCCGGGCCCGCCGCCGATCACGACGACGTCGAAGCTTTTGGTGGTCATCTTCGTCAGGCCTCAGATGTCGAACAGCAGGCGCGCCGGGTCTTCCAGCGCTTCCTTCATCGTCACCAGGCCCAGCACGGCTTCGCGGCCGTCGATGATGCGGTGGTCGTAGCTCATCGCCAGGTAGTTCATCGGGCGGATCACGATCTGCCCGTTCTCGACCACGGCGCGGTCCTTGGTGGCATGCACGCCGAGGATGGCGCTTTGCGGCGGGTTGATGATGGGCGTCGACAGCATGCTGCCGAAGGTGCCGCCGTTGCTGATGGAGAAGGTGCCGCCGGTCAGCTCTTCGATGCCCAGCTTGCCGTCCTTGGCCTTCTGGCCGTACTCGGCGATCTTCTTCTCGATGTCGGCAAAGCTCATCTGGTCGGCGTTGCGCAGGATGGGCACGACCAGGCCGCGCGGCGAACCGACCGCGATGCCGATGTCGAAGTAGCCGTGGTAGACGATGTCGTTGCCGTCGACGCTGGCGTTGATGACCGGGAACTTCTTCAGCGCCGCGACCGCCGCCTTGACGAAGAAGCTCATGAAGCCGAGCTTGACGCCGTGCTCCTTCTCGAACTTCTCCTGGAAGCGCTTGCGCATCTCCATCACCGGGGCCATGTTGACCTCGTTGAAGGTGGTGAGGATGGCGTTGGTCGACTGCGATTGCAGCAGCCGCTCGGCGACGCGCGCGCGCAGCCGCGACATCGGCACGCGCTGCTCGGGGCGCTCGCCCAGCGCCTGGCCGACCGGCGCGGCCACCGTGGGCAGCGGCCGGGCGACGGCCGGCGCCGCGGGAGCGGCCACCGGCGCCGGTGCCGGCTTCGGCGCGGCCGCGCCGGCGGCCACGGCGCCCAGCACGTCGCCCTTGGTCACGCGGCCATCCTTGCCGCTGCCGGGCACCGAGCCGGCGGCCAGGTTGTGGTCGGCCATCAGCTTGGCGGCGGCGGGCATGGCCACGCCGGCCTTGCTGCCGCCGGTGGCGGCAGCCGCCGCAGCGGCGGGGGCCGGCGCGGGCGCTGCGGCCGCGGCGGCCGGGGCCGCTGCAGGTGCCGCGGCGCCGGCCGTGCCCTCGGTGTCGATCCTGGCGATCAACTGGTCGCTGACCACGGTGCCGCCGTCGGCGACCACCAGTTCGGCCATCACGCCGGCGGCCGGCGCCGGCACTTCGAGCACGACCTTGTCGGTCTCGATCTCGATCAGGATCTCGTCCATCGCCACGGCTTCGCCGGGCTTCTTCTTCCACTGCAGCAACGTGGCCTCGGCAACCGATTCGGACAGTTGCGGGACCTTGACTTCGACGATAGCCATGATGTGTCTGTTAGGTGTGAGGTGATGTCCTCAAGCGGCCGCCGCGGATCCGGCTTTGCCGGTCCGCCAGCGGCGCCCCCTTGAGGGGGAGGCGCCGCAGGCGCTTCGGGGGTGGGCCTATTTCGTGAGGATGAAGCCCTTGAGCTTGCCGAAGGCCTGGTCGAGCAGCGCCTTCTGCTGCTCCTGGTGCAGGTGGCTGTAGCCCACCGCCGGCGAGGCCGAGGCCGGGCGGCCGGCGTAGCCGAGCTTCTGCCCGTCGCTCATGTTCTCGTGGATCTGGTGCTGGATGAAGAACCAGGCGCCCTGGTTCTGCGGCTCGTCCTGGCACCACACGATCTCGGTCGCGTTGGGGAAGCGCTTCATCTCGGCCGCGAAGGCCTTGTGCGGGAACGGGTAGAGTTGCTCCACGCGCAGGATGGCCACGTCCCAGGCCTTCTTCTCGTCGCGCTTCCTGATCAGGTCGTAGGCCACCTTGCCCGAGCAGCAGATCACGCGCTTGACCTTGTCGGTCTCGACCTCGCTGCGCGCCGGGCCGATCACGGTCTTGAATTCGCCGCGCGTGAATTCGCTCAGCGGCGAGGCGGCATCCTTGTTGCGCAGCAGGCTCTTGGGCGTGAGGATGATCAGCGGCTTGCGGAACTGGCGCACCATCTGCCGGCGCAGCAGGTGGAAGATCTGGCTGGCGCTGGTGGGCTGCACGACCTGCATGTTGTTGTCGGCGGCCATCTGCATGAAGCGTTCGAGCCGCGCGCTGCTGTGCTCGGGGCCCTGGCCTTCGTAGCCGTGCGGCAGCATCAGCGTCAGGCCGTTGACGCGGCCCCACTTCACCTCGCCCGAGGCGATGAACTGGTCGATCACCACCTGCGCGCCGTTGGCGAAGTCGCCGAACTGCGCCTCCCAGATCACCAGCGTGTTGGGCTCGGCGCTGGCGTAGCCGTATTCGAAGCCCAGCACCGCCTCTTCGGACAGGATGGAGTCGATCACGACGAACGGCGCCTGGCCCTCGGCCACGTGCTGCAGCGGGATGTAGGTGCCTTCGTCCCAGCGCTCGCGCTTCTGGTCGTGCAGCACAGCGTGGCGGTGCACGAAGGTGCCGCGCCCGCAGTCTTCGCCCGACAGCCGCACCGCGTAGCCGCTGGCCACCAGCGAGGCGTAGGCCAGGGTCTCGCCCATGCCCCAGTCGACGTTGATCTCGCCGCGGCCCATGGCGGCGCGGTCGGCGATGACCTTCTCGACCAGCGGATGCGCCTTGAACGAGGCGGGCAGCGTCGTCAGCCGCTCGGCCAGGCGCTTGACCTCGGCCAGCGGCAGCGCGGTGTCGGCGCTGTCGGTCCACTTCCTGCCGAGGAAGGGCGCCCAGTCGACCGCGTACTTGCTCTTGAAGTTGGTCAGCACGGGGTCGGAGGTGTGCTTGCCGGCGTCGAACGCGGCGCGCAGTTCCTTGACCATCTCGTCGGGCCGCTCGGGCGCCAGCACGGCCTGGGCGACCAGCTTGTCGCCGTAGAGCTTGCGCGTGCCGGGGTGGACGGCGATCTTCTTGTACATCAACGGCTGGGTCAGCGACGGCGTGTCCTGCTCGTTATGGCCCAGCTTGCGGAAGCAGATGATGTCGACCACCACGTCCTTCTTGAACTGCTGGCGGTAGTCCATCGCCAATTGGGTGCACAGCACCACGGCCTCGGGGTCGTCGCCGTTGACGTGCAGCACCGGCGCTTCGATCATCTTGACGACGTCGGTGCAGTACAGCGTGGAGCGCGCGTCGCGCGGGTCGCTGGTGGTGAAGCCGATCTGGTTGTTGATCACCAGGTGCAGCGTGCCGCCGGTGTAGTAGCCGCGCGTCTGCGCCAGCGCCAGCGTCTCCATCACCACGCCCTGGCCGGCAAAGGCGGCGTCGCCGTGCACCAGCACCGGCAAAACTTGATTGCCTTCCTTGTCGCCGCGGCGCTCCATGCGCGCCTTGACCGAGCCTTCGACCACCGGGTTGACGATCTCCAGGTGGCTGGGGTTGAAGGCCAGGCTCAGGTGCACCGGGCCGCCGGCGGTGGAGATGTCGGAGCTGAAGCCCTGGTGGTACTTGACGTCGCCCGACGGCAGCTCTTCCGGCGCCGTGTGGTCGAACTCGGCGAACAGGTCCTTGGGCATCTTGCCCAGGGTGTTGACCAGCACGTTGAGGCGGCCGCGGTGCGCCATGCCGATCACGATTTCCTGCACGCCGTTGCGGCCGGCGCGCTGCACCACCTCGTCCATGCTGGCGATGAAGCTCTCGCCGCCTTCCAGGCTGAAGCGCTTCTGGCCCACGTACTTGGTGTGCAGGTAGCGCTCCAGGCCTTCGGCGGCGGTCAGGCGGTCGAGGATGTGCTTCTTCTCGTCGAGCGAGAAGTTGGGCTTGCTGCGGATGGACTCCAGCCGCTCCTGCCACCAGCGCTTCTCGGCCGGCTCGGTGACGTGCATGAACTCCGCGCCGATGGTGCCGCAGTAGGTCTCGCGCAGCGCCTGCAGGATCTCGCGCAGCGTCATGTTCTCGGCCTTCGAGAAATACGTGTTCGCGGCCGAGAAGGGCAGGTCCATGTCGGACTCGGTCAGGTCGTAGAACGCCGGCTCGAGTTCGGGGATCTTGGGGCGCTCGGTGCGCTTGAGCGGATCGAGGTCGGCCCAGCGGCTGCCCAGAAAGCGGTAGGCCGCGATCAGGCTTTGCACGTGCACCTGCTTGCGGGCGACGGCGAGGTCGGCCTCGCTGGCCTTCAGGGCGAAGGCATTGGCCTTGGCGCGTTGCGCGAAGGATTCGACCACCGGCGCGTGCGCCACGTCGCGGCTGTCGCTGCCGTCGGTGGCCGGCACGTGCTGCAGGTTGTCGAAGTAGGCGCGCCAGTTGTCCGGCACGCTGCCGGGGTTGTCGAGGTAGGCCTCGTAGAGCTCTTCGACGTACGGGGCATTGCCCCCGAACAGGTACGAGTTGGACCTGTACTGCTGCATCATCTCTCGCTCACCTTTCGCCGCGGTATGCGCGGCTTGCGATGGGTTGCAAAACCTTCCGCGACCCCGGCTTCACCGGGCTGGCGGACTAGCGACCCGCCTTGCTGTTGTCTCACAAGCTCAGCAAGGGGACGGGGAAGGACCATAACTTCCTTGAAGGGCGCGACTGTAACACCGCCGTTCGTTGCCCATGGCCGCAATTGAACCGCATCAAGGCTTGTGTTTTGCTGACAAGCGCGCGGCGCGCGAGGCTACGGTTGGCGCCCGTGCGACAGATCGTCATCCTGCTCGAACCGGCCGCCCCGCCCAAGCCCGCGGCCGGCCAGCCCTGCAACGGCTGCGGCGTGTGCTGCGCGGCCGAGCCCTGCCCCCTGGGCCAGTTGCTGTCGCGGCGGCGCCAGGGCCGCTGCCGCGCCTTGCAGTGGCAGGCGCAGGCGGCCGTCTACCGCTGCGGGCTGCTGGACGAGCCGCGGCGCTGGCTGCCCTGGCTGCCATCGGTGCTGGCGCGCGCGCTGGTCAGGCGCTGGATCGCCGCCGGCCGCGGCTGCGATTGCAGCCTGGAAGCGAGCGCCGGCTGAAGCGCGTTTGGGCTGACCCGCGTTTGGGCTGACGCGCGCTTCGTGGGCTGACGCGCGCTGCGCTTAGGCGCCCTGCAGCACGCGCTGGCGCGCCGCCAGGTATTCGCGCTTGATGCGCGCCACCAGTTCGGCAGCCGGCATCACGGCCTTGACGGCGCCGATGCCCTGGCCGCAGCCCCAGATGTCCTTCCAGGCCTTGGTCTTGTCGCCGCCGAAGTTCATCTTGCTGGGGTCGCTCTCGGGCAACTGGTCGGGGTCGAGCCCGGCATTGCGGATGCTGGGCTTGAGGTAGTTGCCGTGCACGCCGGTGAACAGGTTGGAGTAGACGATGTCGTCGCTGCTGCAGTCGACGATGCACTGCTTGTAGGCCTCGGCCGCGCGCGCTTCGTCGGTGGCGATGAAGGCCGAGCCGATGTAGGCGAAGTCGGCGCCCATGGCTTGCGCGGCCAGCACCGCGTCACCGGTGGCGATGGCGCCCGACAAGGCGATGGGGCCGTCGAACCACTCGCGGATCTCGGCCACCAGCGCGAACGGGCTCTTGACGCCGGCATGCCCGCCGGCGCCCGCGGCCACCGCGATCAGGCCGTCGGCGCCCTTGTCCACCGCCTTCTTGGCGAAGCTGTTGTTGATGATGTCGTGCAGCACCACGCCGCCCCAGGCGTGCACCGCGTCGTTGACGTCGGTGCGCGCGCCCAGGCTGGTGATGACGATCGGCACCTTGTACTTGGCGCAGACCTGCATGTCGTGCTCCAGCCGGTCGTTCGACTTGTGCACGATCTGGTTGATGGCGTAGGGCGCGGCCGGCTGCCCGGGGTGGTCGCGGTTCCAGGCGGCCAGGCCTTCGCTGATCTCGTGCAGCCATTCGTCGAGCTGCTCCGCCGGCCGCGCGTTGAGCGCCGGCATCGAGCCGACGACGCCCGAGGTGCACTGGGCGATCACCAGCTTGGGCGTGCTGACGATGAACATCGGCGAGGCGATGATGGGCAGCGGCAGGTGCTGCAGCACGGGGGGCAGGCGGCTCATCAGAAGGACTCCAGCGCCAGCGCGGTGGCGGCATCGGCACCATCGACGATGCTGTCGCGCAGCCCCGGTGCCTGGTTGAGGATGTGTTCGGCGTAGAAGTGGCAGGTGGCGATCTTGGCGCGCATGAACTCGACATCGCTGCCTTCGGCCAGGCGCGTTTCGGCGGCGATCAGCGCACGCCCCATCTGCCAGCCGGCCACCACGATGCCGGCCAGCATCAGGTAGGGCACGCTGCCGGCGTACACGCCGTTGGGGCTGGCCTTGGCGCCGCCGGCGATGAAGTCCACCGCGTCGACGAAGGCCTTGCGGCCGGCCGTCAGCCGCTTGGCCATGGACTTGCAGGCGGCGCTGTCGCGCGCGGCCAGCTCGCGCTCGGTCTGCTCGATCTGCGCGGCCACGGCGCGCGCGCCCTGGCCGCCGTCGCGCGCCGTCTTGCGGCCCACCAGGTCGTTGGCCTGGATCGCCGTCGTGCCTTCGTAGATGGTCAGGATCTTGGCGTCGCGCAGGTGCTGCGCGGCGCCGGTCTCCTCGATGAAGCCCATGCCGCCGTGCACCTGCACGCCCAGGCTGGCCACCTGCAGGCTCATCTCGGTGGACAGGCCCTTGATCAGCGGCACCATGAACTCGTAGAAGGCCTGGTTCTGCGCGCGCGCCTCGGCGTCGGGGTGGGCGTGGGCGGCGTCGTAGGCGGCGGCGCCGACCAGCGCCATCGCGCGGCAGCCTTCGATCCAGGCGCGCATGGTCATCAGCATGCGGCGCACGTCGGGGTGGTGGATGATGGGCGCGGCCTTCGGCACCGAGCCGTCGACCGGCCGACTTTGCACCCGGTCGCGCGCATAGGCCACCGCCTGCTGGTAGGCGCGCTCGGCCAGCGCGATGCCCTGCACGCCGACGCCGAAGCGCGCCGCGTTCATCATCACGAACATGTATTCGAGGCCGCGGTTCTCCTGGCCGACCAGATATCCGATCGCGCCGCCGTGGTCGCCGTACTGCAGCACGGCGGTGGGGCTGGCCTTGATGCCCAGCTTGTGCTCGATGCTGACGCAGTGCACGTCGTTGCGCGTGCCGTCGGGCATGAACTTCGGGCAGATGAACAGCGAGATGCCCTTCACCCCTTCGGGCGCGCCGGCCACGCGGGCCAGCACCAGGTGGACGATGTTGTCCACCATGTCGTGCTCGCCGTAGGTGATGAAGATCTTGGTGCCGAACAGCTTGTAGCTGCCGTCGGGTTGCGGCTCGGCGCGCGTGCGCACCATCGACAGGTCGGAGCCGGCCTGCGGCTCGGTGAGGTTCATCGTGCCGGTGCAGCGGCCGTCGATCATCGGCGGGATGTAGGCCTGCTTCTGCTCGTCGGTGCCGGCGGTGAGCAGCGCCTCGATCGCGCCGTCGGTCAGCAGCGGGCACAGCGCGAAGCTGAGGTTGGCCGACTGCACGATCTCGTTGCAGCCGGCGTGGATCAGCTTGGGCAGGCCCTGGCCGCCGTATTCCACCGGGTGGTGCAGGCCCTGCCAGCCGCCGTCGACGAACTGGCGGAAGGCTTGCGCGAAGCCGGGCGTGGTGCTGACCTTGCCGTCGGCGAACGTCGAAGGGTGCAGGTCGCCCTCGCGGTTGAGCGGCGCGATCACGCCTTCGCCGAGCTTGGCGCATTCCTCCAGCACCGCGGCGGCGGTGTCGTAGCCGGCCTCTTCATGGCCCGGCAGTTGCGCCACGGCGTCGATGCCGGCCAGTTCCTTCATCACGAAGAGCAAGTCCTTGACGGGCGCTCGATAGCTCATGGCAGGGGTCTCCCGATCGAAAAAAGGGCGCCGTCGGGGCGCCCTCGTCTAACACACCATGCAGGCGGCCAAGGGGTTCAGAGGCTGGCCACCAGTTCCGGCACGGCGACGAAGAGGTCGGCCTCCAGGCCGTAGTCGGCCACGCTGAAGATCGGCGCCTCGGGGTCCTTGTTGATCGCGACGATCACCTTGGAGTCCTTCATGCCGGCCAGGTGCTGGATGGCGCCGCTGATGCCGCAGGCGATGTAGAGCTGCGGCGCGACGATCTTGCCGGTCTGGCCGACCTGCCAGTCGTTGGGCGCATAACCCGCATCCACGGCGGCACGGCTGGCGCCCAACGCAGCGCCCAGCTTGTCGGCCAGCGGCGTCAGCACCTCGTTGAACTTGTCGCTGCTGCCCATCGCGCGGCCGCCGCTGACGATGATCTTGGCGCTGGTCAGCTCCGGCCGGTCGAGCTTGGCGATCTCCGAGCCCTGGAAGCTGGACAGGCCGCTGTCGGCAACGGCGCTGAGGCTTTCGACGGCGGCGCCGCCGCCCTGGGCGGCGGCCGGGTCGAAGCCGGTGGTGCGCACCGTGATGACCTTGATGGCATCGCCGCTTTGCACGGTGGCAATGGCGTTGCCGGCGTAGATCGGGCGCTCGAAGGTGTCGGGGCCGATCACCTTGGTGGCGTCGCTGATCTGCGCCACGTCCAGCAGCGCGGCGACGCGCGGGGCGACGTTCTTGCCGCTGGCCGTGGCCGGGAACAGGATGTGGCTGTAGTTCTTGGCGATGGCCACCACCTGCGCCGCGAGGTTCTCGGCCAGGCCGTGGTCCAGCGCCGGCGCGTCGGCGTGCAGCACCTTGGCGACGCCGGCGATCTGCGCGGCGGCCTTGGCCGCTTCGCCGGCGTTGGCGCCGGCGATCAGCACATGCACGTCGCCACCGCACTGGGCGGCTGCGGCGACGGTGTTGAGGGTCGCGGGCTTGACGCTCGCGTTGTCGTGTTCGGCAATGACGAGGGCGGCCATGTTCAGATCACCTTGGCTTCGTTCTTGAGCTTCGCGACCAGCGTGGCCACGTCGGGCACCTTGACGCCGGCGCCGCGCTTGGGCGGTTCGGTGACCTTGAGCGTCTTGATGCGCGGCGTCACGTCCACGCCCAGGTCGGCCGGCTTGACGACGTCGAGCGTCTTCTTCTTGGCCTTCATGATGTTGGGCAGCGTGACGTAGCGCGGCTCGTTCAGGCGCAGGTCGGTGGTGACGATGGCGGGAAGTTGCAGTTCCAGCGTCTCCAGGCCGCCGTCGACCTCGCGCGTGACCCGGGCCTTGCCGTCGGCCACTTCGACCTTGCTGGCGAAGGTGGCCTGCGGACGGCCCGCCAGCGCGGCCAGCATCTGGCCGGTCTGGTTGCAGTCGTCGTCGATGGCCTGCTTGCCGAGGATCACGAGCGCGGGCTGCTCCTTGTCCATCAGCGCCTTCAGCAGCTTGGCCACGGCCAGCGGCTGCAGTTCATCGGCGCACTCGACCAGGATCGCGCGGTCGGCGCCGATGGCCATCGCGGTGCGCAGCGTCTCCTGGCACTGCGTGGGGCCGCAGGACACGGCCACCACTTCGGTGGCGACGCCCTTCTCCTTCAAGCGCACCGCTTCTTCCACGGCAATCTCGTCGAAGGGGTTCATGCTCATCTTGACGTTGGCGAGATCGACGCCGCTGCCGTCGCTCTTCACGCGCACCTTGACGTTGTAGTCGATGACCCGCTTGACCGGGACCAGGATCTTCATGAGGCAGGACTCCTGCGTTGATTGACGTTGACGATGGATGGAAAAACGAACGACCGTGCTTTTTGCATTCTAGCGTGGGCAGGATCGATTCCGACCCAGCATGGATGGGTGGGCGGCACAGCAGCCTGGATGGATGAACGTGGGCTGACGAGGGCTGGCGAGTGCAGGTTAGAGCGGCCGTCCGCCTTGTGAGCGGGATGCCGAGTCTGGTGCCCGGGACGGGGGTCGAACCCGTATGCCCTGTGACGGGCTGCGGATTTTAAGTCCGCTGCGTCTGCCGCTTTCGCCACCCGGGCGACGGCGCATTATCGGCGGCCCTGAAACGACGACGGACTCCCGCGGGAGTCCGTGTCTTGGAGGCGCGAGCCGGAGTCGAACCGGCCTAGACGGATTTGCAATCCGTTGCATAACCGCTTTGCTATCGCGCCGTGGCCTGCATTGTCATGAAAAAGGGAAGCCGCGGCTTCCCTTTTTCTGACAGATCTGGAGCGGGAAACGAGTCTCGAACTCGCGACCTCAACCTTGGCAAGGTTGCGCTCTACCAACTGAGCTATTCCCGCATGGCGTTCACTGAGTGATCAGCGAAGACCACGAGTATATGCCGGCCGCGACGACCTTGGCAAGGCCGCCGCGGCTGGCCGCCGCTCAGTGCGGCAGCGTGTCGCTGGTCGCCGCCGGCGCCGGGGCGGGCGGCTTGCCCTGCTCGGCGGCGGCGGCCGGCACGGGGCCGACGGTTTCTTCGTCGGGCAAGGGCTGCGGCACGCTTTCGAGCGCCACTTCGAGCACGCGGTCGATCCAACGCACCGGCACGATCTCCAGCTTGTTCTTGGCGTTCTCCGGGATGTCCTGCAGGTCCTTGACGTTCTCTTCCGGGATCAGCACCGTCTTGACGCCGCCGCGCAGTGCGGCCAGCAGCTTTTCCTTCAGGCCGCCGATCGCCGTGACCTCGCCGCGCAGCGTGATCTCGCCGGTCATCGCCACGTCGCTGCGCACGGGGATGCCGGTCAGCGCCGAGACGAAGGCCGTGGTCATCGCGATGCCGGCGCTCGGGCCGTCCTTGGGCGTGGCGCCGTCGGGCACGTGGATGTGGATGTCGCGCTTCTCGAACATCTCGTCCTTGATGCCCAGGCGGCGGGCGCGGCTGCGCACCACGCTGCGCGCGGCCTCGACCGATTCCTTCATCACGTCGCCCAGCGAGCCGGTGCGGATGATGTTGCCCTTGCCCGGCATCACCGCCGACTCGATGGTCAGCAGGTCGCCGCCGACCTCGGTCCACGCCAGGCCGACCACCTGGCCGACCTGGTTCTTCTTCTCGGTGCGGCCGAAGTCGAACTTGCGCACGCCCAGGAAGTCGTTGAGGTTCTCTTCGGTGATGACCGCGGTGCCCTCGACCTTCTTGAGTTGGATGCCCTTGACCACCTTGCGGCAGATCTTGGAGATCTCGCGCTCGAGCGAACGCACGCCGGCTTCCCGCGTGTAGTAGCGGATGATGCCGCGCAGCCCGCCTTCGGTGAGATCCATCTCGCCTTCGCGCACGCCGTTGTTCTTCTGCTGCTTGGGCAGCAGGTAGCGCTGGGCGATGTTGAGCTTCTCGTCCTCGGTGTAGCCCGCCAGGCGGATGACTTCCATCCGGTCCAGCAGCGCCGGCGGGATGTTCATCGAGTTGCTGGTGGCGACGAACATCACGTCGGACAGGTCGAAGTCGACCTCGACGTAGTGGTCGCTGAAGGTGTGGTTCTGCTCGGGGTCCAGCACTTCCAGCAGCGCGCTCGACGGGTCGCCGCGGAAGTCCATGCCCAGCTTGTCGATCTCGTCGAGCAGGAACAGCGGGTTGCGCACGCCCACCTTGGTCAGGCTTTGCAGCACCTTGCCCGGCATGCTGCCGATGTAGGTGCGGCGGTGGCCGCGGATCTCGGCCTCGTCGCGCATGCCGCCCAGCGCCATGCGGACGAACTTGCGCCCGGTGGCGCGCGCCACGCTCTGGCCGAGCGAGGTCTTGCCGACGCCCGGGGGCCCGACCAGGCACAGGATGGGCGCCTTCACCTTGTCGACGCGCTGCTGCACCGCGAGGTATTCGAGGATGCGGTCCTTGACCTTCTCCAGCCCGTAATGGTCTTCGTTCAGCACCTCTTCGGCGTTGCCGAGGTCGTGCTTGATCTTGGACTTCTTGGCCCAGGGCAGGTTGACGAGGATGTCGATGTAGTTGCGCACGACGGTCGCTTCGGCCGACATCGGCGACATCAGCTTGAGCTTCTTGAGCTCGCCCTCGGCCTTCTTGCGCGCCTCCTTGCTCATCTTGGCGGCGGCGATCTTCTTTTCCAGCTCTTCGAGGTCGGCGCCTTCTTCGCCGTCGCCCAGTTCCTTCTGGATGGCCTTGACCTGCTCGTTGAGGTAGTACTCGCGCTGGCTCTTCTCCATCTGGCGCTTGACGCGGCCGCGGATGCGCTTTTCCACCTGCAGGATGTCGACCTCATGCTCCAGCAGCTCCAGCAGCTTCTCCAGCCGCTTGGAAACGTCGAACAGGTCCAGCACCGACTGCTTGGCTTCGAGCTTCAGCGGCAGGTGCGCGGCAATGGTGTCGGCCAGGCGGCCGGCGTCGTCGATGCCGGAGATGCTGGTCAGGATCTCGGGCGGGATCTTCTTGTTGAGCTTGACGTACTGGTCGAACTGCTGCGTCACCGCGCGGCGCAGCGCCTCGACTTCGGGCGACGGCTCGCCGCCCGGCGGCACGGGCACGACCTCGCCGACGAAGAAATCGTCGCGCTCGGTGATGCTGCGCGTGTTGGCGCGCTGCACGCCTTCGACCAGCACCTTCACCGTGCCGTCGGGCAGCTTGAGCATCTGCAGGATGCTGGAGACGCAGCCCACCTCGAACATGTCGTCGGCCTTGGGCTCGTCCTTGCCGGCGGCCTTCTGCGCCACCAGCATGATCTGGCGGCCGGATTCCATCGCCGCCTCCAGCGCCTTGATCGATTTGGGCCGCCCCACGAACAGCGGGATGACCATGTGCGGGAACACCACCACGTCGCGCAGCGGCAGCAGCGGCAGCGTGATCGGCTCAGCGGGAAGAACGGGATTTCCGGACATGTGAAGCCTCTCTTTCAGGTGCCCACATGGGCCCTAAGCGAGAAATAACAAGACGGGAGCCAGGCGGCAGCCGCGGCGCGGGCCGACCGCCCCAGGCGGCTCAGGCACTGGCCTTGGCCTGCTCCCGGTAGACCAGCAGCGGCTTGGCGCCGTCTTCGATGTTGTGTTCGTCGATCACCACCTTGGCCACGCCGTCGAGCGTGGGCAGGTCGAACATGGTGTCGATCAGCGCGTGTTCCAGGATCGAGCGCAAGCCGCGCGCGCCGGTCTTGCGCGCCAGCGCCTTGCGCGCGATGGCGCCCAGCGCCGAAGGCCTGATCTCGAGGTCGACGCCGTCCATGCCGAACAGCTTCTGGTACTGCTTGACCAGCGCGTTCTTCGGCTCGGTGAGGATCTGCACCATCGCCTCTTCGGTCAGCTCCGACAAGGTGGCCACCACCGGCAGGCGACCCACCAGTTCGGGGATCAGGCCGAACTTGATCATGTCTTCGGGCTCGACCTCGCGGAACAGGTCGGAGGCGCGCTTCTCGTTCTTGCTGTGGACCGTGGCGCCGAAGCCGATGCCCGACTTCTCGGTGCGGTTCTGGATCACCTTCTCCAGCCCATCGAACGCGCCGCCGCAGATGAACAGGATATTGGTCGTGTCGATCTGCAGGAAGTCCTGGTTGGGGTGCTTGCGGCCGCCTTGCGGCGGCACGCTGGCCATCGTGCCTTCCACCAGCTTGAGCAGCGCCTGCTGCACGCCCTCGCCGCTCACGTCGCGCGTGATGCTGGGGTTGTCGGCCTTGCGGCTGATCTTGTCGATCTCGTCGATGTAGACGATGCCGCGCTGCGCCCGCTCGACGTCGTAGTTGCAGTTCTGCAGCAGCTTCTGGATGATGTTCTCGACGTCCTCGCCGACGTAGCCGGCTTCGGTCAGCGTGGTCGCGTCGGCAATCACGAAGGGCACGTTGAGCAGCCGCGCCAGCGTCTGCGCCAGCAGCGTCTTGCCGCTGCCGGTGGGGCCGATCAGGAGGATGTTGCTCTTGGTGAGCTCGACCTCGTCCTTCGACGCGCCCATGTGCTTCAGGCGCTTGTAGTGGTTGTAGACCGCCACCGACAGCGTGCGCTTGGCCACGTCCTGGCCGATCACGTACTGGTCGAGGCTGGCCTTGATCTCGCTGGGCACCGGCAGGTCGGACTTGGCCGCGCGCGCGGCGCCGGTCTCGGCCGGCACCTCGTCGCGGATGATGTCGTTGCACAGCTCGATGCACTCGTCGCAGATGAAGACCGACGGGCCCGCGATGAGCTTCTTCACCTCGTGCTGGCTCTTGCCGCAGAACGAGCAGTACAGAACCTTCTCGCCGGATGCGCCCTTCTTGTCGGCCATGGATGTGATCGTCTGCGAAAGTGGCAGGGAAAGCGGCAGGAAACGCGGGGCATGATAGACCAAAGCCCGCGTCGTCAAGCCCGGGGAAAAGAACGGCCCTCCCGCCCTTGCACGGCGCTTTGCGGCCCGCGCCGGCGGGCGGCCGCGCGGCGGTTCAGGGCCGCTTGTCGAGCACCTGGTCGATCAGGCCGTAGTCCTTGGCCTCGGCCGGGTTCATCCAGTAGTCGCGCTCCATGTCGGCGGCGATGCGCTCGATGCTCTGGCCGGTGCGCTCGGCGTAGATGCGGTTGAGCTGCTCGCGCGTCTTGATGATCTCGCGCGCCTGGATCTCGATGTCGGTGGCCTGGCCTTGCGCGCCGCCCGAGGGCTGGTGGATCATCACCCGCGCGTTGGGCAGCGCGAAGCGCTTGCCCTTGGCGCCGGCCATCAGCAGGAAGCTGCCCATGCTGGCCGCCATGCCCATGCACAGCGTGGACACGTCGGGCTTGATGAACTGCATGGTGTCGAAGATCGACAAGCCGGCGCTGACGCTGCCGCCGGGGCTGTTGATGTAGAGGAAGACGTCCTTGTCGGGGTTCTCGCTCTCCAGGAACAGCAACTGCGCCACCACCACGTTGGCGGTGGCGTCGTTGACCGGCCCGACCAGGAAGACGATGCGCTCGCGCAGCAGCCGGCTGTAGATGTCGTAGGCGCGCTCGCCCCGGCCCGACTGCTCGATCACCATGGGCACGAGGCCCAAGCCCTGGATGTCCTGAACGCTCATGACGTGGCCCGTGTGCGGAAGAAGGCTGCGAAGCAACGGATTATCAGGCGCTGACCATCAGCTCGTCGAAGGGCACGGCCTTGTCCACCACCTTGACCTGGTCCAGCACGTGCTGGGTGACGTTGTTCTCCACCACCAGCGCCTCCACCTCGGCCATGCGCTCGCGGTTGCCCAGGTACCAGCGCACCACCTCGGCGGGCTTCTCGTAGCTCTGGCTCATCTCTTCGATGTGCGCCTGCAACTGATCAGGCCGCGCCTGCAGGTTGTTCTTGCGCACCAGCTCGGCGACGACCAGGCCCAGGCGCACGCGGCGCTCGGCCTGTTCCTTGAAGATGTCGGCCGGGATCGGCGCCTTGTCGGCATCCTTCACGCCGCGCTGCTTGAGGTCGGCGCGCGCGGATTCGACCATGCGCTCGGTCTCGCCGGCCACCAGCGAGTTGGGCAGGTCCAGCTGCGAGGCCTTGACCAGCGCGTCCATCACCGCGGCCTTGTTGCGCGCCTGCACGCGGAACTTCACCTCGCGCTCGAGGTTCTTCTTGACGTCGGCGCGCAGCGCATCGACCGTGCCTTCCTTGATGCCCAGCGACTTGGCGAAGGCATCGTCCACCGCCGGCAGGTGCTGCACCTCGATCTTCTTCACGGTGACCAGGAAGTCGGCTTCCTTGCCGGCCACGTCCTTACCGTGGTAGTCGGCCGGGAACTGCAGCGGGAAGGTCTTGCTCTCGCCGACCTTCATGCCGCGCACCGACTTGTCGAACTGCTCCAGCATCTGGCCTTCGCCGACGATGAACTGGAAGTCCTCGGCCTTGCCGCCGGCGAAGGGCTCGCCGTCGATCTTGCCTTCGAAGTCGATGCTCACGCGGTCGCCTTCCTGCACGCCGTCGGCGGCGGCGCGCAGGCCGAAGCTGCGGCGCTGCTTGCGCAGGATGTCGATGGTGCGGTCGATCGCCGCTTCGGTCACGTCGGCGCTGATGCGCTCGACTTCCAGCGCCGCCAGGTCACCGATGCTCACCTCGGGGTAGACCTCGAAGGTGGCGTCGAAGACGATCTGGCCTTCCGGCGCCTCGTCCTTTTGCGTGATGCGCGGCGCGCCGGCCACGCGCAGCTTGGCTTCGGTGGCGGCATCGGCGAAGGCCTTGCCGACCTTGTCGTTGACCACCTCGTACTGCACCGAGTAGCCGTAGCGCTGCGCCACCACCGACATCGGCACCTTGCCGGGCCTGAAGCCGTCGGCCTTGACCGTGCGCGCCAGGTTGCGCAGCCGGCTTTCGACCTCGTGGTTGACGTCGCCGGCGGCCAGCGACAGCGTGATGCGGCGTTCCAGTTTTTCGAGGGTTTCGACGTTGACGGCCATGATGTGCAATGAACAAGGACTGAAGAAGTGGGGTGGTGCGCGGGGCCGGACTCGAACCGGCACGCCGGTGAAGGCGTCAGGACCTAAACCTGGTGCGTCTACCAATTTCGCCACCCGCGCTTTTTGGGTGGGTCCGTGGGTCCGGCTCCGGCGCCGAGCCGCGGCAAACGCAGGATTTTAGCCTGCGCTCGCGGCGGGCCCTGGCGGGTCTTCGCGGCGCACCCGGTACCAGGCCGCGTACATGGCCGGCAGGCTGAGCAGCGTGAGCGCGGTCGCGACGATCAGCCCGCCCATGATGGCCGCCGCCATCGGCCCCCAGAAGCCGCTGCGCGACAGCGGAATCATCGCCAGCACGGCGGCCGCCGCCGTCAGCACGATGGGGCGGAAGCGCCGCACCGCGGCCTCGACGATGGCGTCCCAGGCCGGCACGCCGCGCGCGCGGTCCTGCTCGATCTGGTCGATCAGGATCACCGAGTTGCGCATGATCATCCCCATCAGCGCCACCACGCCCAGCAGCGCGACGAAGCCGAACGGCCGGTCCAGCAGCAGCAGCGCGGCGGCCGCGCCGGTGATGCCCAGCGGCCCGGTGAGGGACACCAGCAGCGCGCGGCCGAAGCTCTGCAACTGCAGCACCAGCAGCGTGAAGATGATGAACAGCATGACCGGCAGGCCGACCGCGATCGAGCCCTGGCCCTTGGAACTTTCCTCGACCGCGCCGGCCACCTCGATGCCATAGCCCGCCGGCATGCGCGCGGCCAGTTGCTGCAGCTTGGGCCATACCTGGGCGCTGACGGTCGGGCCCTGGATGCCGTCGACCACGTCGCCCTGGATGGTGACGGCGTAGGCGCGGCCCTCGCGCCACATCAGCCCGTTCTCCCACGCGAAGCCGATGCTGGCCACCTGCGCCAGCGGCACCGAGCGCCCGCTGGCCGTGGGCAGGTAGGCGCTGCGCAGGTCGGTGATGGCGCTGCGCTCGTCGGCCGGCTGGCGCAGCACGATGTCGATCAGGCGGTCGGCCTCGCGGTACTGGCCGACCGTGGAGCCGACGAGGATGGTGCGCGCCGCCTGCGCGATGGCCTGGCTGCTGACGCCGAGGGCACGCGCCTTGTCCTGGTCGACCTGCAGGCGCAGCACCTTGATCTTCTCGTTCCAGTTGTCGTTGACGCCGCGCATGCTGGGGTTGGCGCGCAGGATCTCCAGCGCCGCGTCGGCCCACTGGCGCACCACCGCCGGGTCGGCGCCATGCACGCGGAACTGCACCGGGTACGGCACCGGCGGCCCGTTGGGCAGCAGCTTGACGCGCGCGCGCGCCTCGGGGAACTCGGCCGCCAGGATCTGCGGCAGCCGCAGCCGCAGCGATTCGCGCTCGGCCAGCGAATGCGGCAGCACGATGGCCTGGGCCACGTTGGTGGTGTCGAAGATCACGTCCAGCGGCAGGTAAAAGCGCGGCACGCCGGTGCCGATCCAGGTGCTGATGCTTTGCACCTCGGCCTCGCGCGCCAGGCGCTGCTCGAAGCGCTGCGCCAGTTCGTTGCTGGCCTGGATGGTCGAGCCCTCGGGCAGCCACAGGTCGACCAGGATCTCGGGCCGGCTGGAATCGGGGAAGAACTGCTGTTGCACGCGCGTCATGCCGAACACGCCCAGCGCGAACAGGCCGACGGTCGCGGCGATGGTCAGCCAGCGGTTCGCCACGCACCAGTTCACCGCGCGGCGGAAGACGCTGTAGAACGGCGTGTCGAACAACTCGTGCGCATGGCCTTGCACCTTGCTGCGCGTGCGCAGCAGCCGCGCGCCGAGGTAGGGCACGAAGTAGACCGACACCACCCACGAGATCAGCAGCGCCGCGGTGGTGACGGCGAAGATCGCGAAGGTGTACTCGCCGACCGACGACCGGGCCAGCCCGATCGGCAGGAAGCCGGCCGCGGTGATCAGCGTGCCGGTGAGCATGGGCATCGCCGTCACGTCGTAGGCGAAGGTGGCGGCGCGGCGCTTGTCGTAGCCCTCTTCGAGCTTGCGCACCATCATCTCGACGGCAATGATGGCGTCGTCGACCAGCAGGCCGAGCGCGATGATCAGCGAGCCGAGCGAGATCTTGTGCAGGCCGACGTCCCAGCCGTACATCACCACGAAGGTGATGGCCAGCACCAGCGGGATGGTGATGGCCACCACCAGCCCGGGCCAGATGTCCAGGCGCAGCGGCTTCCAGTGCAACCCCAGGCTGACGAAGCTGACCGCCAGCACGATGACCACCGCCTCCACCAGCACGCGCACGAACTCGCTCACCGAGCGCACCACGGCCTGCGGCTGGTCCTGGATCTGCTGCAGTTCCAGCCCCACGGGCAGCTCGGCGCGCACCGACTCCACCGCCGCCTGCAGGTTCTTGCCCAGACGCACGATGTCGCCGCCGCGCGCCATCGACACGCCCAGCGCCACCACCTGCCGGCCCTGGTGCCTGACCATCACGCTGGGCGGGTCGACGTAGGCGCGCGCGATGCTGGCGATGTCGTCCAGCCGGATCGTGCTGGCCACGCCGGTGCTGGGGTTCACCGCGCGGATGGGCATCTGCTTCAAGGCGTCGATCGAGCGGAACTGCCCTTCGATGCGCACCGCCAGCCGCTCGGTCGGCGTGTTCAGCGCGCCGGCGCCCTCCACCGCGTTCTGCGCGCCGATCTGCGCCAGCACCTGGCTCATGTCGATGCCCAGCGTGGCCAGCTTCTTCTGCGAGATCTCGATGTACACGCGCTCGGCCTGCACGCCGTAGAGCTGCACCTTGGCCACGTCTTCCACGCGCAGCAGGCGGTCGCGCACGCGCTCGGCGGCCTGGCGCATCTCCTCGTTGCTGAAGCCGTCGGCCGAGAGCGCGAAGATCGAGCCGTAGACGTCGCCGAAGTCGTCGTTGAAGCTGGGCCCGAGCACGCCCGTGGGCAGCGTGCCGCGCATGTCGCCGATGCGCTTGCGTGCCTGGTAGAAGCTGTTGGCCACCTCGCGCGGCGGCGTCGAGTCCTTGACCTGCAGAATGGTCACCGAGACCTCGGGCCGCGTGAAGCTGCGCAGCTTGTCGACGTAGGGCACCTCCTGCAGCGTCTTCTCGACCTTGTCGGTCACCTGGTCGGCCATCTGCTGCGCGGTGGCGCCGGGCCACACGGCGCTGACCACCATCGCGCGGAAGGTGAACGGCGGGTCCTCGTCCTGGCCGAGCTGGAAGTAGGCCACGGCGCCCAGCAGCATCAGCACCACCAGCAGGTAGCGCGTCAGCGCGGGATGGTCCAGCGCCCAGCGCGAGACGTTGAAGCGCGAGCGCGGCTCGGCCGCGGCGGCAGGGCGATCGTCGTCGATCACGATCGGCGCCCTCAGCGGCTGGCCGCCGCGGCGGGGGCCGAGGCGGCGGCCGACGCAGCCGCCGCGGGCTTCACCGCCTGGCCTTCGGTCAGCACGTGGACGCCGGCCGTCACCACCTGCTCGCCGGGCTGCAGCCCGGCCAGCACGATCACCTGGTTGCCCTGCGCGCCGCCCAGGCGCACGGGCCGCGTCCGCACCACCTGCTTGGCGGCGTCCAGCACCCAGACGGCCGAGCCGCCCTGGTGCTCCTTGATCGCCGTCAGCGGCAGCAGCGCGACGCCGGCCACCGGCGGCAGCTCGATCGACGCGGTGGCGGTGCGGCCTAGTTGTACCTGTACCGGTGACGCGGCCTGCAGGTCGGCCTTGACCTGGAAGGTGCGCGTCACCGGGTCGGCGGCGGCCGCCAGCTCGCGCACGGTGGCCGTCAACCGCTCGTCGCTGCCCCACAGGCGCACGCTCACGGCGCCGGGCTTGCCGACCCAGGCGCGCAGGCCGGCCAGCGCGTCTTCCGGCACCGCGAAGACCACGTCGCGCGGGCCGTCCAGCGCCAGGCGCAGCACCGGCGTGCCGGCGGCCAGCACCGCGCCGGGCTCGGCTTCCACCGCCACCACGATGCCCGGCGCCGTGGCCACCAGCGTGGTGTAGGCCGCCTGGTTGCCCTGCACCGAGGCCTGCGCGCGCGCCTGCTCCAGCGTGGCGGCGGCGCCCTTCAGCGCGGCCTCGCGGCGGTCCAGCTCGGCGCTGCTGATGAAGCCCTGGTCGCGCAGGTCCTTGAAGCGCTTGTAGTCGGCCAGGTTCAGCTCGTGGCTGACCTGCGCGGCGCGCACGGCGGCCGCGGCCGCCTGCCGCGAGAGCTGCAGGTCTTGCGGGTCCAGCCGCGCCAGCACGTCGCCGGCCTTCACGCGCTGGCCGACCTCGGCGTTGCGGCTGGCCATCTTGCCGCCGACGCGGAAGGCCAGCCGCACCTCGGTGCGGGCGCGAATCTCGGCGGCGTAGTCCTGCGTGCCGCCGGCACTGGCCGGCGCCACCGTTAGGATGCGCACGCTGCGCACGGCCTCGGGCGCCGGTGCCGGCTTGGAGCAGGCGGACAGCAGCGCCGCCAGGGCGATGGCGCCGGCGGCGGGCAGCAGGGATCGGCGCAGCATTCGGTTCATCGCACGGGCCCGCGGGGCGGTCGCGGGTTAATGACTGACTGGTCAGTAATTTAAACGGCGCCCTTGCGCGCTGTCAAACCAGGATCGCGGGCGGCCCGGCGCCTCACGGCGCCTCACGGCGCCTCACGGCGCGGCACGGCGCGGCACGGCGCGGCACGGCGCGGCGACAATGCCGGCCGTGGGCGTTGATCACTACGAAAACTTTCCCGTCGCCTCCATCCTGTGCCCGCCGGCGCTGCGGCCGGCGATCGCCGCCATCTACGGCTTCGCGCGCACGGCCGACGACTTGGCCGACGAAGGCACGGCCGACGCCGACACGCGGCTGGCCGACCTGGCCGCCTACCGCGCGGACCTCGAAGCGATGCTCGCCGAGCGGCCGACCAGCGCGCGCTGGCCGCAGGTCTTCGGCCCGCTGCGGGCGGTGCAGCGCCGGCACGCGCTGCCGCCGCGCCTGCTGCGCGACCTGCTCAGCGCCTTCGAGCAGGACGTTCGCAACCCGCCCTACCCCGACCGCGGCGCGCTGCTGGACTATTGCAGCCGCTCGGCCAACCCGGTGGGGCGGCTGCTGCTGCACCTGTACGGCGTCAGCGGCGCGCGCGAGCAGCAGCGCTCCGACGCCATCTGCACCGCGCTGCAACTCATCAACTTCTGGCAGGACCTGGGCCGCGACCTGCGCCACGGCCGCAACTACCTGCCGGCCGCCGACCTGGCCGCCCACGGCTTGCGTCCCGACAGCGCGCTGGCCGGCGACAACGCCGCGCGCCTGCGCGAGTGCGTGCGCGAGCTGTGCCGCTGGGCCGCCGGGTTGATGCGCGACGGCGCGCCGCTTGCCTGGGCGCTGCCGGGGCGCATCGGCTGGGAGCTGCGCCTGGTGGTGCTGGGCGGGCTGCGCGTGCTGGAGAAGATCGAGCGCATCGACGGCGACACGCTGCACCAGCGCCCGACCATCGGCCGCGGCGACGTGCCGCTGCTGCTGTGGCGCGCCTTCCGGCCGCAGGCGCTGCGCTCGGTATGACGACGCCGGCGCAGTACGTGCAGGACAAGGCGGCGCGCAGCGGCTCGTCGTTCTACTACGCCTTCCTCTTCCTGCCGCCGGAGCGCCGCGCCGCGATCACCGCGTTCTACGCCTTCTGCCGCGAGGTGGACGACGTCGTCGACGAGGTCGGCGACCCCGGCGTGGCCGCCGCCAAGCTGCAGTGGTGGCGGCGCGAGACGGCGGCGCTGTTCCAGGGCCAGCCCACGCACCCGGTGACGCAGGCGCTGCAGCCGCACCTGGCGACCTACGGCATCCGCGCCGACCACCTGCTGGCGGTGATCGACGGTTGCCAGATGGACCTGGAACAGTCGCGCTTCCTCGACTACGCCGGCTTGGCGCGTTATTGCGACCTGGTGGCCGGCGTCGTCGGCGAGGTGGCGGCGCGCATCTTCGGCCACCGCGACGAACGCACGCTGGACTACGCGCACAAGCTGGGGCTGGCGCTGCAGCTCACCAACATCATCCGCGACGTCGGCGAGGACGCGCGCCGCGGCCGCATCTACCTGCCGATCAGCGAGCTGCAGGCGCACGACGTGAAGGCGCACGAGGTGCTGCGGCGCGAGGCGCCCTGGGGCTACAGCGAGCGCTTCCAGGCGCTGATGCGCTTCCAGGCCGAACGCGCGCACGCCACCTACGACGAGGCGCTGGCCCTGCTGCCCGAGGTCGACCGCGAGGCCCAGCGGCCCGGCCTGATGATGGCCAACATCTACCGCACGCTGCTGCGCGAGATCGAACGCCAGGGCTTCCAGGTGCTGCACCAGCGCACCTCGCTGACGCCGCTGCGCAAGCTGTGGATCGCCGCGCGCACGCGATGGCAGGGGCGGTGAGGGGCACGGCCGGCAGCGGCGGTGCGCTCCGGTTGGCCGTCATCGGCGGCGGCTGGGCGGGCCTGAGCGCCGCCGTGCATGCGGTGCAGCGCGGCCACGCCGTCACGCTCTTCGAGATGGCGCGCCACTGGGGTGGCCGCGCGCGCAGCCTGCCCGATACCGACGGCCTCGACAACGGCCAGCACATCCTGATCGGCGCCTACCGCGACACGCTGGCGCTGATGCGCACGGTCGGCGTCGACCCCGACAAAGTGCTGCTGCGCCGGCCGCTGGCGCTGTGCGGCGCCGATGGGCAAGGCCTGCGGCTCGAAGCCGGCCCGGCGGCCTGGGCCTTCGCCGCGGCGGTGCTGCGCAGCGGCGCCTGGCCTTGGCGCGAGCGCATCGCCTTGCTGCACGCTTGCGCCGGCTGGGCGCGCGCCGGCTTTGCCTGCCGGCCCGACCGCAGCGTGGCCGAGTTGTGCGCGGCGCTGCCCTCGGCGGTGCGCCTGCGGCTGATCGACCCACTGTGCGTGGCCGCGCTCAACACGCCGGCGGCCGAGGCCAGCGCCGCGGTGTTCCTGCGCGTGCTGCGTGACGGGCTGTTCGGCGGCCGCGGCGCCTGCGACCTGCTGCTGCCGCGGCGGCCCCTGAACGCGCTGCTGCCCGAGCCGGCGGCGCGCTGGCTGGCCGGCCATGGCGCCGAACTGCGCCCGGGGCAACGCGTGACCTCACTGGTGCGCGACGCCGCGGCGTGGCAGGTCGACGGCCGGCCGTTCGATGGCGTGGTGCTGGCCTGCCCGGCCGCCGAGGCGGCGCGCCTGGCCGCGCCGCTGGCGCCGGCCTGGGCGGCGCTGGCTGCGGGCTTGCGCTTCGAGCCCATCGTCACCGTCACGCTGCGCTGCCGCGGCGCGCGGCTGGCGCTGCCGATGCTGGCGCTGGCCGAGGACGCGCGCTCGCCGGCGCAGTTCGTGTTCGACCACGCGCAGCTCGGCGGCCCCGCGGGGCGCTTTTCGTTCGTCGTCAGCGGCGCGGCGCGCTGGGTGGCCGCCGGGCTGGACGCTTGCGCCGCCGCCACGCAGCGCCAGGCCGCCGAGCAGTTGGCCGCCAGCGGCTGGCAGCGCGGCCAGGCGTCGCTGGAAGCGGTGTTCGCCGAGCGCCGCGCCACGTTTCGCTGCACGCCGGCGCTGCAGCGGCCGCCGGCGGTCATCGCGCCGGGGCTGGCGGCGGCCGGCGACTACGTGGCCGGCCCTTATCCGGCCACGCTGGAAGGCGCGGTGCGCGCCGGCATCGCCGCGCTGGAGGCGCTGGAACCGCGGGAGGCCCTGCACGTTCCCACCATGCAAAATAGGGTTTCATCTTCCAGCAACCCGCCATGACCGCCACCCCACGGACGACGCCCCGGAGCGACAAGGGCGCGATCACGCCGACCATCCAGGTGCTGGAGCGCATGTTCGCCATCTTGGACACGCTGGCCGCGCATCCGGACCCGGTGTCGCTGAAGGAGATCAGCGAGCGCACGGGGCTGCACCCGTCGACCACCCACCGCATCCTCAACGACCTGGCGGTCGGCCGACTGGTCGACCGGCCGCAGTCGGGCACCTACCGGCTGGGCATGCGGCTGCTGGAGCTGGGCAACCTGGTCAAGGCGCGGCTCGACGTGCGCGACGCCGCGATGGCGCCGATGCGCGAGCTGCACAAGCTGACCCACCAGCCGGTGAACCTGTCGATGCGCCAGGGCGACGAGATCGTCTACGTCGAGCGCACCTACAGCGAACGCTCGGGCATGCAGGTGGTGCGCGCGGTGGGCGGCCGCGCGCCGCTGCACCTGACTTCGGTGGGCAAGCTGTTTCTCGCCCACGACGATGCGCAGCGCGTGCGTGCCTACGCCACGCGCACCGGGCTGACCGGCCACACGCGCAACAGCATCACCGAGCTGCCCAAGCTCGAGCGCGAACTGGCCCACGTGCGCCAGCAGGGCTGGGCGCGCGACGACGAAGAGCTGGAGCTGGGCGTGCGCTGCATGGCCGCCGGCATCTTCGACGACCAGGGCCAGTTGATCGCCGGGCTTTCGGTGTCGGCGCCGGCCGACCGGCTGGAGGAGAGCTGGCTCGACAAGGTGAAGTCGACCGCGGCGCAGATCTCGGCTGCGCTGGGGCACCGCGGCGCTTAAGGGGATCGGCCGCGGTGCGGCCAAGGCCCAGGCCGAGGCCGAGGCCGATCCTCAGTGCAGGTTGGCCGCGTGGCTGCCTTCGGGCTGCTGGGCCAGCCAATGGCGGATGCGCTCGGCGTCGCCGATGCGCGAATACTTGCCCGCCGAATCCAGCAGCACCAGGATCAGCTTGCGGCCGGCCAGCTGCGCCTGCATCACCAGGCAGCGCCCGGCCTCGGCGATGTAGCCGGTCTTCTGCAGGCCGATGTCCCAGGCCGGGTTGCGCACCAGGCCGTTGGTGTTGCGGAACTGCTCGACGCGCGCGCCGACCGGGAACTCGGCCTCGGGCGAGGTCGACAGCTCGCGGATCAAGGGCTGCTGGTAAGCCGCCTTGACCAGCAGCGTGAGGTCGCGCGCGCTCGATCGGTTGCTGCTCGACAGCCCCGTCGGCTCCACGTAGTGCGTGTCGGTCATGCCCAGGCGGCGCGCGGTGGCGTTCATCAAGGCGACGAAGGCGTCCATCCCGCCGGGGTAGCTGCGGCCCAGCGCGTGCGCGGCGCGGTTCTCCGACGACATCAGCGCCAGGTGCAGCATCTCGCCGCGGGTGAGCTGGGTGCCCACCTTCAGCCGCGAGCGGCTGCCCTTCTCGGTGTCGACGTCCTGCTCGGTCACGGTGACCGGCGTGTTCAGGTCCAGCCGTGCCTCGGTGACCACCATCGCCGTCATCAGCTTGGTGATCGAGGCGATCGGCAGCACCGCCTGCGGGTTCTTGCTGACCAGCACCTGGTTGGTGTCCTGGTCGACCACCAGCGCCACGCTGGACTTCAGCTCCAGCGGGTCATTGCCCTGGTGCAGGCCCTGCTGCTCGCCCAGCGAAGGCCGGCGCGGCGCCGGCTTGGCCACCACCACGCGGCGCCCCGCCGCGGCCTTGGCGCCGCGCGCGGACTTGGCCGCCGGCTTGGCGGACGCTTTGGCGGTGCTTTTGGTGGACGACTTGGCGGCCGGCTTGGCCACCACGCGCTGCGCCTTGGCCGTGTGCTTGCCCTGGGCCTTGGCGGCCCAGACGTTGCCCGACAAGGCGATCGCCAGCACCCCCAGCAGCCACCACCACGAACCCCGACTCGACGACCTGCTGCGCACTGCGAATCACCCCGGCAAACCCAAACTGGCCGCGAGGGTAACTGACAAGATCAAGCAAATCAAGAACTTGCAGGCCGTTTTTCAAGCGCTTTTCCGGGCTTAACCTTGCGCCGCCACGCGCTCGGCGTTGCTGTGCAGCTTGTTCAGTGCCGACAGGTAGGCCTTGGCCGATGCCACCACGATGTCGGGGTCGGCGCCCACGCCGTTGACGACGCGCCCGCTGTGCTGCAGCCGCACCGTCACTTCGCCTTGCGATTCGGTGCTGCCCGAGGTGATGGCGTTGACCGAGTACAGCATCAGCTCGGCGCCGCTCTTCACCTGCGACTCGATGGCTTTCAGGCTGGCGTCGACCGGGCCGTTGCCGTCGGACTCGGCGTGCAGCTCCTTGGTGCCGGCGGCGAAGGCCACCTGGGCGTGCGGGCGCTCGCCGGTTTCCGAGCGCTGCGACAGCGACAGCAGCCGGTAGTGCTCGACCTCGCCGGTGACGCTTTCGTCGCCGACCAGCGCGATGATGTCCTCGTCGAAGATCTCGCTCTTGCGGTCGGCCAGGTCCTTGAAGCGCGCGAAGGCGGCGTTGATCTCGGCCTCGCTCTCCATCTCGATGCCCAGCTCCTGCAGCCGCTGCTTGAAGGCGTTGCGGCCGCTGAGCTTGCCGAGCACGATCTTGTTGGCGCTCCAGCCCACGTCTTCGGCGCGCATGATTTCGTAGGTGTCGCGCGCCTTCAGCACGCCGTCCTGGTGGATGCCGCTGGCATGCGCGAAGGCGTTGGCGCCGACCACCGCCTTGTTGGGCTGCACGACGAAGCCGGTGGTCTGGCTCACCATGCGGCTGGCCGGCACGATTTGCGCGGCGTCGATGCCGACGTCCAGGTCGAAGTAGTCGCGCCGCGTCTTCACCGCCATCACCACCTCTTCCAGCGAGGTGTTGCCGGCGCGCTCGCCGAGGCCGTTGATCGTGCACTCGACCTGGCGCGCGCCGCCGATCTTCACGCCGGCCAGCGAGTTGGCCACCGCCATGCCCAGGTCGTTGTGGCAGTGCACGCTCCACACGGCCTTGTCGCTGTTGGGGATGCGCTCGCGCAGGCGGCGGATGAACTCGCCGTACAGCTCGGGCACCGCGTAGCCCACGGTGTCGGGCACGTTGATCGTCGTCGCGCCTTCGGCGATCACGGTCTCCAGCACGCGGCACAGGAAGTCGGGGTCGGAGCGGTAGCCGTCCTCGGGCGAGAACTCGACGTCGGCGCAGGCGTTGCGCGCGAAGCGCACCGCCTGCTTGGCCTGCTCCAGCACCTGCTCGGGCGTCATGCGCAGCTTCTTTTCCATGTGCAGCGCGCTGGTGGCGATGAAGGTGTGGATGCGCGCCCGGGCCGCACCCTGCAGCGCCTCGGCGGCGCGCGCGATGTCGCGGTCGTTGGCGCGCGCCAGCGAGCAGACGGTGGACTCCTTGATGACGTCGGCAATCGCCTTCACCGCCGCGAAGTCGCCGTTGCTCGACGCCGCGAAGCCGGCCTCGATGACGTCGACGCGCAGCCGCTCCAGCTGGCGCGCGATGCGCAGCTTCTCCTCGCGCGTCATCGACGCGCCGGGCGACTGCTCGCCGTCGCGCAAGGTGGTGTCGAAGATGATCAGCTTGTCGCTCACGGCGGTGCTCCTGCAACGTTGGTGGTGATGGCGATCGTCAGGCGGTCGCCGCTTCGGCCGGCTGCCAGGCCACGCCGGCGCGCTGCAGGCCCGACAGCACGGCCTTCATCGACGCGCTGACGATGTTGGCATCGATGCCCACGCCGAACAGCGTGCGCTGCTCGCCGATGCGCAGCTCCAGGTAGGCCGCGGCGCGCGCCTGCGCGCCGGCGCCGATGGCGTGCTCATGGTAGTCCAGCACCCGCACCGGCACGCCGCAGGCCGCCGACAGCGCGGAGACGAAGGCGTCCACCGGCCCGTTGCCGACGCCGGCCAGCGCCAGCGCGCGGCCCTGCGTGCGCACCGTGGCCTGCAGGCGCAGGCGGCCGTCGGCCTCTTCGCTCATCACCTGCTGCTCGATGTGCGGCGGTGCCGCCAGGCCGTAGGCGTCCTGGAAGATCGCCCACAGGTCGCCGGCGCTCAGCTCGCGGCCCTGCACGTCCATCACCGCCTGCACGGCGGCGCTGAACTCGATCTGCAGCCGGCGCGGCAGCTCCAGCCCGTACTCGGCCTCCAGCAGGTAGGCGATGCCACCCTTGCCCGACTGGCTGTTGACGCGGATCACCGCGTCGTAGCTGCGGCCCAGGTCCTTGGGGTCGATCGGCAGGTAGGGCATGTCCCAGACGTCGCCGTCGCGGCGGGCGGCGAAGGCCTTCTTGATCGCGTCCTGGTGCGAGCCCGAGAACGAGGTGTAGACGAGGTCGCCCACGTAGGGGTGGCGCGGGTGCACCGGCAACTGGTTGCAGTGCTCCACGCAGCGGCGGATCTCGTCGATGTCGGAGAAGTCCAGCCCCGGCGCCACGCCCTGCGTGTAGAGGTTGAGCGCGATGTTGACGAGGTCGACGTTGCCGGTGCGCTCGCCGTTGCCGAACAAGCAGCCTTCGATGCGGTCGCAGCCGGCCATCAGCGCGAATTCGCCGGCCGCGGTACCCGTGCCTCGGTCGTTATGCGGGTGCACCGAGAGCACGATGCCGTCGCGCCTTTCGAGGTGCCGGTGCATCCACTCGATCATGTCGGCGAACAGGTTGGGCGTGGAATGCTCCACCGTCGACGGCAAATTGATGATGCACTTGCGCGCAGCCGTCGGCTGCCACACCGCGGTGACGGCGTCGACCACGCGCTTGCTGAAGGCCAGCTCGGTGCCCGAGAACATCTCCGGCGAGTACTGGAAGGTCCACTGCGTGCCGGGCTGCTTCGCGGCCAGGTCGCGCAGCATCGCCGCGTGGCTGACGGCGAGTTCGACGATGCCGTCCTCGTCCAGCCCCAGCACCACGTTGCGCATCACCGGCGCGGTGGCGTTGTAGAGGTGCACGATGGCGCGCGGCGCGCCCTGCAGCGCTTCGAAGGTGCGTGCGATGAGGTGGTCGCGCGCCTGCGTCAGCACCTGGATCGTCACGTCGTCGGGGATGCGCTTGTCTTCGATCAGCAGGCGCACGAAATCGAAGTCGGCCTGCGACGCGGAAGGAAAGCCGACCTCGATCTCCTTGAAGCCGATCTTCACCAGCGTCTCGAAGAAGCGCAGCTTGCGCGCCGGATCCATCGGCTCGATCAGCGCCTGGTTGCCGTCGCGCAGGTCGACGCTGCACCACATGGGCGCGCGGCTCAGCACCGCGTCGGGCCAGCGGCGGTCGTGCAGGCCCACCGGCTTGAAGCTGCGGTACTTGGCGGCGGGGTTGCTCAACATCGGCATCGGAGATCTCCTGGAGAAGGTCTTGCACGCAGCCCGATTTCGTCGTCGACAGGCACGAAAAAACGGCCCGCTGCGTGACGCTGGCGGGCCGTTGATCGGAAAAAAGGGGGAAAGGACGAACGTCGATCAGCGCACCCGCGAACGCGGTAGCAGCGCTAGGGCCAGAAGGCGGGCAATCGACGACATGGCGCGCAATATAGCACGCGGCCTCGCGCGGTCAGCGGCCGCGGCCGTCACTGGTGCAGCCCCTTCTCCTCGGGCTCGTCGATCGAGGTCGCGATCACGCTGACCGGCTTGCCCTTCATCTTGCGCCAGCCGTACACGACATAACCCGACAGCCCGTACAAGCAGAAGATGCCGAACAGCGCGCGCGGCGTGTCCAGCGCGATCAGCGCGATCGCCAGCGCCACGCCCACCAGCACGATGAAGGGCACGCTGCGCCGGCCGCCCACCACCTTGAAGCTGTAGAACGGCGCGTTGGTCACCATCGACAGCCCCGCGAACAGCGTGACGCCGAAGGCCACCCAGGCCAGCCACGGAATCTGCGAGGCCGGCCGGAAGCCGGCATCGTCCATCACCCACACCAGGCCGATCACCAGCGCCGCCGCGGCGGGGCTGGGCAGGCCCTGGAAGAAGCGCTTGTCGACGACGCCGATGTTGACGTTGAAGCGCGCCAGCCGCAGCGCGGCGCCGGCGATGTAGACGAAGGCCGGAATCCAGCCGGCCTTGCCCAGGTCCTTCAGGCCCCAGATGTAGACGATCAGCGCCGGCGCCGCGCCGAAGCTGACCATGTCCGACAGGCTGTCCATCTGCTCGCCGAAGGCGCTTTGCGCATTGGTCATGCGCGCCACGCGGCCGTCCAGGCTGTCGAGCACCGCGGCCACGAAGATGGCGATGCAGGCCGCCTCGAAGCGGCCGTTCATCGCCATCACGATGCCGTAGAAGCCCGAGAACAGCGCCGCCAGCGTGATCGCGTTGGGCAGCACGTAGATGCCCTTGCGGCGCGGCCGCGGCGCGTCGCCGGCCTCGTCCGGCGGCAGTTGGCTGTTCTCGTTCATGGCCGCGAGGATGCCAGCAGCAGCGGCGGCTTCAGTTGCGCGACTTGTCGACCAGCTTGTTGGCCTTGATCCACGGCATCATCGCGCGCAGCTTCTCGCCGACCACCTCGATCGAGTGCTCGGCCATCAGGCGGCGGCGGCTCAGCAGCGTGGGCGCGCCGGCGCGGTTTTCGAGGATGAAGCTCTTGGCGTACTCGCCGCTCTGGATGTCGGCCAGCATCTGCTTCATCGCGGCCTTGGTCTCGGCCGTGATGACCTTGGGGCCGGAGACGTACTCGCCGTACTCGGCGTTGTTGCTGATCGAGTAGTTCATGTTGGCGATGCCGCCTTCATAGATCAGGTCGACGATCAGCTTCAACTCGTGCAGGCACTCGAAGTAGGCCATCTCGGGCGCGTAGCCGGCTTCCACCAGCGTCTCGTAGCCGGCCTTGATCAGCTCCACCGTGCCGCCGCACAGCACCGCCTGCTCGCCGAACAGGTCGGTCTCGGTCTCTTCGCGGAAGTTGGTCTCGATGATGCCGGCCTTGCCGCCGCCGTTGGCCGCGGCGTAGCTGAGCGCGAGGTCGCGCGCCTTGCCGCTCTTGTCGGCATGCACGGCGATCAGGTGCGGCACGCCGCCGCCCTGCGTGTAGGTGTTGCGCACCGTGTGGCCCGGGGCCTTGGGCGCGACCATCCAGACGTCGAGGTCCTCGCGCGGCACGACCTGGCCGTAGTGCACGTTGAAGCCGTGCGCGAAGGCGAGCGAGGCGCCCTTCTTGATGTTGGGCTCGATGTCGTTCTTGTAGACGGCGCCGATCTGCTCGTCGGGCAGCAGGATCATCACGACGTCGGCGGACTTCACCGCGTCGGCCACCTCGGCCACCTTGAGGCCGGCCTTCTCGACCTTGGACCACGAGGCGCCGCCGCGGCGCAGGCCCACCGTCACCTTGCAGCCGCTGTCGTTGAGGTTCTGCGCGTGTGCGTGGCCTTGCGAGCCGTAGCCGATGATGGTGACGTTCTTGCCCTTGATGAGGCTGAGATCGGCGTCCTTGTCGTAGTAAACCTTCATGTTTTTCTCCGTCAAACGTTGATAAGCAAGCTTCAAAGGCTCCGCCGGGAGCCCACCCTACACTCTGAGAATTCTCTCGCCGCGGCCGATGCCGCTGGTGCCCGTGCGGACGGTCTCGAGGATGGCCGTGCGGTCGATGGCCACCAGGAAGGCATCGAGCTTGCCGGCGTCGCCGGTCAGCTCGATGGTGTAGCTCTTTTCGGTCACGTCGACGATGCGGCCGCGGAAGATGTCGGCCATGCGCTTCATCTCCTCGCGCTCCTTGCCGACGGCGCGCACCTTCACCAGCATCAGTTCGCGCTCGGTGAAGCTGCCCTCGGTGAGGTCGACGACCTTGACGACCTCGATCAGCCGGTTCAGGTGCTTGGTGATCTGCTCGATCACCTCGTCGGAGCCGGTGGTGACGATGGTCATGCGCGACAGCGAGGCGTCCTCGGTCGGCGCGACGGTCAGGCTTTCGATGTTGTAGCCGCGGGCGGAGAACAGCGCCACCACGCGCGACAGGGCGCCCGGCTCGTTCTCGAGCAGCACCGCAATGATGTGTTTCATGACAAGCTCTCTCGGGCCGGCGCGCTCTTCAGGCGCCGGGGCGGTAACCCCGGACCCTTGGCCACGTGGCCGTGACGATTGAAGGGAAGGCTACAGATCCTCGGAACCGAGCAGCATCTCGGTGATGCCCTTGCCGGCCTGCACCATCGGCCAGACGTTCTCGGTGGGGTCGGTGCGCACGTCGAGGAAGACCGTGCGGTCCTTCAGCTTGATGGCCTCGCGCAGCGCGCCGTCGACGTCGCCGGGCTTCTCCACCAGCAGGCCGACGTGGCCGTAGGCCTCGGCCAGCTTGACGAAGTCGGGCAGCGCGTCCATGTAGCTGTGCGAATAGCGGCCGCCGTAGTCCAGCTCCTGCCACTGCCGCACCATGCCGAGGTAGCGGTTGTTCAGCGAAACCACCTTGACCGGCGTGTCGTACTGCTTGCAGGTGGACAGCTCCTGGATGCACATCTGGATGCTGCCCTCGCCGGTGATGCAGAACACGTCGGCGTCGGGCTTGGCCAGCTTGATGCCCATTGCGTAGGGCAGGCCCACGCCCATGGTGCCCAGGCCGCCGGAGTTGATCCAGCGCCGCGGCTCGTCGAAGCGGTAGAACTGCGCCGCCCACATCTGGTGCTGGCCGACGTCGGAGGTGATGTAGGTGTCGCGGTCCTTGGTCAGCTGCCACAGCTTTTCGATCACCGCCTGCGGCTTGATCACGTCGCTGCTGGTGCGGTAGGCCAGGCAGTCGCGCTTGCGCCACTCGTTGACCTGGCCCCACCAGGCCGACAGCGCGGCCGCGTCGGGCCGCGACTGCGCCTCGCGGATCTGGTGCGTCAGCTCCTGCAGCACGTCCTTCACGTCGCCGACGATGGGGATGTCGACCTTCACGCGCTTGGAGATCGACGAGGGGTCGATGTCGACGTGGATGATCTTGCGCTCCACCTGCGCGAAGTGGCGCGGGTTGCCGATCACGCGGTCGTCGAAGCGCGCGCCCACGGCCAGCAGCACGTCGCAGTGCTGCATGGTCATGTTGGCCTCGTAGGTGCCGTGCATGCCGGGCATGCCCAGGAAGCGGGCGTCGCCGGCGGGAATCGCGCCCAGGCCCATCAGCGTGCTGGTGCAGGGGAAGCCCAGCAGTTCGACCAGTTCGCGCAGCTCGGCCGCCGCATTGCCCAGGATCACGCCGCCGCCGGTGTAGAGGTAGGGCCGCTTGGCCTGCAGCAGCAGCTGCACGGCCTTGCGGATCTGCCCGCCGTGGCCCTTGCGCACCGGGTTGTACGAGCGCATCTCCACCGTCTCGGGGTAGTGGAAGGGCGCGGTCTTCAGCGACACGTCCTTGGGGATGTCCACCACCACCGGGCCCGGGCGGCCGGTGCGCGCGATGTGGAAGGCCTTCTTCAGCGTCAGCGCCAGGTCGCGCACGTCCTTGACCAGGAAGTTGTGCTTGACCACCGGCCGCGTGATGCCCACGGTGTCGCATTCCTGGAAGGCGTCGAGGCCGATCGCCGGCGTCGGCACCTGGCCGGTGATGATCACCATCGGGATCGAGTCCATGTACGCGGTGGCGATGCCCGTCACCGCGTTCGTGACCCCCGGGCCGGAGGTGACTAGCGCCACGCCGACGTCGCCGGTGGCGCGCGCATAGCCGTCGGCGGCATGCACGGCCGCCTGTTCGTGACGCACCAGCACGTGCTGGATGCTGTCTTGCTTGTACAGCGCGTCGTAGATGTAGAGGACCGAGCCGCCGGGATAGCCCCAGAGGTACTTGACCCCTTCGGCCTGCAGGCAACGGACCAGGATTTCCGACCCGTTGGGGTCGGCGGTGGAGGAGGAGGAATTCGCTGGTGCCGAAGCGGCACGCTTGATTTCCGCGGCAGACATGTCCATGGGAGAGAACCTCTGTGAATTTCTCTAACGAAAAACCATCGGTGTGCCTCCGACGCGTTCTCGTGAAACGGCTTCGGCACTGCGCGCGGTCGAATCGCCGCCGTCCGGGTCGGACGGCCGGAATCAGACCCAAAAGAGCGTTGTGCGAAGCAGCATTATGGCATCGGGCCGCGGCGCGCCGGCCCGTGCGCGGGGCCGCGACACGCTCGTTGATAATCCGCGCCGGTTCGAGCCGGGCGCCAGGACGCCCGGCCGCAAGCATCCGTGGCCACCGACAAAGACCTGTCCGACTTCCTCAAGAGCGTTGAGAAACGCGCCTTCAAACGCACGGTCTACGCCGTGCGCGACGACGAGGCGGCGCTGGACATCCTGCAGGATTCGATGATCCGGCTGGCCGAGAAGTACGCCGACCGGCCCACCGCCGAATGGCCGCTGCTGTTCCAGCGCATCCTGTCCAACGCCACGATGGACTGGTTCCGGCGCCAGAAGGTGCGCAACGCGGTCGTGCAGAACCTGTCGGACTTCGAGGGCAACAGCGACGACGACGAGTTCGACCTGCTCGAAGCGCTGCAGTCGGTCGACGGCAGCCTGGGCGCCGAGAGCGCGGCCGACGCCGTCTCGCGGGAACAGATCCTGCTATTGATCGAATCGGAGATCGCCGAACTCCCCGCTCGTCAACGAGAGGCCTTCCTGCTACGTTACTGGGAAGAATTCGATGTGGCCGAGACGGCGGAAGTCATGGGATGCTCGGAGGGAAGCGTGAAGACGCATTGCTCCCGGGCCGTTCATGCCTTGGCCAAGGCGCTTCGAGCCAAGGGAATCTCGCCATGAGCACACAAGCAACCCGCAGCAGCACCGGGCTCGAAGCCCTGGAGGCCCACCTCGGTGCACGGCTGGCCGCCAGCCTGAACGAACGCGCCATTGCGGTGCCGCACGACATTGCCGAGCGCCTGCGCATCAGCCGCGAACAAGCCGTCGCCGTGGCGCGGCAAGCGCGCCAGGCCCATGCCGCGTCCCGTGCCAGCGCCAGCGCGCCGGCCGCCGCCGGCGCTGCCGTGCTGGCCGGCGGCCGCGGCAGCTTTGGCTTCGGCATGGGCGGCGGCGGCCGCTTCTGGCTGGGCCTGGCGGCCTGGGTGCCGCTGGCCGCGCTGATTGCCGGGCTGGTGCTCATCCAGCAATGGAACGACCGCCAGCAGGTGCTGGCCGCGGCCGAGATCGACGCCGTGCTGCTGGCCGACGACCTGCCCCCCGCCGCCTGGACCGACCCCGGCTTCCGCGAGTACCTCAAGGCCCCGCCGCCGTGAGCCGCGCGCTGGCCGCCGCCCTGCTGCTGTCCGTGGGGCTGATCGCGCCCCTGGCGGCCCAGTTGGCACCGGCCGTGTCGAAGACCGAGCCGGCCGCCGCGGCACCCGCCGGCGGCCCGGCCTGGAACGAGCTGAAGCCGGCCCAGCAGACCGCGCTGCAGCCGCTGGCCGATCATTGGGCCGGCATCGACGCCAACCGCAAGGCCAAGTGGCTGGAGGTGGCGCGGCGCTTCGCCACCATGACGCCGGCCGAGCGCCAGCGCACGCAGGCGCGCATGGCCGCGTGGGCGGCGCTGACGCCGGTGGAACGCGGCCGTGCGCGTCAGAACTTCCAGGAACTGCGCAGCCTGCGCGCCGACGACCGCCAGGCCCTGTGGGAGGCCTACAACGCGCTGCCGCCGGAGACGAAGCGCGAATTGGCGCAGCGCGCCAAGCCGGGGGCCAGCGCGGCCGCGCGGCCGGCCGACAACGCTGCCAGCACCGCCATCGCCGGCAAGCGCGTGGCGCCGCTCGGCCAGGCGCAGGTGACGGTGCGGCCGGTCACGCCCACGGTGCTGCAGGCCAAGCCCGGCGCGTCGACGACGCTGGTCACCAAGTCGGCGCCCACGCCGCCAGCGCACCACCAGCCGGGGCTGCCCAAGATCGCTGCCACCGAAGGCTTCGTCAACCCGTCCACGCTGCTGCCCAGCCGCGGGCCGCAAGGGGCGGCCACGCTGGCACCGCTGCCGGCCACCGGCCGCGCCCCGGCCGCGCGCCCCGCGGCGGCCGCCACGCCGGCCGCCGCCGCTGCAGCGGCCAGCGGCGCGGCGCCGGGGGCTTCGGCCACGGCCGCCCATCCCGCGGCCGCACCGGCCTCGACCGCGGCGTCTGAATCCTCCCAGTGACGCCGGCGGCGCCTTTGCAGCCCGCGACGCCGGCGCTGGCGCGCCGCCTGGCCGCGATGCTCTACGAAGGCGTGCTGCTGTTCGGCGTGTTGATGGTGGCGGGCTGGCTGTATTCCAGCCTGACCCAGCAGCGCCACGCGCTGCAGGGCAAGACGGGGCTGCAGCTCTTCCTGTTCGTCGTGCTGGCGGTGTACTTCGTGTGGTTCTGGAGCCATGGCGGCCAGACGGTGGCGATGAAGACCTGGCGCGTGCGGCTGCTCACCGTCGATGGCCAACCGCTGTCGCAGGCGCGCGCGCTGCTGCGCTACCTGCTGTGCTGGCTGTGGTTCGTGCCCAGCCTGCTGGCGGTGTGGCTGGCCGGGCTGCACGACGGCGTGTCGATCGCCGCCATCACGCTGGCCGGCTGGCTGGTCTACGCGGCCTTGAGCCGGCTGCACCCGGACCGCCAGTTCCTGCACGACGCCTTGTGCCGCACGCGCCTGGTCGACGCCGCGCTGCCGGCGCGCGTGCCGGCGTGAGCGCGCAGCTTCCCTGATGAGCGCTTTGGCAGAATCCCCGCGCATGCACAACCCGCACAAGGGGCGCACGGGCTTGTCGCGCGTGCTGTTCGCCGCGCGCTACTCGGCCGAAGGGCTGGCGGCCGCCTGGCGCCACGAAAGCGCCTTCCGCCAGGAACTGGTGCTGAGCGCCGTGATGCTGCCGCTGGCGCTGTGGCTGGGCACCAACTGGGTCGAACGCTGCCTGCTCGCCGGCAGCGTGCTGCTGGTGCTGATCGTCGAGCTGCTGAACTCCGGCATCGAAGCAACGGTCGACCGCGTCTCGCTCGACCGGCACGAATTGTCCAAGCGCGCCAAGGACTACGGCAGCGCCGCCGTCGGGCTGGCGCTGCTGCTGTGCGGCGGCATCTGGCTGGCGGCGTTGTGGCAACGCCTGGCCGCATGACGAGCGCGGCCGTCACGCTGTGCGTGTTCTGCGGCTCGCGCCCGGGCGCCAACGCTGCCTACGCGCAAGCCGCGCAAGCGCTCGGCCAGGGGCTGGCGGCGCGCGGCTGGAACCTGGTCTACGGCGGCGGCAAGGTCGGCCTGATGGGCACCGTGGCCGATGCCGCCAAGGCCGGCGGCGCGCACGTCACCGGCGTCATCCCCGAGTCGCTGCTGCAGCGCGAGGTGGGCCACCACGGGCTGGACGAGTTGCGCGTGGTGCCCAGCATGCACGTTCGCAAGCAGCAGATGGCCGAGCGCGCCGACGCCTTCGTCGCGCTGCCCGGCGGCCTGGGCACGCTGGAGGAGTTGTTCGAGGTCTGGACCTGGCGCCAGCTCGGCTACCACCAGCGGCCGCTGGCGCTGCTCAACACCGAGGGCTACTACGACCGGCTGCTGGCCTTCATCGCCGACAGCGTGAACGGCGGCTTCGTCACCGAGGCGCAGGCCGCGCTATTGGTCGTGGAGCGCGAACCGCAGGCGTTGCTGCAGCGGCTGGCGAAGCTGCTGCCCGCGCCGCCCAGCGGCCCGGCCGACCTCGCACGAACTTAATGCGTCCCTGTTGGACACGTGACGCGCATTTGGCGCGTCAGCCTCAGACCGCCGCTTCGTCGGTCTCGCCGGTGCGGATGCGCACCACCTGGTCGACCGGCGTCACGAAGATCTTGCCGTCGCCGATCTTGCCGGTCTTGGCGGCCTTGACGATGGCGTCGATGCAGCGGTCGACGTCGCCGTCCTTCACCACCACCTCGATCTTCACCTTGGGCAGGAAGTCGACCACGTACTCGGCGCCGCGGTACAGCTCGGTGTGGCCCTTCTGGCGGCCGAAGCCCTTGACCTCGGTCACCGTGAGGCCGGAGACGCCCACCTCGCCCAGCGCTTCGCGCACTTCTTCCAGCTTGAACGGCTTGATGATGGCGGTGATCTGTTTCATCGCGGCTCCACGGGCAAGGGGTTTGACTGACTCGATTTAAGCACGGAACTTCGAGGTGATGGGATAACGCCAGTCGCGCCCGAAGGCCCTGTGCGTGATGCGGATGCCCACCGGCGCCTGGCGGCGCTTGTACTCGTTGAGCTTGATCAGCCGCGTCACCTTCTCGACGTCGGCGCGCGCATAGCCGGCGGCGACGATCGCCTCGATGCCTTGGTCGTCTTCCATGTAGCGCGCGAGGATGGCGTCCAGCACCTCGTAGGGCGGCAGGCTGTCCTGGTCGGTCTGGTCGGGGCGCAGCTCGGCCGAGGGCGGCCGCGTGATGATGCGCTCGGGGATCACCGGGCCGCTGCTGCCGTCGGCGCGCCGCGTCGGCTGCGCGTTCTTCCACGCCGCCAGGCGGTAGACCAGCGTCTTGGCCACGTCCTTGATGACCGCGAAGCCGCCGGCCATGTCGCCGTACAGCGTGCAGTAGCCGGTGGCCATCTCGCTCTTGTTGCCGGTGGTCAGCACGATCCAGCCGCTCTTGTTGGACAGCGCCATCAGCAGCGTGCCGCGGATGCGCGCCTGCAGGTTTTCTTCGGTGGCGTCTTCGGGCAATCCGCTGAACTGCGGCGCCAGGGCGGCGCGGAAGGCGTCGAACATCGGCGCGATGGCGATCTCGTCGTAGCGCACGCCCAGTCGCGCCGCCATGTCGCGGGCGTCGAGCCAGGAGATGTCGGCCGTGTAGGGCGAGGGCATCATCACCGTGCGCACGCGGTCGGCGCCGAGCGCGTCCACCGCCACCGCCAGCACCAGCGCCGAGTCGATGCCGCCCGACAGCCCGATGATCGCGCCCGGAAAACCGTTCTTGCCGATGTAGTCGCGCACGCCGGTCACCAGCGCCTGCCACACCTGCTGCTCCATCGGCGGCAGCGGCTCGATGCGGCCGCGCGGCACGCGGTCGGCGCCGATCTCGATGGCCAGCGCCTCCTCGGCGAACGACGCGGCGCGCGCGCTGATGCGGCCGGCGGCGTCGACCGCGAACGACGCGCCGTCGAACACCACCTCGTCCTGCCCGCCCACCAGGTGCGCGTACAGCAGCGGCAGCCCGGTGGCGCGCGCGCGCGCCGACATGCGGGACTCGCGCTCGTCGGCCTTGTCGGTGTGGAAGGGCGAGGCGTTCAGCACGCACAGCACTTCAGCGCCGGCGGTCAGCGCGCTTTGCGCCGGCTCGTCGAACCAGGCGTCCTCGCAGATCAGCAGGCCCACGCGCAGGCCGTCGACCTCGAACACCACCGGCCCCAGGCCGAGGTCGCGGCCGGAGACGAAGTAGCGCCGCTCGTCGAACACCTGGTAGTTCGGCAACTCGCGCTTGCAGTAGGTGGCCAGCACCTGGCCGCCGTGCAGCACCGAGGCGGCATTGAGCCGCATCTGCACCAGATGGGACTTCGACCTAAGATCCCCTTGCTCGCCCAGCTGGTAAGGGTGGCCCACCACCACATGCAAGCCCACGCAGTCCGCCAGTTCGCGCGCCAAGCCCAGCAGCACCTCGCGGCAGGCCTGCATGAAGGCCGGGCGCAGCAGCAGGTCTTCGGGCGGGTAGCCGCACAAGGCCAGCTCGGGCGCCACCACCAGCCGTGCGCCGTCGGCATAGGCCTGGCGCGCCACCTGGGCGATGCGGCCCGCATTGCCGGTGAGATCCCCCACGGTGGCGTTGAACTGCGCCAAGACGACCTTCATCACGCCAGACCCTGAAAAACCCGTGCCTCACACGTCGACGAGCGAGTATCGCATCCAGGTCCACGCCTCGGCCGCCGAGCTGGACGCCGCCGAATGGGACGCCCTGCTGGCGCGCCAGGCGCAGCCCACGCCCTTCATGCGCCACGCCTACCTGCAGGCGCTGGAGGCTTCCGGCTCGGCCGTGCCGGCCACCGGCTGGCACCCGCGCTGGCTGGCGCTGCGGCAGGGCGGCCGGCTGCAGGCGGCGTGCGCGCTGTACCTGAAGGACCACTCGTACGGCGAGTACGTGTTCGACTGGGCCTGGGCCGACGCCTACCGCCGCCACGGCCTGGCCTACTACCCCAAGGCGCTGGGCGCCGTGCCCTTCACGCCGGTGCCCGGCAGCCGGCTGTTGGCGGCCGACGATGCCTGGCGGCTGCGCCTGGTGCAGGCCGTCGAGGCGCTGGCGCGCGAGTCGGGCTTGTCCAGCGCCCACGTGCTGTTCATCGACGCGGCCGACCGCCGCGCCCTGGAGGCCGCGGGCTGGATGCTGCGCGACGGCCTGCAGTTCCACTGGCAGCAGGACGCGGCCGACCCGAGCCCCGACTTCACGGCGCTGCTGCAGCGGCTGCAGCGCGACAAGCGCAAGAAGATCCAGCAGGAGCGTCGCCGCGTCGCCGACGCCGGCGTGCACTTCACGGTGCATGCCGGCGCGCAGATCGACGAGCGCCTGTGGTCGTTCTTCCACCGCTGCTACACGCTGACCTACCGGGCGCACCGCTCCACGCCCTACCTCACGCGCGACTTCTTCCGCCGCATGGCGGCGGCGATGCCCGAGCACTGGCTGCTGTTCGTCGCCCACCAGGGCGGCGAGCCCATCGCCTGCTCGCTGATCGCCATCGACGCCGCGCGCCGCGCCGCCTGGGGCCGCTACTGGGGCGCCGTGCGCCACGTGCCCTGCCTGCACTTCGACGCCTGCTACTACCAGCCGTTGCAGTGGTGCCTGGCCAACGGCTATGCGCGCTTCGAGGGCGGCGCGCAGGGCGAGCACAAGATGGCGCGCGGCCTGCTGCCGGTGGCCACCCATTCGGCCCACTGGGTGGCCGACCGCCGTTTCGCCGCGGCGGTGGCCGAGGCGCTGGCCGACGAGCGCGCCGGCCTCGGCGCCTACGTCGACGAGCTGCGCGAGCACAGCCCGTTCAAGGCCGCCGAATCAGGCGGTTAGCCCGCCGCGCCGTGCCGCTGGCGCCAGGCCTGCATGCCGGCGGCGACATCGGCCTTGGCGCTGGCGGCGTCTTCCCAGCCCAGCACCTTGACCCACTTGCCTTCTTCGAGGTCCTTGTAGTGCTCGAAGAAGTGCTGGATGGTCTTCAGCCGCAGCGGGTTGAGGTCCGCGGGCTTGTTCCACTGGCTGTAGATGGAGAGGATCTTGCTCGTCGGCACGGCCAGCAGCTTGTTGTCGCCGCCGGCCTCGTCTTCCATCTTCAGCACGCCCAGCGGGCGGCAGGTGACCACCACGCCGGGGATCAGCGGCACCGGCGTGATCACCAGCACGTCCACCGGGTCGCCGTCGTCGGCCAGCGTCTGCGGGATGTAGCCGTAGTTGCACGGGTAGTGCATCGAGGTGGACATGAAGCGGTCCACGAACAAGGCGCCGCTGTCCTCGTCGACCTCGTACTTGATCGGGTCGGCGTTCATCGGGATCTCGATGATCACGTTGAACTCGTCGGGCGCCTTGGCACCGGGCGTCACGTTGTGCAGGCTCATGAGGGCATCTCGGTTGACCGGGCTGCCGATTCTAGGCAGCGGGCTTGCCGCGGGCTGACGCCGCACCGCCGTTGTAGCATCCGCGCGCCGCCGTGCCGCCCGGCCGGGCGGGCGCAGCCGAATCGCTCATCACAACGATCCCGTTCGAGGAAGGAGATCCCCTCATGTCAACGACGACGGCGCTCTACGTAGCGCTTGCCTGCGGCCTTGCGGCCGTGATTTACGGCTTCGTGCAGCGAAGCTGGATCCTGAGCCAGGACCCTGGCAACGCGCGCATGCAGGAGATCGCAGGCGCCGTGCAGCAGGGGGCGGCGGCCTACCTGGCGCGCCAGTACAAGACCATCGCCATCGTCGGCGTGGTGCTGGCGGTGCTGATCTTCATCTTCCTCGGCGGCAAGACGGCGGCCGGCTTCGTGCTCGGCGCCGTGCTCTCGGGCGCCTGCGGCTTCATCGGCATGAACGTCTCGGTGCGCGCCAACGTGCGCACCGCGCAGGCGGCCACCAAGGGCATCGGCCCGGCGCTGAACGTCGCCTTCAAGGGCGGCGCCATCACCGGCATGCTGGTGGTGGGCCTGGGCCTGCTGGGCGTGGGCATCTTCTTCTGGTACGTCAGCGGCGGCACCGCGGCCGACAGCGAAACGCTCAAGCCGCTGCTCGGCCTGGCCTTCGGCTCCAGCCTGATCTCCATCTTCGCGCGGCTGGGCGGCGGCATCTTCACCAAGGGCGCCGACGTCGGCGCCGACCTGGTGGGCAAGGTCGAGGCCGGCATCCCCGAGGACGACCCGCGCAACCCGGCGGTGATCGCCGACAACGTGGGCGACAACGTCGGCGACTGCGCCGGCATGGCCGCCGACCTGTTCGAGACCTACGCGGTGACGCTGATCGCCGCCATGGCACTCGGCGCGCTGATGCTCAAGAACGCCGCGCTGCAGGCCGTGGTCTACCCGCTGGTGCTGGGCGGCGTGTCGATCATCGCCTCCATCATCGGCTGCGGCTTCGTCAAGGCCAGCCCCGGCATGAAGAACGTAATGCCGGCGCTGTACAAGGGCCTGATCGTCGCCGGCGTGATCTCGCTGATCCTCTTCTACTTCGTCACCACGATGGTGATGCCGGCCGACGCGCTGGGCGAGGGCACGCACATGCGGCTGTTCGGCGCCTGCATCGTCGGCCTGGTGCTGACCGCGGCGATGGTGTGGATCACCGAGTACTACACCGGCACCGACTACAAGCCGGTGCAGCACGTGGCGCAGGCCTCCACCACCGGCCACGGCACCAACATCATCGCCGGCCTCGGCGTGTCGATGAAGTCCACCGCCTGGCCGGTGATCTTCGTGTGCCTGGCGATCTGGGTCTCGTACTGGCTGGCCGGCCTGTACGGCATCGCGATCGCCGCCACCTCGATGCTGAGCATGGCCGGCATCGTGGTCGCGCTCGACGCCTATGGCCCGATCACCGACAACGCGGGCGGCATCGCCGAGATGGCCGAGCTGCCCGACAGCGTGCGCGACATCACCGACCCGCTGGACGCCGTGGGCAACACCACCAAGGCCGTCACCAAGGGCTACGCGATCGGCTCGGCCGGCCTGGCCGCGCTGGTGCTGTTCGCCGACTACACGCACGCGCTGGAAGCGCGCGGCATGAAGCTGTCGTTCGACCTGAGCGACCACAAGGTGATCGTCGGCCTGTTCATCGGCGGCCTGATCCCCTACCTGTTCGGCGCCATGGCGATGGAGGCCGTGGGCCGCGCCGCCGGCAGCGTGGTGGAGGAAGTGCGCCGCCAGTTCCGCGAGATCAAGGGCATCATGGAAGGCAAGGCCAAGCCCGAGTACGGCCGCGCCGTCGACATGCTGACCGCCGCCGCGATCAAGGAGATGATGATCCCGTCGCTGCTGCCGGTGGTCGTGCCCATCCTGGTGGGCCTGCTGCTGGGCCCGGCCGCACTCGGCGGGCTGCTGATGGGCACCATCGTCACGGGCCTGTTCGTCGGCATCAGCATGTGCACCGGCGGCGGCGCCTGGGACAACGCCAAGAAGTACATCGAAGACGGCCACCACGGCGGCAAGGGCAGCGAGGCGCACAAGGCCGCCGTCACCGGCGACACCGTGGGCGACCCCTACAAGGACACCGCCGGCCCGGCCGTCAACCCGCTGATCAAGATCATCAACATCGTCGCGCTGCTGATCGTGCCGCTGCTGCCGATGACGGTGTCGACCTCGGCGCCGGCCGACCACGGCAGCGCCCCGGCGCCGGCCGCGGCACCGGCCATCGCGCCGGCGGCCGCGCCGGCCCCGTCGGCCGCCGCGCTGGCCGATGGCGCGTCGTTCGTGGTCGAGAACGGCGTCGTCAAGTTCTACTTCGCCAGCGGCAAGGCCGAGCTGGCCGGCGGCGCCAACGCGGCGCTGGCCGACGTGGCCAAGGCCGTGGCCGAGGGCAAGAAGGCCGTGGTCAGCGGCTTCACCGACGCCTCGGGCGACCCGGCGAAGAACGAAGAACTGGCCAAGCAGCGCGCCTTCGCGGTGCGCGACGCGCTCAAGGCCGCCGGCATCGCCGAAGACAAGATCGAGCTGAAGAAGCCCGAGCAGCTGACCGGCAGCGGCAACCCCGCCGAGGCGCGCCGCGTCGAGGTTTCGCTGCAGTAAACGTTTCCTCTTCCTTCAAGCGGCCCCGGCAACCCCGGGGCCGCTTCGTTTTCCGGCGCCGACGACAATCGCGCCCGCCATGCCCGCCATGCCCGCCGCTCTGCCGCACCGCGTGCTGTCCATCGTCGCGCCGATGACGCAGCTCAACACGCCCTACCCGTCCACCGCCTACCTGACGGGCTTCCTGCGATCGCGCGGCGTGCAGGCCACGCAGGCCGACCTGGCGCTGGAGCTGGCGCTGGCGCTGCTGTCGGCGCGCGGCCTGGCCCTGCTGCGTGCGCAGATCGAGGCCACGCCGGCCGCGCAGCGCGGCGCGCGCTCGGCCGCCTGGCTGGCTGCCGCCGATGGCTACCTGCAAAGCATCGACCCGGTGATCGCCTTCCTGCAGGGCCGCGACCCCACGCTGGCGCACCGCATCGCCGGCCGCGCCTGGCTGCCCGAAGGCCCGCGCTTCGAGTCGCTGGACGCCTACGTCGACCCGAGCGGCGGCGACCCCATGGCCTGGGCCTTCGGTGCGTTGGGCCTGCAGGACCGCGCCCGCCACCTGGCCACGCTGTACCTCAACGACATTGCCGACGTGCTGCGCGACGCGGTCGACCCGCGCTTCGAGTTCGTGCGCTACGCCGAAGGCCTGGCGCAAAGCCAGCCCAGCTTCGACCCGCTGGCCGCGGCGCTGGCCGCCGCGCCCAACCTCATCGACCGCGAGCTGGCCGCGCTCACGCGCCAGGCGCTGCAGCAGCACCGGCCCACGGTAGTGCTGGTCTCGGTGCCGTTTCCGGGCGCGGTGTACGCCGCCTTCCGCATCGCGCAGACCCTCAAGGCCGAGGCGCCGGACGTCGTCACCGTGCTCGGCGGCGGCTTCGTCAACACCGAGCTGCGCGAGCTGGCCGAGCCGCGCGTGTTCGACCACTTCGACTACGTGACGCTGGACGCCGGCGAGCGCCCGCTGCTGGCGCTGCTGGAGCACCTGGCCGGCCAACGCGGCGCCGCCCGCCTGGTGCGCACCTTCCGGCGCGAGGGCGGCACGGTGCGCTACGTCAACCTGGCCGAGCCCGAGGTGCCGTTCGACGAAGCCGGCACGCCCACCTGGGACGGCCTGCCGCTGGCGCGCTACCTCTCGCTGCTGGACCTGCTCAACCCCATGCACCGGCTGTGGAGCGACGGCCGCTGGAACAAGCTCACCGTGGCCCACGGCTGCTACTGGAAGAAGTGCAGCTTCTGCGACGTCGGGTTGGACTACATCGGACGTTATGACGCGGCGCGCGCCGAGACGCTGGCCGACCGCATCGAGGCCGTCGTCGCCGAGACCGGGCAGACCGGCTTCCACTTCGTCGACGAAGCCGCGCCGCCCAAGGTGCTGAAGGCGCTGGCCGCCGAGCTGCAGCGCCGCCGCGTCGCCATCACCTGGTGGGGCAACATCCGCTTCGAGAAATCATTCGACCCGGCGCTGTGCCGGGCGCTGGCGCAAAGCGGCTGCATCGCCGTCTCGGGCGGGCTGGAGGTCGCGTCGGACCGGCTGCTGCAGCTCATGAAGAAGGGCGTCTCGGTCGACCAGGTGGCGCGCGTGACCAAGGCCTTCAGCGACGCCGGCATCCTGGTGCACGCCTACCTGATGTACGGCTTCCCGACGCAGACCGTGCAGGACACGGTGGACGCGCTGGAGTACGTGCGCCAGCTGTTCGCCGAAGGCTGCATCCAGTCGGGCTTCTTCCACCGCTTCGCCTGCACCGTGCACTCGCCGGTGGGCCTGCGGCCGCAGGACTACGGCATCTGCCTGCAGCCCGTGCCGCACCGCGGCTTCGCGCGCAACGACGTCGCCTTCAGCGACCCCACCGGCGTCGACCACGACGCGCTGGGCGCGGGCCTGCGCAAGGCGCTCTACAACTACATGCACGGCATCGGGCTGGAGCAGGACGTGCGCCGCTGGTTCGACCAGCCGGTGCCGCGCCCGCGCGTGGCGCGCCGGCGCATCGCGCAGGCGCTGGGCGCCGCCGTTCAGCGATAGAACGCTTCGACCTGGCCCTTGAGCTTGATGAGCAGCGGCCGGCCGTGGCGGTCCAGCGTCTTGCCGGCCGGCACCTTGACCCAGCCTTCGCTGAGGCAGTATTCCTCGACGTCGTGGCGCTCGCGGCCGTTGAGCCGGATGCCGATCTCGCGCTCGCAAACGGCGGCCACGTAGTGCGGGCTGCGCGGGTCGACCGACAGGCGGTCGGGCAAGGCGGGTGCGGGTGCGGGTGCGGGCGTGGGTGTGGGTGCGGGGGTCTCGTCGGTCATGGCGGCGCGGGCGCGATGGCGGGATGGCAACGGCGCGCATTGTCGGCCACGGCGCCGCGCGGCCCGGGCAATCGCCACCACAATGCCGGCCATGCAACGCTCGACACGATGGCACCGCCTGCTGGTGACCGCGTTATGCCTGTTAGCCGGTGCGGCCTCGGCGCTGGCCGCCGACGCCGTCAAGGTCGGCTCCAAGCGCTTCACCGAGAGCTACGTGCTGGCCGAGATCGTGCTGCAGACGCTGCAGCGCGCCGGCGTGGCGGCCGAGCACCGCCAGGGCCTGGGCAACACCGCCATCCTCGAACAGGCCTTGCTCGGCGGCCAGGTCGACGTCTACCCCGAGTACACCGGCACCATCGTGCGCGAGCTGCTCAAGCGCAACCCGGCCGCCGATGCGCCGCCGCCCACGCTGGCCGAGCTGAACGAATGGCTGGCGCCGCGCGGGCTGAAGGCCGCGGTGCCGCTGGGCTTCAACAACACCTACTCGATCGCCATGCGCGAGGCCGATGCCGCGCGGCTGGGCGTCGATTCGCTGTCGGCCCTGGCGCGCCTGCCCGCCGAGCAGGCCGCCAAGCTGCGCACCGGCTTGTCGCACGAGTTCCTGGTGCGCGCCGACGGCTGGCCGGCGCTGAAGCGCCACTACGCGCTGCCGCTGACGGAAGCGCCGGCGCTCGACCACGGCCTGGCCTACCAGGCGCTGGCGGCGGGCCAGGTCGACCTGATCGACGTCTACAGCACCGACGCGCAGATCGGCCGCCTCAAGCTGCGCGTGCTGAAGGACGACCGCGGCTTCTTCCCGCGCTACGACGCGGTGCTGCTGATGCGCGCGGCGCTGCCGGCCGCCGCGCTGGCAACGCTGGCGCCGCTGCAAGGGCGCATCGACGAGCCGACGATGATCGGCCTCAACGCCGCGGTCGAGCTCGACGGGCGGCCTTTCGCCGACGTGGCGCGCCGCTTCGTCGATGGCGCCGCGAAGACGGCTGGTACCGCGCCGTCCGCGCCGGGCGCTGGCGGCGCGCGGCCTTCGCTGTGGGCGCAGGTGGTTGCGCCCGACCTCGGCCGGCTGCTGCTGCAGCACCTGGGCCTGGTGCTGGGCTCGGTGGCGCTGGCCACGGCCATCGGCGTGCCGCTGGGCATTGCGGCGCACCGGCACCGGCGGCTGGGCGCCGTGGTGCTGGCCGCCACCGGGCTGCTGCAGACCGTGCCGTCGCTGGCGCTGCTGGCCTTTCTGATCGCGCTGCTCGGCACCATCGGCTTCGCGCCGGCGCTGCTGGCCTTGTTCCTCTACGCGCTGCTGCCCATCGTGCGCAACACGCAGGCCGGGCTGGCCAGCGTGCCGGCCGGCTTGGCCGAGGCCGCGCGCGCGCTGGGCCTGCGCGACGCACAGGTGCTGCGCCTGGTGCAACTGCCGCTGGCGCTGCCCACGCTGCTGGCCGGCGTCTCGACCGCGGCGGTGATCAACGTCGGCACCGCCACGGTGGCCGCCTTCGTCGGCGCCGGCGGGCTGGGCGAGCGCATCGTCGCCGGCCTGGCCGTCAACGACACCGACCGCATGCTGGCCGGCGCCATTCCGGCGGCGCTGCTGGCATTGGTCGTGCAGGCCACGTTCGCGCTGGCCGAGCGCGGGCTGCTGCCGGGCCCGCTGCGCGCCCGGCCGCTGCCGCGCGCCGAACGGCCCGGCCCGCGTTGAGGCGGCGGCGCCAAGCCCCGCGCGCCGTAGGGGCTTGCGCGGCGTGACCTCGGGGCTTGCGAGCAAGCCGTAGCAGCGGGCGCGGCAAGCCGCGCGGGGCGCCGCACGCAAATCACCCGTTTGAACGGTTTGCGCCGATCGCGGCGCCCGAATACTGCCGCCCGTCAGCACGCCGCCCGGTCGTTCGCGCTCGACACCCTCGCCGCCTGCAACCCACGATTTTGTTTGAGGAGACGGACATGCACATGACGCTTGGCCTGCACAAGGCTTTGCAGCAGCGGCCCGACGCGGAAGCCATCCGCTTCATGGGCCGCAGCACCACCTACGCCCAGTTCGGCGCGCGCGTCGCGCGGCTGGCCGGCGCCCTGCGCGCGCTCGGCGTCAAGGACGGCGAACGCGTGGCGATGTATTCGCTGAACTCGCAGCGCTACCTCGAATACGACCTGGCCGTGCCCTGGGCCGGTGGCGTGCTGGTGCCGGTGAACATCCGCTGGAGCGCCGCCGAGGTGCTGTACTCGCTGGACGACTCGGGCTGCGAGATCCTGATCGTCGACGACACCTTCAAGACGCAGGCGGCGAGCCTCGCCAAGAACGCCAAGACGCTGCGCCACCTCATCTACGCCGGCGACGGCGAAACGCCCGCGGGCATGCTGAACTACGAGACGCTGGTCGCGCAGACCGAGCCGATCGACGACGCCTACCGCCACGGCGAAGACTTGGCCGGCATCTTCTACACCGGCGGCACCACGGGTTTCCCGAAGGGCGTGATGCTCAGCCACAACAACCTGGGCGCGGCGGCGCAGATCTCGGTGCAGCTGGGCATCTACGGCCCCGGCTACACCTACCTGCACGCGATGCCGATGTTCCACCTGGCCGACTTCGCGCCGACCATCGCCTTGTTCCTGTGCGGCGGGGCGCACACCATCATCCCGATGTACGAGCCGCGGCTGATGCTGCAGACCATCACCGCCGAGCGGCCCAACGTGCTGCTGATGGCGCCCACGCTGATGCAGATGACGCTCGACTGGCTGGCCGCCAACCCCGAGGCGGCGCGCGAGATGGACCTGTCGTCGCTGCAGTACGTGCTGTATGGCGCCTCGTCGATCTCGCAGACGCTGCTCGACCGCACGCTGACCGTGTTCCGCAGCGCCAAGTTCATCCAGGGCTACGGCATGACCGAACTGGCGCCCACCGCCTCGCTGCTGATGCCCGACGACCACCGCGGCACGCTGCTGCGCTCGGCCGGCCGCGCCGTCAGCGGCGTGGAGCTGAAGATCGTCGACGGCCAGGGCCACGAGGTGCCGCGCGGCACGGTGGGCGAGGTCGTCGTGCGCGGCCCCAACGTGATGCTGGGCTACTGGAACAAGCCCGAAGAAACCGCCAAGGCGGTGCGCAACGGCTGGATGCACACCGGCGACGGCGCCACCATGGACGACGCGGGCTACATCTTCATCGCCGACCGCATCAAGGACATGATCATCACCGGCGGCGAGAACGTCTACTCGGGCGAGGTCGAGAACGCGCTGATGAGCCACCCGGCGGTGGCGCAGTGCGCGGTGATCGGCGTGCCCAGCGAGCGCTGGGGCGAAGCGGTGCACGCGGTCATCGTGCCCAAGGCGGGCGCCAAGGTCGAGCTGGCCTCGATCCAGGCGCATTGCCGCGAGCTGATCGCCGGCTACAAGCTGCCGCGCAGCTTCGAGGTGCGCAGCGCGTTGCCGATGTCCAGCGTCGGCAAGGTGCTGAAGACCGAGCTGCGCAAGTCGTTCGCGGCCGAGCCGGCGTAGCATCGCCGCGGCGCCGGGCGCGGGCGTTATGCATCGCGCCCGCGCGCTCGCCGCCGACTGCCACCGCCGCCGCATCGATGCCGAACCGGGCGCCTTCGCCACTGCTAGCTTCCAAACTGAACGCACCGCGGCCGGCGGCGCACCAGTTGCTGCGTGCCAGCCTGACCGAGCGCATCGCCGCGGCGCCGGCCGCGCGGCTGATCGTGCTGCGCGCGCCGGCCGGCTTCGGCAAGACGACGGCGATGCTGCAGCACGCCGCGCGGCTGGCCGCCGACGGCCGCCCGAGCGCCTGGATCACGCTCGACCAGGCCGACGGCGACCTCGGCCGCCTGCTGCGCCACCTGCAGGCGGCGCTGGCGCCGGCGGTGTCCGCCGCCGGAAGCGCCGGCAGCGCCGGCACCAACGCGCTGCCGCTGCTGGCCGGCGTGGCCGCCGCGGCCGGCGACTTCACGCTCTTCCTCGACGACTTCGAGACCATCCAGGGCTCGGCCGCGCCCGAGCTGCTGTGCCAGTTGCTGGAACACATGCCCGCCGGCTGGCAGCTGGTGATCGGCTCGCGCACGGTGCCCAACCTGGGGCTCGGCCGGCTGCGCGCGCACGGCCACCTGGTCGAGATCGGCCTCGACCAGCTGCGCTTCACGCCGGCCGAGACCGCCGAGTTCCTGCGCCAGCGCCGCGGCCTGCCGCTGGCCGACGACCTGGTGGCGCGGCTGCACGCCGTCACCGAAGGCTGGGTGGCGGCGCTGTGGCTGGCCTCGGTGGCACTCGAAGGGCGCGCCGACGCGCGCGCCTTCATCGAATCGTTCAGCGGCGGCAACGTGGCCGTCGCCGAGTACCTGGCCGAGGACGTGCTGGCCAAGCAGCCCGAGGCGGTGCGCGACTTCCTGCTGCGTTCGAGCGTGCTGCAGCAGCTCAGCGCGCCGGTCTGCGACGCGCTGCTCGAACGCGACGACAGCGCAGCCATGCTGGAGCGCATCGAGCGCTCGATGCTGTTCCTCACGGCCATCGGCCCGCAGCCGGGCCACTACCGCTTCCACAGCCTGTTCGCCGACTTCCTGCGCACCCAGCTGGCGCAGCGCGACCCGGCGGCGGTGAGCGCGCTGCACCGCCGCGCCGCGCAGTGGTACGAGGCGCAGGGCCGCCCGGTGCCGGCCATCGAGCACGCGCTGCGTTCGCGCGATGCCGAGCACACGGCGCGGCTGCTCGGCGCCCATGCACCGGCGCTGCTGCACACCGGGCGCTTCCGGCTGCTGGCGCGCTGGTTCGACAAGCTGCCGGCGGCGCTGGGCGAAGCGCACCCGATGCTGGCCATCGTCCACGCCTGGGCGCTGACCTTCACCCACCGCCACGACGCGGCGCTGGCCCTGCTGCAGCAACTGGAGGCCCGCCAGCGCGCCGGCGCCAGCGCCTGGGACGCCGAGGCGCGGGCCCACCTGCTGGCGCTGCGGCCGATGCTGATGTCGCTGATGGACCGCGCGGACGCGCCGGCGCTGGCGCGCAGCGGCCATGCGCAGGTCGATCCGCGCTACCGCTTCCCGTACAGCCTGCTCACCAACACGCTGGCCACCTACCACGCCAGCGCCAACCGCAGCGACGAGGCGCGCGCACTGCTCGACCAGGCCCGCCGCTCGCACCTGGCGATCGGCAGCACCTTCAGCCTGGTGATCGCCGAATGCATCGAGGGCTTCATCAGCCTGCGCGAAGGCCGGCTGCAGCAGGCCATTGCGCGCTTCCGGCTGGCCACCAACCACCTGCGCCTCGACGGCCCGGGCGACCTCGACGGCAACCCCTACGGCGCCGTGCAGCTGGCGCTGGCGCTGTACGAGGTCGGCCAGCTCGACGAGGCGGCGCGCATCCTCGCCGCCTCGATGCCGATGGTGCGCGAGCTGGGCCATTTCCAGCACCTCGTGCTGGCCCACCTGACGCTGTCGCGCCTGGCCTGGCACCGCGGCGAGCCCGAGCGCGCCTTCGGCTTCCTCAGCGAACTCGAATACCTGGGCCACCAGGACGACATGCCGCGCGTGGTGGAAAGCGCCGAGATCGAGCGCTCGCGCCTGGCGCTGCTGCGCTGCGACCACAAGGGCGCGGCGGCCTACCTGCGCCGCGCCGAAGAAGCGGCGCGCGCCCGGCCCACCACCGACGATCCCATGCACGACGTGGAATCGACGGCGCTGGCCCGCCTGCGGCTGCTGCTGCGCTCAGGCCAGGCCGAGCGCGCGCTGGCCGCGCTGCCGGCCGCCGTGGAGACGGCGCGTGCCCAGGGCCGGCAGCGCCAGTTGCTGGTGCTGGACCTGCTGTGGGCCGAGGCGCTGCAGGCCGGCGGCCAACCCGGGCCGGCCCGCGCGCACCTGACGCAGGCGTTGCAGCGCGCCGGCCCCGAAGGCGTGCTGCAGCCCTTCGTCGACGAAGGGCCGGCGGTGGCCGCGCTGACGCTGGCCTGGTGCCGCTCGGCCGCGGTGCGCGATCGTCCGCCGCCGGGGGCTACGGCCGCCTGGGTCGGTGCGCTGGAACGCGCCTGCGCCGCCGTCGCCGCCGAGGCCGACGCGGCCGGCGAGATGGACGGCACGCCCGCCGCGGCGGCCGGCCCGGCGCTGACCGAGCCGCTGACCTACCGCGAGATCCACGTGCTCAAGCTGCTGGCGCGCGGCCAGTCGAACGCGGCGATGGCCGATGCGCTGTTCGTCTCCGAGAACACCATCCGCTCGCACCTGCGCAACATCTTCTCCAAGCTCGGCGCGCACAACCGCACCGAAGCCGCGAACCTGGCGCGCCGGCATCGGCTGATCGACTGACCGAACAAATGGTCAGCGCTTGCGGGCGAAGGTCTCCAGCGCCTGCTTGTGGTACGCGGTGGAGAAGCATTCCTTCTCCAGCGCCAGCGAGGTGTCGAGCACCAGGTTCACCGCGTCGCGCAGCAGCTTGTTGACCGAGGCCTTGGTCGAGCGCACGGCGCTGCGCGAACCGCTGGCCAGCCGCTGGGCCAGCGCCTCGGCCTCGCCGAGCAGTTGCGCGGCCGGCAGCACGCGGTTGACGAGGCCGATGCGCTCGGCCTCCTCGGCCGTGAGGCTGTCGCCGGTCATCAGGTACTGCTTGGCGCGCGCCGGGCCGACCAGCAGCGGCCAGATCACCGCGCCGCCGTCGCCGGCGGTGACGCCGATGCTGACGTGCGGGTCGGAGATGCGCGCCTGCTCGGCCGCGTAGACCACGTCGCAGAACAGCGCCAGCGTCGTGCCGAGCCCGGCGCTGACGCCGTTGATCGCGCTGACGATGGGCTGCGGCAGGTCGACCAGGTCGACGATGATCCGGCGCGCCTCGACGAACAGCGTGTCGAGCTGCTGCGGCGTGATGTGGCGGAACCATTCGAGGTCGCCGCCGGCGGAGAAGGCGCGGCCTTCGCCGGTCAGCACCACCGCGTCGACCGACGCATCGGCGGCGATCTCGGCGAACACGCGCGACAGCTCGCGGTGCAGCGTCTCGTTCACCGCGTTCAGCGCCTGCGGTCGGTTCAGCCGGACCGTCAGCACCGCGCCGTGGCGGCTGAAGGCGAGCGTCGTGTAGTCGTCATAGCCCATGGGTCGTGCGCTTTCGAAAGTCGGTTGAACAACGGGTGGCTGGCGCCCTTCAGCCGGCGGTCACGCCGCCGTCGACGGTGAAGACCGCGCCGGTGACGTACGAGGCCTGCGGCGAGCACAGCCACAGCACCATCTCGGCCACCTCGTCGGCCTCGGCCAGGCGGCGCAGCGCCGCGCGGCCAACGCCCGACTGCAGCTTCTTCGCGCTGAAGATCGAGTCTTCGCCCAGCGTCATCGGCGTGCCGATGTAGCCCGGGCAGACGACGTTGATGCGGATGTGGTCGCGGCCGACCTCGAGCGCCGCCGCCTTCGTCAGCCCGACGACGCCATGCTTGGCCGCGCAGTAGGCCGACCCGCCGGGCGCGCCGCGCAAGCCCATGATCGACGCGGTGTTGACGATCGCGCCACCGCCGCCGCCGCGCTGCATCGCCGGCAGCTCGTGGCGCAGGCAGTTGAAGACGCCGGTCAGGTTGACGTCGATCACGCGCTGCCACTGCGCCGGGTGGTGCTCGACGGTGAGCAGCGGGTGGCCGGGCACGCCGGCGTTGTTGAACGCCACGTCGAGCCGGCCCCAGCGCGCCAGCGTCTGCGCCACCAGCACGGCGCAATCGGCGTCGCGGCTCACGTCGGCCGGCACCGCGAAGGCGCTGCCGCCGGCCCGCACGATCAGGCCGGCGGTCTCGGCCGCGGCCGCTTCGTCGATGTCGCTGGCGACGACGCGGCAGCCCTGCGCCGCGAGCTTGAGCGCCGTCGCGCGGCCGATGCCCGAGCCGGCCCCGGTGACGATCGCGACGCGCAGGTCGGCGGCGGCGCTCAATTCAGCCGCTCGATGTCGGCGAGCGACCAGCCGGAGCTGCGCGCGAGCACCGCGCGCTCGGGCACGTAGATGCGGAACATCAGGAAGAACGGCCGGCCCGGCGCGGTGGCGATCCAGTTGCTCTCGCGCCCGGGCGGCGGCGTGGGCGACAGGTAGAGGTCCACCGTGCCGTCGGCGTTCTTCTGCAGCCTGGGGTTGTACGAATCGAGGCCGACGACCGCCGCCTCGCGGATGAAGCCGGCGGTGGCCTTGTCGTAGGCGTTGAGCGACCAGAACTGCTGCGTCGGCACGTTCGCCGGCACGCGCAGCCGGTAGCTCGCCGCCCCATCGAGCGGCTTGCCCTGCGCGTCTTCGTAGGCCTTGACGTACAGGTTGGGCGCCGGGTTCTTGGGCGCGCCGAAGGCGCCGAAGAAGAGGTAGGCCCGTTCGTCGACGAGCAGCCGGCCGTCGGCGACGAAACTCAGCCGCGTGCGCACGACCTCGGTGTCGGCCAGCAGCCGCCACTGGCGCACGGGCCAGAAGCGCGCGCCGGCGCGGCGGAAGCCTTCCACCATGTTGGCGTGCGCCTCGGCCGCGGCGCGGCCGAGCACGGCGTTGGCGGCGGCGTCGGGCTGGAAGGCGGCGCCCTTGGCGATGCCGAGGCTGCGCAACTGGCCGAGCGGGATCTGGTCGCGCGGCAGCGCCGGCTCTTCGGCCACCATGCGCGCCAGCATCGTGTAGAAGCCGGCGTCGTAGGGCGCGATGGCCTCGTAGCGTTTGTCGATCATGTCGATGGCGCGCTGCGGCGCCGGCGCGGCCGCGGCGGCCAAGGGGTAGACGCGCAACTGGCGGATGTAGGCGTTCGAGCCGCTGAAGTCGGCGCTGGCGCCGGCCTTCGGCGACACGCGCATCAGGCTGTAGACGTTGAACATCGCCGACGGCACGGCGATGTGGCCCGCCGGCACCTCGCCCTTCCAGCCCGGCGGCAGCAGCAGGTACTTGCCGCCCTGCCCCTTGTCCTGGCCGTCGTCGCCGACGTCGATCAGCGGCAGGTTCCAGCTGTCGATCAGCGTGCCGAACAGCGCCACGTCCCTGGCCGGCGGAACGTCGACCACCACCGGCCCGTCCTTCAGGTTGGCGAAGAACATCACGTACAGCGTCGAGTTGTTCGGCGTCGTCGTCTGGTTCTTCCAGTCCGAAGGCCGCGACCAGTAGATGAGGTCGTTGTACTGCGCGCCGGCGTCGCGGAAATAGGCTTGGCGCATGGCGTCGAAGTTGACCAGCGGCATGCCCCAGAGCGCGGCTTCGACGGCGCGGCGCTCGACGCTGCGCCGCGCCAGGTCGGCGGGCGACAGGTCTTGCGCCGGGCTCTGGCCCATGGCCAGGCAGGCCAGGGCCAGCACGGCACAGCGGCCGAGGGTTCGGGTGAGGTTCATGGTGAGGGGTCCTGCAAGCGTGCGACAGCGGTGGGGGGTGTGCGGTGCGGCGTCTTCAGCGCCAGTCGCCAACGTTGACGCGCTTGATCGCGAACAGCCCGCCGATCATCAGGTCGCCGTCTTCCAGCAGCGCGGTGATGCCGCCCCAGGCGTTCCACTGGCGGCCGTCGTCGGGGAACGACCAGCGCGCCTTGATCGCGCCGGTGTTCCAGTCGAGGCCGACGTACTGGTAGTTGCCGTCCTGCTTGTTGGCCAGGTAGATCAGGCCGCTGCGGATGGAGATCACCGGCACCATCACGTCGGTGTTGTCGATCTCGCGGTTGACCCAGGCCTTCTCGAACGACCGGGTGCGCGGGTTCCACTCGAACTTCTGCACGCCGGTCGGCGCCGGCCGCGTGACGCCGGCGGCGATGGCGTTGCCCCAGATGTCGTTGGGCACCGGCTGCGGGAACGCGCTGCCCAGCACGACGACGCCGCGGCCATAGATGGCGGGCGAGGGCTCGATGGTGATGTTGGAGATGTCGGTGCGGATCTGGTCGGCGATGCGTCGCGATGCGGTGCCCGGCTTCTGCACGAAGCCGGGCGGGATCTTGTCGCGCCAGAAGGCCACCACCTGGGTGCCCTTGGGGTCGCCGTCGGCGATGATGACCAGCTTGTCGGCGTCGTCGCCGAAGCCCATCAGCGCCGGCGTCGTGCCCGAGCCGCCCGACAGCGTGAGCGAGCCCGCGGCGGCGGCCTGTTCCGGCGGCATCGTGTTGTAGGCCGACTGCCAGCCGCCGTCGGCCTCGTCGATCGACAGCCGGCTGCCGGTCCACACCACCTTCAGCATGCGCTTGGAGGTGACGACGTAGATGCCCTGCTCGTCGATCGACAGGCTGTTTTCCACCGTCTCGCCGGGGAAGGGCAGCACGCCCTTGAGCACGAGGTCGCGGTCCAGCAGGAACAGCGCGCCCTTGGCCACCGCGGCGATGTGGCCGTCGTAGGTCATGCCCAGGCCGACCAGCACGGTCACGCTGCGCGCCAGCTCGGGCGGCAGGTCGTCGGCGATGTTCTTGGCCTTGACCACGCGCAGCGGCTGCAGCGGCTGGTTGTCGTCGGTGGACTTCAGCAGGCGCAGACCGCCGAAGGCGGCGTAGTGGAAGCCGTCCTTGTCGATCATGTTGTAGGCGCCGTTGGGAATGTTGGCGCGCGCGAAGCCGACCTCGGCCATGCGCCTGGACAGCGCCAGGATGGCGGCGTCGTCGTGCGCGCGGCGCGCGGCGTCGGCCTCGGCCAGCACGGCCTGCAGCGCCGCCGGCCGGCCCTTGTCGACCAGCGCTTCGAGGCCCGGGTACGGCAGCAGGCCGACGAGGTCGAAGCGCTCGCCGGTGGCCAGGATCTTGCGCACGCCGTCGAGCCCGGCGGCGATGACGATGGTCTGCCCGTCGACCTTCTTCACCGTCGGGTTGGAGGTGAAGACGGCCGGCACGGTCTTCACGTCGGCCGGCTTCAGCTGGCCGCCGCGCGTCGGGCCGGCATGCGTCACCGCATGGGTGGCCGCCGGGTTGTCGTGCGAGATCGGGTAGACGCTGTCGGTCAGCCAGGGGTTGCGCGCCGGCAGCGGCGGCTGCGGCCCGGCGCAGCCCGCCAGCGCGGCGGCGGCCAGCACGGCGGCCAGCGAAATGAGGCGATTCGAACGGTGCATGCGGTGGTCTCTGGACAGATGAAGCTGGGGGTCGATGCCGAGCAGGCTCAGTGCTGCAAGGCGTCGTCGACGCCGAACATGCGCAGCCGCGACTGCACCTCGGCCACGTCGTGGCTGAGCAGCGCGAGGTCGTGCGCCTGGCCGTCGTGGTCTTTCACGTGGTCGCGCAGCACCGCCTCGGCGCGGAAGCCCAGCTCCTCGAAGACGGCGATCGCGGCGCGCTGGTCGACGGTCATCTGCACCGTCAGCTTGCTCAGGTGCAGGCCGAGCGCGAGCGCGAAGTTCTCCTGGATCAGCGCGCGGCCGAGGCCGCGCCCGCGCCACGCCGGCGCCACCAGCACGCGCAGTTCGCCGACGTGGCTGGACCACGACAGCGGGTCGACGACGATCGCGGTGCAGCCGACCATGGTGGCGCCGTCGCGCGCCACCAGGCTGGTGACGTGGCCTTGCGCCAGCGCGCCGATCCAGGCGTCCAGCACCTTCGGGTGGCTGACGTCGCGGCGCACGAACAGCCGGTCGTGCACCGGCAGCGTCTTGACGAATTCGGCCAGCGCCGGTGCGTCGGCGGCGGTCATGGTCGCCAGTTCGACGGTCGTGTCGCCGAAGGTCAGCGATCGCGGATAGACGCGTGAAACCTTGGTGTTCATACGGATCTGCTCTCCAGCCATTGATCGAGTGCGGGCCACATCCGCTTGACGGCATTGGGGCCGGCCACCAGGCTGACGTGGCCGCCGGGCAGGATTAGTTCCTGCTTGTCGCGCGAGCTGACGCCGGCAGCCAGCGGCTGCGCGCAATCGGGGGGCACCAGGTGGTCGTACTGCGCAATCACGTGCAGCAGCGGCACGGTGATGTTCTTCAGCAGCACCGGCCGGCCGCCGACGCGCAGCGTGCCCTCGGCCAGGCCGTTCTTCCAGATCAGTTCCTTGACGATCTGGCGGAAGAACTCGCCGGCCATCGGCAGCGTGTCGGCGCCCCAGCGCGCCATCTGCCGGTAGCCCTTGACGTAGGCGTCGTTCCACATGTTGTCCCACAGGCGGATGCGGCTCGTCATCTCGGCCAGCGGACGGTGCATGTCCATCGCGCGGATGATCAGTTCGGGCGGAATCAGCCCCAGCGTGTTGACCAGCCGGTCGACGTCGAACGGCGGCTTGTCGGTGCCGGTCATCGACATCGCCAGCGCCGTCTTGCGCCAGTCGGTGGGCGTCGTGAACAGCACCAGGTTCTTCAGCGGCCCGTCCGGGTTCAGCGCCGCGTAGATCGTCGACAGCACGCCGCCCATGCAGTAGCCGACCAGCGTCACCTCGGTCTCGCCCGAGTGCTGCTGCACGCGGCGGATGGCGTCGGGGATGAAGTCGAGCGTGTAGTCCTCCAGCCGCAGGTGCCGCTCGTCGCGCGTCGGCGCGTTCCAGTCGATGACGTAGAGGTCGTAGCCGCGGCCGAGCAGGAACTCGATCAGGCTTTGCCCCTTGGCCAGGTCGAAGATGCTGGCCAGGTTGCTGGTCGCCATCACGAACAGGATGGGCACGCGGTAGATCTCCGGCGCGCTCGGCTCGTAGTGGTAGAGGCCCAGCGTGCCGCGGCGGTGCAGCAGCGTGCGCGGCGTCTCGCCGATCGGCGGCGCCGCCGAGCCCAGGTAGGTCAGGCCCTTCAGGCCGCGCTGGATCAATCGATCGGCCTCGGTGCGCAGCCAGTCGGCGGCGCTGGCCGGGGCGGCCGGCTTGGTGGGCGCCGCCGGCTTGGTGGGCGCCGCCGGCTTGGCCGGCGCGGCGGGCTTGGTCGGCGCGGCGGGGCCGGCCGGCCTGGCGTGTTTGGTCGCGGCCATCGTCAGGCTCCGGCGCGCGCCGCGGGGCGGGCGGTGGCGCGGCTGCGCTTGGCGCGTGCTTTGACGGCCGGCGCTCTGATGGGCGCCTTGATGGGCGCCTTGATGGGCGCTTCGGTGGGCGCTTTGGTGGGCGCTGCAGCCGTCTTGGCCGCGGCCGCGGCCGCCCCGCTGCCCGGCCGGCGCGTGCGCGGCGGGTGCGCGGCCGCGGCCGGCTCGCGCGGGGGCAGCAGTTCTTCCAGCTTGTCTTCGACGCGGCGCACCGCGGCGGCCAGGTCGCGCAGTTCGCTGCGGCTGGGCAGGTCCAGCCGCGCGTAGAGGTCGGCGCGCAGCGACTCGCACACGTGGTGCAGGCCGATCGACACCGTGGCCAGCAGGTCGAGCTTTTGCGCGAAGCCGGGCGAGGCCATCATCTGGCGGCTGGTGATCGCGTTGACCCGCGCCTCGAAGCCGTCGAGGCCGCGGCGCAGGACCTGCAAGGGGTCGAGCATCTTCATCACGGCCATGGCTCAGGCGCCCGCGGTATCGGCGATGGCGCGCTGCGCGGCGCGCTCTTTCGCATAGGTCTGGATGGCGGCCAGCCGGTCGAGCCGCGCGCCGAGCCGGCGGCCGACGAACTTCGCCGGCGCCAGCATCGGCCGCAGCAGCCAGCCGCTGGCCGCGCTGGTGCGCGGCGCCGCCAGCCGCGACAGCGTGTCGCACCAGCGGCCAAGCGCGATCCAGGCCAGCAAGCCCATGCTCAGCCAGTCGGCGCTGTGCTGCGCCAGCGGCGCGCGCTCGCGCGGCGCCGCTGCGTCGCCGATCTCGATGGTGCGGTCGGGCGTGGCCTGGCCCTTGAAGGCCGCGGCCAGGCCGGCGCCGATGCGCGCCTGCGCGTCGCGGCCGGCGCCGAGCAGCGAATCGAAGTTCATGAAGCCGTGGAATTGGCCGGCGTAGTGCAGCAACTCCACCGGCACGCCGGCGGCGCGCAGCCGCGCGGCGTAGTCCAGGCCGTCGTCGCGGATCGGGTCGAAGCCGGCGGTGACGATCAGCGCCGGCGGCAGCCCGCGCAGGTCGGGGTGGCGGCGCGGCGACAGCCGCGGATGTTCGGCGCCATGCAGCACGCCGGCCAGGTGGCGCTTGACGCTGGCGATCGCCGCGGTGTCGAGGAAGTAGCCCTCGCTGTTTTCGAACAGCGAGGGGAACTCCTCGATCAAATCGGTGGCCGGGTAGACCAGCACCTGCAGCGCCAGCGCCGGGCCGCCGCGGTGCAGCGCTTCCTGCGCCACCGCGGCGCTGATGTTGCCGCCGGCCGAGTCGCCGCCGATGGCCAGCCGCGCCGGGTCGACGCCCAGCGCCGCCGCGTGCCGGGCCACCCATTCGAGCGCGGCCATGCAGTCCTCGCGGCTGGCGTGCAGGTCGTGCTCGGGCGCCAGGCGGTAGCGCACGGCGATGGTGACGCAGTCGGCGGCCAGCGCGACGGCGCGGCAGATCGAGTCGGCGGTATCGAGCCCGCCGATCACGAAGCCGCCGCCGTGGCACCACAGGAACGCCGGCCGCAGCGACGTCGACCGCGTCGGCGTGAAGACCCGCAACTCCAGCGGCCCGCCCGGGCCGGCGATGGTCCATTCGCTGACGTTGGCCACCCGCGGCCGCCGGCCCATCGCCAGCGCCACCAGGCGCCAGGCCTGGCGCTGGCTGTGCAGCGACCAGCCGTCGGCCGGGCGCCGGCGCGCCAGGCTCATCCAGCGCAGCAGCGCGCGGCTGGCGCGGTCGGGGCGCGGGTTGCGCAGCGCCTGTGGCATGCCGCTGGCGCCGGCACCTGCCGCGGCACCAGCGGGCGGCGGCGCAGTGCCGGCGGCCGAGGCGGCGGCCGAGGCGGCGGCGGATCGGCGTGAGGGCTTGGAGGTCTTCATGGGTCTTGCCGTGGTGAAAACGAAATGGCGTTCACAGCGACGCGGCGAGATGGCCACCGTCGACCGTGATCAAGGCGCCGGTCATCCAGGCCGATGCCGGCGTGGCCAGCAGCAGCAGCGTGCCGTCGAGGTCTTCCGGCCGGCCCATGCGCTGCAGCGGAATGCGGCGCACGAAGGCCTCGCCCTCGGGCATCGCGGCCAGGCCCGCGGCCATGCCGGCGTCGATGTAGCCGGGCGCCAGCGTGTTGACGCGGATGCCCAAGCGCGCCCACTCCAGCGCCAGCGCGCGTGTCATGTGGATCACCGCGGCCTTCGAGGCCGAATACGCCGCGGCACCGGCGAGCACGCGGTCGCCCATCACCGAGGCGATGTTGACGATGCTGCCGCCGCGCCCGGCCGCCTTCCAGCGGCGCGCGGCCTCGGTGCACATCAGCCAGACGCCGCGCACATTGGTCGTCATCACGCGGTCGTAGTCTTCGATGGGCTGCTTGAGCGCCAGCGCATGGCCTTCGTAGCCGGCGTTGTTGACCAGCACGTCGGGCAGGCGCCCGGCGGCGGCCAGCGCGTCGAAGGCGGCCTCCACCGAGGCGGGGTCGCCGACGTCGAGCTCGATCGCGCTGGCGCCGGCGGCACCGAGGGCGGGCAGTTCGGCGGCCAGTGCGTCGAGCTTGTCCTTGCGCCGCGCGGCGATCACGACCTCGGCACCGCAGCCGGCGGCCAGCCGGGCGAAGTGTTCGCCCAGGCCCGACGAGGCGCCGGTGATCAGGATGCGGCGGCCGGCGAGCATGGCACCGAGGTTCATGTCGTTGGTCCTTGCGGTGGGTGGTTGCGTGGCGCTGCGGGTGGGGGTGCGGATGCCGGGGCCGTGCCGCCTCAGCCGTGCGGCGTGACCACGGCGCGGCCCTCGATCTGCCCCGCTTCCAGCAGGCCGTAGGCGCGCGCGGTGTCGTCGAGCGTGAAGCGCTCGACGCGGGTGCCGATGCGCCCGGCCTGCGCCAGTGCGACGATCTCGCGCAGCTCGGTCGGCGTGCCCCAGTAGCTGCTGCCGATGCTGGCCTCCAACGCCAGCCGTGCGAAGCTCCAGTCGAGCTTGCCACCGGCCACGCCGATGACTTCGATGCGGCCGCCGGCGGCCACGCTGGAGGCCGCCAGCTTCAGCGTCGCATCGACGCCGACCAGGTCGATCACCAGGTCGGCGCGCTGCCCGCGGGTGGCGTCGCGCAGCGCGCGCGACGCCTCGGCATCGGCGACCACGGTGGCCGCCGCGCCGAGCGCGCGCGCCGCGGCC
>Ga0209794_1000377_pt1 | contig 75781 bp, 66 predicted proteins | sample EBPBio232013_DNA_FD_185869 | JGI IMG/M metagenome (GOLD analysis project Ga0209794, IMG submission 185869) | Wastewater treatment Type I Accumulibacter community from EBPR Bioreactor in Madison, WI, USA - Reactor 1_5/23/2013_ DNA (SPAdes)... | ecosystem: Engineered > Bioreactor > EBPR >...
GCCTGCTTCCGCTTTCATCGGTAATGCAATATTAAAAGTTGTAAAGCAGATTTAGGATTAAAAACTAAATGTAAATTTGTGTCAGTGTTAACATCAAAAAATTGTCAACTTTTTTTAGGACGAGACACAAGACAACTTTTCTGCCCGACAGGAAGCACAGCATAACAAATAAGGCTTAAACGAAGCCACTGCTTCGATTTAAGCTTGTGTTGAATGAAGCTTTCGGTTTGCCTTCCAGCTTAGGCGCAGTAAAATTTCCGCTATGGGGTTTGAATACGTTTTCGCTTTACCTATTCATTCTCATTGCGGGCTCAATTTTTAATGTAGCTGCCATTATTGCTTTTGCAATCTTGCTTTTCTTAGCCATTTTTAGCTCCGTAGCGAGGTTTTCTTTGGTTTTTGCTGGTGTATATGCATAGCTCCGCATGTTCGCATGCTGCATGCAAAAAAATTAGGTTGTGGGGGCTGCTTGGGTCTTTTCTAGTATCGGTGGAGCATTGGCACTGAAACTCTGGATGCGTATCATCTTGCCGGTTTTGCAACAAGGACATTGCTCGGAAGTCGGCTAAAATGCAGCGCAATAGCAGCCAGACTTCGCCCGTAATTGCTAACCAGGCTCTTACTCTTTTGGTCGATACTCACCCGTTCAACAAAGCGTTGATACGCATCGCTAAAGCCCACTACATGAGCCTTAGCTTTGGCTACATACGTTGCGTAGCCTCTTTTTTTTGTTCCATAAAATAATTAATTTGGAACCAATGAATTTAAGCTTATCTACCCACATAAAACTACCGAAGGTTCAGTTCAACACACGTCTTGCGCCATTGCCGGTAACGTGGTAAAATCAAGCTTTTATGTACGCAAAATATTTTATCTTGGTTGACAGTTTCTACTACGCAATCGGCAACGAGCGCAAGGCGTGGGAACGTTGAATGCTATGCTAAAAAGACATACGTTTGTAACCGACAATTTTTTTCTGCGGACAAACACGTTTTATAAAACTATAGACTTTTGATGACTTGGTGAAGTTGGGGTGAATAAAAATTTAATTTGCCAGCACGCAATTTTTAAAACAAAGATTGATATGATAAACACCAGCCGCACATTGCAGCACTTGCCGCAGCCTCCAAAACCAACCCGCAGACCAAAGCTGCGACAAGATCTGCAATTTTTCTTTCTCACAAGATTAAAATCATAATAACTAATTGAAATATCATGAAAACAAAAATCTTCACAATCATTGCCATTTCTTTTCTTTTTGCTACATGCAAAAGAGACAGATGTGGTGACGGAAAAACCTATTACAATTTATCTGAAAACGATAAAAGCAAAATTCCTTATAAAGGAAATGAAGTGTTAAAATTTTTTAACACAAGTACCTCTGACACTTTAATTTTTCAGGCAGAACCACAATGGACATATTACAGCAACAGTAAGTACTATGGTGCTGATTGCCCCATGGAAAATATTTGCCAGGGGCGTGGTATAGCTTTCTTCAATTTGAGTCAAAACAAAAAGATTGTGGTTAATCAAGTATACAGCACGTCAAACAATGTGCAATACATAGAGTTAAATTATAATGATATTTTTATTGTTAAAAAACCATTTCCCTTTATTAACGCAGGAAAGCCCACCTTCGACTCCGTTTTGATAAACGGAATTAAATACTACAATGTGCGAGCTATTACCGGTTCAATCAAACAGCCAATGGATGTAGGTTTTTGGTTTACCGAAATAGAAGGAATTTTAAAAATTTATACTAACACAAATGACACATTAACTATAATAAAATAAGGCTATGAAAACTTTAAAACTACTTGCAATTTTAACAATTGCTCTTTTGCAGGCTCCACAGGCGAAAGCAGGCTGGTTTGATGATTTTGTTGATTGGATAACAAGCCCTGTACGCCCTGTTTGGGGCAAGTATAGCGAAGGAGGAAGCACCAATCGTTACCCTCCACAAACAACATTTGACCGAGGACCAGATGTGTATTGGGAGCAAAGAGAAAAAATTAGAACAAATATTAAAAGTCAAATTGGCTACTATGACTCAATTTATTCAGAAATATATGACAAAGCATACCATGTCTCAACTTCTTCCCATGGCTCCGATAACAGTGTATGTGAAAATGCAAAAATTGCCAAAGATGCCGCTTTTGTTTATTTAATGGGTTTTGATGAAAACGGAAATGATTTAGATGGGGTTGACGACCCCGGTAGGCAATTTTTTTATGATAAGGCGAGCGATGTTTTACAGAGGGAAGGAGACTGGTGGGGTGGTTTTGGGTGGTTGGATTTTGAAGGTAAACAACAATATAGGTCTAAGGAGCTTATTGAGCTGCTGCAGGCACATGATTACTTAATGACAGCTAAGGGTGCTGGTATTACTTCTTACCCTGATATGGAAGATGCAAGAGATGCTTTAGCAGATTTTACTTACAGACTTTACAGTAATGCGAATAATGCGTTCGGTTCACTCGATCGTTACAATAATTTAACCCTTTTAGTTGCGGGAGCTGTTGGTATGGCCGCCTGCGTACTTTCAGATAAGGAAACATACTTTTGGCGTGTACAGAAAAAACCGGAACGTTGGGCTAATGCGGCACATGCTTACATCAACCGTACATTGTGGACAGGACCTAGTGTTATCGGGTCAACTATTCATGGTTGCAAGGGACCTATGTCAAAAGATGGAGGTGATTGTAAGAACTGTGTTTACGGTTATGCAGAAGGGCCGGGCTATTTTCAATATGGTTTTGAAAATCTTTTGCCCTTTTTCATCAGTTTTCAAAATTTTGTTAACCGCGATATGACCGGTAAATACTATACCTCCATGTTAAATTTTTCAGGCGAGGATGTGAGAAATTATGTTTATAATCCAGCCTTTGAGCAGAATTTATATAAATGGTACAACAATATAAAAATGCCGAATGGCGATTGCCCGACTTATGATGATACATGGGGAGGCAAGAACATGAGCGGGATTCTTGCATTAACGCGAAAACAGGCATACAATACTGTTCCTTACTATAGCCGACTTCAATTAGATGGCTTAACAAGCATGCAACTCAGGGAGGATTACCTTGCGGCATTTACTTACCCCATACCAACAGAGTATGAGAACACCACCAACTATGATTTGAGTGGAGATTTGATTGTACGGAACAATACCGGTGATTTGCCAAGCGAACATTATATACATGTTAATGGAGAGGGTAAAGGAAACAGCACATCCTTAAATGGCTATTTTAGCTGGCGATTGGGCAAATGGGGGCATGAGCATGGCGATATAAGTAATTTTATTATTTCAGCCGGGGAAGATGTGCTTGCCATTGACCCGCCATATGAGGGCTATGATAAACGGACGAATGTGAATCAGGGACATCACCATAATGTAATAACGGTGGACGGAGAAGGTCCAGACCCGGAAGACCAAACCGTTTGGTCGGGTATTTTCCCAAATGGAAACGGCTATAAAATAGAATTAAGCTACAGCTATTGGAATTATGTTTTAGGAATCCAAACGAGTCCTAAAGCAACTTTGAAAAGAACAATTGAAGTATATGATGAAGGCAATATTCGCTACTATCAAGTTAATGACGAAGTAAAAAACAAAAACTGGTTTGATGCACAATGGGTTCAATTTAACCTGAATGGGAACGGCAACCAGGCTGATAGTACCTATTTTCTTTATCCGGGTAAAGATAATTCTGCTGTTTGGAAACATCCCTGCCGAAAAGACAATGATAGTTCTGATAACTGGAAAATGCAGGCATCACTCACCACATTTTTAAACGGTACTCAGGCAAGCAATATTATAGCAACCCAAAATGGCAGCACTCATGGAAATTATGGCGGGAGCAACGATTTGAGATATAATCCGAATCTTGGTTCTTCCAATGACTATAAAAGTGGTTTTAATGCAGAAATTTGTAAGCCTGAATCGGGTGGTATTGGGCATCATTCAAGAATGTACAAACAGTTATCAATAATGCCTGATGAAGTTGCACATTTTAAAACAACCATTCAGGTACTCGGATGCCCAGACAACACTCCCCCACCATTAATGGTAATGAATAACCGCTACACTTCTCACCTTATGTCGCTCAGTACGTCAAACGAGCAGCTTTATAATTTTCATTTCTCTCGCATAAGTCACAGCGATGCGGCTGATACTGTAATGAATCCATTGGGAATTGATACAACAGCCATTTTAAAATCCAATGCACAAAGCCTGTTATTCAGCTATAGTCCAAACGGTTTGTTTCCGACAGGTCGTTGCATCAGCTATACAAATTTTCGCAAAGCAAGAATCACTGATGGAGACACACTTATTTACCACGATACAACTTTTATAACATCCGCCAACAAAGCGGAAAGTTATTATGCCTTAAAAGGTAAATTCAAATATTCAGGCTATGTAAGAACCGATACCGCCACAACAGTTAATTTCTTTCTGCCGGATTTACAGGCAAGCATTCCCATGACTGCAAACGCGTTAAGAGGAAGCATAACCAATGTTTCTTATGATGATGTAAATTTCATCATTTCCATACAAGTTGATACGGGTTTTACTGAATTTATCATTGAAGTATCCGACCCATGCCTGGTAAGTTGCTATTTCCCTTCTACACTTGAAACAATTGATTCCACTTTCTTATTCAATGACGGAACTACACAATCGTTAGGTCATAAACTTGATATTGTACAGGAAAAAGGAAACCTGATTATTTCCAAAGGCTCTAAAATGGAAATATCATGCAACAAATATTTAAGAAACCGAGACAGCCTTATTTTAGAAGGACCTTGTGACGATGATATTAATATTCAACCCTGCGATGGAATTGGAACATCATATAAAGGAAGTACAAGTTCACTCCTAGTTGTAAACAATACAAGCGCTTTGGTTTTGGATAGTGCAAGCTATACCTATATCGGTAATGGTACAGCGATATTTGTTAAAAGCGGAGGTACCTTAGTCATCAAAAACGATGCTTTTGTTCAGGTTGGAAGTGACAAGGCCTGTGGTAAAGGTCAGTTGATTGCTGAGCAGGGAGCTTACATTTATATTCAACCGGGTGCACATATTGAGTTTAAAAAGACAATTGGCGATACGGTTGACAAGCACTTAATTTTCTTCAAGCTAATTCCCTCCGGTGTGGCAACAGGTGTCAGTTATGCAATTGACAGCCTGTTGAAAGCCGATACAATCATTCCTCAGTACATTACTCCAACACCTATATGCAGCCTAAATAATGTAATGGCTCCGGCAGTACATAACAATGATTGGGGCTATGCTAACTTTATGCCACCAGTTCCCAATATTTTTGTGCGTAAAGATACGCTTTGCCCGGGAGAACCTTTAATTATTAAGCTAAAACGAATTTTAAATGACAATAATTTTTGGTTTGAAGTATGCAGGGTTGATAGTTATTGGGTAGCACATCCATCCGATGGGTCACTTCCCTATTGGCAGGATACCTGCATTGTTGATACGATGACCATTGACACTGTTCCGCCCGACCCGATTTGTAAACTCCCTCATGCTACACCGGAAGAATTTGTGTATTTCTTCAAAACAAATTCATTGCATAGGGTAACAATCCGGTTAAGTAACGATTGCAGCGGTAATATAGATTCCGTTAGATTTGTGTATGTTGAATCGCCTCCCACTTTTAGCTTTTCGGCACCAGGCACAGCCTGTCCGGGAATTGGAACTGTCAGCGTGACCACTTCAAATGATTTTACGGGAGATTATTCATGGGATGTTAATATTTTGGATTCAAGCGGAGGCATCCCGCTTATTTACAATAAAAATCAAGCTCTGAGTATGTCTTATCATTTGGATAGCACAGGTACCATACCGGATACATTTAATTTTCCCGGCTTCAATTTTCTTGGTGGTCGAAAATATTTGATTTCGTTAACTGTGTCTAATGAATGTGGTTCTTATATGCAATTTGATACCGTGGATATTCCTGCCGGTGCATACATAAAACTTGAGCGCCCTCTGGCTTATGCACAACCTGTTAACGGAGCAACGGCTATAAGGTTGCATGGCTATGTAAGTCTGGCGGACAGTTTCCGTTGGGAGCCAACAACTTGGCTCGACACACCTATGGTTTTAACTCCAATCAGCACTCCACTTGACAGCATTACTTATATTCTGATTGCTCACAGCGGAACTTGTGTCGCTTATGACACCGCGCATATAAAATATAACCGCTATGCAAATGCCGGGTTAAACGACACGCTTTGTTTTGATACCAACACCGTTTCAACCGAAACCTTAATCGGTTTCCCTTACGATATGAGTTTGTTTTTGGGGATGCTCTATTATTACGACCAAACCCAGTTTATGAATTATTACAACAGCTATAATTCGGGCAATGCACCCGACTATTTCAGGTATTTCACTCATTATATGCACTACTGGGAATTTGAGAACAGAACTTCGTCATGCCCCATTGATTTATACAATTTGTTCACTAATGTGGTTCAAAAGGAATTGTTTTTCAAGAAAGACTGGTTCAAAGATTATTATAAGAACTTTACGCTATTCAATGACCCTGCCTTACCTGCCTTGGATGATTTTAAAAATGCTGTAGATAATGACAATATCCTTAAAGACCATTTAGACAGTATTGATAATTGGGGCAATATTGACCCTTGCATGAACGGAATTCTTACTCAATATAACGATTATGTTGCGGCTCATGTAAATGAAATTTCAGCAAGTTGGAGTAAAGTGGTTGATGCCGATACGACATCTTTGAATGATGCACAGAACGATAATTTTTTTATTGCCCTTGATGCTCCGACACAATCAAGCAAGTACATTCTAAATGTGATTACCCCCGACTATGCTGAGATTGATGAGATGACCATTTATCTTGACACAACTCTCACACCGGCTTTTGTTCCTGCAATGCAATTTGACAGTACCGTTTATTTCATGAACTATACGGTTCCTGTCAGCACAGTTACTTCATATGAATGGAGTTTTGGCGATGGAAGTTCCAACAGTTCTGAATTAAATCCAATTCACACCTTTCCAGCATTTGACAGCAATTATGTAGTTTGTTTAACCGCCTATAACCTATGTGGTTCGTGGATGTATTGTGACACCTTGAAAATTGACTCCACACATTTGGGTAGCCAGATGTTTGTAGTGAAAACCCCGCCAAATAATTTAAACGGGCAAAGCAAGTCGGATAATGATCTCTTGGAACAAATCAAACAACAGGTTTCAGGAGGACAGTTACCAATAGCATTGACAAATTACCCCAACCCGTTTGACAATAGTACAATCATTGATTATCAAATTTGGCAGCCATATAATAATGCTGAATTGCGAATTACAAATATTTTGGGACAGCTAATTTTCAATCAGCAGCTTGCCAGACCATTTGACAAAATTCGGATTGATGGTTCCGTCTGGCATGGCGGTTTGTATTACTATTCCATCATAATTGACGGCTCTGTTAAACAGACAAAAATTATGAGTGTGATGCACTAAGTAGTAAAGCCCGGATTGTATAAGCAATTCGGGCTTTACTGTCTTATAAATTACTCTCGCAGACAATTAGTGTGAATAGTAACGCACTACCTGACGAAAAAGCAAGCACATGCAGCAACCAAACGAGCCATCCCTCAAAACCAAAGTTGCGGCAAGAGCTTACTTTTGCTTAACCTCTCCTGACAGAAGTGACATCTTTGTTTTTTTTTAAATTCCTTTCTCCACGATTCTAAATTAATTTTTATTTTACCTATGGGACAACATTACTTCCTTCTTTCAGACAAGTGCAACTTTTCACTTCATGACAGCTTGCCGCCCGACAGGAAGCACAGCATACAACATTTAGCGTAATAGACGAAAAAGCCCCATAAAAAAGCCCCGACGCAGCTAAGCTGGTCGGGGCTTTTTTTTCTAATACTTTTTGGCCGATACCGAGCTGTATGTAAACGAGAATGTATTACCCTGTTTCTTTGAATTTTTAAAGGCGTTATTTACTTGGTTTCGGTGTGATTTATTTCGATTTACTTGCATTACTTTGCTTGATACAAATTCAGACTCGCTTTAATTGCTACCAATTCAAATGAAAATTTATCTGACCAAAACAAACCGCAAGACAGTTGACTATGTTCTTCTGGAACTAGAAGAGCATTTTGTTAAACATACCGAAGGGAAAGTTGGGAAATCTGTATCCTTTAATTCCACACTCAATGCAGGTTCTCGGGCTAAAGCTGAAGAGGAAATAAATTCCAGGGCACAACAGTATCTTGAAAAGGGATTTGTGAACTCCAAATTACCCAAAGAATTGCGCGCAAGCTCCAGTGTGTTTGATAAAGCAAAATGGCATTTGAATGAGGAGTTTCCTAAAGATGTTGACCCTATTCAAAGCTATGTTCACACTGGATTTTTTATTTGCTGGCTTATTGAAAATAAATTATTGACAGCGGAATTTATTGCCGAAAACAGCTCCGAAATATCCCTAATTCGTTCTCGTGCTTGTAGGCCATCTCAATTTTATGCAGACTATATGAATGGTATTTTTGATGAAGAAGGATTAACTGAAGAGGCACTAAATTTTACCAGCTTCTATTTTGACTTTGAAAGTGGAAATTATCTCGCTGATTATTTAGCTGTACTTGACCCGCAAGATACTTTACCTACTCTTTTTCACATTGCTGATTCCTGGGAGAATTACGATAAACTAAAGCCGGTATTGAATCAGCGGTTTATGGAATGGAAGAACACGCTGAATAAGGGCACGTAAATTAACTTGTGTACGGGCCCTGGCTTAGGGATGGACGCGGATAGCCTTTTGGTGAAGCGGCTTGCGGATTTGTGTGCATGCCGGCGACCCAAGAAGCCCGGCTAAGCCACAAAAGCCGCTGCCGATGCATCCAAAAGCTAGCAGCAACAGCCCGGCCGGCAAGGGGCATGCTTGCTCGTGGGTAATGAATTGGATAGGAAACTACTTTTGACCCGGAAACGCTATGCCCTGCTGCCGGCAAGCCCCTAAACACCCTCTGAATCTTTGAAATTAGTTATCCCTGCAATTGGATTGGGTGATTTACTTGTCATAAAATGCCTGTGGACCTTATTAAGGTTTTTACGCAAGTAAAAGTGGCTTATTTTGCGGCATGCGTGGGATTCTACTTTTTGCTTTTTGGATTTTCATTCCAATGAAATGGGCTGCTGCTCAAACCTACTGGTGGAATGAATCGGTTTTTTATGAAATTTTTGTTCGCAGTTTTCAAGACAGCAATGGCGATGGCATTGGGGATTTTAATGGTATTACCAGCAGGTTGGATTACCTGAACGATGGTAACCCGGATACCAAAACGGATTTGGGAATTGGCGCACTTTGGCTGATGCCCATCAATAGCTCTCCCTCCTACCACGGCTACGATGTTACCAATTACAAAGCGCTTCAGCAGGCTTATGGAAGCGCTGCCGATTTTAAAAACCTGTTGAATGAATGCCATAAACGGGGCATTAAAGTGGTGATGGATTTGGTAATTAACCACAGTTCTGACCAGCATCCGTGGTTTGTGCAATCGGCTGCCAATAACGCAAACTACCGTAATTTTTACCGTTGGGAATCGCAAAAACCAAGCTACCTTGGACCTTGGGGGCAAACCGTTTGGTACAGCAAAAACAATTCGAACTATTACGCTTTGTTTTGGAGTGGCATGCCGGATTTGAATTACAGGCATAAACCCGTTCGCGATAGTATTTTTGACATTGCCCGCTTTTGGCTGGACTCGATGGGTGTGGATGGATTTAGGCTGGATGCAGCCATGTACCTGTATGAGAATGGGTCGAACCTGAAAAACCAACCTGAAACCATTGAATTTTGGAAGGCCTTTAATGATTCGTGCAAAGCCATAAACCCACAGGCTATGACTGTTGGAGAGGTTTGGTCGTCGCGCAATGAGGTGAATCTGTACAATGGGAAATTGGATTATTGCTTTGAATTTGACCAGGCCCAGGCCACATTGGATGGCATTAATTCAGGTGATTTATTCAACCTGAAAACAACAGTAAAAGCCGCCTATGACAATTACCCATTTTTGCAGTATGGAACATTTTTAACTAACCACGACCAAAACCGGGTAATGGATGTGTTTATGGGAAACCTGGATAAGAATAAAGTTGCGGCCTCTTTGTACCTAACACTGCCAGGAATTCCTTATCTGTACTATGGCGAAGAAGTGGCCATGCGCGGTAGCAAACCCGATGAAAACATTCGGCTTCCCATGCAATGGACATCGGGTGCCTATGCCGGATTTTCGATACGAACCCCATGGAGAGGCTTAAACAGCAATTACGTTAGCTTTAATGTGGAAAGTTTGAAAGCAAATCCAACGAGTATTTGGAACCATTACCGCAAGTTGATTCAGTTGAGGAATGAACAAGCAGCGCTTCAACGAGGAAGCTACCGCAATTTGATTAGTGACAAAGTGAAAGCTTATACCTTTTTGAGGCAGTTAAATGGGGAAACAGTTTTGGTGATGGTAAATGCGAGTTCGGATAGTTTAATTGACATTACCCTAAGCTTGAGTGGTAGTGGGTTGAATGAAGGCTCATACTCGCTGGAAGAATTGCTAAATGGAGGAACAGAACTAAAAACCTTAAACAACAATTTGGTTATGAATGCCGGCAATTTATTGCCTTATCAGAGTAAAGTGTTTAAGCTAAGTTTGGCCAATTCACTTGCTGAAAACAAGGGTATTAAAACACTTCCCGTTTTTCCAAATCCTGCAAAGGATTGGGTTCAAATTCCTAACACTCAGCCTGGAATGGGAATGCAGGTAATTCATATTTATGGAATCGACGGGAAATTGTTAAAAAGCAATGAAGTTGAGGCGAGTGGTGATTACCTGGAATTGAATCTTGAAGAATTGCCACAAGGAATTTATCTGCTTCAAGGCGAAACTTCTTCCGGAAAATGGCGAGCCAAAGTGCTCAAATAAACTAAGGCATACCCCAAATTAAGGTTTTCCTTAAAACCCTAAGGAATAACTACACGCTTGCTTTTCAATCGATTAACAAACCAAAACACCTAAGAATATTGAGGTTTACCTTAGACTTTAGCTTGAATTGAGTCAAAACAAACCGGGCGGGAAATCTTTGAGTCATGAAACAGCTCAAATACAGCCTGCTGGTCTTGTTTTGGCTAAATTTGGCCCAGGCACAAACCACTTACTACTCCAACGATTTGTATGCGGACTTTAACGACATACGCGGTTGGGGCTTGAATGCAGACGGAACCGGAAGCAATCCGGCGCTTTTAAGTAACCAGGTAATTCTGGTACAAAAACACACCAAAAGCACCAGCAATATTTGCACCATTCGGGCATTGCATATTCAAACTGGTGCGAAATTGGAAGCCAGTCATAGCATTTATTTAGATGGAACCGGCAAGTATTTCAGGATTGATTCGGGAGGAACTTATGTCCACAACCATGCCATTTCTCTGGGTGCAGCGCTGTTCTCGGGTACAGAGAATTTTGCTTCTGGCAGCACCTGTGAATTTAGGTTATGGCCACCAACCCTTCCCGCGGCCGACTGGGGAAATTTGGTCTTCAACAATCCGCAAAGCAGCAGCAATTGCCAGCTGGGAGGTTTTACCAGTTTGATAAAAAACAACCTGGTTGTTCAATCGGGTAATGGGATTATCAGTTTGTCGGGAAATGGGAATTTAAGTATCCAAATCAATGGGAATATTGAAGTTTTGGGCGGCGTTCTTGACATTGCCAATGGACAAGGCATTCAAGCTAACCGAACAGTAAACCTAATGGGCAGCCTTTACCTGAAAGGTGGAACCCTGCGCTGTACCGGAAGCAGTAATAAAGCCTGGCTTCATTTTGGAGGAAGTTTAGACACTCTTGAAATTCAGCAAGGCATCTGGAATGGGCAGAATATTAACCTCATGTGCATGAATGGAAATCAATTGTGCTTGAAAGGCAATATTGAGATTTCAGCCGGATGCAGCCTTGCATTGGGCGGAGCCACTTCTAAAGTGTGGATTCACCCTGGAACCGAACTTCGTAATCAGGGCGTAATTGATGCACGCCAAGGGAATTTGGTATTTGAATCAAATGCTACCGGCACCTCATCTTATGGTGAAAGTTCAGGCAGCTTTTTGGGCATGGGAACCTTCAAGCAATGGATTCCGGCCGGGTTTAAGCGATTCCGGTTTTTATCGAGTCCAGTTCAAAACGCCGATTTTTGGCAATTGCAGGACGATATTCATGTAACGGGACAAGGTGGTCCTAGCAATGGATTTGATTCCACTCCCACTAATAACCCCAGTCTGTTCTTTTATACAGAAAGCGTTGTGAATCCAAGTCCGAATATTGGTTGGCAACCGGTAACCCATATCAATCAGGCTATGCAAAGTGCCAAAGGGTATCGTGTTTTAGTTCGAGGACCAAGAAGCAATAACCAGTTACTGTACAACAATTCACCCGTTCAACCTGAATGTACACTTAGCTTTTTTGGGCCACCGCATACCGGGAATATTCCGATTAACGGGATTGCAAGCTATACCCCCGGCAATGGAGCTGCAGACGGCTGGAACCTTTTGGGAAATCCTTATCCGTCCGCTATCAATTGGGAAGAAATGATTCAACAAGATGATTTTGATTCGGTATATCCTTACCTCTACTTGCGTGATGCCCAAAGCGGAAATTATGTAGCTTGGAATGGGTTGACAGGCATGGGAACTGGAAGTCCGCTCATTCCGGCCTACTCAGGTTTCCTGGTTCAATTCTTTGGCACACCATCAGGCAGTTTTAAAGAAGCCCGCAAGCAGCAGCAGATTAACCCTGGGATTTTTAAAAAGAAAACTCAATCCATAAAACTAAAAATTAGCAGTACAGACCTGTCGGACTTGGTTCAACTAGCCTGGTTAGATTCCGGAGCCTTGTATAGCGACAACCGGGAAGACATTCCAAAATTATTAGCCGCAAGTACCATGATGGCCACAAAAAATGAGTCGGGCAATTGGGTATGTATGGATCTACGGACATCCACACGTGAAGCGGATACCATCCAATTATTGGTAGGCGGAGTAGGGAAACTCAAACTGGAATTGTTGGAAAAGGAAGTCGGAGTCGGTTATTACCTCGAAGATGTTATCAAACAAAGTAAACAAGAACTAACAAGCACTGGCTTGATGATTGAACCCGGAGAGCTTGATAGTTTGCGCTTTCGGATTATTAGAATGCCTGCAACAGGAACAGGATTGGCAGAAATGAAGAAAGCCGAATTGGATATTTTCCCAAACCCGGCAACTGATAGATTTCGGGTCGGCTTAAATGAAAACTTACGGGGAAACTTGAATTTACGCGTTTATGAAGTAAGTGGCAGATTGGTTGAGGCACAAAATTTTTCGGCAGAAAACCCTGTGGCAGATTGGATTGAACTGAATGCAAGCGCTTATCAAAGTGGCATTTACATCCTGGAGCTTTCCAATGAAAACAACAGAATGACGGGCAAATTAATTGTGAGCAAGCCATGAAGCAGTTAATTTTACTCATTTTCCTTATCCTGGGATTAGGTGGACTTGGAGCACAGCCAGAATTTGACGATGAGGTGCAAGACACACCTATTGCGGGTTGGGAAATTTACTTAGGTGCTGGAGGAATGCTACTTGGTGTTCTAAATGCTGGAAAAAGAGGTAAGGTTGATAAATGAGTTAGTATGTTATGGAGTTTTTGGAAGTTCCTTTCCCGGAATCAATTCGAATGTTTATCGAATTTTTTTAGTTTCATTATCAGTATGGCACAAGAAATTGCTGAACCTTAACTGTCAATTGCAGCGGGTTTAGGGGAGAAAAAAATCAGTACTGATTCGCAAGGAATCCTCTTTGAAAATTAGGACTCAAAAAAAATAATCTAACCCATTGAAATTCTTTGCACTTAAATGGAATAAGCTTATGTTTGCGAGCTTTTTTAAGCGAAAGGAGATTTAAAAACTTGACAGAAAACACAAACTCAAACCATCCAACTCCCGAAATGGATTTCGATTGGAGTCAGGACAGCGCCGGTTTCGGCGGGTACTCAAAAGAGGAGTACGAAAAACTTAGTAATCTTTACGAAAACACCTTGAACGCTTTCAACGAAAAAGAAATCGTTAAAGGAACAGTAGTAGGATTTACTGAAAAAGAAGTGGTATTGAACATCGGATTCAAATCTGATGGTCTCATTGCCCGCACAGAATTCCGCGACATGCCAGAATTAAAAGCTGGAGATGTTGTAGAAGTATTATTGGAAACCAAAGAGGATCCAAACGGACAATTGATTTTGTCGCGCAAGAAAGCCGTTTCTGAGCGTGCCTGGGAAAACATCCTGGTTGCTCACGACAACGACGAAGTGGTACAAGGTTATGTTAAAACACGTACCAAAGGTGGATTGGTTGTTGACGTTATGGGTATTGACACGTTCTTACCTGGTTCACAAATCGACACCAAGCCAATCAAAGATTATGATGTTTATGTTGGTCAGACCATGCCATTTAAAGTGGTAAAAGTGAACCATGCTTTCAAAAACGTGGTAATTTCACACAAGGTTCTGATTGAAGAAGATATTGAAAAGCAGAAGTCGGACATCCTTTCAAAACTGGAAAAAGGCCAGGTATTGGAAGGTACTGTGAAAAACATGACCTCATTCGGTGTGTTCATCGATTTGGGTGGTGTTGACGGTTTGCTTCACATCACTGATATTTCATGGGGCCGTATCAATCATCCAGAAGAAGTATTGAAATTGGACGACAAAATCAATGTTGTTGTTCTTGATTTTGATGATGAAAAAAAACGTATTTCATTGGGTTTAAAACAGTTGGGCGCACATCCTTGGGATAGCCTTTCTGAAGAGCTTCAGGTAAATGCTAAAGTAAAAGGTAAGATTGTTAACATCGCCGATTACGGAGCATTCCTAGAAATTGCCCCTGGTGTTGAAGGTTTGATTCACGTTAGTGAAATGAGCTGGAGTCAGCACTTGCGCAGCCCACAAGACTTCCTGAAAATGGGAGACGAAATGGAAGCTGTTATTCTTACACTCGATAAAGAAGAGCGTAAGATGTCGCTTGGCATTAAGCAATTGAAGCCAGATCCATGGGTAAATATCCAAGAGCGTTATCCATTGGGTTCACGCCACAAAGGTACAGTGCGCAACATGACCAACTACGGTTTGTTTGTTGAATTGGAAGAAGGTGTTGACGGATTGGTGCACGTTTCAGACCTTAGCTGGACCAAGAAAATCAAGCATCCAAATGAATTTGTTAAAGTAAACCAGGAGCTTGAAGTTATTGTGTTGGAAGTGGATACTGAAAACCGTCGTTTGAGTCTTGGACACAAACAGTTGGATGAAAATCCTTGGGAAGCATTCGAAACCTTGTTCTCTGTAGGTTCAATTCATGAAGGAACAATCCTGAAAATTGAAGATAAGAGTGCAATCATTGCTCTTCCTTATGGTGTTGAAGGATATGCTCCTTTGAAACAATTGTTGAAAGAAGATAAGAAAACAGCCAAAGAAGATGAAGTTCTTCAGGTTAAAGTAACTGAATTCAACAAAGAAACCCGTCGTATTGTAGTATCTCACACTGCCCTTTGGAAAGAGGAAGTTGAAGAGAAAAAAGTAGGCGAGGAAAAACGTAAAGAAAGCGATCGCGATAAAGCATCTAAAGCTGCCAAGAAAATAAACGAAAGCACTGAGAAATCAACTTTTGCTGACGTAGACGGATTAGCAGAACTGAAAGCCAAGCTTGAAGGAAAATAATCTGAAAATCTCCTAAAATCCCGGCCTTTGTGCCGGGATTTTTTTTGTTTGGTTTGTTAACTTGCGGCCCACAACTATGAATTATTGGTTAGTAAAATCTGAGCCTTTCAAATACAGCTGGGAGCAATTTGAACAGGATAAAAAAACCTTTTGGGATGGGGTAAGAAATTACCAGGCCCGTAACAACCTGAAAGCCATGAAAAAAGGCGACCTGGCTTTGTGGTACCATAGCAATGAAGGGAAAGAAATTGTGGGTATAGCTAAGGTGGTAAAAGAGCATTATCAAGACCCCACAACCGAAGACCCAAACTGGGTGGTAGTGGATTTAAAGCCCTTTAAAAAACTCAAGAAAGCTGTTACACTTGAAACCATAAAGGCCGATAAAATGCTTCAAAACATTGGTTTGGTGAGGCAAGGCCGATTGTCGGTTATGCCTGTAAGCCAGGAGGAGTTTGATTATATCCTTGCCCTAAGCGAACAAAAGTAAACCTAAGTGTAAAATAATCCGGATATTTGAAAGCTACATGATGACCGAACGGATCATATTAGAAAAAAAGCAATTCCAGCTTACCATTGACAGGCTTTGTTACCAGCTAATCGAAAATCACAACGACTTTTCAGAGACAGCCTTGGTAGGCATGCAGCCAAGAGGAATTTTGCTTTCGAGACGGATTAAAGCCCGTCTTGAAGAACTAACCGGAATTCAGAATATCCTTTACGGAGAGCTTGATATTGCTTTTTACCGGGATGATTTTAGACGAGGAAACGAGTTAATATTACCCAATGAATTGAAGATTCACTTCAGCATGAGCAATAAAAAGATTGTGCTGATTGACGACGTATTGTACACCGGAAGAACCATCCGCTCTGCCTTAGATGCCATTACCGATTTTGGAAGACCCGATAAGGTTGAATTGCTCGTATTGATTGACAGGCTATACAGCAGGCAATTGCCCATTCAGGCCGACTATAAAGGCTTAACCGTTGATACACGTGCAAATGACAAAGTAAAGGTGCAATGGAAAGAGCAACACAAAAAGGATGTAGTTTATATTTTGCCTGTTCAGGAAAAGTGACAATTTCAGCATGAGAAAGTTTTCCCAAAAACACCTACTAGGAATAAAAGAAATCAGCACTCAAGATATTGAGTTGGTTTTTGAAACCGCCGATAATTTTAAATCCATCATCAATCGACCTATCAAAAAAGTTCCCTCTTTGCGGGATGTAACGATAGCGAATATCTTTTTTGAAAACTCAACCCGAACCCGCATTTCATTTGAATTGGCCCAAAAACGATTGAGTGCAGATATTATTAACTTCTCAGCTTCCTCATCATCAGTTTCAAAAGGAGAAACATTAATTGATACGGTAAAAAATATACTTGCGATGAAGGTTGACATGGTGGTAATGCGCCATCCTGCGCCAGGTGCATGTCAATTTTTATCAAGACATATTCCTGCAAGTATTGTCAATGCAGGAGATGGCACACATGAACACCCAACACAGGCTTTGTTAGACGCCTACTCCATTCGCGAACGTTTGGGTTCCGTAAAAGGAAAGAAAATTGTTATTGTTGGAGATATCACCCATTCTCGGGTTGCCCTCTCAAATATTTTTTGCCTTCAGAAATTAGGAGCAGAAGTGATGGTTTGCGGACCAAGCACCCTAATTCCAAGACATATAGAAAGTCTGGGAGTAAAGGTTGAAACCAATTTGATGAAGGCTCTTGAATGGTGCGATGTGGCGAACATGCTCCGGATTCAACTCGAAAGGCAAGACATGAAATATTTCCCATCCTTGCGTGAATATTCCATGCTTTATGGGCTAGATAAAGAACGTCTGGACCGATTGAATAAAGAAATTGTGGTAATGCATCCTGGTCCAATAAACCGGGGCGTAGAAATAACCAGTGATGTTGCCGATAGCAAGCACAGTATTATTCTTGACCAGGTTGAAAATGGAGTAGCCGTTAGAATGGCTGTAATGTTTTTATTAGCAGGACAACAAGCATGAAACAAAAAATAAACCTTGGACTTACCCTGTTTAGTCTAATATTCCTGTTGTCTTGTGGCAATTCTCAAGCACCAAGTCAGGAATCCATAGCAAGCTTGCCTGCCGAAGCAAGCATCCCTGTAGTACAGGTAATTGAAAAACCTATTCCTAAAAAAGAATATTGTTTTATCAAAGTCGACGGACTTAATAAAAAGGACACCAGCATTCTTCACTTAATTATCAAAGGTGAAAAAGTGCGGGGAGAATTACTTTTCAGACCTCATAGAAAGCCTGCTAAAACAGGTATTATCAAAGGGACAATTAAAGGTAATGCCATTCAATGTGAGTATTTCTATCACATTTTAACAGCTGAGGAAAGCGAGATTCAAACCTGGGAGCTCGGCACCAAAAGCATAGTTCTCAAAAAATCTTCCGGGAAAAAGCAAATGCCAAAATTACCGTTCAGCCTTTCTATGGTTGATTGCAAAACATTCAGATAAAGATTCATGACAAAAAATTCAATTGTAGTAAGCGGAATACGTCCAACAGGTAATCTTCACCTCGGAAATTACATGGGTGCTGTGAAGAATTTTCTTAAGATGCAGCATGAATACAACTGCTTTTTCTTTATTGCTGATTACCATTCACTAACTACCCATCCAAACCCCATGGATTTGCACCAAAATGTTCGGCAAGTTTTGGCTGAATACTTGGCTTGTGGTTTGGATCCCGAAAAATGCACGCTTTATATCCAAAGTGATTTACCTCAAATTCCAGAATTGTACTTGTTGCTCAATATGCACGCCTACAAAGGGGAATTGGAGCGTGTGAGTTCTTTCAAAGAAAAGGCGCGTACGCAACCCGACAATATCAACGCCGGTTTGCTGACCTATCCGGTTTTGATGGCCGCTGATATCATAATTCACCGGGCGGGATTGGTTCCGGTTGGAAAAGACCAAGAACAACACCTTGAAATGGCTCGCACCTTTGGCAATCGCTTCAACAGAATGTACTCCATTGATTTATTTCCAGAGCCACAGGCTTTCAATTACGGTGGTGAATTGGTAAAAATCCCTGGCCTTCAGGGTGGTGGAAAAATGAGCAAAAGTGATGGAGATAACAATGTTATTAATTTGGTTGATGAGCCAGAAAAGCTCAGAAAAAAAATTATGAAAGCCGTTAGCGATTCTGGACCAACAGAGCCAAACAGTACACCTAGCCAAAGTGCCCAAAACTTGTTTGACCTTATGGCAACAGTTTCCTCTCCAGAAACCCTGAACTTTTTTAAAGAAGGCCACGCCAATTGCAATATCCGCTACGGCGATTTAAAAAAACAACTGGCCGAAGATATGATTCAATTCTTGACACCTATCCGCGAAAAAATACAAGACATTTACGCTGATGAGCAGTATTTGGGTAAAGTTGCCAAATTGGGGGCTGAAAAAGCCAGAGAAAGTGCAGAAGCAACCTTAATCGAAGCTAGAAAAGCAATTGGTTTTAAACGATTCTTCTAGTTATCAAACCAAAACAGGTTAATTGAATTGATTTTGGGGTTGTACTTGATTTGGAGAAGGATAGGTTAAAGTCCTATCTTGGTGCTTATGAAAAAAGACATTCAAACTTGGTTTGATGAGTATGGAGAAAGCCACCAACATCCAACCAATAAATTGATTCATTGGATTTGCGTACCCACCATTTTCTTTAGCATTGTATGCTTACTTTCTTTAATCCCAATTTACCATTGGGTTAGCTTGGCCACGCTTATTCTAGGATTCGCTATGCTATTTTACCTTCGTTTGTCGGTTTCTTTATCCATTGGCCTAATTCTCTTTTATTTGATTTGCCTTTGGGGGGCAAAGCAACTTGCCTTGGCACCAATTCCGCTTTGGATTAGTTCTGTATCTTTATTTGCACTGGCTTGGATTGGCCAATTTTATGGGCACCATATTGAAGGAAAAAAGCCTTCTTTTTTGAAGGACCTTCAGTTTTTATTGATTGGTCCAGCCTGGCTACTAGGCTTTGTTTACAAAAGATTTGGAATTCCGTATTAAAAAAGAGGCTAACACGTGATGTATTAGCCTCTTCATATTATTGAGCGATTTGAGCCTCAACTCCGGTAGATGATTTTTTACCCATTTGCTCGGGTTTATCTGGTCCCCAAAGTTGGAAAAAATCTTTCCAGCACTTGTTGCACCTCAGTTTTTTAGGTGCCAAAAAAAACAACAAATATTTGGTAATGAAACTTCTAGGAACACGCTTGACATAGGTATTATTCCCGCATTTAGGACAATTGTCACTCAAACGAACATTTCCCCTAACCCAGTATACGAACAGGAGGAGAACAACAACTGAAAAAATGATACCTAATTCTTGATACATGGTGCAATAATGAATTATTTAGAAATTTTTTACATTTCTTAATTCATCAAAGATTAGCGATTTTTTCCTCCAATGCAAATAAAGCCGTCCCTAAGCCATCTCCATTCGTCCCTCCGGCAGTGGCGTAAAATGGCTGACCACCGCCCCCACCTTTGATATGAGCGGCAGCCTCCTTCACCCAATTTCCGGCATGAATCCCTTTTTCTTTTGCTAATTCTTCATCACAAATGATACTTATTTGGGGCTTACCCCCAATTTCTGCCCCTGCAATGAACAGCAAGGAAGGAACCTCATTTTTAAGCTGGAAGGAAAGATTTTTCAATTGTTCACCTGAGGCTATCTGAACACGCTCAACCAAATAATTAAAGCCAGCTTTCTCTTTCACCTTTTTCAACAATTCACTTTTGATTGCTTTGGTTTTTTCCTCCTCAAATCCTGCCAATTGCTGACGTAGTTGATTCGACTCTTGAATTATTGCCTCAAGTGATTTCATGAGGTCTTTTCCCTTCAAAACCAACTTTAACTGGCCAAGGGTATTCTCCATTTCCCGCACATAATTTTCACTTGCCCGTGCGGTAATTGCTTCAATCCGTCTAACACCAGAGGCTACTGCCGATTCAGAAACAATCTTAAACAAACCAATTTTACCAGTTGATGCAACATGGGTTCCACCGCACAATTCGCGACTATAATCCTCACCAAATGTAATAACCCGAACCTGTTCGCCATACTTTTCTCCGAACAACATCATGGCACCTAACTTTTCAGCTTCAGCCAAAGGAACAGCTCTTCGCTCATCAAGAACCAAATCTTGTCTGATTTTTTGATTCACCAAATCTTCAATTCTGATTATTTCCTCGTCTGTCAAGCCGGCAAAATGGGAAAAGTCGAAACGCAGGTACTCGGAATTTACCAATGAGCCTTTCTGCGCCACATGAGTTCCTAGCACTTTTCTTAATGCAGCATGAAGTAAGTGAGTGGCACTATGGTTGTTTTCGGTTAAGGCCCTTTTTTCTGCGTTTACTTTAGCAATAAATACCGCATCCGGGAATTCCGGAATACGGTCGGTTTGATGAATAATCAGGTTATTCTCCTTCAGCGTATTCAAAATTTGAATGGTTTCGTGAAGACTACTTATCGTCCCTGAATCACCCACTTGTCCGCCACCTTCCGGATAAAAAGGTGTTTTATCGAATACCAATTGGACGAACTCCTTCCCTTTAGCCTTTACTTTTCTGAAGCGAGTTATTTTCACCTCAGTTTCCAACAAATCGTATCCTACAAAACTCGAGGTTTCTTCAGCTTGCAATACCTGCCAATCGTCGGTATTTATTTCTGTGGCCTTTCTTGACCTGTTTTTTTGTTCTTCCAAGGCCTGTTTATAAGCAGCTTCGTCTATCGAAAACCCATTTTCACGGGCAATCAAGGAAGTCAAATCAAAAGGAAACCCATAGGTATCATTAAGTTCAAACACCAATTTTCCATCAATAACAGCAGCTTTTTCTAATTTTTCCATCACTGCATCCAATTTGCGCAGACCATTATCCAATGTGCGCAAAAAGCTTTGCTCTTCTTCTCTGATAACTCTTGCTACAAAATCGCGTTGATTGTACAATTCCGGAAAAACCTCCTTGAAATGTCCGGCAATTTGGAGGCTCAGCTTTTCCAAAAATGGCTCGCGGATATTTAAAAACTGGAAGGCATAACGTACCGCTCTACGTAAGATTCGGCGAATAACATAACCTGCGCCGTTATTGGAAGGAAGCTGACCATCGGCAATGCAAAAAGAGATGGCCCTGATATGATCTGCCATAACCCGCATAGCAATATCCGTTTGCGAATCGGAAAAACTGTATGCAATTCCGCTGTGATCCTCTATAAAACGGATACTTGGAACAAATACATCGGTATCGTAATTGGATGATTTTCCTTCTATAGCGCGAACCAAACGTTCAAAGCCCATTCCTGTATCAACATGTTGGGCAGGAAGTTTTTCAAGAGAACCATCGGCTTTGCGATTGAATTCCATGAACACATTGTTCCAGATTTCAATTACCTGGGGATGGTCGTTGTTCACCAACTCATGACCAGGAACTTTCGCACGTTCCGAATCAGGTCTCAAATCAATATGAATTTCTGTACAAGGACCACAAGGACCGGTATCACCCATTTCCCAGAAATTGTCCTTTTTGTTTCCTTTTAAAATTCTTTCCTCAGCAATCCACTTTTTCCATTCGTTGAAAGCTTCCTGGTCGAATGCCAATCCCTCCTTCTCATCTCCCTCAAAAACGGTGACATACAACCTATCCTTATCCAAGCCAAACTCCTTGGTGAGCAATTCCCAGGCCCATTCAATGGCTTCGGTTTTGAAGTAATCACCAAAACTCCAGTTGCCCAACATTTCAAACATGGTATGGTGATAGGTATCCACCCCAACCTCTTCCAAATCATTATGCTTTCCACTCACTCTCAAACACTTCTGCGTATCAGCAACACGTTTGTAACGGGGCTCCTCGTTCCCAAGGAACCAATCTTTGAACTGATTCATACCCGCATTCGTAAACATCAGGGTGGGGTCGTTTTTTACCACAATCGGAGCAGATGGGACAATTTGGTGACCTTTGCTCTGAAAAAAATCCAGAAACTTACTTCTTATCTCGTTGGCTGTCATTTACTTGCTGATTATTGAATCCTTCAAATTTGAGGCCTCAATTTGCAGAAAATTATTTACTTTTGCGTCCCCGAATGAAAATTTCGGGGCTTAAGAACGGGGGGAACTATGGCCAAACACAAATATTTCTACAATCCAAACAAACTGGATTTTGAAAGAGTGGGTACCAGTCTGGCTACCATTGTGTTCCGTGTGTTTGGATTTTTATCCGCCTCTGTTGTTGCCGGCGCCTTAATGGTTCTTGCCATTTACAACTTTGTAGATTCCCCCAAAGAAAAAAGTTTGAAGCGCGAAAACGAGCAATACAAACAACAAGTTCAATTGCTAAACAAACGCATTGCTGAATTAGACAAAGTGCTTGCCGATTTGCAAGACCGTGACGCAAACATTTACCGGGCAATCTTTGAAGCAGACCCTATAGATATCACAATTCGGAAGGCAGGGATGGGTGGAGCCGATAAATACCAGGAATTGCGTGGATTTGAAAGTAGCGATGAGCTCATCACCCTCAATCAAAAGGTTGATGAACTTGCAGCTAAGGTGAACATTCAATCAAAATCCTTTGATGAATTGGGAAAACTCGCTGCCAATAAAACCGAATTCCTAGCCTGTATTCCAGCCATTCAGCCCATTTCAAATAAAGATTTAACACGGGTTGCTTCCGGTTATGGCTACCGCATTCACCCGATTTTTAAAACCCACAAGTTCCACTCTGGAATCGACTTCACTGCTCCTCAAGGAACACCCATTTATGCTACCGGAAATGGAAGGGTTGAAACTGCCGAAAACGGAAATGGCTATGGAAATCACGTAATTGTCAATCATGGATTTGGCTACCGTTCTCTGTACGCCCACATGAGCCGCATTAAGGTAAGACCCGGAATGAAAATTCAACGCGGCGAACTTCTAGGTTATGTTGGTAGCACAGGTACTTCAACTGCTCCACACGTACACTATGAGATTATTCGTGGCGACCGCAAAATCAACCCAATTAACTACTTCTTCAACGACCTTACTGAGGAAGAATACCAAGCTATTCGCGAATTGGCTAACCGTGAAGGACAGTCGTTCGACTAATATTACCTGCTGAATGGCTGAAGAGGAAATCGAAAAAATCTATTTCACAATTGGGGAAGTAAGCAAGGAACTTGGACTTGCGCCCTCCTTAATCCGTTTTTGGGAACGCGAATTTCCGGAATTAAGTCCACGGAAAACTGAAAAGGGCACGCGAAAATACACCCGTGAAAACATTGCACTCTTAAAATTGATTCATCAATTGGTAAAAGTGGAAGGATTTACTTTACAAGGCGCCCGCGAAAAATTAAAGACTCAAGGTAAAACCGCCGATACAGCAGCATTAACCGAGAAGTTACTCAACTTGAAATCCTTCCTGATAGAACTCAAAAAACAACTAGATTAATTCACTTATGGAAAATAACACCAAACCTGAGATTGTAAAAACCTCACAAATTCGTATTGATGTTCATTTAGCTGAAGACAATATGCCGGCTCTGATTGAATGGGAAGCCGATGATGCTGATTTTGACGGAAAAGAACCTGCAAAAGCTCTCCTTCTTAGCTTGTTTGATGGACTTCAACAAAACGCAATGCGGATCGACCTTTGGACTTCGGAAATGCGTGTTGATGAAATGAATCTGTTTATGTATCAAACACTGGCAACCTTTGCTGATACTTACGAAAGAGCAACCAACAACAAGGAACTTGCTGATGAAATGCGCGATTTTGCGCACCATTTTGGCCACAGAGCTGAAGTTTTTGGCGACGATCACGTGCATTAATCCATGAGTCCTGAAACGTATATCGCATTATTAAACCTGAGCCAACATGTTGAGGGAGGTGCTTTTGCAGAAGATTTCAGAAGCAAAATTACCCTCCCCCAGACGGCTTTACCACCCGGATTTGGAGGTGACAGGGCTTTAAGTACGCATATTTACTTCCTCCTTAAACAGGGTCAATTCTCAGCCCTTCACCGCATTGCCGCTGAAGAACATTGGCATTTTTACGATGGACAAACCCTCTGCGTATATGTACTTTCAAGCGAAGGTGAGCTCAATTGCATTCGTCTTGGCAGAAACCTAAATGAGGGTGAAGTTTTGCATGCAGTTATTCCAGCCGGTGCCTGGTTTGGCTCGCGCTGTGAGGTTGAAAATGGATTTAGTCTGGTAGGTTGCACTGTAGCTCCCGGTTTCGATTTCGCCGATTTTGAACTTGCAGACCGCGAAAAATTGACCCGCCAATTCCCTGTTCACACAAAGTTAATCCAGGAACTTACCCACTAGTGTGAACAATTAAAAAGCAGTTTTTGAGCACTTTTTCCGTTCTTGGTTTAACCACTTATTACCATTATGGCTCGGAATACTGCTCCCACAAAAAAAGCTGCTAATTCTAAATCTGCTGCAAAAAAAGTTGCCACAAAAAAATCAAAAAGGGCTGGTTCAAACCCTTTAAGAGCAGCTGTTAAACCTAGCAAAATTTTTGTGCTCGACACCTCGGTTATTCTTTACGACCATAGTGCAATCAACCATTTTGAAGACAACGATGTGGCCATTCCAATTACTGTATTGGAAGAGCTTGACAACTTCAAAAAAGGAAATGATAGCTTAAATTTTGAAGCACGGGAATTCATTCGTTTCTTGGATAAAGCTTCAGGCGATTACACCCTTGATGAGTGGATTCCAATACCGGGCAAGAACAAAGGCCGCTTTAAAGTGGTCATGCACGAAAAAGCCAGCCGCGATGCCGAAAAAGTGTTTGGCGAACGCAAAGCCGATCATCGCATTTTGAATGCAGCTATTCGCATGCAGGATGAAAATCCCGGTCGCCAGGTAATTCTATTATCAAAAGATGTTAATCTCAGGCTAAAATGCAAATCCATGCAAGTAAAAGCCGCTGATTATGAAACCGGCAAAATTAAAAACCTCGATACGCTTTACACCGGCAGAACCGTTCTTGAAAAAACAAAATCCAGCATTATTGATGAAATTTATGCCAAAGGCTCTGTTGCCCGCGAATTGGTATTGCGCCAAAAACCATTTGCAAACCATTACTTCATTCTAAAAAACGAAAAAAATTCGGTTCTGGCCTGCTACAATGCCACTCAAGACACTCTTGAACGCGTTAACAAAACCAGTGCTCATGGCATTAAACCTAGAAATTCAGAACAAGCATTTGCCTTACATGCCATATTAAATCCTGCTGTTTCACTTGTTACCATTCAAGGCGTTGCCGGAACAGGAAAAACCCTATTGGCACTTGCTGCTGCATTGGAGCAAAAATCAAATTTCAGGCAAATTTTTCTAGCCAGACCAATCATTCCCTTAAGCAACAAAGACATTGGCTTTCTTCCCGGAGATATAAAATCAAAGATAAATCCCTACATGGAACCACTTTGGGATAATCTCAAGTTTATCCAAAACCAATGGAAAGAAACCGATAAGGAGTTTCAAAAAATAACGGATATGGTTAATCAGGAAAAGCTGCTTGTAACGCCATTGGCCTATATCCGTGGCCGCAGTTTATCCAATATTATGTTTATCATTGATGAAGCCCAAAACCTTACGCCGCTCGAGGTAAAAACAATTATTACCCGCGCAGGCGAAGGCACAAAAATTGTATTTACCGGCGATATTCATCAAATCGATACGCCTTACCTCGACGCGCAATCCAACGGCCTCTCCTATTTAATCGACCGCATCCGCGACAAGCCAATTTATGCCCATATCACTTTAGAAAAAGGCGAGCGTTCAGGACTTGCAAACTTGGCGAACGACCTCCTTTAGGAAAATCATTTCCTTTTGGGCGTGTTTGTTTGCCCATGGCAAAATACGTTTTCAATTCAAATGCAGGCAAACAAACCAGGCCATCCGCTCAAATGCGGCCTGGCAAATCTGGCGTGGCTGCAACAAATCCGGAGAGCTTCCGCTGGTCGCTTCCGGCTTTGGCAGCCACTGCCGCCTTCCCAACCCGCATAACCGCTTCTGTCCTTCACGCAAGGGCATCAAAGGTTCACAACGTGTACTTATTCCTAATCCAAATCCCAGGAAATGGCATGTAGGCGTTCATTCAATATGGCCATTCTTTTCATCACATCATCAAAAGAAATTGAGGGCGACTTAAACATATTCCGTTGCATAGCTGAATAATCCTTCTGCCATTCAGAAATCAAACCAACAGGAGGAATTAACTTAATAAACCGAGGTGCATGTTTTGAATAATCAATGCCGCCCCAAGGTGTAAACCGCGCTCGATGGCGAACAATTGTTGAATAAAGAAACTGATTTTTCAAGGCTAGTTTTCCAAACGAAGAATCCATGAGTTTCTCCAAATCATACATATGTCGACTCTTCCGGTATATTTTTATCCGCTCCTCCGGAAATTGAAACTCCTCATGCAACAAAAAAATCTTCTCCAAGAAGGTTCTTTGTGGGTCTACACAAGGAATTGAAATCAATTCATCGGTAAATGAAAAATTGTTGTACTTCTCACCCAAAAAAGACCTAAAATTCTTATAAACATATGGTTCAATCAAAGACCGACTTCCAATTTCAATCAGCACTTTGGGGACCAAATAGGCGTTGGTTTGGGTTATGGATGGATAAATAACTTCAATTACCAATGGGTCTGTTGGGTTTAACTCTGGCACTTCCAACGAAACACCTAATCCGGCTTCTTTGAACAACCCGGCAAGTTCAGGCACAAAAAAGTCCTTAATAAACTTCACAGAGCGCCTTCTCAATTTGGCCACCTGAGCTGTTCCCATTTCAGAATCGGGCTTTTCCACACCCAAAAACCTGCGATCCAAAGCAAGATCAATATCCTCCGAAAACCGATCAATGAGCCCCCAAGCTTTGCTGAGTGAGGTTCCTCCCTTAAAAACAGTTGCCTTAGCAATTGAACTCGAAAACACCAATTCAAGCGTTCTTACAACCCACCAATCTTTTTCTACTGCCATTGCTGGAATTCCCAATTCCATGCCAGTTTCTTCAAAGAGGTTTAGCCTAGTGGTTTCTGGTAGTTGCTTCCACGCCTGAATTGATGTTTTATTCATTCTTTTAATTGGTTTATCACTGAATCAAAAATTTTTTGAATCCACACCGGAGCTAGAAGTTTATCATGCTCCAAATGGGCTTTTTTCTCATTTTTAAGGAATCCCTGAATTTTTAATATTTCATCATCATCTACCCTATTCTTTCCCAAAGTCCTTAGTGCCTGTAGGGCCAAGCCGCTTAATTCACCCCTTGCAGTTAGGTATTTTGGTGCAGTATGAACAAAAGTTATACTCCTTTTTCCAATTTTCACGTTTCGGGTTGAACCATCTGTAAGGTAAACCACCTGCAATGGCACCTGAGTTGACAAGCCCATTAAATTGAGGGCATAGTCTCCGGATGGAATGATCCTAGCACGATCTCTTTTGGAAATTGCACGAGCAATGGCATCTACTGGCGGATTTACCGGACCAATGATTGGATCCAAGATTGGACGAGCATACAAACCTGTTGCAATTCTTTTTAACTCCCCTTTGTGTGTAAGGCGCTCTAAGGCTTTGCTTACTGCTTTTGCATTCCCAAACATGAGAAAACTTTCAGTAAAGTAGATAGTTCCTCTCCTTGCTTTTTTTATCCTGTCAATTATTCTTAACTCAATGCTATCAGCCATTTCAACCAATTTTATGTCGCAAATTTATTACTTTTTTACGACAATTTTTATTGTTTTATTACCTAACAATCCTGAATATCCAAAACCTCTAACATTGCTTAAGAAATTTATCAAAGACTTTAGACCTATTAAAATTAGCAGTTTAGCAAACAATGCATACTGAACTTAAATATGTGGGGGAAACTGAGTTTACAAACCATTTCTCAGAAATCAATGAACAACAATGTTTTGCAGTTGAGTAACACGGATTGAATAAGTACTTTTAGGAATTATTGCCTAAATGGAAAAGAAAGGCTTTATGCATGAATGCAGCCTGCTTTTTTGTTAAACCCAAATAAAGGCAATGTTCAAGCCAAAGTGGAAAATGTTTCAAGAATCTGTCTTGGAATAATCCAGAAAAGCCAATTGGCTATCTCCGATCCGTAGAAATGTCCACGCATAAAAAACTTCAGTATAGGATAGTAACCTATGGAAAGTCAAGTTGCGGCCAAATGGAATCCCTAGGGAGTCACAACCACCGTACTATCTGTTAATACAATGGTCTTGAGCTCATCTTGATCCAATGAAAACAACTCTTCTGTTTCTAGATACACCTGTCTGTTATTGGCCTCCATGGTGAACTTGATTTTATTGGAAGCCGGTAAATTTTGGTCCTCCTTTTCTATCGTAATCTCACCTGTACTTTGACCCGGTAGGAGATTTGTGCCCAAGTACACATTTCCCCATTTCACCTGTTTTATTTTAGCATTTGAAATGGAATTTTTAACCTCAATAGTTCCGGGCTTGTAACAAGCAGTAAATCCAAGCGAGAGGATTAACAATGCAAAAAAATGAATGAATTTCATGGCTGTAGTTGCAATTCAATTTCGCCCACAAATGCACTAGCAGATTCCGGGATTATGGTGAAAGGAATGTATTTGTAAGGGAAATAAGTCTTTGAACTACCATCATTAAACCTAACCGAAAAGCTTTCGATAAAACAGGCATAATCTCCGGGTTTGATGGTATACCAAGAGTTTAGGTAAGTAGAAAAATCTCCAGCCGTTTTTAATGCAGGGACTCTAATTCCCTGCTTTGCCAAAACCAGGTAATTGATTTTATTATTACTAAGAAAGCGGTTTCCATTGGAAATTTTATCAACCCGGGTGGTATCAACCAACACAGAACTTACTTTATTCCACCATGCATTGTTCACATATAAATTTACTGAATCTAGCGATTCTACAACCAAGTATGTGCTATCATTGGTTTTCACATTAAGTAGTAAAACCAATTGTTCAAAAGATACCGAACTTGAATTTGAAACAACAGCCTCTGAGCCATCAGGTAGGCTACTATCCTTGGAACAGCTCCCAAACAATAGCAAAGCAAACACAAACAGAGTTTTTACTTTCATAGTTAAAATCAAATGTAGGAAAAGAAGAGGTTCAGAATTTGAGAATCTTGCACTTGTTACAATTTCCAATTTTGAAGCATTATCAGGCATTATTCGTTAAGCGAAATTGTGCCAAAGGGAGAATCACCCGGCACAGGGATTGGAGTGGTAACCCGCCGGCAAAAAGCATAGTGCCTGTTGCATTAGGGAAGCGACCACAGGAAGCTCTCCCTAATGCATACAGGCACATGATTGGGGCCGGGGGATTACAAACGGAAAGCCCGGCCGCTTGCCATTACGGAAATGGGAATAAGCACGATGATTGAAGGCAAGCGGGTGCCCCAACCCATTAGAATTTTATTCCAAGACGAAGACCGCCAACACTGGCACCAAAATAATCGGTTGAACTAGAACCCAAAATTTTGGTAGTTGTTGTACCCGCTCCGCTGAGGGTTGATTTGGACTCACCATCGCCGGTAGATGTCATGTTGAAAAGACTAAGCCCAAACTCGGCACCCAAGTAAACACCATCTAAGAAATAGTAATCGGCGCCCATAAAAACTCCAGCACCAAAACCAAATGTGCTTCCGGCACTTGATTCTAATTTATTTCCTGAAATGATATCTGCCGGACCCGGATTTTCAACCAGCGAATTACTTGCCGAAACCGAACGACCGCCGGCCAAAGAAATGCCCAACTGTCCGCCTACATAAGGCGATAATTTGTTGGTACCTTCAAAATGCATTTCGTAACCTGGGAAAAAGGAAAGTCCAAATCCATTGGAAACTTTAACTTCAGCATCTACTCCACTGCCCGCATAGCGATTGGTTGTACTTCCACCTGCCATTCCTAAACGAAGGCGAATGGCACTAAGGTCTGAAATAAAATAACGCAGGCGGATTTCTGCTGGAGCGGATCCGGAACGGTGTAAACCAAAACTGATTGGACTGGTTCCGGTTTGAAGGTTAAGCGTTACTTCAGCTGTTTTTTCACCTTGTGCAGGCTTTTGCGCAAAGAGGTTTGAGGTAATGCAAAGTGCTGCGATTACCAATACGTTGGCTACGTTTTTTTTCATGTGCATGAAATTGTAAGAAAACAAATATAGAAGCAGAAATGAATACCCAAAACGGCTAAGGAAAAATTAAATTACCAAGCCTGTTCGCCAATTAGCGGAACAAAACGAAACTTATGGAGCGGAATAACCTCAAGCTCTCCATTCGACTTTTTAATTAATGAATGCATGAGTTGTTCTTTTTCGTCACCAACAGGAATGATCATAATGCCACCAGGCTTTAATTGGTCTACCAAGGCTTGAGGAATGCGCGGTGCGCCGGCAGTAACAATAATTTTATCGAAAGGCCCTTGTTGATAATGACCTAAAGAACCATCTCCCAACAGACATTCCACTGCAAAACCCAAGTTGGCCAATAGTTTTGATGTTTTTAAATACAAGTCTTTTTGCCTTTCAATGCTAACCAAACGGGCACCCAACCAAGCCAAAACAGCAGCTTGGTAACCAGAGCCGGTTCCAATCTCTAGAACCGAATCACCCTTTTCGATATGCAAAACCTGGGTTTGAAAAGCAACAGTATAGGGCTGAGAAATGGTTTGACCGTTTCCAATAGGGAATGCCTTGTCCTGATAGGCATGTGAACGAAAATCTTTATGGATGAAAAGATGGCGTGGTACAGTGCCAATTGCCTCCAGTACTTTTGAATCTACAATGCCCTTGGCTTTGAGTTCATTTACCAAATTTCTACGTGCTCCTTTATCCTTATAAGTATCCTGCTCCTTGCTCAACACAATCATGCTGCTAAATACGGATACTGATTTGAGAAAATTCAGGCCATTTTTTAACAATGGCAGTTTTGCAGATTTTAAGTGTATATTTTTTCTGATAAGTGCAGGGTACCCTGTTTAAATCTCTATGAGCAATGTCGCATTTAGGGGAATTACGAAAGATATTTTTGTTTCGATAATTAACTCCATGATACGCATCGCTGTTGTAGGCGCAAACGAAAGAAGCAAAAAGCAAATTGAGAAACTCCTTGAGATAAGGGAGTTTAATCTAGTTGGCTTTTACGACCACGATGAGGCAAGCTCTAAGCTATTGGAGAATACCTATTCCATAAGTCGATTTGATGACTTCAATGATTTAATTCGCTCGGCAGACGCAATCAGTATTCAATCACCCATTGGCACACATTATCAATATGCATCCAAAGCCATTCGAAACCTGAAGCATGTATTTGTAAAACAGGTCTTGAGTGAAAATTTGGAAGAGGCGAAGGAGCTTAACCAATTGGCCGATGAGGCAAACGTACAATTGTATGTATCGCATAGCCAAAAATTTCATCCCAATTATCAGTTGCTCAAGCGATTGGTTGATGACCCGCAATACATTGAATGCAGTCGGTTTGACGAAAAGGTATTGAATTACAGCACAGAGAACCTGGTTTTTGATCTCTTGCTCACTGATTTAGAACTTGCCTTGAACATGGTGAAATCAAAAGTGATGCGGGTTAGGGCAACAGGAGCCTGCTTACACAGCAATTTGGTTGACTTTATTAATGTTCGCATTGAATTTGCCAATGGCTGCGTTTTGAATATGGTTTGCGGCAATTTTAAATCCGAACAAGGCAACAAAATGAAGTTTTTCCAACGGAACAAAGTTTTTGGTTTGGATTTGGATACCTTTAAAATTTCGATGCTGCATTCTTCAGAATCAACAGAACCGGAACAAATCTTAAAAACAGGAAAAAGCACACGTCAATCGGCAGATATTGTGAAGCGTGAACTGGAATATTTTGCGCAATCCATCAACAACCATTCCTTGCAACTGCGCACACATTCCGACAATTTTGACACCCTTGAACTGTGCCACCTGATTATAGAGCGGTTAAATATCACCAAAAGATAATACTTTTGCCCGCCACCCTATTTCAGGATAGATGTTAAAACAAGCTCAAGTATTGATTTATCTGCTTACTGCCATGGTTTTGGTACAAGCATGCAAAAGCCGTGAGGTTTTGGTACCGGGCTATGTACATATCAAAGCACCCGAGTTTACAGTTAAATCAGACGGTTCCCAAGGTGCTGCCTCCGAAGATTTTCAAGATTATTGGGTATTTGAAAACGGATTACTGCGAGGCAACTATGCCACTCCTTGTGAAATTCCGATTCAGCGGAATGGCAAAACACCAATGACCATCTCTGTTGGCATAAAACGGTCGGGGCAAGAGGAAGAGCGCATGATTTACCCCCTTGTAACTAGCTTCAAAACAGAAATCGATTTAAAACCCAATATCACAGATACCATCCGACCTAGTTTCCAATACCTTCCCAATACGGTATTTCCATTTATGGAGAACTTTGATCGAAATGGGGTAGCTTTTGAGTACAATCCAACTTACAAGAAAAACGGTGATACCATAATTCGGGAAAAAAGCCCTGCAGCTTGGGACCCAAATAGCTTTTCGGGAAAGGTAGTTTTATCGGAAGAAGGCAGCATACTTGAAATCTATTCTCAGGTTTTTAAAGATTTGCCTCGGTTTACGCCCGTTTATTTTGAAATGGATTATAAAAACAATGTGAAGTTTACCATTGGCGTTTATATCACACGTTCAGACGGTTCGGTTGATCAGGTTCCTTTGTTTTTGGCCTATGAAAGCGATGGTTGGAAAAAGCTATACTTGGATTTGGAGAATGAGATATCGCCAAATCCTACAGGAACTTTCTACCGATTATTTATCAGATTCAGCAACAATCCGGAAGCTCCTGTAACAAATCCTCAGATTTATATTGACAATTTGAAGTTGGTTCATCTTGATTAACAAGCGTAAACAACATACTTGGTTATTTATTTTGGCCGATGCCCTCATGGCTGCATTAGGCTGGACCTTGTTTTTTGTTTATCGAAAATTCATTATTGAACCCAATAAATTTGGGTATAAAATTCCACTTGAGCTAGACGATAATTTCTTTCTGGCTTTGGTTCTGGTGCCCTTTTATTGGTTTATTTTGTACTACCTGGCAGGCCATTACAAAGACGTTTGGAGAAAATCCCGCATCAATGAAATATCCAAAACCTTCTCGGTAACGGTAATTGGCGTGGTGCTTCAGTTTTTTATTTTGCTGATTGATGACGAAATCCGCACCTATCAGGATTATTACAAAAGCACTCTAACTTTATTTGTGTTGCATTTTAGTTTGACTGTAACTGTTCGTTTAATTCAAGCTTATTGGGTAAAGGTATTGCTGAAGCGGAAGAAGATTGGATTCAATACGATAGTGGTAGGAAACAACCAAAAATCACTCAGTTTGGTAAAAGAATTGTTGGATCCTCAACTTACCCAAGGTTTTCTTTTGAAAGGCTACGTAAGCTACAACGGCGATTCAGATGACCATATCTTAAAAGATTTAATTCCGAATCTTGGCACCTATTCCGATTTACCGGCACGTATTAAAGAATACGCCATTGAGGAAGTGATTTTGGGCATTGAAAGCTCAAATCACCTGGAAATCAACAAAGTGACCAATGTTTTAGAAGATCAACCCGTAACCCTAAAAATCATTCCTGATTTATTTGACATGATGAGCGGACAGGTTCGCATTAACAATGTAATTGGAACCGCGCTTATTGAAATCAACCACGATGTAATGCCCCAGTGGCAAATTGTGGCCAAACGCCTGATGGACATTTTTGTCTCTGCATTTGTGTTGATTGTATTCTGTCCTTTATTTTTGGTAATAGCCGCGCTTGTCAAGGGAAGCTCCAAAGGACCAATACTTTACAAACAGATTCGTCTTGGTTTAAAAGGAAAACCATTTCATATTTTAAAATTCAGGACCATGTTTACCGATGCAGAAAATGCAGGTCCTCAATTGTCGTCGCACAACGATAAACGCATAACCCCGGTTGGACGCATTTTAAGAAAATACCGTCTGGATGAACTTCCCCAATTTTTCAATGTGCTGATTGGAGAAATGAGTTTGGTTGGTCCAAGACCAGAGCGGAAATTTTTTGTGGATCAGATTGTACGAATAGCCCCTCATTATAAACATCTTCATCGGGTAAAGCCGGGCATTACAAGCTGGGGACAAGTGAAGTATGGATATGCCGAAAACGTTGATCAAATGGTTGAGCGCCTGAAGTTTGACATTTTATATATTGAGAACCGCTCCATCGCTGTAGACCTTAGAATTCTGATTTATACTGTCTTAACAATCGTAAGGGGACAAGGACGCTAAGGAAAAAATGCGGCAAATGTTTGGAGAATTGGAGGGATTGCTTATTTTTGCTGCCCTTAAAAATCTCAAAGAATGTTTGCAATAGTTGAAATCGCTGGCCAACAATTCAAAGTTGAAAAAGACCAAACTGTGTATGTGCATCGCTTGCCACATGCAGAAGGCGCCAGCATTGAACTCGGAAACGTACTGTTGGTTAACAACAACGGTAGCGTAAAAGTAGGAGCTCCTTCCGTAAGTGGAGCAAATGTAAAAGCTACAGTACTTTCACACCTGAAAGGTGACAAAGTAATCGTATTCAAAAAGAAGCGCAGAAAAGGTTACCGCAAGAAAAACGGTCACCGTCAGTCCTTCACTAAAATTAAAATTGATTCCATTAACGCTTAATTTAGACTAAAGTAAATGGCACATAAAAAAGGGGTAGGTAGTTCCAAAAACGGCCGTGAATCCCACAGCAAACGCTTAGGTGTTAAAATTTTCGGAGGCCAAGCCGTAATCGCAGGTAACATTATCGTGCGTCAACGTGGCACCAAACATCATCCGGGATTGAACGTAGGTATTGGAAAAGACCATACCTTGTTTGCACTGGTAGACGGAAAAGTTGAATTCAAAAAGAAAGCCAACGACCGTTCATTTGTATCTGTAATTCCAACTGCTGAGGCATAATATTTCCCCGGACTGGCTTTGCTATTCCGGGGAATAAAACTATTTTCGCAGTCTCGAAAAATCGGGATTAATGGGGAATTAGCTCATTTGGCTAGAGCGCTTGCATGGCATGCAAGAGGCGACCGGTTCGAATCCGGTATTCTCCACGAGGGTGGCCGAAAGGCTGCCCTTTTTTTATTTTATGGATTTGGGCTGATGGCTTCAAGCCTTTGCCAGGAAATCTATATGGAAGGTGCACTCCTTTTTCAAGGAATTGTAAGATTAGAACTGCAAAATCTGGCTAGCATTTGGAGGTAGATGAAAATCTGTGTCTAAACGAAATTGCGCTGGTTTAGGGTTATCTGAAGCAATTGGATTAGAAGAGGGGTAATACCTTTGCTATGGAGGAATTGAATGAATAAGGAAAACTCGGGTTACCCCGAATTTTAATCCTGATTCCTGCGCATATTCCGCTCTACATCCCGCTCCTTGATGCTTTCACGCTTATCAAAGGCCTTCTTTCCCTGGGCAAGGGCAATTTCCATTTTCAGATACCCTCGCTCACCTTCAAAAACCTTCAATGGAACAATTGAAATTCCGGTTTCAGAAGCTTTGGATTGTAGTTTGGACAATTCAGACCTTTTAAGAAGGAGCTTGCGAATCCGCAAGGTATCGTGATTGTAATGAGTGCCCTGTTTGAAGGTGCCAATATTCATGCCACGTACAAACAATTCATTGTCCTTAAAGAAGCAAAAGGCCTCGCTGATACTGGCATTTCCCAAGCGAATTGACTTCACTTCTGTACCCATTAGTTCAATTCCTGCAACAAATTTTTGAAGGATATGGTACTCGAATGATGCTTTTTTATTGAGAATATTTACGCTTTTGTAGGTGGACTTGCTCACAGGGATTGAAATAAAGTTTGGATTCGGGATTTTTTCAAGATTTTTTGGCCTTGTTCACCGCTGGCAATCAATCTCTCTCCTACCCTAGCCTCATAGGAACAGATGATTTCATTTTTTTCGATTGATTTCAGGGTTGCAGTAAAATCAACCCGAGAGCCCAATAACGCGGGACTATGATGCCGTATGCTGAGAAAGGTTCCAATTCCTTCCTCATCCTCCTCCTTCATGTCGAGCACAAACAAACGGCAGCACCATTCTGCATCTCTGCCTAAGGCAAAAGTGGCATAAACCGGATGAACTGCTCCGCTTTCAAAAGCAGCTGTATCTTTTTCGCTTACCTGAACCGAAAAAAACTTTTGATCGCCTGAATGAAATGGAGTCAACACGGCTCAAATATACAATGAATGAAGCAAAGAGACGCTTGAAAAGCTTTGAATCCAACGCCGAACTTCAAGGATTGGACTTTACTACCAGCACCGGAATATCAACAAGATGCCTTACCGAATCAACAGTTGAACCAAAAATAAAATCCTTAAACACATGGTGCCCATGGGCTCCAAGCACCAACAATTCAATTTCTTCTGATTTTACAAAGCCGGTTATTGCAGTGGTACGATTGCCAAATCCCAAGCAAGCCTTTACAGAAAATCCCTTTTCCTCAAGCTCATTGATATAACTGCTTAAATAAATTCGGTCAGACTTGGTTTCTTCGTCTTCTACCTGGCCTTCGTATTGGCGAGCAGCAGCTGATTCCACAACGTGGATGAGCACGTAACGGGCCTGTTTTCCTCCCATTTTTATGGCATGTGAAATGGACATTGAATCCGTTTTGCTAAAATCTACCGCAATGCCAATACACCCATAATTAGCCAATTTCTGAAATTGAATGGGAGCCATTTTGGCGTGAGGAATAATTTGTCGGCGTGCATGCTTTTGCATGAATAGGGGCTGAATGACAATCCATACCAATAACAGAAATGCAAAAGCTACTAAACTTACAATAGGTATAGAAAGCCAGAGCGCATCACCATAAGAAGATTGAAAGAAGTTGCCCAACTCCTCTGCCACCAACTTAAAATTGAGGAAGATTATAATACCTGCAACCAACCACGACAATACAGTTAGCCAGGTTTTAATCCGGAACTCACCCATAATATGTCGAGATGAGCTGAAATGAATTAGCGGCACAATGGCAAAACCCAATTGAATACTTAAAACAACCTGACTTAAAATGAGCAATTCACCCAAACGGTCTTCACCAAGGTAAACTATAGTGAACACAGCAGGAAGCACAGCCAACAGACGAGTTATCATTCTGCGCAGCCAGGGACTAATGCGTAGGTTCAGGTATCCCTCCATCACAATTTGTCCGGCAAGCGTACCTGTAATGGTTGAACTTTGTCCGGCCGCAATAAGTGCAATTGCAAATAACGAAGGAGCCAGATTGCCAAACATACCTCTCAACAACTCATGCGCATTTGAGATATCGGCTACTTCAAGAAATCCATTTTTATAAAAAGCAGAAGCTGCCAATACAAGAATTGCTGCATTTACGAAAAATGCCGCATTCAAAGCAATTGCGGAATCGAGAAAATTGTACTTCAAGGCTTTCAAAATTCCATCTCTATCGCGGGTAAAACGGCGTGTTTGAACCAATGAAGAATGCAGGTACAAATTGTGAGGCATTACGGTTGCACCAATAATTCCAATGGCAATGTACAAGGCGTCTCCCCCAGGAATGGAAGGCACAAAACCTTTCACCAATTCAGCGGCATCAGGTTTTACAATAAACAGTTGGGCTATAAATGAAAGGCCAATAATTCCAACCAAACTAATAATAAAGGTTTCTAGTTTACGAATTCCTTTATTGAGTAAAAACAGCAGAACAAAGGTATCTAAAACGGTTATGGCTACGCCCCAGAGCAACGGGATATCAAACAAAAGTTGCAGACCAATTGCCATACCAATTATTTCCGCCAAATCGGTTGCCGCAATGGCCACTTCTGCAAATGCATATAGCGAAACATTAACCCAGGCCGGATACTGTTGGCGACTAGCCTGTGCCAAATCCCAACCTTTCACCACTCCGAGACGAGCCGAAAGTGATTGCAGCAACAGTGCCATCAAATTGCTCATGAGGAGCACCCAAATAAGACTATATCCGAATTGGCTTCCACCGGCAATATCGGTGGCCCAATTCCCAGGGTCCATGTAGCCAACACTTACCAGGTAAGCCGGACCAATAAATGCAAGGAACTTTCTGAAACCTCCTTTGCTTTTGGAGGTATCAACACTTTCGTGGACTTCGCTCAATGATTTTTCCATGGTATTGGGACTGTTTAAGGCGGTTGAAAATAGATTATACTTTCATGAGGAGGTTTCGGGCAACTTCGGCACTCACCTGAATTTCTTTTTCTGCATTTAAGCGAATGCTCATGCTTTTATCAAAGGCATTTTTTTCTAGCACTTCAACAGAGATACCTAGTACCAGATTCTGTTTTTGCAGATACTGAAGGAAAACCGGGGAGTGATTTACGACACCACTAATTATAGCAAAAGCTTTTTCGGGCATTTGTTCAAGTAAGATTAGCGCCTGTGATAGCATTTTGCCATCTTGTTGCGGAATAGGATCACCATGTGGGTCGTGCTTAGGAAAGCCAAGGAATTCATCCAGCTTATCTACCAATTCTTCGGATTTGATATGCTCCAATTGTTCGGCCAATTCGTGAACTTCATCCCAGGTGAAACGCAATTTATCTACCAGAAAGGTTTCCCAAAGCCTATGCTTTCTAACCAATCCAATTGCTACTTTCCTGCCAGCTTCGGTAAGCACAACGCCTTTGTATTTCTCGTATATGAGTAAACTTTTACCCGAAAGCTTTTGAACCATATCAGTAACAGAAGCAGCGCGTGTATTCAAGGAATCCGCAATGGCATTTGTGCTTACCGCTTCCTCTTGACGTTCTTGTAGCTTGTAGATGGCTTTTAGGTAGTTTTCTTCTGTAAATGAATACATAGCTGCAAAATAAACAATTTTTAGACTAATCTAAAAATTGTTTTCAACCAATCAAAACCAAGTCCATTCCAGAGCTGTTTAAAAAGAGTTACCTTTGAACTAAACCAGAAATTATGTGGCAAAAATTTGTTTCTTACCTTGCCTTTTGGCGCAAACCTGACCCTGACAGTCCGTCATCCTTTAATTTAAAAATCATGCATGGGATTAATCGCGTCAGTATTTTCATGTTTTTGATTGCACTTTTGGTCATTCTTTTCCGATTGGTACGCAGTTTGTAATCAAGAAATCATTATCATAAAACTATGTTGTATTTCATTGTTCCTCTCCTGCTAAGCTTTTTAGTTAGTTGGAGATTCAAGTCAAAAATTAAAGAATACTCTCAGGTAGGTTTAGCCAATCGCCTAACCGGTGCTGAGATTGCCGAAAAAATGCTTCGGGAGAATGGAATTTACGATGTGCGGGTTTTGAGCACAGATGGCCAATTAACCGACCATTACAACCCCACAGACAAAACCGTGAATTTGAGTCACGACGTATATTATGGACGCAGTGTTATGGCGGCAGCTGTTGCAGCGCACGAATGCGGACACGCTGTTCAGCATGCCAATAGCTATGCTTGGTTGAATTTCAGATCGAGCATGGTGCCTGTGGTGAGTTTTGCATCCAATTGGGTTCAGTGGATTTTGTTGGGTGGCGTTTTGTTGGTAAACAAATTCCCTATGTTGTTACTGGGCGGAATTGTATTGTTTGCCCTAACTACTTTATTCTCCTTGGTAACACTTCCGGTTGAATTTGATGCCAGCAGAAGGGCACTGAATTGGTTGAACGAACGCGGAATGGTTAGAGACAATGAAGGTCCAATGACTAAAGATGCTTTGAAATGGGCAGCTATGACCTATGTAGTTGCTGCCATTGCTTCGGTAGCTACCCTGTTGTATTACTTACAAATTTTTATGGGTAGCCGACGGGAGGAATAAGAAAATTAATTTGTTTGAAAAGCTGCTTCAACCTGGATTGAAGCAGCTTTTTTTATGCTTGAAGGCTAATGAGATTCTCGACAGAAGTCTTGCTCGAAAAAATAAATTTTCACCGCAAAACATGCGGCGAAAAAATGCCATTTTCGCCGCAATAATAAAAGTTATGAATAAAACGAATTCGTTCTTTCCCTCTAAAGGACGGGTTAAGCAATCTTGGGCAACCTAATATGCTTTGGACTAACAATTACGTAATTGGTTTTCTTACCACTATCCTCCGCTTTCAGCATCCCCTTATGAACAAGATCCTGCAAATCACGTAAGGCGGTATCGGTGGAGCATTTTGCCATTTTAGCATACGTTGAGGTGCGCAAAAAACCAACTTCCTTTTCGTAATTGTCATAGATATAGTTGATAACTAAGCGCTGCCTTGAATTGATGCTTTTGGATTTGTGACTATCCCAAAAATATGCCTTATCCAAGATAACTTCCAGATTCTTCTCGCTTGAACGTAAAGCTCTTTCGAAGCAACCTAAAAACCATTCCAAATATTCGGTAATATCTGTTGTTCCCTTCTGGGTTTTCTCAAGGATATCATAATAGCTTTTTTGCTCCTTAACCAGCTGATTTGAAAGACTATAAAAGCGAATTCTGCTTGAATCGCTTTGGGTTAAAACCTTATCCAATATTGCACGAGCTATCCTTCCATTGCCATCATCAAAGGGGTGAATGGTTAAAAACCACAAATGCGCAACAAGTGATTTTAGAACCAAATCAAGCTGGGTATCTCTGTTTAACCAATCCAAAAAAACATGCATTTCTTCAGGAACTCGATTTGCTGCAGGAGCTTCGAAATGAATCTTTTCCTTACCAAAGTTTCCTGAAACTACCTTCATTCCTCCGGAACGGTATTTTGCCACATCAATTTGAAGATGACCGCTATATCCGGATTGAAAAAGTGAATTGTGCCAACCGAATAAACGTTCTGCGCTAAGCGGCTTATCAAAATTTTGGGTGGCATCTAAAACCACATCAACAACTCCTTCTATGTTTCGGGGTATTTTGATTAGGGTAGTGTTCTCAATTCCCAACTTGCGAGCAATTGAGGACCGAACAAGTTCAGGGTTTAAAAATTCACCTTCAATTCGGGAGGTATCTACCACATCGAGAATAAGCGATTCAAGCGTGGCCCTTTCATTAAACTCAAAACCCAAACTCTCCATTCGGCCGAGTAAACGCCCTTGCAAATGCCTAACTGAAATAAGAACAGGAGTAAGCTTATCCCTGTCCCAATAAAAATTAGGCCAATCTTGTCTTTCGTGAATGTACATTTTACCACCGCATAATCTGCGGTGAAAATACAAAATTTTCACCGCAAAACGAATAAAAAATCAGAAAATCAGTTTTTATCAAAACCGCAAAACCCATCTCTGTTCGGATGTATTTCTGTTTCTGCAAAAAATTTGCCTGTACGCAGTACATCGGTAATACATGAAGAAAAGCTTGCGGTGAATAAATAGGAACTCCTTTTTATTTTTTAGGAATACCGGTGTTGGTTTGGGCAATTGTTTTTGCGGTCCAAGCTCAAATAAACCTAAGCTTGAAATTTGGAAGAAATTGCAATAGGCATCTGATTTCTGGGGGATTTAACCCAGATAATGCATTTGACCATCAATTACTGCCCAAATCGCCTGTGAAATTGGGCGTAAACTCAGTTTCCCTCACTCAACATATCGGAACAATTTGCCTCGCTCGTGAAACTGCCAATTTATTTGGCATTTTGGCCCTCCTGACGAAGTTCAAATTGATAATCCGGGTTTTATCTTACACGTAATTTGCCTTAGGGGCAAAAGCGGGACCCCGCAAAGCAGCAACTTTAGCGTTTTGCAGGAGGGCGGGCTGCCGGCAGAAAGCCCCGACAGCCTGCTAAAAACGCAAAGCTTGCGGCTGCGGAGTACAAGCGGATGACCCGGGCCTGGCGGCGACATGAAGGTAGAAACTCTTCCAATTTGGATTGCCGCCATTGGCAAGGCCCAAACACTAACTTAAAAACGGATATTATCTAATTGATACCTCTTTGGTTGAGCGCCATCTGGTACAACCTGGCGTTGTTTTGATGCTGACGAAGGTTTGATGCAAAATTGTGGTATCCGCTAAAATCTTCTTTGGCGCAGAAATAGAAATACTCGTGTTTTTGCGCATTTAAAACCGCATCAATGGCTTGCACACTTGGCATGCAAATGGGACCAGGCGGAAGTCCAGCGTATTTGTAGGTATTGTAAGGCGACTCAATAGCTGTATGGAACGATGTTACCCTTCTTATTTCGTTGTTATTCCAGGCAAAAATGATGGTTGGGTCGGCTTGAAGTGGCATTCCGGCACGCAACCTGTTTAGGTAAACGCCTGCAACAACGGGCATTTCGTCTGTTTTATTGGTTTCTCTTTGCACAATAGAAGCCAGGGAGGCTACTTGCTGTTGAGTTAGGTTTAAGTCTAGGGCTTTTACAATTCGCTCCTTGTTCCAAAACTGTTTGTACTCGCGTTGCATACGGGTAATGAGCTGTTTGGAATTGGTATTCCAGTAAAAATTATAGGTATTGGGCACAAAGAGGCTAATTACTGTGTTGGAATCAAATCCCAATTCGTTTAATACCACCGGATCGCGAAGTTGTTGCAACAAATCAAGGCTATCCAATTCGAGTTGTCGACTAAAAAAACCTGCGATTGAATAGATGTCCTGTGCTTGTTTCAAAACCACATTAAGGGTTTGCTGCTTGCCTGAAATTAGCAATCGAATGAGTTGCATATTGCTCATGCCTTTCTCAAACTGGTAACGACCTGGCTTTAGCTTTTTATCGAGGCTAAACAACTTGCCCAAGCGGCGAAAGCCATCGTGATTTTGGAGAATGCCACGGGTTTCGAGTCCGAAAATAAAATTCTCAAAACTTTGCCCGGTGCGAATGGTAATGGCCTGAGGGAATTTTACATTGGGTGAAAAAACATCGGCATAAATTCGGTAAACAGCCGTGATGAGCAGCAATGCCACCACAACCGACAGGTATTTGAATCCTTTGCGGGTTTTTAGGTAACGCTGAAAAAAACTATATGCCTGCACTTTACGAATAAACGATAAAATGCCAGCAAGTGCAAACCCGAATCACTTACTTAACTGGCTCAGGAGCTCTTTTACTTGAAGATTTGCTGGATTTAATTTGCACAGCAACTCCAAATCATGACGTGCTTTTGGCCTGTTTCCCAACAAATTAAATAAGGCAGCACGGTTAAGCAATGCTTGTTGGTGGAATGGAAACAACCCAAGTTCATTGGTGTAGGAATTCATTGCTTTATCGGGTTGATTGCTTTGCAAATAGGCAAAACCAAGGTTTACCCAAACATCTTCCTGCCGCGATTGAATGCTTAAGCTTTTTTGGTGGAACTGGATAGACTCATTGAATTTCCCATCCATTAACAGAGCTAGCGCAAGTTTATTCAAAAAGTTCAGGTTATTTGGACTTAAGGAAAGCGCCTGTTGGAACCAGGCTATTGCGCTGCTAATTGCGCCTGTGTTCAAAGCCGATTGTCCAATTCGGTAAGCTGTCCAGGCATCTGTGCAGGAGCTTGGTGTTTTTGTGCCACGAAGCTTTAGAACCTTTTCATAATTGCCGGAGATAAATTCCAGACGAATTCCCAACTCCCATTTTTGCTGTTCATCGGTAAGGTGTTGAATGTACCAACGTGCAGAATCGAGTGACTGGTTTTCACCCTCAAATTTTTCTACGTAATTAATATAGGCCTCTGCCCTATCGGCCAGGGTTTCATTGCCTTTGGTAATACAGAACAATCCGGCAAAGCGTCTGATGTTTTTCTTTTGCGTTTCTGAAACGGGAATGCGAATTTTATGGTCGTGTACAGTTACATGCGGAATATCAATTGAACCACTTTTAGGCATGTGGCAACCAACGCAGTTGTTATTCTGGGCTTTCAATAATTCGGGAGATTCCTTGCAGGTTTGATTTTGGTGGCATTTGATGCAAGCATTATTAAAAATTTGCTTACCTGTAACCTTAACGCTTACATGCGGGTTGTGGCAGGTAATGCAAGTAAGCACCATGCTTTTCCCTTCTTTATTGGATTGGATAAAACACTTACTTTCTTGCAAGCGCTGGGCATGCGAAGCCATTATAAATTCATTTTCTGCTCCTTCATATTTAGGCAGGTAAACATTGAAGTAATCAGCCAATTGCTGCCCTGGTCTGAAATCGGCAAAACGCTTTCCAGATTTCAAAACTGCATTGCCTTGCAAATGGCAACGCTGGCATAAATCGGTTTGGCGCTCCCAAGAAAGTCGCTTGGGATTAACAATGGTGCGGTCGGCTTCTACGGAAGTATCAACCAGATTTCCCGCAAGTTTCTCTTTTACGTGCAGTTCACCAGGACCATGACAACGTTCGCAATCTATTCCATTTGGGATGGCGGAATACAAATTTGTAGCCTTTTCATCCATTTTGGGCAAAGCATTGTGACAGCTCATACATTCGGCTCCAATTTCGCGCGAAAAACGAACATTACGTCCGGCCTCAAAGCCTGGAGGTAAATCCCATTTCTTTTTTTGTGCATACCAGGTAAGTGGCAATTGGTACAAATACCCATTGCGTAGACCGAGGTGAGAATTGGTATGCTGCCCGGAGCCCACAATAAAATCAACCCTTTCTAATCGTTTGTAGGCGGTATCTTTTCCACTAAGCAAAAACTCAATGATATACAAGGAATCACCCATCCAGCGGGCTTGGTAGTACAAACCACTCGAAGCATCATATACCGGAGGATGATTTCCTGTTCCGGCAGCAGATTTCTGTTTGGTTGCGGGCCCAAACGAGCTTCCCATACCGGTTTGAATGAACGTATTGTAAATATCTGCGTGGCAAGAACGGCATTGGTCCATTCCCACGTAGTGAACAGAAGTATCGTGATTCAGATAGTAATCGGCAGATTGTTGCGGATTATTGCAAAACACCTGCGCAACTAAAATGAACAGCAGCGCCGGAAACAGCCACCAAGTATGGAAACTCCGGAACCTCATGATTACTTGTTTCCGAAGGCTTCTCTCCAGGCTAACATGCCTCCTAACAGGTTGCGCACTTGGTCGAAACCATTATCCGATAAAAACATTTTAGCATTTGCACTTCTGGCACCGCTGCGGCAATGAACAATGATCTCCTGGTTTTTCAAGGATTCCAAATCGGCAATTTTGGATGGCAAAGTTCCAAGTGGAATCAATTGAGCCCCAATATTGAACTCCTCATACTCATGAGGTTCACGAACGTCGATAATGGTTAATTTCTCGCCTTTGCCTATGCGCTCTTTAAGTTCTTGTACGGTAATATCCTGCATACTATTGATTTATTAATTTATGTATTTCAATTCGTCCTGATTTTTGGCCCTTGAATCGAGCTATAAAGATCCCTTGAATTCCCACGGGAACAGTAAACACCCCATTCTGGGTTTCGGTTTTTGAAAGTTGTCTTCCGCTCAAGTCAAACAGTTCAACCTCATATTCTTCGGGATTTTGAGATTGAACATTTCGTGTTGAATTGCCCGGATTTGGATAAACGTGCAACATTCGAGTTTGCTCAGGTTTAGCTGTTTCGGAAACAGAAGCCGGAAGGTCTAACCATTTGCCAAGGATGGGGCGCATCATTAAAGCACCGGCAATTTCAGATGGATACCATTGTCCATCTTGTTTAAAGAACAAGTTGTTGGAAGTGCCAAAAGGATAGTTTTTATCAAAGCCAATGTTCAACACATAAGCCTGGGTTTGTTCCCAACCAATTAAAAAGCTATCTGAAACAGCAATGGGTGGTTCGATTTTGTAGGCAGTAAATCCATTGATTTTATTGGAATAACTGGGTTTGATATCTGCGGTTTGATACAACACCAAATCCTCATTGGCTGGTGCCATCAAGGGCGAAATGGATTTCCAGATTTTCAATCTGAAATTTTGCTGGCTTACATTGCTTTCGCTTTGGTTGAAATACACGTAAAGTCCATAGATGGAATCAGGTTGCTCAAGTTTAAAACGCAATGCAGCTCCGCAATTAGTTTTGTTTTTTATGCCATAACCACCTTCTGCCGTTCCATCGTCGTATGCCAGGTAATTACTAAAAACGGTTTCAGTTGAAAAGGTATCATTGGTTCCAATTGCATCTTTTTGTGAGCTTGAAAGCGAAACCCGATAGCTGGTTCTAAAAACCAGAGAATCTACACTGGTTAATGAACTGGTGAAACTCACTGGCCTGTTGAAGCGCACCACCGTATCGTTGCGTTGAAAAATATTGGTGATGTTGTTGAAGGTATTGATTGGAGCTCCTTCTGGGTTAGTAACCGTTCTGAAATAATCGAGCAGGTAAATCTGGTTATCGTAATTGCTCAGTCTTAAGCTAACTGTATCGTTGCTGTATTTGGATGGATTGGCTGAATACTGTTTCCAGCTCATGGATGTAAACTGACCCAAACGAACTGCAGGCGTATTGGTTAAAGTAACATCGTTGTAGGGATCATTTGCTCTTCGACCTTTATCAAAGCGAACAAAATCCAAATGCCAATGGCTTAAGTTACCCGTAAGGCTTCCCCGGTTTCTGAATCGGAACTGCACTTCTTCATGAAAGAGTGCGGTGTCTTTGAGGGGAATATCAAAACGGGTAAAACTTCCGGGAATCATTTGGTTAGCAGATATCCGAAACAAAATTGTGTACGATTCAGGGAAATACTTGCTATTGCGCAGCTCGAGGTAAAAGCTATCATCTGGAAAAACCTGTCCGGTTGCGCCTTGCAATTCATACTGGCAGTAAAACGAAAGGTAAACCGAATCGGAAGGTTTTAGTCCGCGCAAGTTAAACGGCCAAGAGGTTAGCATATCAGCGGTTCCTTTTAAAGCAAAACTGGAATACGGATTCCCGAACTGGTTTAATCCATCAAAGGTGGCAACCTGCACACTGGGTTGACCAAGTGGAAAATCATTGTTTACATAAACAAATGAATCCGCCCAACGAAAACGGTCTGTAACAGAACGCGAAGACGAAAAGTCATCTATAAATGGGAGTGAATTTCTACGATTGAATGCAAAAGCACCGAGTAAAAACTTTGCAGTATCGGCCGCCGAATTTCCTGATTTTAGGATAAAACGGGGTCTAAAAAAGGCATGACGGTTGCGACCTGAATTGACAAACAAACTAAAATCGCGCTGCTGACCAGCAACAAAGTTTCCAAGAGAAAGTGCTCTTACCCATTGTCCCAAATTATTTCTGAATTCCAAAATCAAGGAATCCTGAGCTTGGATTCCGGCTAGCGCTTCAGCAGAAAAAGAGAAAAACAACGAATCTGAAAGTGAATATCCGGATAGGTTGATGGGATGCACCCAAACAGAATCGGAACCACCATAACCCGAGGAATACGCTGAATTGGCTCCATTGATTCCGTCCAACAAAACTCCTACGCCAAAGCGGGTTGATTCACGCATAAATGCAGCCTTGCTATCAGGAGCAACAAATGAGGTATTTAAATTCATGCCAACCGCAAGCGATGGTTTCCAACCTGGACTTAGTTGATTGATGAGGGCCAGTTTACTAATTCGAAAACAATCCTCTTTGCTAACCTTTAAGTCTCCTGAGTAAGAAAATCGAAGTGCAAATTCGGGACCATAAAATACATTTCGTGGAAGAGTCAGGTAAACTTCCTGGGCATTGCTTAAACTAGAACCTGCACTCCAAAGGAATGTCCAAACCTGATTACCACTCAATGCTTCCAGTACCAAGGTATCACCAGCTTCTAAGTTTGAACCGGGTTCAGCAACAAACGTTAAAACCAATGCACCCGATGAAGTTCTAATATCTATGGCTTTGGTTTGCATAACATCTGCCGTGCCTGAAGCACCTGAATAAGGTTGATCATTGGCATCCAAGCAATTGAAAATCAACTTCCGATTTAGAGGGGTTGCAGATGAATCGCGCCAGATTTTTTTATCGAGCTGGTTCGATTCAAAAAAATCAACTACCGGAATTTGTAGCGAGCTGTTTTTTTGAAGAGTGCTTGATGGGGTTTCCGATTGATTGAGGTTGGTTCCGCGGTATGCCGGAAGTAGCACCTCTTGCGCCGAAAGTTGAACAACAACCAAAAACAGACTTAAAAGCAGCGAAAATTTCTTCATTATTTTTTGATGGAAAGAAAGAGGTCCACAGCCTGACCGCTATTTATTGTAGCGCCCTGACTGAATGGAGGATTTTGACGAACCACGACAGCTTTTGTGCTATCGGTAATTGCGCCATCTGCCACCACCGAACCAAGTTGTAACAACGAACTTTCCAAAACTTTTGTTGCGTCAATAATTGACAAACCACTTAAATCAGGCATCATCACCGGCACTCCTCCGCTTCCATCGCCCACAACCAGGTTGATGTATGAACCTTTGGGGATTTTGGTATCCGGTTGAACGCTGCGGCCATTCCAGAGCTGATCCAGAACTGCATTTTGAGCAATATCCGGCTTGTAAGTTACTTCGCCCAATTTCAAACCCAATCCATTCAAAACTGTTTCGGCGTAACGCAGAGAACTGTTGATTAAATTAGGCATCATGACACTGGCAGCCGTATTTGAATTAATACTTAAATAAATAATTCTACCTTCTTTAACCTTTGAATTTGGGATTGGATTTTGCTCAACAACGGCAGACTTGGGCATACCTTCCACAAAAACGGTATCTGTAATGAGGTAGCGGAGCTTTTTTTCTTCAAGCACCTGCTCAGCCTTTTCAAAGCTTAGTCCTTTAAGGTTTGGCAAAGTAAGGTATTGACCATGACGGGTATATGAACTCAAAGCCATAGATGCCACCCAAGTTATTAGGTAAAGCACCAACAAAATAAGGGCTATATGGAGTCCGAAAGTTTTTAAAAATCTCACCCCGCAAAATATTGATAATTTGACTAAGTGCAAAGCTATCTTTGCACCATGTTTTCGCTCCAGGATATTACCACCATCACACTTACCCTGTTTGCCATTATCGATATAATAGGCGCATTACCCATCATTATTGCAATAAAAAACCGTCAAAAGCATCTCGATAGCGAGAAAGCAACGCTATCTGCAGGCGTTTTAATGATTTTATTTCTGTTTCTTGGAGAGCAATTTCTTCATTTGTTTGGAGTAGACATTAAATCCTTTGCCTTGGCAGGCTCCATTGTCATTTTTATTATCGGTTTAGAAATGATTTTGGGAATTGAGTTGTTAAAGAATGACCCAAGTGAAAAAACAGGTAGTATTATTCCAATTGCCTTCCCAATTATTGCAGGTTCGGGAACCTTAACTACAATCATTTCCATGCGTGCTGTTTACACCATTCCAAACATTCTTACCGGATTGCTTATCAACCTGTTGTTTGTGTACTTGGTTTTAAGGTCTAGTTCCTGGATTGAACGTAAACTTGGTAGTTCAGGCCTATCCTTGATTCGTAAGTTTTTTGGAATTGTTTTGTTGAGTATAGCCATTCGCATATTCAAAACCAACTTCTAAAGCGGGCGTAATTTTTTACCACCTGTCAAAGACTATCAGCCCTTTATCCTACAAATTTTTGGGAGGAAAGGGAAATCCTTAGATTGCAACCATGAGAAGAATTGTAAGCGTTTGTTTGATTTTAATTTCAGGAACCTTGTTTGGAGCCACGCCTGCCGATAGCAGCAAGCTTGTTCTGAAAACCTATGAACCTGAATCACAACACCCTGTGCTTTACCAATTGGTGGGTCAGATATTGAATTCATACCATTACCAAAAGCTGGCAATTGATGATAAACTATCTTCCAACCTACTAGATGCCTATCTTGAAAATTTAGACCCTGGAAAAGTTTATTTCCTGAAATCGGATATTGACCAATTTGAAAAATTCAGAACCAAGCTGGACGATGATTTAATGGCCGGCAACGTTCAAAAAGCCTTTGATATTTACAACGTTTATCAAAAGCGGGTTGAAGACCGAATAAATTTCACCAAGGTATTGTTAAAAGGGCCTTTTGATTTCACAAAAAATGATTCCATTCTTAGCAAGCGTGAAGATGCTCAATGGCAACCCAATTTCAAGGAAATGGATGATTTGTGGAGGAAGAAAATCAAACAGGAATATTTGCAACTCAAAATTGGTGGAAGAAAAGACAGCGCCATTGCCGCCGATTTAACCAAACGTTACGATGGATTTTTAAAGCAGATGGCCAAAACCAAAAATGAAGATGTGTTTGCGGCCTATGCCAATTCCTTATCCGAGATTGCCGATCCTCATACCAATTACTTTTCGCCGCGTATGGCTGAAGATTTCAATACCAGCATGAGTCTGAGTTTAGAAGGAATCGGAGCTACCCTTCAAACCGAAAACGAATACACTAAAATTAGAGAAATTGTAAAAGGTGGTCCTGCTGATAAAAGCGGTCAATTGCATGCGAACGACAAAATTGTGGCGGTTGGACAGGGCAAAGAGGGCGAAATGGAAAGCATTCTGGATTGGCGAATTGACGATGTAGTTTCAAAAATTAGGGGCAAGAAAGGAACATTGGTGCGGTTGGAAATTATTCCACACGATGCTACTAACAACAAAACTAAAATCGTTGAAATTACACGAGATAAAATTGTTCTGGAAGATCAGAGTGCCAAGGGAAATGTTAAAGAATTAACTCAGGCGGATGGCAGAAAAATTCGTGTTGGCATAATCACCATTCCTACCTTCTACCTCGATTTTGCCGGAATGCAACGTAAAGATCCAAATTACAAAAGCACCACCAAAGACGTTCGCAGAATCATCACCCAATTCAAAAAAGACTCAGCAGTTAATGCCTTTATTATTGACTTGAGAAACAACGGCGGAGGTTCATTGCAAGAGGCAGTTGAACTCACCGGCTTGTTCATAAAAAAAGGTCCTGTTGTTCAGGTTCGCGATGCGTATACCACCAAATCAGAAGTGGATAGAGATGAAGACATTCTTTGGGAAGGTCCATTGATGGTCATGGTGAATCGTTTTTCTGCATCGGCGTCTGAAATTTTTGCAGCTGCCATGCAGGATTACCAACGCGCTATTGTGGTGGGTGAAAAAACCTTTGGAAAAGGTACAGTTCAGAATTTGCTGGATTTGAATCAGTTTATGATGATGGATGGAAAAACCCTCGGTCAAATGAAAATTACAATTGCTAAGTTTTACCGAGTTTCTGGCGGAAGTACACAACACCGTGGGGTAATTCCTGATATTGAATTCCCATCCATTTATGCTGCCAAAGAATACGGTGAAGAAGCCAGCAAATACGCCCTTCCTTACGACGAAATTCCCGCCGCAGCCTATACTCCGGTAACAAACCTAGGCTTATCAACTAAATTACCTCAATTAAAAAATGCCCATGCAGAACGCATGAAAAACAATGCTGAATACCGCTATTTATTAGAAGATATTCGCATTTTTAATGAAGGCAGGGAGCGGGCTTGGAGCAGTTTGAATGAAAACAAACTCAAGGCCGAACAAGCAGAAGATGATGCTCGGAAAAAGAAACGGGAAGAAGAACGTAAAGCTTTAAAATCGGCAGGACAAGCAGATGCAAATTTGATTCTAGACGAAAGTCTTCAAATTCTTGCAGATAGCATGAAATAAGCCGCTGAATTCGTTCACAGCAAAAGAATTACGTACATTCGAAAGGCCGGAAAACACGAGTTTTCCGGCCTTTTTTATCCTTTGAACTTATGCAACAAAAACCTTTGGCAGAGCGTGTTAGACCGGAAAACCTGGATGAAGTTTTTGGACAAGAACATTTAACCGGACCCGATGGTATTATTCGCATTGCACTCAATAACCAACGCATTCCATCCCTGATTTTTTGGGGACCCCCCGGAGTTGGAAAAACCACGTTGGCAAAAATAATTGGCGAGAAACTAGGCCTTCATTTTTACTACCTGAGTGCCATTCAGGCTGGTGTTGCTGAAGTTAGAAAGGTGATTGAAGAAGCAAAAAAAATTGGCAAAGTGCTCTTGTTTCTGGATGAAATTCATCGATTCAATAAAAGTCAGCAAGATGCCTTATTGGGTGCCGTTGAAAATGGGAGCATTGTGCTAATTGGCGCCACTACCGAGAACCCTTCGTTTGAAGTAAACAATGCCTTATTAAGCAGGGCACAGGTTTATGTTTTGAAAGATTTGAACAAAGAAAGCCTGGCAAAAATTGTTAATCATGCTATGGAAAAGGATTGCTGGTTGAAGGAGAAAAATCCGGTGCTGAAAGAAACCGATGCACTCCTTAGGTTTTCGGAAGGTGATGCCAGAAAATTACTAAATCTGCTGGAGTTGGTTATTCATCAAATCAAAGAAAATGAACCTGTGGTAATTACCAATAAGCTGGTTGAGAAATGCCTTCAGCACAAATCAATTGGCTATGATAAAAATGGGGAAGAGCACTACAATATTGTTTCAGCATTTATAAAATCCATTCGTGGCAGCGACCCTAATGCAGCGGTGTATTACCTGGCAAGAATGTTGGAAGGTGGCGAAAACAGTGAGTTTATTGCACGCCGAATGTTGATTCTGGCCTCAGAAGATATTGGCAACGCCAACCCAAATGCACTTCTACTTGCCAATACCTGCTTTCAAGCCATTCGTGTGATAGGAATGCCCGAAGCTCGAATAATTCTCTCTCAATGTGCTATTTACCTGGCAACTTCTCCCAAAAGCAACGCCTCATACATGGCTATTCAAGAAGCCGCATCCTGGGTAAAAAAAACGGGGCAGCTACCCGTTCCTTTGCATTTAAGAAATGCTCCAACCGGCTTGATGAAAGAATTGAACTATGGCAAAGACTATGCGTATGCACATGCCTATGAAAATAATTTTATCGACCTGGAGTTTTTGCCGGAAGCCATTCAAGGATTAAAACTATATGAACCTGGAAACAATGCCAGAGAGAACGAACAAAGGCAATTTTTAAAACAGCGTTGGAAGGAAAAGTACGGATACTAAATCATTAGCCAACTAAACTATTTCCTCGATAAGGTATCCAACCCTCTTACTAAATGCAAAGCATGAAACTAAAATCAAATTCCAAAACAGTTAGCCTGATTCTCATTTTGCTAGTATTTTTTGGGATTGGAATGGCCATACCCCAACGTTTCAGCATGCCGGTTCAAGGCGCAAAACGGCGTAGCTATAATCAGGAATCCTTTTGGTATTATCCCTGGGGAAAATCGGTAACACATAAGGGAGTAGATATTTTTGAGAAAATTGGAACTCCTATCCTCTCCTCCACTGCTGGTTTGGTTTTGTATTCGGGTGAATTTGGAATTGGTGGCTGTGTTGTAGTTGTATTAGGGCCCAAATGGAGATTGCATTATTATGCGCATTTGAAAGAAAGCAATTGTCATGCATTGCAATTCCTATCTCGTGGAGAAATGCTTGGTAAGCTTGGCGACAGTGGCAACGCCAAAGGAAAACCACCCCATTTGCATTATTCCATCTTTAGTTTAATTCCTCATATTGGTTTGATAGACAATTCCATGCAAGGATGGAAAAAAATGTTCATTCTAAATCCCATACCCGAATTGAATAAAGTTTGCAAGTAAATGCCAAAATCACAAGTAAGTTTTGAAGCTTACCTCGTTTGAATTGATTTTTGGACTAAGTTTGAATTTCTGCAAAGCTATGGAAAACTATTCGGTTGAATACGCACTTAGAAAAGGAAGAATTAAGCTGAGCTATATTCCAGTTGCCCTTTTTATTTCGGGCTTGGGCCTTGGTATGATCGGGCTTGTAAAATTGAATTTTCATCCCGGCCTTGCCACTTTAGGTGGATTTTTAATTGGGGCAATATTGGCTTGGGTGTGGTGGAGTATCACAAGCGCTTCCTGGAAAATTGATGCATTTGGGAATACCCGAAATGTGCATGAACTGAGGCAAAAGGCCATCCGTGAAAAGCTAATTTATCCGGAAGGACATTGGGGAAATAAAACGGAAATTTGGTCGCAGGAGCAACGGGATGCCTGGAGTTTAATTGAAAAGAAATTTGAAAAGCCGGATGAACTAAAAGTAGATGCAAGCCTGCCCGAGGTAACGGAAATTTATTTCGCCAAAAGAAAAAACTACCTTGAAACTGCCGGAAGTATTTTGCTTAGCGGACTTGGCATTTGGTTATTGACCCAAGAAAGTCACATCATTGGGGGACTGCTCGTTCTAGGTGGACTTTATGGTACTTGGAAAAATTATAAAGAAGCAACCAATCCCAATGCCCAACTTACCATTGGTGAAAATGGAATTAGCTTGCCCAATGGAAACCTCTACTCTTGGGATAAAATTGTAAACGAAGAAGCTTACCGGGATGTGGTTGGCAAAAATGCCTATGATGTGCTGGAATTTCAGATTATCGACCCGGAGGATGAACCTGAATTTTATGAAGATGAACGGATTGAATTGGAGGAATTTACGCATTCCGCTGAGGAGGTTGACCATTTGTTACGGGTGTATCGAAGTCGGTATCAATCCAAAAAACAGAAAAAATGAAAGAACTCAAGCTCGATGATTTCCCTATAAAATCTTACGATAAAGTTCGGTATGCAGATACCGATAGACAAGGCCATGTGAACAATGCTGTATTTTCAACCTTTTTGGAGACAGGTCGGGTTGATTTACTGCTTCTCAACAATCCCAATCCGCTCCCTGATGGGGTAAGCTTTGTTATTGCAGGGATTCAACTCAACTACATTAACGAAATCCATTTCCCTGGCTTGGTTGAGCTTGGAACCGGAATTTTGAAAATAGGAAATAGCTCCATCAAACTCTATCAGCACCTGTTTCAAAATGGCAAACTGGTTGCTGATGCCGAAACGGTAATTGTTCAAGTTGGAGGCAATGGAAAAAGCCTTTCCCTGGATGATAAAACGAGAGCCTATTTGGATAAGATGTTACTGAATAATCAATAAGATTCTTTTTCAAACAATAAAACTTACTCCTTAATCCAGCTAAACTTTTTGCTTTTATAAGGTTCCGTTTTAATGCCTTCTTTCATTTTGCTGAGGCTGCTTAAGGGACCATCCGTTATAAACATGTTAATGAGCCAAGCGGGAATTAATCCTGCGGGATCGGTTACCAGGTGGTACTCGCCACTCAGCTTTCCATTGCCAAGTGATTTTACAATCCAGTTTGAATGCGAGTTCTTAACGCGAATAACACCAGGAACTTCAGGCAACAATTTCGGCTCTGAACGCGAAGAAAGTTTCAATTCACCGGTTTTAGTATCCATTCGAATCACATAATGGGCACATAAATCCCTATCGCTTACCGGCCATGGTGCTTTAATGCGTTGATAAAAGTAGAGTTCGGTATCGCCATTCATTTTGAGAATTCGCGCCTCACTACACCCGTACATCCAATTGGGATAATTGGGAATATCTTTAACAAAAGCCACAACAGAACTCAGTGAGCCTTCCAGTTGCAAATCGGCTTTTACTTCCTTAATGGGTGAACCTTCAACGCTGCGGGTGTAAACACGTATTCCTTTTTCATTTTTTCCAAGCTCCCAGTTGCTGATGCTTGAAAAGAAAAGCATTGAACAAATCACCATCCATTTCATGGAATCAATTATCGGAAATAGCTGGCAGAAAAAAGGCGACTTAACGAGAAAATAACACAAAAAAGGCGATCAAACCAAGTCTGACCGCCTTTTCCAATATAGAATTTGACTTCTTATTTTACACGCTCAACGTAATCGCCAGTGCGGGTATCTACTTTTACTTTATCGCCCACGTTGCAGAACAAAGGAACACGAACTTCTGCGCCGTTATCCAAAGTTGCAGGTTTCAGGGTGTTGGTTGCAGTATCGCCTTTCAAACCTGGCTCTGTGTAAGTAATTTCAAGAACTACAAAAGTTGGAGCCTCAGCACCAATGGCAACATCACCTTCAAATGAAACTTTTACGGTCATTTCCTCTTTCAAAAAGGCAGCCGCACTTCCAAACAAAGCTTCTTCAATATACACTTGTTCAAAGGTTTCAGGGTCCATACAAACCAGGTTGTTCCCGTCTTTGTACAAGTACTGCATTTCTTTGAATTCTACTCGTACCATTTCAACGCTTTCGCCGGCACGGAAACGGTGTTCCATTTGTTTTCCGGTTTTAACGTTGCGCAATACAACCTGATAAAAAGCACGCAGGTTACCTGGGGTACGGTGCTGGTATTCCATCACCTGACAAAGCTCATTATTGTACTTAATAAAGCAGCCTCTGAATAAATCGCCTGTATTAGCCATGTTTTGTTTTCTTGAATTGAGGGGCGAAAATAAGGATATCCAATCATTTCGCCATAAAAAAGCTTAAATCAGGAAGCCAGGCGTTTAAACTCGCCAATCCTTCTGATGATGGCAATCATAAAGCCAATGATCATGATGATTGTTCCACCCCAAACCAAATTAATCCAAGGGAATACGATGGCCTTCATAATAACAAAATCGCCACTGGAATCTTTTTCAGAAGTCTCAATGCTGATTTTACCCGATTCAGGATGAACACCTGTGAAACTAAACTTCAATTTGGCTTCATCTACCAAGGCATCATAACTCACCGCCTGATTGTCTTGAACACCGTACATTGGCATGGCATCATAAGCTTTATCGAGGGTATGTACCTTTAATTCAGCGCCCAACAATACCTTTAGGTTTCTGGCGTCTAAATCTTCCGGGTTTGCATTGGTATTTACTCCTACCAAAATAATCCATGCATTGTTGGTATAAATGGTATCACCTGGTTTTACCAAATGCTCTTTCTTGTTTACAAATTTGGCTTCTCCTTTTTGTGAAGGAACAGAACTTACATAGGTAAAAACGTCGTGGCTCAGGTAATGCCGAGTATCTGGATTGGCAACCAAGCCAAACTTAGGATTGATTTGCCCATTTGGATATAAATTGAAGGAATAATCAACTTCTCCTTTTGAGTTTAATTTTTGGTAGTTTACCTGATAGTAAGTGTTAACCCAATGCTGAGAATCCTTTACATAGGTGATAATGTAATCACCCATTTTTGAAGGCTTTCCACGCTCAAGGAAAATATTCTCAACGTTCTCGCGGCTAGAAAATTCGGGGTTTAGTGCTTGCCCGGTTTCATTGATCGAAATTACTTTTTTATTGGCTGAAGAAATCAAAACACCAATCAGCAATACCCCAAAACCGATATGCGCAACGCTGGCTCCAGCCAATTTTATCTTTCCGGTTAAAAAGGGCACTAACAAAACCGAATTAGAAATGATGGCGTAAATAGAAGCAAATAATAATAAGGCATACAACCAAACTTCTAAGCCAAATGCAAAGTAAAGAACCGGAGTTAATACTGCTGAAATTCCCGCATGCATTGCAATTTTCTTCCAAGCATTTTCAGGGTTCTTTTTGTACTTGAGCAATTGCGCAACCGCAGTTAAAATAGCTATGAGAACCGCAATTGGCAATTGCCATTTGTTGTAATGGGCAATTACATCGGCAGGTGGAGCCAAATTGGCTGAAAACACCTTATTGAATACAGGAATTGAAGTGGTAAGAATAACTTGGAAGGATGAAATAACAAGTAATAAACTTCCAATAAACATCCAGAACTCACGAGTATAAACATCCTCATCTTTTGCTGAACGAGGCAATCCTTTCCAACGAATCGCCATCAGAACAATGGATAGCACAACAAAAATCAAAAGGAAAACCAAAAGCTGTCCACTCATTCCTAAATCGGTAAATGAGTGCACCGAGGAATTTCCTAAAATGCCTGAACGGGTTAAGAAGGTGGCATACAATACCAAGACAAAAGTAGCCAAGGTAAGCACCTTTGCAACAATGAGCGAATTTCCGGTTGATTTGTAAATCAGCATTACATGCACTGCCGCTATCAGAATAAGCCATGGAACTAAGCTTGCATTTTCAACAGGATCCCAAGCCCAGTATCCACCAAAACTTAAACTCTCATAAGCCCAAAATCCACCCATAATAATTCCTGCGCCAAGCACCATCACACTTACCAATGCCCATGGAAGGGTTGGTTTCAACCATTCATCAAACGACTTTCTCCACAATGCAGCAATTACATATGCAAAGGGAACAACAGTGGTTGCAAATCCAAAAAACAAGGTTGGCGGGTGAATCACCATCCAGTAATTCTGAAGCAAGGGATTCAATCCATTTCCATCTTTTACCTTGCTTAAATAGTCGGCCTGTTTGAAAATAGGCGCATCAACCATCACATTTCGCAACAACTCAAAAGGACTGCTACCAAGTTTGTAACCAAATACCTTAATGCCCAATAGCATACTTGTAAGAGCAACCTGCGAAAGCATAATTACCGCCATTACCGGAGCTTTCCAATCCTTAGCTGTGCGAATTAGTATTTGTCCAATTACCATTTGCCAGAATATCCAAAGCAAAAAGCTTCCTTCCTGACCTTCCCAGAAACAAGAAATCATAAAATGCACAGGCAAATCGCGTGAGCTATGTTGCCAGGCATAATGGTACTCGAAATAATGGTTATAGATAATATAGAAGAGGCTGAAAATAATAGTCAACACCGAAAGACTATGCACCTGAAAGGACCAGGTTGCCAGTTTCTGCCAACTTTTATCAAGCGGATTCTTTTCCTGGAAAAACCAAGAAAGTGAGGCCATAATGGAACTGATAAAGGAGACAACCACGGCGCTATGACCCAGGTTTCCCCAGAACAGGTGTTCGTTCAGGAATACAACTTCATTCATCGGGGGGCAAAGGTAGCCATCTTTGCCGCTTTTCTAGTTGTAAAAATCCTGTTTGAATTCACGAAATCCCGTGTAAATAGTTAAGTTTTCACCTGATTGTCCGTATACTTACTCGGACATTTTAGGAGTATCTTGGAGGCTTCAAACTCCTGACCATTCATCTTTCCAACGATAACAATCTTCTCGGAACGGTCAAAATCAGCAGGTTCCGGATTGTGATAAACCACCTTGCTTTCATTTCCACGTTCATCAATCATGTAAAATGTAAAGAAGTTGGGGTCTTTTTGCGGATTGTAATATTTTTCTTTTTCGCGGTTTAGGGTACCCACCACGTGAAATTCTTTGTTGGGATGATCAGCTGCTGCCTCAAAATCCTCGTAAGTACTGGCATCACCGTACATGCTAACAATAGCGGCAATGGCAATACCTATTAATAAAATCCCTAAGATATACGACTTCTTCATGCTTTATCCTCCAGCTTTTTTAAGCGTTTATCGATATAAATTAGAAAACCACTAATTCCGAGAAAAACCAGTGCTATCACACCCACAACAACAAAAAACTTGCCGTTAGATGCCAAATCTGCCTGCGTGGCAGTGCTTACTTTTTGCAATAACAAATGTTTCATGCTTACTCTTCGTTTTTAATTTCCAATTTTTTCATGCGAAGGCCAATATCAGCCAGCCAAAATCCAAATAAAACCCAACCGATTACGGCAGGATAAAATACCATGCGCAAACGGCTGTCTAAATCATATTGATTAAATCCGGGATTACCTCCATTGCCCGGATGCAAGGAATCTGTTAATCTGGGAATAACAAAAATCAAAACAACAAAAACAGGAAAACTAAACAAGTTGTAAACGGCAGAAAAACGGGCACGTTTCTCTTCTTCATCCATAGAACCCCTAAACACAAAATAGGCCGCATACATCAACATGCCAATTGCTGCACTGTTTAATTTGGGGTCTGAAACCCAGTATACTCCCCATGTGTTTTTGGCCCAAAGCATTCCGGTTACAATTCCTATCATTCCATACAACATTCCAACTGTTGCAAAAGTTGAAGAGGCGGCATCGGCCAATCTACCTTTTCCATTCAATACCCGAATGGCTTGCCAGGCAGAAGCCATCAGCAATAAAATCATTGAAAACCACATAGGTACATGGTAATACAAATTACGTATGCTTTGCTCCAATATGGGTAAATCTGGAACCGGCATCAACAATCCGCCAATTAGGGCGTATAAAATCAAAACAATAGACAATACCTTCCAAAAACTAATCATTGGCACGAAAGTAATACTTCCCTGAGATTATTAGGAATGGATGGCACATACTGACAGAAATCAGCTTCCTTTTGACCAAAACCTTTCATGAAAACAACTTAGTCAGGAAATGACTAGTTGTTTTCAGCCTTCATCATGGCTGCAATTTCTTTTACAGGTGCAGAACCAAACGACAAAAGCTTTTCATGGAATGCTTTTAGGTTAAAGCCGGGCTTACTTTCCAATTCCTGTTTCAAGGCCATAATTTCTGAATAACCGGCAAAATAACTGCACAATTGCACCTGCGACAGGGTTGCGCGCTTCCATTTTCCTTGAGCTTCTGCCTCTTGCTGAAATGCTTGTCGAACCAATAAATCCAAAGCCTGGTCTTTATTCCAATTTAAACAATGAATGCTATAATCCAGAATAGTATTGCAAACCGTACGCAAATGCCATTTGGAATAGAACAACTTCATTTCCGGCTGGCCATTTCCATAACCAGCATCCATCATGGCTCGCTCTGAATAAACCGCCCAACCCTCAATCATGGCCCCATTTCCAAAAACAGATTTAATTAAGGATGGCGATTTGTTGGCATAAACCAATTGCGCGTAATGACCGGGAATGGCTTCGTGAATATTTAGAATCTGGAGCACGTAATCATTGTACTCCCTCAAATAACTTTCTGCTTGTTCGGCAGAATAAGTTTCGAGTGTGCTTACGTTATAAAAAGTCTCCCCTTTCTCGTCATACGGACCCGGCGCACTAATGCTTGCTCCTGCTACCCCATCCATGTAAGCTGGTGTTTTTCTTACCTTCAATGGTTTGTTGGGGTCAAGTGTCAACAAATCTTTTTCAACCACAAATTTTTCCAATTCCGGAATTTGCTGTTGGATGGTTGCAAGAAAGTTCTCTGGCTTTGTATGCTTTTTAGATAATTCTTGAATTACTTCACTGATAAGTTGAAGGCTATCTTGTGGCATGGGTGATTTCATGTAAAGCGGCCACAATTGCTTGCTTAGGTTAAACATTTCAGCATGTAACTCGGCTTTGCGCTGAACAGCTTTTTCGTAGATTTCATCTGCCGACAAAGCAGCTTGAATATCGTGTTTGAATTTGGATGCATAGAGAGATTTACCCAATCTAAAATCTCGGTAATTGCTGTCTGGTTTTTGGCTGATGGATGTTAAAAATGAGGCATAGCGTTTCATAGCCTTTTCGGCTGACTCCAGCAAGGATGGCTCGTTAACCCAAGTTGCGATATCTGAAAACAGATAATCCATCACCCCGGCATGTTGGTCTATTGCCAACTGCAAATGCTCTCGGGTTGGTTGGGTGATGTTTCTGGCAGCTGTTGTGTAATAATCTGGAACAGCCTTCATTCTCGCTGTGATAAAGTTCCTTTTCTGAATGGAATCCAGGTTTTTGGCATTCACAATATCAGCAAATGCACCTGCCACATTGTACATGGATGGATCCCATTCCCAAGCCTTCAAGGTGTCTGTATAAAACAACAATGAATTCAAGGCTTCCTTCATCAATGCCAAATCACTGCGCTCTGCATCATTCGCTAGGTCTTTTGGTTCAATTGCTTGCAAACGTTCAAGCCAATGCGCTGCAAATTCCCTATCCGAATTTCGCAATTCACTTGAATAGGCCGGAAGCAAACTATCATAATTGTGAAATCCAGCGCTACTTGCCTGAGTTGGAAATTGATGCCACCAGCTTTGAATAAACTCATCGCTTAGCGTTTTCATGTCGGTTTTTTCTTGCTTGTTGCACGAAAACACCGCCAATAGTATTAGTCCAAAATACAGGTTCTTCATACTAAAATAGGATATCGTGAAAGGCCGAATTTTTCTCAATTACTTTAGCCGCATACGGACAAATGGCTTGAATTTTCACATGTAGTTCCCGAGCTTTTGCTACGCCGGCTTCTACCAATAACTTACCATATCCTCTGCCTTCATTTCCGGGAAATACTTCGGTATGATCAATGGTAAACTTGCTTGGTCCGGAAGGATAGAAGGTCATTTCCCCTTCCTTTCTGCCATCAACAATAAGCTCAAATTGCGGCTTATCTGCCTTTTCATTCCAATGAATTTCCATAATCTGTTTTCGACGAATATAAGCACAGTTCATGGAACATAACCAACCCTTCAAATCGCATCTCGTGTTAAAACCTTATCTTTCGCCCATGCAAGGCCCTATAGGTGTTTTTGATTCCGGTTTTGGAGGTTTGACTGTCCTTAAATCGATTGCCGCAAAACTTCCTCAGTATGATTACTTGTACCTGGGCGATAATGCTCGCGCTCCTTACGGTTCAAGGTCATTTGAAACTGTTTATCAGTACACCCTGGAATGTGTAAAATACTTGTTTTCGCAAGGTTGTCCATTGGTAATTCTGGCTTGCAATACAGCATCTGCAAAAGCCTTAAGAACCATTCAGCAACATGATCTTCCAAAAATTGCTCCCCAAAACCGGGTATTGGGCGTTATCCGTCCAACTACCGAAAAGGTTGGCGAAATAAGCTCCGGAAAGCATGTTGGGGTTCTTGGAACCCGAGGAACAGTGCAAAGTGAATCCTATGTGGTAGAAGTTCACAAGTTTTTTCCCGAAGTAACTATCAGCCAAGAAGCTTGTCCAATGTGGGTTCCTCTCATTGAAAACAATGAACATGAAAGTCAGGGAGCAAGTTATTTTATTGAACAACACATCAAATCGCTTCTTGAAAAAGACCCGCAAATTGATACCATTATTTTAGGATGCACGCATTATCCTTTGCTCAAAAATCAAATTGAAAAATTCCTGTCCAATAAGATTCAGGTGCTTGCTCAGGGCGATTTGGTTGCCAATAGCCTCGTAGACTACCTCCAAAGGCATCCGGAAATGGAAACTCGTTTAAGCAAAAACGGAACTTTCCGATTTGAAACAACCGATGATTCCAATGCTTTTGATGAAATGGGAAGTCGTTTTTTTGGTCAACGCATTCAAAGCAAAACCATTCACCTGCCTGTTTAACCCGGTATACGCATTTGACCATCAAATACTGGCCAAAATGCCTGTGAAATTGGACGTAAACTCAGTTTACCTCACTCGCCGTTAAGATGCATAATGACTAGCTCGGGAAAAGCCAAATTCTTTGGCCTTTTGGCCCTTAAAACAAGTTTAAATGCATAATCCGGGTTTAATCCAGAGTTACCAAGCTCACCCCATCTCCACCAAAGTCAATATGCTCATCTTGAACACGGGTAACGTATTTCTGTCCGGCCAAAAATTCTCTAACTAACTTTCTCAAAATTCCATAGCCTTTGCCATGCACTATGCGCACCTGCTTGATGCCTAGCAAATGGGCATCATCTAAGTACTCCCTCAATTTTAGAATCGCATCTTCGCCACGTGTGCCGATTAGGTTTAACTCCGCTTGAAAGTTTCGCATTTTATCATTCAGGTCAATTCCTTTAGAGGCTTCCCGAATTTGAAGTTTGGCTTGCTCCTGCTTCAAAAGAACCAGTTTTTTGATATCCACCGTGGTTCGCAACCCACCCAAAGCAACAACGGCCTTATTCTTATTCAATTCAAGCACCTCACCAACCGATTCCTGATCGCGAAGCTGAACCTTTGAACCTACTTTTATTTCACCATCTACCGGCTTAAGTACTTCTGCTTTCTGCTCCAATTCCTTTTGGCGTTCTTCTTCAACAAAGGTTTTAAGTTCCTGAATGGTTTCTTTGATTTCAGTTCTGGCTTTGCGCTGACTTTCTATATTGGCTTGATTTTCCTTGATTTCGCGAATCAGCGCCTCCACTTTTGCATTGGCTTCAGAAACTAGTGCCAGAGCTTCTTGCTTGGCCTTTTTAATGTATTCGCGTTTTTGATTCTCAAGGTCGGCTTTCAAGCGTTCGTATTGCTCAGACATCACCTCAGCCCTGCCCTCTTTTTCACTCAACCGCTGTTTCAAATCACGAACTTGCTTTTGTTCTTTTTCCAACTCAAGCAGTAAATCATCAACCTTCTTTTGCTTTCCACCAACCTTGTTCTTTGCATAGTTGATAATGGTTTCGGGTAACCCACTCTTATAAGCTAACTCAAAGGCATACGAACTTCCAGGCTTGCCTAATTCAAGTTGATATAAAGGCTGCATCTTTTCATGATCAAAAAGCATACACGCATTTTCCAAACCTTTGTTGTTAGCCGCAAAATTCTTCAGGTTACTAAAATGTGTTGTTACAACTCCATGTGCTCTTTTTTGCATGAGTTGATGCAAAATGGCTTCAGCCAATGGTCCACCAAACTGGGGATCGGTGCCTGTACCAAATTCATCAATTAAAAACAAAGTTTTTCCATCGGCAAAATCACAGAAATTTTTCATGTGCAACAAATGCGAAGAATAGGTACTCAGGTCGTTTTCAATGCTTTGTTCATCGCCAATATCAACCATTATTTCCTTGTAAATTCCCATTACACTGTGGCTTTGACAAGGCACCAAAAAGCCACATTGCAGCATGTATTGCAGCAATCCCACTGTTTTCAGGCAAACCGACTTTCCTCCAGCATTGGGTCCGGATATAACAACAATATGAGATTGATTATTGAGTTTTAAAGACAAGGGAACGGTGGTAATTCCTTGCTTATCATGATTCATCTTAAGAATAGGATGATAAGCCTGGTACAATTCCAAACCGGGATGTTTACTCAACAAGGGCAAATCTGCCTTCATTTCTAAGGCCAATAAGGCTTTTGAGCGAATAAAATCAAACAAGCCCATGCGGTTCATGTTCAATTCTATTTCTGGAATATGCGGACGGATTTGATCTGTGATTTCTAGCAAAATTCGCTCGCGTTCGCGGCGGTATGAAATCTGCAACTCGCGAAGCACATTATTTAGGTCGAAGCAATCAGTTGGTTCAATAAAAACCGTTTGTCCCGTTTGAGATTCATCGTGAACAAAGCCAGGAACATGTCGCTTGTGTTCAGCAAGAACAGGTAGCACCAATCTGCCATCGCGGATGGTAATCCCAATTTGTTCAGTTAAGTAGCCGAGGTCGCTATTTTTCTCGAAGAGCTTATTAATCCGCTTTCTAATTTCAGCTTCGCGCTCATTTATTTTTGCCGATAATTTTGCCAATTCCGGACTCGCATTAGGCTTCATGTTTCCTTCCAGGTCCAGAATGCGCTCGATTCTTCTAATCAGCAAATCATTAAATATCAAGCCGTCAAGCAAAGCCTCCAATTGAGGATACTTCCCTGCCCTGTCTCGCAAGTATCGAGTAATTTGAAGAAATGCTGATAAAACCAATTTGAGCTGATGCAACTCTTCTTCCAAGAGCCAAACACCTTCAATACGCGCTTTGCTGAGTGAATGACTGATATCAAAATAATGGTCTGCCGGAAAAGGCTGATCTTCACTCAGGATGACTTTGAACTCCCGGGTTTGCTCCAACATTCGGCTGAGCAAATCAAGCCGGTTTACAAATCGGATTTTCTCAACGTATTGCTGTCCCATCACCGATAGGCAACGGGCTTTAACCATTTCTTTTACTTGATCGAATTCAAGTTTGGTTTCGAGATTTTTTGGATAAGGCAAAGTTTTGTAATTTTATTGTGCCGGCATCATGGCAGCTTGAACTGTATCGCCTGTAGAAACGCCAGCATCCGGCTGCTTTTGGAACCCCGGCTGATGTGTAGCCTCCAAGTGATTTAGTTTGGCTAAAACTTCCTGGTAAATGCTATCAAGCTCAGCCGGACGGCTTAGGTAATAAGTATAACTAGCGCGGAATTGTTTTTCATCAACCCCGTTCTTTTTGAATAGCAAGGCATAATCATCCAAATTGCGCTGAATGAGTGAATCTCCGGCAAGTGTTGTAGTGGCTACACCTGCTTCGGCAATATGAATATCGCTTAAAATCATAGCCATCTCTTTCCGATTAAGTAAATCAGCGGGTTTATCGGTAATTTCGTGCTGTCCGCTTTGACAGGAAAAAACACCTAATACAAGCGTAAGAAATAAACCTATTAGATTTTTGTTTGACATGAGCATAGCCGCAAATATCCAAAAAATCCGCGAGGAAATTTGCCCTCAGGTAAAGTTGATTGCCGTAAGCAAAACTAAACCCAATGAAATGATTCAAGAGGCCTACAATGCCGGTCAACGCGCTTTTGGAGAAAACAAGGTGCAGGAAATGGTTGCCAAGTTTGAACAATTGCCTAAAGATATTGAATGGCACATGATTGGCCACTTACAAAGCAATAAGGTAAAGTACATTGCTCCGTTTGTGCATTTGATACATTCCATTGATAGTCAGAAACTGCTTGAAACCATTCAAAAAGAAGCAGTTAAAAACAACAAAACAATAGATGTGCTGCTTCAGATTTACATTGCCAGCGAAGAAACCAAATTCGGTCTTTCGGAAGAAGAAGCTTTGAACTTGATACATCAATACAAAGAAAACCAGTATTCGAATATTCGGGTGCGCGGACTGATGGGCATGGCTTCCTTAACCGATGACAGGAATACCTTAAATCGCGAATTTTCAGGCCTTAAAGCCTTTTGGGATTCCCTTAAATCTGAAGAATTCATCAACAACCCCGAATTTGATACCCTATCCATGGGAATGAGCGGTGATTATGGGCTTGCCGTGGATTGTGGTAGCACAATGATTCGAGTTGGAAGCTCAATCTTCGGTTCAAGAGCCTAGGCATTTTGTATTTTCGGACTATGTCTGAAACCAAAATTTGTCTGAACTGCCAAAATCCGATTAAGGGAAGAGCCGACAAAAAATTTTGCGACGATTCTTGCCGAAGCTCTCATTTTCACAAACAAACCCAGGACGAACTCTTCCTGTACAAGCGTATTCACAGTATTCTCCGAAAAAACCGCAGGATTCTGATGCAGTTTTTTTCGCCTGATTCCGGCAGAGATTCTGTTCCCAAAACAGAACTTCAGGAACAAGGCTTCCATTTTGATTACCATACCCAGGAAATTCGGAAGGGAAAGAACTGCCTGTATGCTTGTTACGATTATGCCTACCAAGAAATCAACGAACGCGAAGTAGTGCTGCTAAAAATCCGCTAAGCCTCTCGCTCAACCAGTTCTGAATTGTGGGTTTTCTGTGGGTTTCTTATCAGGAGGCTGAGCTAACTTGCTCCGTTCAATTCGTACTCAAAAAACATGCTCACCTCTCTTACCATACTGAATTCCAAGGTTTACGGAAAAGCTGAAATCCGAATAAACGACTGCGATAGCTTGCAGCTTGTGGGGCCCAATAACATCGGAAAAAGTACACTCATTTACGCCCTCAACTTCCTGTTTATTATTGATGGCAATAAAATGACCTTTTCGGGACAGCGCCGCGGGGACAAGGAAACGCTTCACCACTATTTCCCAAACCACAACCAGAGTTATATTGTATTCGAGATTTTCAAGAAATCGTATTACTGCATTCTGGTTAAGCGAAATTCTGACAGCGAATTGGAGTATTTCCGCTTCAACAGTGAGTACAAAGAAGAGTATTTTGTTGATGCAGATAAGCGTTTGCTGAAATTTGATGAAGTTCAGGCAAAACTGGCAGAAAAAGGAGTTGAATTTGAGGCTTTTAAAGACAAACGTGAGGTTTTCAATACGGTTTATCAACGCGGAAGGAGAAACAATGGCGTGGTTTGGTTGGAAGACACCGTTAAAACGGAGGGACTTTCAAACAATTTCTCGCGTATTTACCGCTACCTAATCAATACCAAACTCATCACCAATAAAAACCTGAAAGAAGCTTTAATTATTGCCGATAACCGGGAAAATGAATTGTTAAACTTCTCTCAGAAGAATAAAAAAGACATCAACGATCTTCGGAAAATTAACAACGAAATCAGAAACCTGAAATCGGTTAAAAATGAATTCGATGAGTTCCGCGAGGTTGTCAGCCTGTATACTGCAAAAGGTAAAATCATCAACCAATTGTACTATGGGTTTGTAAAAACCTATGAAAGTACGCTTCCAACCTTGCAAGCCCAGCTGGTAGATAAAAACAAATTAATTGCCAAAATCAATACCGAAATCAACGAGGACTTAATCCCTCAAAAAGCTGATTTCGACCGAAAAATTGGAGGCAAAGAAGCTGAAATCAAGAACAGAGCCAATTCACTCAACGAACGAGAATCGGAACTGAAACTGATTAATACCTTCGACCCCATTGAACTGCTGAACGAGAGCCTTGCCAACCTGGATAAAAAACGGAAAGAAATTGAAAGCCGAATTACCATGGTGGAAGTTCAAAAACTGAACAGCAGAACCATTGAATTCAGGATTGAGCAATTGCAAGAACAGGTTAATCGCTTCCAAAATCAAATCAAGAATTACGGTAATCTCTTGATTAATAAAATCTCCGGAAACAAAGACAACCGCAAAATGCTGAATGCCATTTTGAGTGAGGAAGTGAAAAGCTTACCCGGAAATCAGGTGCTCAAGGCTGTTCACCAAATTGGAGATAAATTGAGCTTGTTTGATGGCGAAATTGATATCAGCAAAAACCTTTCCCCTAAAGACTTCCAGTCGGTAGATGAAATCCGCGAATTGCTTGAAAATGCGCAAGCCGACCTGAAAAACCAGGAAGCACTACTTGAAGTGGTAAAAGACCTTGAAAAATCCCAGATGGATTTGAAGAACATCAACATCGAAATGGAGGAAATCAAGGAAAAAATTACCCGTATTAAGTCTAAGCCTGCTTTAAATAAATCCATCGATAAACTGAAGCAAGAACTTAATTTCCTGAATGAAGAGAAACAAAAGCTCGAAAACGAACAACGTATTGTAGCCAAAACCATTGCCAAAAAACAATTAGAAGTGCAGGAAATGGTTGGCGATAAAGACAAACGTGAACGCCGCATTCGTGAACTTCAGGAATACAAAGCCCAATTGGAAACTTTTGGACTTGCTCAGGAAGAATTTGAAACTTCTGACGACTTGGATAACCTGTATAAAAAGGTAATCATCAATATTCAGGATCGCTATGAATTGAAAACCTCCAAGGACAAACTTTTTGAAAAACTACGCGAGCGTCTGCAGTCAACTTTTGCAGATGAACAGGATTTCATCAAATATGTAGAAGAAGAAATTGCCTTAGTTGAAGACAAAGAACGTTCCATTTCAAGCTTGCTAGAAAGCATTTCAACTCAGTTTGCCAATCCGGCATTCACCTTGCTTAAACGTTACGAAGAATTCAAGGAATTCGTTTACAATAAATTTAACACAAAACTTTCTCAAGCCCGAATTTCAGATATTGAATCCCTAACCATTGAATTGGTTGATAACAAACGTCTGGTGGAAGAGGTCCGCAAAATCAGTCAGATTCAGCAAGTGCGTGGTCAGTTGATGTTTGAATTTGACCATTCAGAAAACCTGAAAGTATTGGATGGCTATTTGGATTCAGGCAAAAAAATTGAGTTTGATGATTTGTTTGATATCACCTTGCACCTTACACGCAAGGGAACAACCAAACCGGTTGATTTAAATGAACAAATTGAATCAGATGGAACAGATAAAATGATTCGCTTGATGATTATTATGAATATCATAAACCGATTATCTGTTAACGATGATGAAAACCGCATTGCCTTGTTTATTGACGAGGTGGCAACCATAGACAAACAAAACAGGCCTGAATTGGTGCGTTTTTGTAAAGAGCATCATTTCATTCCCATTTTTGCTGCCCCTGATGCGGTTCCAGGATTTGGTAAATACTATTTCATTTACCCAAGTCCCGGTAAAATCAACATCAACGAAAAAGTAAATGCCATGTATGGTGAGCGCAATTAATCTCTTCCTATGATTAAAGCAGAACCAAAAACCATACTCAATTTCCTCAGCAATTATTTTGAGGTCCTGAAAGACATTTTCGATGTGCAAAAAGAAAGTGGCCAAATCAGGAAAGAGAAGCTTAACGAGATTTTTAAGGATCGGGATGAAAATGTGCTTCAGCAATTGTTGGATTACAAAATCCTGAAAAAGCTGGGCGATGATTTTGAATTCAGAGATACCTATTTCAAATTATTTGAATTTATTCTGAATGAATTTCGGCCCCTACTTCCGGAAACCATTCAGAAATACGAACGTTCCATAGGTGTGCTGTTCAAAAAAATTCGCGATGGAATCAACGGCGATAAACTCATTCTTGGCCAGCGCATTCTCGACCTGCATGGTGAAATAAAAGAATTTAGCGAGGCGGTAGAAAAAAACACCATTCGCTTGTTGGCAGAAACCCGCGAATTGAAATCCAATGTCGACAAATTGGATTACATGGAAAAAGTACGAAAAGCCAGTTTTTGGATTGATTATTACATCACTCCATTGAATAATATTCTGGATATTAACCATGCTGAATCCATTACCAATAAATTGTTCGAGATTTCTAATTATGTCAATATTCGTCGTTTGAATTTTGATGATGAATTGATTCGACTTCAATTTGAAAAGCTGTATGTGTTCCTGGTGCAGTCAAACGACGATTTATTGCGTCAATCCAAATTACTCACCAATGAACTACTTCCACTAATTGAGCGTATTCGCACAGAATCTGTCATATTAACCGGATTTATTGAGTTCCTCAAAGCACCCCACAAGGCCAAAGTTCCAAAGGTATTTAAGGTTGAAAGGCAATATCCCTACAGCAACGATATGTACCTCAATGCAAGGGAGTTTGTACAGCAATTTCTTCAAGACGAAACTATTTTCCTCGAAGACCCAAATGCCTTATCCGATAAATGGGTATTCAACAAAGACCTTTACAAAGAAAAACTCATGCAGCAATTGCCACTCGATAGTTTTTTTGATTGGGCTGGATTAACCCTTCGAGGGGAATACCAAACCATTGAAACCGATAAACTTTTTGCATTAACTGCCCTTTTGTTTGAAGATGGAATTAGCATTGAAGTGGATTTGAAACAGGAAAGAAGCCTGATTAGAACCAGCCAAATGAACCTTCGTGTCCCTAAAATTAAAATCAACCGTTATGGAATTTCCTAGATACCACAAAGAAATAGTTAGCGACCTCATGGGAGGGAAATTTATTCTGGCTAGCGACCAGAAATTTATCTCTCTAAAAGACAATGCCGCCTTTTACGAAAAATTCTTCAAAGAAAGTTTTGGCTACGAATTGGAATTGAAATCCGATTATGGATTTATCCTTTCGTATGAAACAGGAGAACAGTTGAGTAGAGATATTTGCCTCTTCTTTGCAATCCTTTGTTATGAATTGGATAAGGACGGAAAAAACTTTCTTGAGGAAATTCAGTACGCCGAATTTGAACATGAAAAAGTTGATGACTACTTTGAAAACAGTGCCTATGCCGATTTAATCAACAACAATAACCAGCTTAAATCTGGAGAAAGCAGAAGAGATTTTATCCGGACCCTGGCAAGAAGAAACATTGTTGAACGGAACGGAGATCAAAAATTTTTCTTCACCCCGGCGTATAAGGTGTTTATTGATTTTGCTGCCGACTTTGCCAAAGACCGATTGCAGAATTCAGAACCGGCACTCGAAGAGGAATACTAATTGAAAAGAACAGCCTAATGTGATTAACATTAGGCTGTTCTTTTCTTGCTGAAAATTCAGAACCTCATTAACATGTCCTTCAATGAGAAAAACCAAATTAGCCTACTTCAAACTTCCCAACCTGCTCTCAACTGCCGTTAGTCGTTGAAGAATTTGCTCATTGGTACTAAGAGGTTCAGGCAATTCATGGCTAAAATAATTGATAAATTTCCAGACCTCAGATATCTCAGAAACCGGAACCTCATAGGGCTTAAATTCAGGATTTAGGGAATGAAGTTCCAAACTCCTTTTTGTACTCAAAAAATTCTTAACCACTTTGAATACGGCACCTTCATGTTGCGTAACAACAACATAAGCATCTCCGGATTTAATTTCATGCCAATTGCTTACATATTCGGCAACAACATAACTCCCATGTTTAATGGGTAACATGGAATCCCCATCAATTTGAAAGGCACGGTATTTCCGTTCCCTGGCCAAAAAGGGAAGCTGAAAAGTTGGGAGACTACCAATAAACTCCGGATCATTAAAGCCAGTTGCATATCCTGCTTTAACTCGCAAGGGAACCAACTCTATATTCTCCTTATTATTAGCATCAAGTGTTGTGGCTAAAACCCTCAACTTTGAACCGGAAATATACTCTTCCATCAGACCTCTGAGTTTAAATTCCGACTCACTTAAATCGCTTAGTAACAAAGGTTCAACCGGTACTTCAAAATACCTGGATACTTGGATTATCAAATCAATGGGAGGATTTAAGGCAACTGAATTTTCATAACTATTCAGTTTAGAACGTGTTACCCCAAATTCTTGCGCCAACTGTTCCTGACTTAAACCTTTTCTATTCCTTAAGAACCGAAGATTACTTCCAAATAACACATCCATATTGTTAACAATAATAACAAATATATGAAATCTAAATTAACAATTGCAGTGTTTATAGCAAATAATTAACAATTCCTATGGATGAAATTTCAGCTTATGAAGCGCTGCTTGAATTAGTTGCTGTTTCCAAATCCAATGGAAACTCAAGTGAAAAAACAGAACCAACTTCTTTTCTGCTTTGCACATGAAGTTGTCCGCCATTGCGCTCTACAAATTCTTTTGTTAGCAAAAGACCAATTCCTGCGCCATGCTCGCCAGAGGTTCCAAAATTCCCTTGTTTTTGTTTGATGGTAAACAAATTATTCAAAGTTGACTCATCCATTCCTACACCTTCATCGCGAATTTCAAGAACTCCACGAATTCCTTTGATTTTACCAAAAACTTTAATGGATTTTCCAGGATATGAAAATTTGATGGCATTAAAAATCAAATTCCTCAAAGCAATGTCCAAATGGTCAGGATCGCAATACAATTTAAATCCTGATTCTATTTCAACAACCACTTGCAAGTTCTTACCTTGAATTTGATTGGAAAAAAGTTCAAGATTTCGTCTAACGATTTCCGAAACATCCACGAATGATGGCTGAAGAACAAGTTCACCCGACATCTGTGATTTTCCCCAATTCAGGGTATTCTCCAATAAAATTCCAATTTGTCGAAGCTGATTTTGAAAACTACTTTTTAATGAAACGAATTCTTCCTGACTCAAGTGGCCTTCGTCCAATAAATCCAGCACATTTGCCAAATTTTGAACGGGATGTCTCAAATCATGAGACAAAATAGAAAATGTCTTTGTTTTGAACTGGTTCAATTCGGATAAATGCTTTGCCTGAATCTCCATTTCATTTTTTTGCTTCAAAATCAATTCTTTGGCTTTGGTAGCCTTCAGGCGATTTCGATTTACACCAATAACAATTCCGGAGAGAACCAAGATTAATAAGACTAAGCCCAATGTATACAAGCGCTGAACCTGATTTTCAGCTTGCTGTATTTTCTTATTCTTTTCTAGCAATGCAATTTGGTTCTGCTTTTTTTCCAATAAGTAATTGAATTCAATTTTGTGTGACTTATTTAAGGTTTCTTCATTGAACAAACTGTCCTTGTACAAAACGGAAAGCTTCAAGTAATGCATAGCCTGATTAACCTTTCCCAATGCCTCATAAGCTTTAGCTAAGTATTGGGTCGATTCATAAGCTTGAAGCTTATTGTGTATTTCACTTGAATAATTATAGGCGTTAATAAAATGGGATATTGCTTGTTCTTTATTCCCTTTCAGGAATTCACACCTACCGATTCCATTTTCACTGATGCTGATGCCTTGTAAATCCCCATAAAGTTTATCAATCTCAAGGCCCTCGGCAAAACTCTTAATTGCCAAATCAGGCTGACCGGTCCGTTCAAAAATATAACCAAAATTCTTTAAGCAAACGGATAGTCCACCTGGATTATCCATTTTATTGCAGCGGTCATAGCCTCTTTTGAAAATTTCGAGTGCTTTATTAAACTTCTTTTCCTCTAAAAATGCTGTTCCAAGTATTACCTCTGAGTGGAACATGCCTTCTTCATCACCAAATCTCTCTTGTATAGAGAAAGCCCGCTCAGCATGTTTACGAGCATCATCAAATTTCTTCAAATTCGAATAAACGCCTGCAATATTGGAAAGGCTATTAGAGATTCCCAAAGAATCACCCATGCGTTCACGAATCAACAACCCATCAAACAATCGAGAAAGCGCTTCAACATAATTTCCTTTATCCGTGTAAACATTACCAATATTGTTGTAACAATCTGCAATACCTTTTTCATCATTGGTCGACTTACGTAAATTGAGGCTACGTATATAAGATGAAAGGGCTGAATCAAATTTACCCTCATTGTGGTAAACTATGCCCATGTTATTAAGCACAGCAGCTTCGCCAGAAACGTCACCCATCTTCCGATAAATCAGAAGGGCTTCTTCATTCTTCTTAACCGTCTTAGATACATTACCAATTAAATAATTAGATATCGCCTCAACACCCAAGGCTTTGGCTTCACCTTTCAAATAGCCCAACTGCTTTGCCAACTTTCTAGCCTCCCCAGCATAGAATAAACTACTGTCAGTTTTTACTACATGGTATGAATAGGCAATTTCATTTAAGAGGATAACTTTAAGAGTATCATTCGATTTATGGTTCGCTAATTTGCGCAACTGTTCCTGTAACCGTATACCTTGAGCTAACAAGTGGTTGGCATCCCAAAAATTCAACAGCAAAAAAATCCCTAAACAGAAACGGATTCTGATTCTCATTGGCTACTATTACGGTTTCAATATAAGCTTTTTCATGACAATCAGCGATTCCAAAAAAAAGAAATACACTACCAATGAAAAGCCAATAGTAACCACCAGATAGTAATCAAATCGATTTCAATTTCAGGTTTCAGAATCTGAAATAGGTAAAATCAATAAAATGAAAGAGTCCCAAAATTCACCAAAAAACAGGCAATAGTTCTGGTTAATGGGTGAAAGCAAAGGAATAAAAAGTTTGAGAGAGGGGCGTTTGTATAGCCAAAGCAAAGAGCCAAAGCCAAGAAAAAGCAAAAAAAAAGCCTTACTAAGGAGTAAGGCTTTTAAAGAATCCGGCAACGACATACTTTC